>Ga0247821_10000123_pt1 | contig 43749 bp, 28 predicted proteins | sample 13C_Glycerol_Day_FD_192481 | JGI IMG/M metagenome (GOLD analysis project Ga0247821, IMG submission 192481) | Soil microbial communities from agricultural site in Penn Yan, New York, United States - 13C_Glycerol_Day14 | ecosystem: Environmental > Terrestrial > Soil > Agricultural land | place... | reverse complement strand
GATCAGCACATCGTTGCCCCCGCCCCCATTGAGCGTGTCGTTGCCCAGCCCGCCACTGAGCAGGTTGGCATTGCCATCGCCGGTGAGGTTGTCGTTGTAGTCCGAACCGATCAGGTTCTCGATCCCGCTCAGGGTGTCGGTCCCGGCCCCGAACGTGTTCTGCGCCGTGCTGGTCGCCAGGCTGACCGTCACCGCCGAACCGGCTCCTGCATAGCTGGCCGTGTCGATACCGTCGCCGCCATTGAGCAGGTCATTGCCATCGCCGCCGATCAACAGGTCGTTGCCATCGCCACCGTTGAGGGTGTCGTTGCCGGCACCGCCGATCAGTACGTCATTGCCGGCACCGGCATTGAGGGTGTCATCGCCCGATCCGGCCAGCAGGGTGTCATCGCCCCCGGTGCCGGTCAGGGTGCTGCCTGCCTGATAGGAAATATCCACGTTGCCCGTGCCCGTGCCACCGTGCCCGTCACTGACTGTGTAGGTGCCGTAGTAGGTGTCGGGCTGAGTGTTGGCGTAATCGACCGTCATGGTCAGTGCGTAATTCTCCTGGGCGGTGGGGTTGCTTCCGCTGGGGTTGGACTGGTTGATCAGATGGATGCTGTAGACGCCGTCATGACTGGCCGTGAAGCTGGAGCCGTCGGCGATGGTCTGGTAGACGCCGTTCTCATCCTTCCACTCCATCAGGATGTTGCCGGTCGGCCGGTCGTGATCGAGCTTGAGCGATTCGCCTTTTTTCAAGCTGATGGTCAGGACGTCTTCGGCATTGGCTCCGCTCGACAGCGCACCCAGGTAGCCATTGACGATCAGCGCTGCGGTGGCGGCATTCGAGGCGCCGCGGAACGAACTGCGCTCCAGGGCCTTGAACTGGGTGCCCAGGTTGTTGGCGTTACTCGAGAAGTTCAGCGACGGTGTGCCACTGCCCACCGAGAAGCCCGCACCTTTGGCCGCCCAGTTGGTATTGAAGGTGATGGGCGAGGCGTTGAGCGGATCGGCGTTGGCGTCGCTGTCGTTGGCCAGCAGCGCCTCGCCCGGCACGGTCAGGGAGCCGGAGAGGATGTTGGTGATGATATGGTCGGCCCCGGCCACAGGCGCCGCGTTGGAGTAGACATTGACCACCAGGTTGGCGCTGCTCAGGTCGCCATCGTTGTCACTGGCGGTGAAGCCAATATTCTCGCTCACGGCGCTGCCGGTGTCCTTCGGCGGGGTGTAGGTGTACTCGCCGGTATCCATGTCGACCAGCAGGGTGCCGCCGAGCACCGTCTTGATGTTGAAGGTGTTGGTGGCCGTGTCGAAGCTGCCACGATCGGTGCCCGTGGCGGTGTAGCTACCCTGCCCGCCATTGGCCTTGGGATCGTAGGTGTAGGTGGTGCCGTCGACCAGCAGCGCCTTGATGAAGCCGCCGTCGGCACCGAAGGTACCACCGCTCATCAGGCTGCCGCTGATCGGCGCGCCCTGCACGGTGCCCGACAGCACCTGGTCCAGGGCATTGAGGTCGGTGACCACCACGGCGTTGGTATCGGTGTGCGAGCTACCGTCGTAGGCCAGGGGGTCGAGGTTGTTGGCGTTGACACCGGTGCCCAGGCCAATGGCATAGGACTTGATCCCGTTGTTGTCGAGGAAGGTCTTCCAGGCAGCCTCGTCAGCCGTGCCGATCGCCTGTCCGTTGGTGGGGTTGCCGTCCGAGAAGAAGTAACCGATGTTCTGCGCACCGGTCAGTTTGCCCGCCGTGCTGAAGGCTGACTGCGCCGCAGCCACCGCGGCGTCGTAGTTGGTGCCGCCACCGGAGTTGAGGCCACTGACCAGGGCCTTGGCCTGGGCAACCGTCACCCACGACGTCGACAGGACCGTGGCCCCGCTGCTGAAGGTGACGATCTGGACCTTGACGTCGCCCATCTCGTCGTACTTGTCGAGCAAGGCATTGATGGCGTCCTTGGCCAGTTCCAGGCGGGTCTTGCCGGTGACCCCGGAATAGTTGTTCATACTGCCGGAGACGTCGATGGTCAGCAGCAGGTTGGAATCGACCTGCCCCGGCGTCACCGAACGCTCTGCCCCCACGACCGATCCCAGATCGTCGACGATGGTCACATCCAGGGTCGCGTTGGCCGTGCTGCCATCGCGATCGGTCGCCGTGACGTTGATGGCCTCGTTGAGGTTGTTGATGCCATTGGCATCCGGGTGGTTTTCGCTGTCAAGCAAGGTGTAGGTGTAGCTGACCACGCCGGTAGCCGGGTTGTAGCCCGTGATGGTCAGCGAGTTTCCCAGCGGTGTGGTGCCGGTTTGCGGGAAGCCTGCGACCACCCCGCCACTGACCACGGTGATGCCACCGACAGTCAGGGTCTGCAAGCCATCCGGCGCGGTGACCGTGAAGCTGCCCGATCGGGTCAGGGCCGAAGCGTCCGGGCTGGTACCGTCACTGAGGTTTTTCTCGTACACCGTCAGTTCGCCGCCGTTGACGTTCAGGCCGTCGAGGGTGACCGGGTTGTCCAGGTTGCTGACATTGAGCTTGAGGGTGGCGGTGCTGCTGTCGCCGTCAGCATCCTTGAGGGTGTAGGTAAAGGTCTCGGTGCCGGTGGCGCCACCCTTGAGGTTGATGAAGTCCGGATCACTGGTGTTCAAGGTGTAGGTGTAGGTGCCGTCGGCCGCCAGTACCAGGGTGCCGTAGGTGCCGGTGATGGTTTGCGGCGTGATCGGCCCGGTGCTGATGCGGTCGGCGCCCTGGACGTCATTGCTCAGTACGTTGCCGGTCAGGATCAGCTGGGTTTCCGTGGCCGTGGTGGTGTTGGTGTCGTTCATGGCCTTGGGCGCATCGTCGACGATATTCACATCGAGTGTGCCGCTGGCGCTGCTGCCGTCCTTGTCGGTGGCGACGATCACAAAGCCTTCGGTCAGGAAGGTACCGTTGCCGGTGCTGTGCGCTTCGTTGTCCACCAGGGTGTAGGTGTAGGTCACCACACCGGTAGCCGGGTCGTAGCCAGTGATGGTCAGGGTGTTGCCCAGCGGGGTAGTCCCCGACTGCGGGAAGCTGCCGACGCCGTTGCTGATCACGGTAACGCCCGCGACCACCAGGGTTTGCAGGCCATCCGGGGCGGTGATGGTGAAGCTGCCCGACTGGGTCAGGGCTGCACCGTTCGGGCTGCTGCCGTCACTGAGGTGCTTCTCGTAGACCGTCAGTTCGCCACACTCGATATCCAGGCCCTTGATCGTCACCGGATCGTTCAGGTTGCTGACATTGAGTCTGAGCGTGGCCGTCGAAGTGTCGCCATCGGCATCCTTGAGGGTGTAGGTGAAGCTCTCGATGGCATTGCCGGCGCCATGGGCGATGAAGTCCGGGTCGCTGGTATCGAGCGTATAGGTGTAGGAACCGTCGGCCGCCAGCACCAGGGTGCCGTAGGTGCCGGTGATGGTTTGCGGCGTGATCGGGCCGCCCGGGATGCGGTCCGCACCCTGGATATCATTGCTCAACACGTTGCCGGTCAGGGTCAGCTGGGCCTCACTGGCCGTCATGGCGTTGGTGTCGTCGAAGGCCTTGGGCGCATCGTCGACGATATTCACATCGAGAGTGCCGCGGGCGGTACTGCCATCGGTATCGGTGGCGACGATCACGAAGCCTTCGGTCAGGAAGGTGCCGTTGCCGGTGTTGTGCGTTTCGTTGTCCACCAGGGTGTAGGTGTAGGTCACCACACCCGTGGCGGGGTTGTAGCCGGTGATGGTCAGGGTATTGCCCAGCGGGGTGGTCCCCGACTGCGGGAAGCTGCCGACGCCGTTGCTGATCACGGTGACGCCCGCGACTACCAGGGTTTGCAGGCCGTCCGGAGCAGTGATGGTGAAGCTGCCGGACTGGGTCAGGGCCGCACCGTTCGGGCTGCTGCCGTCACTGAGGTGCTTCTCGTAGACCGTCAGTTCGCCACAGGCGATATCCAGGCCCTTGATCGTCACCGGGTCGTTCAGGTTGCTGACATCGAGTTTCAGCGTGGCCGTCGAGGTATCGCCGTCGGCATCCTTGAGGGTGTAGGTGAAGATCTCGGTACCGGCACCGCCACCTTTGAGGTTGATGAAGTCCGGATCACTGGTATTGAGGGTGTAGGTGTAGGTGCCATCGGCCGCCAGCACCAGGGTGCCGTAGGTGCCGGTGATGGTTTGCGGGGTGATCGGCCCGCCCGGGATGCGGTCGGCGCCCTGGACATCGTTGCTCAGCACGTTGCCGGACAGGATCAACTGGTTCTCGGTGGCCGTAACGGCATTACTGTCGTTAACCGCAGTCGGCAGGTCGTCGACGATATTCACATCGATATTGCCACTGGCACTGCTGCCATCGGCATCGGTAGCGGTGACCACGAAGCTTTCGCTCAGGCCATTGGCGCCATTGGCGGTGGCGTGGGCCTCGTTGTCCAGCAGCGTGTAGGTGTAGCTGACCACGCCGGTGGCGGCATTGTAGCCGGTGATGGTCAGGGTATTGCCCAGCCCCGTGGTGGTCGATTGCGGGAAGCCGACCACCACCCCGCCGCTGACCACAGTGATGCCACCGACGGTCAGGGTCTGCAGGCCATCCGGCGCATTTACGGTGAAGCTGCCAGCCTGGGTCACGGCGGCAGCGTCCGGCGCACTGCCGTCGCCGAGATTTTTCTCGAAGACGGTCAGCTCACCGCCCTCGACGTTCAGGCCGCCGAGGGTGACCGGATCGTTGAGGTTGCTGACATTGAGCACCAGCTTGGCGGTACTGCTGTCGCCATCGGAGTCGGTGATGGTGTAGGTAAAGGTCTCGGTTCCGTTACCGCCGCCATGCAGGTTCAAGAAGTCCGGGTCGGCGGTGTTCAAGGTATAGGTGTAGGAACCGTCGGCCGCCAGCACCAGGGTGCCGTAGGTACCGGTAATGGTCTGCGGCGTCACCGGGCCTGTGGGCACACGGTCTGCGCCCTGCACATCGTTGCTCAGCACGTTGCCGGTCAGGGTCAGCTGGTGCTCGGTGGCGGTAACGGCGTTACTGTCATTAGCCGCCGTCGGCACATCGTCGAAAATGGTGACGTCGATATTCAGGCTGGCGCTGCTGCCATCGGTGTCGGTGGCAACCACCGTGAAGCTTTCGCTGCCACTGGGGCTTGCCTGGGCGCCATTGCCTTGCAGGGTGTAGCTGTAGGTCACTTCACCCGTGGCCGGGTTATACCCGGTGATGCTCAGGGTGTTGCCCAGCCCCGTGGTGATCGATTGCGGGAAGGCATTGACCACCCCGCCACTGATGACCGCGATGCCCCCGACCGTCAAGGTTTGCAAGCCATCGGCCGCCGTCACCGTGAAGGTGCCGCTGCGGGTCAGCGCCGCCGCATCGGGGCTGCTGCCGGTGTCCAGGTTCTTCTCGAACAGGACCAGCTCGCCGCCACTGAGGCTCAGCCCGTTGAGCTCGACCGGGTCGTTGAGGTTGCTGACATTGAGCACCAGGTTGGCGGTACTGGTATCGCCGTCGGCATCGGTCAGGGTGTAGGTGAAGGTCTCGATCCCGTTGCCACCGCCCTTGAGGTTGATGAAGTCCGGGTCGTTGGTGTTCAGCGTGTAGGTGTAGGAGCCGTCGGCAGCCAGTACCAGGGTGCCGTAGGTGCCCGTGTAGGTGCCGGGGGTGATGGGACCGGTCGGCACGCGGTCGGCGCCCTGCACATCATTGGTCAGCACGTTGCCGGTCAGCACCAGCTGGTTTTCCGACGCCGTCAACGCATGGCCATCGTCCACCGCGCGGGGGACGTCGTCGATCACGACAACATCCAGCGAACCGCTGGCGACATCGCCATTGCTGTCGCTGACGAGCACCGTGATGCTCTCGCCCAGCCCGTTGCTGCCGTTGCCGGCAGGATGGGTCTCGGCACCGGTCAGGGTGTAGCTGTAGGTGACCACGCCGGTGGCCGCATCGTAGCCGGTAATGGTCAGGGTATTGCCCAGCCCGGTGGTGATGGACTGGCCAACACCGGTCACCACCCCGCCGGTCACGACATTGATGCCGCCGACGTTGAGGTTGAACACACCGTCCGCAGCCACCACGGTGAAGCTCCCCACCCGGGTCAGCGCCGCCGGATCGCTGGCCGAGCCCTGGGCCAGGCTGGCCTCGTTCAAGGACAGCTCACCACCGTCCACGGCGAGCCCCACGAGGCTGACCGGATTGTTTACCACAGGCAGCAGCGGTGGAGCGTCATTGTTGTTGAACTCGCCGACTTCCAGGTCAGCCAGTTCCGGATAACCGTTGAATCCGGCCGTAGGGAATCCGATGACCGGATCGACCCGTGCGCCCACTTCATCGAGTATCACAAACGAGTGGCCGCCCCCCAGGGCACCTGGTGCGCCGCCGCTGCTTGGGCCGGCGGCGGTGGGATCGGCTTCCTGGCTGGGGTCGGCACCGGCGGCGATGGCTTGCTGGAGTTTTTCCACATCGGTGAGCTGGGCCTGGCTTGGCGCCAGGGTGTCCGGCGTATCCACATGAGGCGCTTGACTGGCCAGCAATTGCGGCGTCAGTTCCAGGCTACTGCCCCGCCCCAGGGTGAGTTCGGTGCCGTTTTGCAGACGAACGGCTACCGCGCCGGCAGCTCCGGTCTCCAGTTGTTCGCCAGCAAACAGCCGGTCACCTTCCAGCAGCGCCCGGCGGGTACCGTCGTTGGCCACTGCGAAGACTTCACCGACTACCTTGCTGACAATACCGATTAACTTGGCCATTGAGCGCTCTCCTCCGCTGCGGAACGGTTTTTCGCAGAAAAGCACTCTGATTCTCGCGTGGTCGACCCACTAAGCCAGTCGTGGGCCAATACCCAGAAAGTGCTGAAAGCGCAGGTGGATTTCAATGGAATCAACACCTTCGCCTGACAGACACCCCGTGAACGTGGAAAGCGGTATGGCCACTTGGCATCTGCCAAAAATTTGTCGCCACGCCTGCACTTCCTCCATCCCCTCCGCTACATCCGTGCCCTTTGCCGCAAAAAAGAATTGAACTTTTTCTGACGCCCGAAAAATGCCAGCTAGCGCAGCATTGGCGGGTCGTCTGATATGAACAATGTCTTGGATTCCTTAGACCGCATAAGTTTTTTTTCGCATAACTCTTATGAAAAAATCTTCTTAGCTCTCCTTATAAATGTTCTTAGCTCTGTTGTTACAAGCCAGAAACGGTTAACACGATAAAACCGTCAAAAATATGGCGACAGCAATACCTCATTAGGAAATCAGGGAGAAGTACCCCATGCGCGTTTTGACCCCCATCACCAGTGCAATACTGTTGGCCATGGCATGCGCCAATGCTCAGGCGATGTCGATTACGGAAGCTGTGCAAAGCGCCGTGGACCAACATCCGGAGATCGGCGCCAGCCGCAACAGTCGACTGTCTGCCGATGAAGACGTGAAAGTGGCCAAAGGTGGCTACTATCCTCGCGTCGACCTGATCGCAGGTTACGGCCGGCAGCGTTCGGACAACACCAACACCCGCACCACCAATCCCGACGGCACCCGCAACCACAACACCGAAACCCTGAACTACACCCAGTCGGACCTGCGCCTGCGGCAAATGCTGTTCGACGGCTTCAACACGCCGAACGAAGTCGGACGTACGGAAGCGGTGGTCAACTCCCGCGCCTACTACACCCAGGCCACCGCCGAGACCGTCGGCCTGCGCGCCATCGAGGTCTACCTGGAAGTGCTCAAGCGCCGCGAACTGGTGACCCTGGCCAAGAACAACCTGCAGGCGCACCTGCGGGTCGACGACCAGATCGGCCTGCGCAGCGAGCGTGGCGTGGGCAGTAACGCCGACCGCGATCAATCCACCGCACGTCGCGCCCTGGCGGAAAACAACCTGTACACCGCCGAAGTCGACCTGGCCGATGCCGAAGCCAACTTCTTCAGTGTCATCGGGCGTCCGGCCGACGAGCTGGAAACCCCGGTCACCATCAAGGGTGAAATGCCTGCCACCCTGCCGGACGCGCGCCAGGGCATGCTGGAAAACAACCCCTACCTGAAGTCGGCGCAAGCCGATGTGCAAGCCGCCGAGCAGCAGTACGAAGTGGCCAAGTCGCCGTTCTACCCGCGCCTGGATGCCGTGCTGGCCACCGGCGCGAACAACAACACCGCAGGGCAGGTCGGCCACGACAACAACGACTGGCAAGCCGGCGTCGAGATGAGCTACAACCTGTTCCGCGGCGGCAGCGACAAGGCCCGCCTGCAGTCGGATGCGCACAAGATCAACCAGGCCATGGACATCCGCAACAACGCCCTGCGCACCCTCAACGAGAACCTGGCGCTGGCCTGGAACGCCATGACCAACGCCCGCCTGCAAACCCCGACCGCCCGTGAATACGCCGACACCTCCACCCGAGTGCGCGCGGCCTACCAGGATCAGTTCGGTCTCGGCCAACGCACCCTGCTCGACCTGCTCGACAGCGAAAACGAGCTGTACAACGCCAATCGCCGCTACACCGAAGTGCGCTACACCGAAGAGTTCTCCATGTACCGGGTGCTGGCCAACATGGGTGAACTGCTGAGCAAGCAGCGCATCTCGTTGCCGCCCGAAGCCATTGCCAAGAGTGAAGTGAGGAACGAAGCCCGGTTGCCCGACATGCGCTAATCACCGATTTGCTGCAGGAGTAGGCCATTGTGACCAGCATGCAACCTGCGAGCTCGGCGGCGGATCCACGCCAGAGTTTCGATGACCCGCTACTCGATGGATTGCTGATTCTCTGCAAGTTGCATGGTTGTACCGTCAGTCGCGCAGGCCTCAGTGCCGGCCTGCCGCTGGCGCAGCAGCGCCTGGACCTCGGCCTGCTGCCCCGGGCCGCTGCCCGGGCCGGGTTGCAGGCCCGGGTGCTGCGTCGCCAGCTCAGCGCCATTTCAGCGCTGAACCTGCCGGTGCTGTTGCTGCTCAAGGAAGGTCGCTGCGCCGTGCTGCGGCGCTGGGGCGACGATGGCCGGGCGCTGATCCTGCCCAGCGAGGCCGAAGGCGGCGAACAGTGGGTCAGCCGCGAGGAGCTGGAACAGGCCTACGCCGGCGAGGCCCTGTTCGCCCGCCCCCGGCACGAACTCGAAGACCTGCGCGCACCCTTGATGCCACGGGTCGACGCCTGGTTCCGCGACACCCTCAAGCTGTCACGCTGGCTCTACAGCGATGCGGTGCTGGCCAGCCTGCTGATCAATCTGCTGGGCCTGATGGTGCCGCTGTTCGTCATGCAGACCTACGACCGGGTCGTACCCAACCAGGCGATTTCCACCCTGTGGGTGCTGGCGGTCGGCCTGCTGATCGGCACCCTGTTCGAATTGATCCTGCGCGTGGTGCGCGCCCATTTGCTTGACCAGGCCGGCAAGAAAACCGACCTGATCCTCTCGGCGACCCTGTTCGAGCGTATCACCGGCATGTCGATGAAGGCCCGCCCGGCCACGGTCGGCGGCTTTGCCCAGAGCATTCACGACTTCCAGGGGCTGCGTGAGTTTCTCACCGCCGTGACCCTGACCAGCGTCATCGACCTGCCCTTCGTGGTGCTGATGCTGCTGGTGATCGGCCTGCTCGGCGGCTGGCTGGTGGTGATCCCGCTGATCGCCTTCCCGCTGACCATTATCTTTGCCCTGTTCATCCAGGTGCGCCTGCGCGACACCGTGCAGAAGAGCCTGGCCCTGGGCGCGGTGCGCCAGGCGCTGTTGATCGAGACCCTCGGCGGCCTGGAAACCCTCAAGGCCTGCAGCGCCGAAAGCGAACGCCAGTACCAGTGGGAAAGCACCCACGGTGCCCTGACCCGCCTCGACGCCCATGCCCGCAACCTGTCGGCCCTGGCCACCAACGGCACGCTGTTCATCCAGCAGTTCTGCGGCATGGCGACCATCGTCGCCGGGGTCTACAGCATCATTGCCGGCAACCTCAGTGTCGGTGCCCTGGTCGCCAGTTACATGCTCGGCAGTCGGGTGCTGGCGCCCCTGGGGCAGATCGCCGGGCTGATCACCCGTTACCAGCAGGCGCAACTGACCATGCGCAGCACCGACGCGCTGATGGCCCTGCCCCAGGAACGCCAGGCCGGCCAGCAACCACTGGAGCGCACGCAACTGCAGGGCGGGCTTGAAGTCAGCCACGTCACCTTCCGCTATGCCGGCCAGAACGCCGCAGCCCTCAATGGCGTCAGCTTCAGCGTCAAACCGGGCGAACGCATCGGCATCATCGGCCGCAGCGGCTCGGGCAAAAGCACCCTGGCCCGGTTGATGATGGGGTTCTATGCCCCGGATGAAGGGCAGATCCTGCTCGACAACCTCGACCTGCGCCAGCTCGACATCGCCGACCTGCGCCACCAGATCGGCTACGTCGCCCATGACCTGCCACTGCTGGCCGGCAGCCTGCGTGACAACCTGACCCTCGGCGCACGCTACGTGAGCGACGCGCGCATGCTGGAAGTGGCTGAGCTGACCGGCGTCAGCGAACTGGCCCGCCAGCACCCGCAAGGCTTCGACCGTCCGGTGGGCGAACGCGGCCAACTGCTCTCCGGCGGCCAGCGCCAGTCGGTACTGCTGGCCCGGGCGATGCTGCTGGAGCCGCCGATCATGATCCTCGACGAGCCCACCAGCCACATGGACAACGCCAGCGAAGACCAACTGCGCCAGCGCCTGCACGGCTGGGTGCAGGGCAAGACCCTGCTGCTGGTCACTCACCGGACCTCGATGCTCAGCCTGGTCGACCGCCTGCTGGTGCTGGACAACGGCAAGGTGGTGGCCGACGGGCCGAAGGACGCGGTCATCGATGCACTGCGCAAAGGCCGGGTCGGTACGGCCATCTAGGGGGTCCACTCATGTCCATCAGCCAAGGCCTGCGCAGCTACTTCCAGAGCTTCGGCAAGACCGCCGAACGCGACTACATGCCGGACGTGGCCGGCGCCACCCTGCAGGATTCACCGCGCCTGTCGCGCATTACCGTGTGGCTGGCCGCCGCCCTGCTGCTGGTTGCCCTGGTCTGGGCCTGGTTCGCCGTGCTCGACGAAGTCACCATGGGCGAAGGCAAGGCGATTCCGTCGAGCAAGGTGCAGGTCATCCAGAACCTGGAAGGCGGCATCGTCACCGAGATATTCGTGCGCGAAGGGCAGATGGTGAACAAGGGCGATACCCTGCTGCGCCTGGATGACACGCGCTTTCTGTCCAACAAGGGTGAGAGCGAGGCGGATCGCTACGCCCTCAGCGCCCAGGTCGAGCGCCTGTCGGCCGAGGCCGAGGGCCGCCCTTTCCAGGTCTCCGAGGAAATACGCAACAAGGCCCCGCAAGTGGCCGAGGACGAACTGTCGCTGTACCAGTCCCGGCAGCGTCGCCTGACCAGCGAGAAACAGACCCTCAACGAACAGCTGCGGCAGAAAACCCAGGAACTGGCCGAGTTCCGCTCCAAGGCCGAACAGTACCGCTCGGCCCTGGCCCTGCTGCAACAGGAACTGAACATGTCGACGCCGCTGGTGGGCACCGGGGCGATTTCACCGGTGGAGATCCTGCGCCTCAAACGCAGCACCGTGGAAGCCCGAGGTTCGCTGAACGCCACCACCCTGGCGATCCCCCGGGCCGAAGCGGCGGTCGCGGAAATCAAGAGCAAGATCGAAGAGGCCGATGCCGGCTTTCGCTCGGAAGCGGCCAAGGAGCTCAACGAGAAGCGCACCGACCTGTCGAAGATCACCGCCTCGAGCATCGCCATCGATGACCGCGTCACCCGCACCACGGTAGTCTCGCCGGTACGCGGGATCATCAAGCTGCTCAAGGTCAACACCATTGGCGGCGTGGTCCAGCCGGGCAGCGACCTGGTGGAGATCGTGCCGCTGGAAGACAACCTGTTGATCGAAGCCAAGGTGCGCCCCCAGGACGTGGCGTTCCTGCACCCCGGGCAGTCGGCGATGGTCAAGTTCAGCGCCTATGACTACACCATCTACGGTGGCCTGAAGGCCAGGCTGGAACTGATCAGCGCCGACACCGTGACCGATGACAAGGGCAATGCCTTCTACCTGATCCAGGTGCGTACCGACAAGAACCACCTGGGCGGCGACAACAAACCCTTGCTGATCATCCCCGGCATGACCGCCACGGTGGACATCATCACCGGGCAAAAGAGCGTGCTCGACTACCTGCTCAAGCCGGTGCTCAAGGCCCGGACCGAGGCCATGCGCGAACGCTGAAGCGGGCTACATACTGTGTAGGAGCGGGCTTGCCCCGCGAAACGATGTGACTGACAGCACGCCATCGCGGGACAAGCCCGCTCCTACAGGCATGTATTCAGCGCAGGTGATTACGCTCGAAGGTCTCGCGCCCCATGGCCGCGATCTGCCCTTCGATCAACGCCTCGAACGGCCTGAGCAGTTCATCGAAACACTGCGGCGCCTCCAGCACGTTCAACGCCTGCACCACCGCCTCCACGGTCGACAGCGCCCCCGGCGCCGGCGCCTTGCGCAGGCGATAGCGCGAGGGCAGCACCTGGGCCAGGGTCACCCGTGGCAAGGCCGCCAGCAGCGGGTTCAGGTGCAGCAGTTTGCTCACCTTGCGCCAGGTGCCATCGGGCACTACCAGCAGCCAGGGACGATCATCGGCGTCCGTACCGTAACCGGCCAGTGGTTGTGCGTCCTCGCCGGGAAACAGCAAGGCACTGCGATACCCAGGCGCGGCGATCAGCCCGGCCAGGTCCTCGAACACTTCCCCCACCACCAGCTCGGCATTGCGCAAGCCCAGGGCGGCCAGTTTGGCGGTGTTGAGCGCATGGCGCACTTCACTGGGGTGCTGCAGCAGCAACACACGGGTGCGACTGTCCAGCGACGGGATCAGCGGGCAAAGGCAATGGGCTTGTGGACGCAGGCAGCGTTCGCACTGGATTCTGGACATCGGGTTCTCCTGGGCCGGTAAATTGTGCCACAGCAGTCCCGAAAAAAAGCCCACTTCCCTGTGGGAGAGACGAAGGGAGCTCAGCGGTTGAAGCGTTCGGCCAGGCCGTACAGGGAGTCGGCCATGCGTTCCAGCTCCTGGCTGATTTCAGCGCCTTGCTTGGCTTGTCCGGCACTGTGATCGCAGAGCTGGGCGATGCGGGTGATCTGCTGGTTGATGTCCTCGGCCACATGGCTCTGCTGCTCGGATGCCGTGGCCATCTGCTGACTCATGCCGGTGATGCGGCTGACTGCCTGAGTGATCCCCACCAGCGCCGATTGCACCGCTTCCACACGTTGCACGCTGTCGCGGGAAATCTGCTCGCCCTTGCTCGCGGTCGACACCGCCCGCTGCGCCCCGTCACGCAGGGAGGCGATGATCTGGTGGATCTCTTCGGTGGAGGTGCGGGTGCGCTGGGCCAGCGAACGCACTTCATCGGCCACCACGGCAAAACCACGGCCCTGCTCTCCGGCCCGCGCCGCCTCGATCGCAGCATTGAGCGCCAGCAGGTTGGTCTGTTCGGCGATCGAGGTGATCACATCCACCACGCTGCCGATCGACTGGGTCTGCTCGGCGAGGGCATTGACCGCCTGGCCAATGTCATTGACCGCCTCGTTCATGCTGCTCATGGCCTGCAGGCTCTGGCGGGCCAGGTCACTGCCCTGCTGGGCCAGTTGATCGGCATCGGCGGCGGCCGTGGCCGTGCTCTGCACGTTGTGGGTGACTTCCTGGATGGTCGCCGCCATCTGCGCAATAGCGGTGGCCGACTGGTCGGTTTCATTGCGCTGGCGGTCCAGCATCTGGGCCTGGGCGCCGGACAGGTCGGAGGATTGCGCAGCACGGGACTTCACCCCCACCCCGGCGTCCACCAGCCGGGTCAGGGCGGTCTGCAAGCGTGCCTCTTCACTGAGGATCGCCAGGTCCAGCTGCCCTTGCAGGCCTTTGTTGTCGCTATAGGTCAGCGCTACCAGCGGGCTGGTGAAGGCCTTGGGATGCTCGGCCAGGGTCCGCCTGATCACCCGCTGCTGGCGTGATTCGGTCAGGTACCAGGCACTGAGCAGGCTGGCCATCAGTACACCGAGCGCCGCGTACTGTGGCAGCCACAGGTAAGCGCAAGCCGACAGCACGCCTGCGCCGATCAATGGCCAGCCGTGTTCGAGCGCACCGGTGGCACGCGCCGCCCAGGGCACCGCCGCACGCCCCTGGCGCAACCGCGCGTACAGCGCCGTGGCCCGGCGGATCTGGTCGCGGGTCGGCACCGAGCGCACCGACTCGTAGCCGCTGATCCGGCCGTTTTCATAGATGGCCGTTACGTAAGCGCTGACCCAGTAGTAATCGCCGTTCTTGGCGCGGTTCTTCACCACGCCCATCCAGGGCTTGCCCTGTTTGATGGTCTCCCACATATGGCCGAACACCGCCGGCGGCATATCAGGATGGCGTACCAGGTTGTGGGGTTGTCCCAGCAGTTCTTCGTAGGTAAAGCCGCTGATGGCGACGAAGGCATCGTTGCAATAGGTGATGCGGCTGTTGAGGTCGGTGGTGGAGATCAGGCGTTGGTCGTGGGGGAAGGTTCTTTCATGCTCATTGACGGGCAAATTCATGCGCATCTGGGCAGGTCCTTGCTTGGAATTATGGGGAGAAGCACATCAAAGCAAGTACAGGTTTAGCAGAGGATTTGTCGCTAAATCGTTAATATCCCGAAACAATCTCTAGTCTTTTTTGAGTTTTTCAGGCGACATTTCGGTCAAGCCGGCGTGAGCTGCGCCTTGAGCAAATCGCGGAAAGTCTGAATCAGGGGTTCACGGCTGCGCCCCCGGCGAATGATCATGGAAAACGGCGCCTGGTAGCCAAAGGTGGCCGGAGACAGTACGCGCAAGTCGCCCTTGTCGGCCCAGGCCTGGGCATAGTGTTCCGGCAGGTAGCCGATGTAGGCGCCGGAGAGCACCAGAATCAGCTGTGCCTCCATGCTTTCCACCGTTGCCGCGCTGTGCTTGAAGCCATGACGGGCCAGTTCTGCCTGGCTCCAGTAGCCACGGCCGACCATGCGCTGCTGGGTGATGACCTGCTCGGGAATGCGCCGCTCATGGAACAGCGGATGGCGGTTGCTGCAGTACAGCCAGTGCTGCTCGCGATACAGCGGCTGGTACACCAGCCCGCTCATGCGCGTGGAGAAGGCGCCGATGGCCAGGTCCAGGCGGTTGTCCTGCACGCCAAGCTGCAGCTCGTAAGGGCTGGAGACCGACAGGTGCAAGTGTACTGCCGGGTGCTCCTGGCTGTAGGCACCGATGGCTTCGGCCAGGGGCAAGGCGCGGTCGCCGACGGTCGAGTCGATCACCCCAAGGTTCAGCGTACCGCGCAGTTCACCCTTGAGGGCGGCGGCGTACTGCTCGAAGCCGTCCATCTCCGCCAGCAGGCGCAGGGTCTCCTGGTGGAACAGCTCACCCTTGCTGGTCAGGCTGAAACCACCACGGCCACGGTGACAGAGGACGATGCCCAGGGCCGCTTCCAGCTGGCTCATGTAGGTGCTGATGGCCGAGGTCGACAGGTTGAGCTCGCGCTGGGCGTTGGCGAAGCCCTGGTGGCGCACGACGCTGACGAAAATGCGCAGGAGTTTCAGGTCAGGCAGTGCGGAGGCCATGGAAATCGGAGTCCAGAATAGACGGCAATGTAGAAAGTCTAACCAGCTTTTCAGGATTAGTTTAGAAAAACCTGAACTAAGTATTTGCCTGTAGCGATTCTCTTCGGCCACTACCTTTTGCAGACTCTGCCGCAATGCACCTGCTGGCCCGCGTAAATGGGGTTTACCCAAGCCCGCCAGACAGGTTCCAACAACTAGAACAATCGAATCGATGAGGCCCGACCGTGGACAAGATTCTTCACCAACCACTGGGCGGCAACGAAATGCCGCGTTTCGGCGGTATCGCCACCATGCTCCGCCTTCCTCATCTGCCGAGCGCCAAAGGCCTGGATGCGGCCTTTGTCGGTGTTCCCCTGGACATCGGTACCTCGCTGCGCTCGGGCACCCGCTTCGGCCCTCGGCAGATCCGTGCCGAATCGGTGATGATCCGTCCCTACAACATGGCGACCGGCGCCGCGCCGTTCGACTCGCTGTCGGTGGCCGACATCGGTGACGTGGCGATCAACACCTTCAACCTGCAAGAAGCCGTGCGCATCATCGAAGAAGCCTACGACGAGATCCTCGAGCACAACGTCATCCCCATGACCCTGGGTGGCGACCACACCATCACCCTGCCGATCCTGCGGGCGATCCACAAGAAGCATGGCAAGGTAGGCCTGGTGCACATCGATGCCCACGCCGACGTCAACGATCACATGTTCGGCGAGAAAATCGCCCACGGCACCACCTTCCGCCGCGCCGTGGAAGAAGGCCTGCTGGACTGCGACCGCGTGGTGCAGATCGGCCTGCGCGCCCAGGGCTACACCGCCGAAGACTTCAACTGGAGCCGCAAGCAGGGCTTCCGTGTGGTCCAGGCCGAAGAGTGCTGGCACAAATCCCTGGCACCGCTGATGGCCGAAGTGCGCGAGAAAGTCGGCGGCGGCCCGGTTTACCTGAGCTTCGACATCGACGGCATCGACCCGGCCTGGGCCCCAGGCACCGGTACCCCCGAAATCGGCGGCCTGACCACCATCCAGGCCATGGAAATCATCCGCGGCTGCCAGGGCCTGGACCTGATCGGCTGCGACCTGGTAGAAGTCTCGCCCCCTTACGACACCACCGGCAACACCTCGTTGCTGGGTGCCAACCTGCTGTACGAAATGCTCTGTGTTCTGCCCGGCGTAGCACGTCGCTAAGGCCACCGGCAAGGAGCTGCACCCCGGCAGGAGCCATGACGGCGGTCCGCACAAGACGGGCCGCACTACGAAGAAATGACCTGCGCCGGTTTTCCGTGCGCAGGCTCGATCTCACATAAAAAAGATAATCGGAGACACCCATGGCCTTGGACATACTCGTTGTATTGATCTATGCCGCCGGCATGCTCGCATTGGGCTGGTACGGCATGCGCCGGGCAAAAACCCACGAAGACTACCTGGTCGCCGGACGTAACCTGGGCCCCAGCCTGTACATGGGCACCATGGCCGCCACGGTTCTGGGTGGCGCGTCCACCGTCGGCACCGTGAGACTGGGCTACGTGCACGGTATTTCCGGCTTCTGGCTGTGCGCGGCGCTGGGCCTGGGCATCATCGCCCTGAACCTGTTCCTCGCCAAACCGCTGCTGCGCCTGAAGATCTTTACCGTGACCCAGGTCCTGGAACGTCGCTACAACCCGATGGCGCGCCAGGCCAGTGCGGTGATCATGCTCGCCTACGCCCTGATGATCGGCGTGACCTCGACCCTGGCCATCGGTACCGTGCTGCAAGTGCTGTTCGAACTGCCGTTCTGGGCCGCGATCCTGCTCGGTGGTGGCGTGGTGGTGGTGTACTCGACCATCGGCGGCATGTGGTCACTGACCCTGACCGACATCGTCCAGTTCGTGATCAAGACCGTCGGCCTGATGTTCATCCTGCTGCCGATCTGCCTGTACCGCGTGGGTGGCTGGGACCAACTGGTCGCCAAGCTGCCGGCCGCCAGCTTCAACCTGACCACCATCGGTTGGGACACCATCATCACCTACTTCCTGATCTACTTCTTCGGCATCCTGATCGGTCAGGACATCTGGCAGCGTGTGTTCACTGCCCGTGACGAAAAAGTCGCCCAGCGTGCCGGTACCACTGCCGGTATCTACTGCGTGATCTACGGTCTGGTGTGTGCGGTGATCGGTATGGCGGCCCACGTGCTGCTGCCGGACCTGGGCAACGCCAACAACGCCTTTGCCGCCATCGTCAAATCCGCCCTGCCTGACGGCATCCGCGGCCTGGTGATCGCTGCAGCACTGGCGGCGATGATGTCCACGGCCAGTGCCGGCCTGCTGGCTGCTTCGACCGTCCTCACCGAAGACCTGCTGCCCAAGCTGCGCGGCGGCAAGGAATCGAGCCTGGCGATCAACCGTCTGTTCACCCTGCTGACCGGTATTGCCGTGCTGGGTATCGCCCTGGTGGTCGAAGACGTGATCAGCGCCCTGACCCTGGCCTACAACCTGCTGGTGGGTGGCATGCTGGTGCCGCTGATCGGTGCGATCTACTGGAAACGCGCCACCACCGCAGCGGCGATCACCAGTATGTCCCTGGGCTTCGTCACCGCCCTGGTGTTCATGCTCAAGGATGGTATGGATGCCAACACGCCGATCTACTACAGCCTGGCGATCGGTCTGGTCAGCTTTGTGGTCGTAAGCCTGATGTCCCGTCGTCCGGCGGGTGCGGTAAACCTGGCCTGATACCGGCCAGCGGTAGCCGTCGCATCAGCCCTGATGCGGCGGCACGAGCCAGGCGCTAGCGACGAGGCTGGCGCTTGCGCTGCTCCTCATCGGTTGGAATCGGCACCGGCTGCAACGGCGGTGGAATCAAGCCCAGGGCCGCAGCCAGGTCATGAAGCCAGTTGAACAGATTATTTCTCATAACTCCCCCTTACGGGTCAGCCTGCACGGTGATTCAGTCCTGCGATGCTTCATACAGATCATAGTCCTATGTCTTGCATCGCGCATGGTCTTGCTACATGAGTTGGGGACAAGTTTGATTTCGATCAAGCCCCCACCGCCACTTCCGCACCCTCCATAAATGTTTCCCCTTGTTGCAGATCGATCCAGGCACTCAGGTTCGCGCCGCGCATACCTTTGCGCCACATCAGCCAGGTGGTGGCCTGATCGAACGGCGCCTGCAACCGATGCGCCGCCACCCGCTCACGGCCGGGCAGGCTGTCGAGCATCGACTCGGCCATCAGGGCCACGCCCGCGCCAGCGATCACACAGGCCAGCATGCTCGGATAGGACTCGATCTCCATGACCCGGCCCATGGCCGCGTGATCGTGGGCATACCAGGCCTCCAGGCGCATGCGGTAGGAACAGCCCTGGCGAAAGGTGAACACCGCCCTGCCCGCCACATCCTGGGCACTGCGCACCGGCGGATGGTCCGGCTCGGTGATCAGCACCAGGGTTTCATCGCATAGCGGCACCCCGTCGAGCCCGGCCAGGGCCAGCGGCCCGTCCACCAGGGCGGCATCCAGGCGGCCGCTGAGCAGGCCTTCGAGCAACTCGCCGCTGGGCGCCGCCTGCACCTGCAGGTTCACCGCCGGGTAAGCCTTGTGATAGCGCGCCAGCAGGGCCGGCAGGTGGATTGCCGCCGTGCTGTACATGGTCCCCAGGGCAAAATCCCCTGCCGGCTGTCCGCCCTGCACTGCCGCCACGGCTTCATCGTGCAGTGCCTGCAGGCGTCCGGCGTAGTCGAGCAAGACCTTGCCCGCCGGCGACAATTGCAAGCGCTGGCGTTCACGGCGAAACAGTTCGACACCCAACTGCTCTTCCAGCTGGCGCAATCGGGTGGACAGGTTCGAGGGCACCCGATGCAGACGTTCGGCGGCCCGGGTTACCGACCCTTCCTCGGCAACCGCCTGAAAAATCCGTAGCTGGCTGAGCTCCACGAAGTCTTCTCCATAACAGAACAAGTTCCTCATCATTATTCAATTTTACTGAAAGTCAATCGACAGTAGCCTGACGGTCATCGCCATCGTTTCAGGAGTCTGGACATGTCCCCCAGCATTCGTCTCTGCGCCAGCGCCATCGCCCTGATGATGGCCATGGGCATCGGTCGCTTCGCCCTCACCCCGCAACTGCCGCACCTGATCGGCGAAGGCCAGGTCAGCCTGACCGCCGCCGGCCTGATCGCCGCAGCCAACTACCTGGGCTACTTGCTCGGTGCCCTGGACGCCATGTTCGCCCGCCGCCCGGGTCAGGTCAGCGCACGCCTGCACGCCGGCCTGTGGCTGTGCGTGCTGCTCACCCTGGCGTCGTTCTGGGCCGACGGTTTCTGGAGTCACTTGCTGCTGCGTTTCGGTACCGGCGTGGCCAGTGCCTGGGTGCTGGTGATGCTCACCAGCCTCACCCAGCAGCTCGCCGCGGCCAGCAACCGACCGCGCACGGGCGCGCTGGTTTTCGCCGGGCCCGGGGTTGGCATCATGCTGACGGGCTTGCTGGCGCTGCTGTCCAACCTGTACGGCCTGGGCTCGGCGCCGCTGTGGTTGATCTATGCCGCTGCGGCGCTGGCGATGCTGTTGGCGGTGCTACCGTTCCTGCCACGTCCGCAGCAGGCTCAGACGCCGGTGGGCGCGGCAGTGGCGGTGCCGGCGCCCACCCGGGGGATTGCCCGCCTCGGCCTGGTCTATGGGCTCTACGGTATCGGGTACATCATCCCGGCCACCTTCATGTCGCAGATGGCCAGTGCGCGCTTCCAGGGACACTGGCTGGCCGATCTGTTCTGGCCGGGTTTTGGCCTGGCGGCCGCAGTGGGGGTGGGAGTGGCCAGCCTGCGTCGCCCAGCCGCCAGCACATCGCGCTGGTTGATGACCACCTTGTGGCTGCAAGCGGCCGGCGTGTTCGCCTGCCTGCTGGGCAATGGGCCGGGACTGGCCTTGGGGGTGATCCTCTGCGGAGGGCCGTTCCTGGCCTGCATGCAACTGGTGATGCAACGCTCCCGGGAGCTGGCGCCCCAGGCCACCCAGCGCAATGCCGGCCTGCTGACTGCCTGCTTTGCTGTCGGCCAGCTCAGCGGCCCGTTGCTGGCCGCCCTGAGCAATCAGTTCGCCGACAGCCTGCAACCGGCGCTGATCGTCGCCGGTTGCGGCCTGCTGCTGGCCGGTGCGCTGCTGTGGCGCCCGCAGGTCAGCCCAGCAGGCTGCGCAAGCGTCGGCGTATCCATTGCTCGGCACTGACCAGGGTAACGCCGAGCAGGACCATGACGGCCCCGAGCACGAAGTTCATGCTCAGCGGCTCACCGAGCAACAGCACGCCGAAGGTCACCCCGAACAACGGGGTGATGAAGGAAAACACCGCCAGGTTCGACGCCAGGTAGCGACGCAGCAGCCAGAACCAGGCCAGGTAACTGAAGAACGACACGATCAGCCCCTGGAACAGCAGGCTGCCAATGGAGACAGGGGTGAAGCTGACCTGGGTAACCTGGCCGCTGACGGCCGCGATCAGCAGCAATCCGACGAAACCGACCGCCAGTTGGTAGAACAGCGTCAGTGTCGCCGGGGCTTCCGACAGCCGTGAACCGCGCACCACCACCGTGGTCGCACCCCAGGCCAGGCCGGCCAGCACGCCGAAGGCATCGCCCAGCAGCATGCGGCTGTCCATCTGCTCCAGCGACATCCCGCCGGCGAAGGCAAAGGCAATGCCGCCGAACGACAGCAGGATACCCAGCCATTGCAGCGGCCGCAGGCGCTCGCTGGGCAACAGCCAGTGCAGGCCCAGGGCCGTGAACACCGGCGCTGTGTAGAGGAACACCGACATATGCGCCGCCGAGGTCAGCTTCAGCCCTTCGGCGATGAACAGGAACTCCAGGCCGAACAAGGCACCGGCCAGCACCCCGCCGCGCCAGGTGTGCGCCACCTGGTCCCAGCCGCCACGCCAGCACATCAGCAACCCCACCAGCACTGCCGCCATGCCCGAGCGCAGGGCCTGCTGCATCACCGGAGCGATGTCCGGCGCGGCCCATTTGATCATCACCTGCTGGATGCCCCAGATCAGGCACAGCACCAGCATCACTTGCAGGGCAAAGGCATCGGTATTGCGGCGGGTGGCGCTCATTGCAGGCACCCGATGTTTTTTAACGGCATGGCAGATTCTCGGCAGCTGTGGATCCAGTGCCGATTATCGGGGTGTGCAAGGTTGCATTGCCAGACTTGTCTTGCTTTTGAGGGGGCAGCTCACTTTGTGGGAGCTGGTGAAGCCTACGATGGCTGGTTCTGCGGCCGCTTCGCGACCGATCGCAGCCTGGCGGCAGCTCCCACAGATATCCTGCAATCACTGTAGGAGCTGGCGAAGCCTGCGATCGACTGCGCAGCAGTCGCAACCCCGGCGCCTCGGTGAGCCGGGTGTTCAGCGATCCAGGCTTACTCGGCAGCCGCCTCAGGCTTGCGACGCTTGAGCGGCGCCAGGCCATCGGCGCTGGCCAGTGGTGCATTGCGCTTGGGCTTGGCCGTTGGCTTGCGCTTGGCTGCTGCCGTGGTCTTCTTGTCGCCCTTCTTGTCGGTCTTTTTCTTCTTCACCCCGGCTGCCTTGCCCGAGGCCTTGACCTTCTTCGGCCCGCTGTAGGTGCCTTTGACTTCCTTGATGACCCGGCGCTCGAAGCTCTGCTTGAGGTAGCGTTCGATGCTCGACATCAGGTTCCAGTCGTTGTGGCAGATCAACGAGACCGCCAGGCCTTCGTTGCCGGCGCGTCCAGTACGGCCGATGCGGTGCACGTACTCGTCGCCGCTGCGCGGCATGTCGAAGTTGATCACCAGGTCCAGGCCGTCGACATCCAGGCCGCGGGCGGCAACGTCGGTGGCGACCAGGATCTTCGCCCCGCCCTGCTTCAGGCGCTCGATGGCCAGCTTGCGGTCCTTCTGGTCCTTGTCACCGTGCAGGACGAAGGCCTTGTAGTCCTTGGCCACCAGGTGACCGTAGATGCGGTCGGCCATGACCCGGGTGTTGGTGAAGATGATCGCCTTGTCGTAGGTCTCGTTGGCCAGCAGCCACTGGACGATCTGTTCCTTGTGCTGGTTATGGTCGGCGGTGATGATCTGCTGGCGGGTGCCTTCGGCCAGCTGGCTGACGCTGTTGAGCATCAGGTGCTCGGGGTCCTTGAGCACCTTGCCGATCATTTCGCGCAGGCTGGCACCGCCCGTGGTGGCGGAGAACAGCATGGTCTGCTCGCGGTTCGGGCACTCGTTGCACAGACGCTCGACGTCTTCGGCAAAGCCCATGTCGAGCATGCGGTCGGCTTCATCGAGGACGATGACCTGAACATGCTCCAGCTTCAGGTTGCCGGCATTGAGTTGTTCGAGCAGGCGGCCCGGGGTGCCGATCAGCACGTCCGGCACCTTGCGCAGCATGGCGGCCTGTTCCTTGAAGTCTTCGCCACCGGTCACCAGGCCCGCCTTGATGAAGGTGAACTGGGAGAAGCGCTGGACTTCCTTGAGGGTCTGCTGGGCCAGCTCACGGGTCGGCAGCAGCACCAGGGCGCGGATCTCGACGCGCTTTTGCTGAAGGTCGACCAGGCGATTGAGCATCGGCAGGACGAAGGCTGCGGTCTTGCCGCTACCGGTTTGCGCCGTCACCCGCAGGTCCCGCCCTTGCAGCGCCAGGGGAATGGCCGCTGCCTGCACCGGCGTCGGCTCGACAAAGTTCAGCTCGGCCACGGCTTTGAGCAGGCGTTCGTGCAGGGCGAATTGGGAAAACACGGGTGTACCTCGGGCATGGGCAAAAAATTCAGTTGCATAGGGTAACGTTTTCCGGCGTCGACGCCGAATTTCTTTTGCCACCCGCCCGTCGATCCGCGCTCTAATAGCCCTGTTTTTTGAAATGCGGACGAATCTGACAGCGTTATGGACATTCAACAGATGTGGCAAAACACCCTGGACCTCTGGGGCACCCTCGATCAACACCCGCTGCTGCACGCCGGCCTTGGCCTGACGGTCCTGCTGGTGATCGCCCTGGTGCTGGGCCGGGTGGCGCGTTTTCTGATCCTGCACGCCGCCCGCCTGCTGGGTCGCCAGCCGGCCCTGCACTGGCTCAACGACCTGCGCCAGAACAAGGTCTTCCACCGCCTGGCCCAGACCACGCCGTCGCTGCTGGTGCAGTTCGGCCTCAAGCTGGTGCCGGAACTGAACGCCACCAGCCAGCACTTCCTCGGCAATGTGGCCCTGGCCTTCACCATCCTGTTCCTGACGCTGGCCCTCTCGGCCCTGCTCGACGCCCTGCTGGACATCTATGCCCGCACCGAACACGCGCGTACCCGCTCGATCAAGGGCTATGTGCAACTGGCCAAGATGGTGCTGTTCGTGTTCGCCGCGATCGTCATCGTCGCCACCCTGATCGACCGCTCGCCGCTGTTGCTGCTGTCGGGTCTGGGTGCCATGTCGGCGGTCATCCTGCTGGTGTACAAGGACACCCTGCTGTCGTTCGTGGCCAGCGTGCAGCTGACCAGCAACGACATGCTGCGGGTCGGCGACTGGATCGAGATGCCCCAGGTCGGCGCCGACGGCGATGTGGTGGATATCACCCTGCATACGGTCAAGGTGCAGAACTTCGACAAGACCATTGTCTCCATCCCCACCTGGCGGCTGATGTCCGAATCGTTCAAGAACTGGCGCGGCATGCAGCAGGCCGGTGGACGGCGGATCAAGCGCAGCCTGTTCATCGACGCCGGTGGCGTGCGCTTCCTGCGCCCGGACGAGGAACAGCGCCTGGGTGAAGTGCGCCTGCTGAGCGACTACATCGCCCGCAAGCGCAACGAACTCAAGGCCTGGAACGAAGCCCAGGGCAATGTCGCCGAGCTTTCCGCCAACCGTCGGCGGATGACCAATATCGGCACCTTCCGCGCCTATGCCCTGGCCTACCTGAAGAGTCACCCGCAGATCCAGCCGAACATGACCTGCATGGTCCGCCAGATGCAGACCACTGCCCAGGGCGTGCCGCTGGAGATCTACTGCTTCACCCGCACCACCGTGTGGGCCGACTACGAGCGCATCCAGGGCGACATCTTCGACTACCTGCTGGCGGTGATGCCGGAGTTCGGCCTGAGCCTGTACCAGCAACCCAGCGGCAACGACCTGCGTGCCGGCCTGCTACCCGCGCCCCTGCCCAGCCAGCAGCGCACGCTCAGTGCCGAGACGGCCGAGCCATAGCGAGGCGAGGATCACCGCGCCGCCGATGAACAGCCTGCCCAGGGGCTCGTGCTGGTTCCAGATCAGCAGGTTGAGCAGCAGCCCCACCGGCACATGCAGGTTGTTCATCACCGCCAGGGTGGCACCGTTCACCAGGCAGGCGCCCTTGTTCCACCAGTACAGCCCCAGCGCCGTCGGGCACAGGCCCAGGAACAACAGCACCAGCCACTGCACGTCGGTGCTGGGCAGGTGCTGGCGGTTGCCGAATGCCAGGAAGGCCGGCAACACCACCAGCAAGGCGCCCAGGTAGAAGTAGCCGAAACGCCGGTAGTGCGGCAGGTCGCTGGGGTTGCGGGCGATCAGGTGGCGGTACAGCACCTGGCCGGCGGCGTAGGTGAAGTTGGCCAGTTGCAGCAGCAGGAAGCCCATGAAGAAGTCCGGGCTGATGCTGTCGAAGCGGATTACCGCCGCTCCCGCCACTGCCACCAGTGCAGCCAGCAGGGCCCAGGGGTTGAAGCGCCGGTTCAGGGCGTCTTCGATCAGGGTCACATGCAGGGGCGTGAGAATGGTGAACAACAGCACTTCCGGCACCGTCAGCACCCTGAAGCTCAGGTACAGGCAGACATAGGTGATGCCATATTGCAGCGCGCCGATCAGCAGCATCGAACGCATGAAGCGCGGCTCGACCTGGCGCCAGCGGGTCAGCGGCAGGAATACCAGCCCGGCCAGCAGCACCCGCGCCAGCACGGCGAAATAGCTGTCGACCTGCCCGGCCAGGTACTCGCCGATCAGGCTGAAGGAAAACGCCTGGATCAGCGCGACGATCAATAAATAGCCCATGGTTGCCCCTTGCTGTGGAGGCGGCGACCTTAGCTTTTCATCGGAGTGGGGGCAACTGTTGAAGGCTACGACCGCTTTACGGTCGATCGCAGGCTTTGCCAGCTCCCACAACGGCCATCCTTGTGGGAGCTGGCGAAGCCTGCGATGGCCCCAACAGGCGGCACAAAAAAGCCCGGTCAATGACCGGGCAGGTACACCCAAAGGAGCAACAGGTGTCAGGCGGGAAAGATCAGGTGCGACTCAAGCCACCGCAGCCAGCTGGGCCTTGGCCTGGTTCAGGCCTTTCTCGTGGAAGTCGCCGCCCATGTTCAGGCCTTCGGCATGAATGAAGGTCACGTCGTGGATGCCGATGAAGGCCATCACCTGACGCAGGTAGGGTTCCTGGTGGTCGCTGGTCGCACCGGCATGGATGCCGCCACGCGCGGTGAGGATGTAGGCACGCTTGCCGGTCAGCAGCCCCTGCGGCCCGGTTTCGGTGTACTTGAAGGTGACGCCGGCGCGCAGCACATGGTCCAGCCAGGCTTTCAGGGTGCTGGGGATGGTGAAGTTGTACATGGGCGCGGCCAATACCAGCACATCGGCGGCCAGCACTTCATCGGTCAGTTCGTTGGAGCGGGCCAGGGCCTTGAGCTCTTCGTCGCTGCGTTGTTCTGCAGGCTTCATCCAGCCACCGAGCAGGTTGGCGTCCAGGTGGGGGACCGGGTTGACGGCCAGGTCACGCTGAGTGATGACGTCTGCCGGGTGAGCCGCCTGCCATTGGGTGACGAAATCACGGGTCAGTTGCCGGGAGATCGAATCCTGCTGGCGGGCGCTGCTTTCGATAACGAGTACACGGGACATGGTTGCCTCCAACGGCGAATGTGGTCAGTCGATGGAGGCAAGATTAATCAGTGACCGATCGATTAAAAAGCGTAAAATCTGGGTGCAATCTATCAGTTAATTTGTTTTATTTGCCCGGTGCTCTACCCTCAAGGGCAGGTTGTACCCCTGTTTATTGCGGTTTGCAGTCCAGGGCGATGCGCAGCTTGATGATTTCGCGGTTGAACTTGGCGGTCGCATCGACGCTTTTCTTCGCCGGCACCTGCACACGGCGCACCCGGGGGGCTTCCGGCCCGTTGCGGAAGGTCACCTTGCACTGGGCGGCGACGTCGCCATAGTTGTTCACGGTGATCGAGCCGATATCGCGGTCGGTGTCGTAGGTGACGTAGTCGATCTTGACACCCTCGATGCGCTTTTCCACATCGATGGGGTACGCCAGGGCTGTGAGCGGAAGCAGGGCCAGCAGTACAGCACAACATTTCTTCATACGACGCTCTCCATGAAAGAGCGCCAGCTTAGGACAACAGGAGCCGAAGATGAAAGCGCCGCGCGTTACCCTGGATCAGTGGCGGACCCTCCAGGCAGTGGTCGACCACGGAGGCTTTGCCCAGGCGGCCGAAGCGCTGCACCGCTCGCAATCCTCGGTCAGTTACACCGTGGCGCGCATGCAGGACCAGCTGGGGGTGCCGCTGCTGCGCATCGACGGGCGCAAGGCGGTGCTGACCGAGGCCGGCAACGTGTTGCTGCGCCGCTCCCGGCAGCTGGTCAAGCAGGCCAGCCAGCTGGAAGACCTGGCCCACCACATGGAACAGGGCTGGGAGGCCGAAGTGCGCCTGGTAGTCGACGCCGCCTACCCCAACGCCCGCCTGGTCCGCGCCCTGAGCGCCTTCATGCCGCAAAGCCGCGGCTGCCGGGTGCGCCTGCGTGAAGAGGTGCTGTCCGGGGTCGAGGAGGTGCTGCATGAAGGCATCGCCGATCTGGCCATCAGCGGCTTCAATATTTCCGGTTACCTGGGCACCGAGCTCAGCTCGGTCGAGTTCGTCGCCGTCGCCCACCCGGAACACAGCCTGCATCGCCTGGGTCGCGAGCTGAGCTTCCAGGACCTGGAAAGCCAGCTGCAGGTGGTGATCCGCGACTCGGGCCGGGCGCAACCCCGCGACGTCGGCTGGCTCGGTGCCGAACAGCGCTGGACCGTGGGCAGCCTGGCCACCGCGGCCACCTTCGTCAGCAGCGGCCTGGGCTTTGCCTGGCTGCCGCGCCACCTGATCGAGCGGGAACTGCGCGAAGGCCTGCTCAAGCCCCTGCCGCTGGATCAGGGTGGCAGTCGCCATCCACTGTTCTACCTTTACTCGAACAAGGACAAACCCCTGGGTCCGGCCACGCAGATCCTCATCGAGTTGCTGCGCAACTTCGACACCGCGCCGCTGGACGTCCCCTTCGCCGCCCCCGCCCAAGCCTGACAGGAATCACGCATGGCCTATTTCGAACATGAAGGTTGCTCGCTGCACTACGAGGAATACGGCCAGGGCGACCCGCTGGTGCTGCTGCATGGCCTGGGTTCGAGCTGCAAGGACTGGGAAATGCAGGTGCCGGAGCTGGCCCGGCATTACCGGGTGATCCTGATGGACATCCGCGGCCACGGCCGCTCCGACAAACCCCGCGAGCGCTACAGCATCGCCGGCTTCAGCGCCGACCTGCTGGCCCTGCTCGAACAGTTGCAGACCGGCCCCGTGCACCTGGTCGGTTTGTCCATGGGCGGCATGGTGGGGTTCCAGTTCGCCGTCGATCACCCCGAATGGCTGCGCAGCCTGTGCATCGTCAACAGCGCCCCGGAGGTCAAGCGCCGCACCCGCAGCGACTGGATCTGGTGGGCCAAGCGCTGGGCCATGGCCCGCCTGCTGAGCCTGGAGGCCATCGGCAAGGCCCTGGCCGCACGCCTGTTTCCCAAGCCGGAACAGGCCGAGCTACGGCGCAAGATGGCCCAGCGCTGGGCAACCAACGACAAGCGCGCCTACCTCGCCAGTTTCGATGCCATCGTCGGCTGGGGTGTCAGCGAACGCCTGGGGCAGATCCGCTGTCCTACCCTGGTCATCACCGCCGACCAGGATTACACCCCGATACAACTCAAGGAACGCTATGTCCGCCTGATTCCCCAGGCGCGACTGGCGGTGATCGAGGATTCGCGGCACGCTACGCCCCTGGACCAACCTCAGGTTTTCAACCAGACGCTGCTGCACTTCCTGGCAACGTCCACCACTTCTCAAGGAACATTGAGCCCATGCTGAAAAAACTCCTGCTCGCCACCTGCTCGGTCGTCTTCGCCACCAACGTGCTGGCGTCTGACAAAACGCCTCACGTACTGCTGGACACCAGCTTCGGCCAGATCGAAGTGGAACTGGATCCGGTCAAGGCCCCGATCAGCAGCAAGAACTTCCTCGAATACGTGGACAGCGGCTTCTACAACAACACCATTTTCCACCGGGTGATTCCGGGCTTCATGGTCCAGGGTGGCGGCTTTACTGACCAGATGGCGCAGAAACAAACCAAGGATCCGATCAGGAACGAAGCCAGCAACGGCCTGAACAACGTCCGTGGCACGCTGGCCATGGCACGCACCTCCGACCCTAACTCGGCTACCAGCCAGTTCTTCATCAACGTAGCCGACAACGATTTCCTCAACCCCGGCCGTGACCGCGGTTATGCCGTATTCGGCAAGGTGACCAAGGGCATGGACGTGGTCGACCAGATCGTCAACTCACCGACCACTATCAAGAAAGGCATGCGCGATGTACCGGCCGATCCGGTCTACATCAAGTCGGCAAAACGCATCGACTGAAAAACCAGGGGCTCACAGGGACGTGACCCCAGGCCTCAAGGTCGAACCAGACAGGAGTTACCCTTTTCATGCTGTTCCGCCGTTTCGAAAAGCTGATCGACATCTTCCGTGAAGCGCCCACGGCGGCGCCGCCCAGCACGGTCTGGCCGTTCTACCTGTACTACCTGCGCCAGGTCTGGCCAAGTTTTGCCGCGCTGCTGGTGATCGGTTTCATCGGCGCGCTGATCGAAGTGGCCCTGTTCAGTTACCTGAGCCGGATCATCGACCTGGCCCAGGGCACCCCCTCCAGCAGTTTTTTCAGCGACCACGCCGGCGAGCTGCTGTGGATGCTGGTGGTGGCGCTGATCCTGCGCCCGGTGTTCCTCGCCCTGCATGACCTGCTGGTGCACCAGACCATCAGCCCGGGCATGACCAGCATGATCCGCTGGCAGAACCACACCTTCGTGCTCAAGCAGAGCCTGAACTTCTTCCAGAGCGACTTCGCCGGACGCATCGCCCAGCGCATCATGCAGACCGGCAACTCGCTGCGCGACTCGGCGGTCCAGGCCGTGGACGCCCTGTGGCATGTGCTGATCTACGCCATCAGCTCGCTGGTGCTGTTCTTCGAGGCCGACTGGCGCCTGATGCTGCCGCTGATCAGCTGGATCGCCTGCTACATCGGCGCGCTCTACTACTTCGTGCCACGGGTGAAGGAGCGCTCGGTGATTTCCTCCGACGCCCGCTCCAAGCTCATGGGGCGAATCGTCGACGGCTACACCAACATCGCCACCCTCAAACTGTTCGCCCATACCGAGCACGAACAACAGTACGCCCGCGACGCCATCAGCGAGCAGACCGAAAAGACCCAGCTCGCCGCCCGGGTCGTCACCAGCATGGACGTGGTCATCACCAGCCTCAACGGCCTGCTGATCGTCACCACCACGGGCCTGGCCCTGTGGCTGTGGACCCAGTCGCTGATCACGGTCGGCGCCATCGCCCTGGCCACGGGCCTGGTGATCCGTATCGTCAACATGTCCGGCTGGATCATGTGGGTGGTCAACGGCATCTTCGAGAACATCGGCATGGTCCAGGATGGCCTGCAGACCATCGCCCAGCCGGTCACCGTCACCGATGTGCCGAACGCCCCGGCGCTCAAGGTCGAGCGCGGCGCGGTCAAGTTCGAGAGTGTCGGCTTCCACTACGGCAAGGGCAGCCGGATCATCGACGGCCTGAACCTGGACATTCGCCCTGGCGAAAAGATCGGCCTGATCGGTCCGTCAGGTGCCGGCAAATCGACCCTGGTCAACCTGCTGCTACGCCTGTACGACCTCGAAAGCGGCCGCATCCTGATCGATGGCCAGGACATCGCCCGGGTGACCCAGGCCAGCCTGCGTGCACAGATCGGCATGATCACCCAGGACACCTCGCTGCTGCACCGTTCGATCCGCGACAACCTGTTGTACGGTCGCCCGGATGCCAGCGAAGCGGCATTGTGGGAAGCGGTGCGCCGGGCGCGGGCCGACGAGTTCGTCCCACAGCTGTCCGACGCCCAGGGCCGGACCGGCTTCGACGCCCATGTCGGAGAGCGCGGGGTCAAGCTGTCCGGCGGTCAGCGCCAGCGCATCGCGATTGCCCGGGTGCTGCTGAAAAACGCACCGATCCTGATCATGGACGAGGCGACCTCGGCGCTGGATTCGGAGGTCGAGGCCGCGATCCAGGAAAGCCTGGAAACCCTGATGCAGGGCAAGACCGTGATCGCCATCGCCCACCGCCTGTCGACCATCGCCCGCATGGACCGCCTGGTAGTGCTGGAGAAGGGACGGATCATCGAGATGGGCAGCCATGCCGAGTTGCTAGCCCACCAGGGCTTGTACGCCAGGTTGTGGCATCACCAGACCGGCGGATTCGTCGGGATCGATTGAGGCGCCTGTGGGAGCGGGCTTGCCCCGCGATGCGATGTGTCTGCTAGATTGCAATCGCGGGGCAAGCCCGCTCCTACAGACAGCGATACGGCAACGCCGCCCTGGCCTCCTCGGCATACGCCATCACCCCCGCCCGCTCCTGCTCAAGAAACTCCACCACCGCGCGTCGTAACCCCGGGTGCAGCAGGTAATGCCAGGACCGGGTAATCACCGGCTCGAAGCCCCGGATCAACTTGTGCTCGCCCTGCGCCCCGGCATCGAAGCGCTGCAGGCCGTCGGCGATGGCGAAATCCATGCCCTGGTAGAAGCAGGTCTCGAAATGCAGCCGGTCGAACTCATCCACACAGCCCCAGTAGCGGCCATACAGGCTGTCGCCGCCTACCAGGCTGAAAGCCATGGCCACATCGCGCCCGGCCTGGCGAGCCATGACCACCCGGATTGCCTGGGGCATGCGTTCGGCCAGCAGGCTGAAGAACGAGCGCGTCAGGTAGGGCGCACGGCGGCGCACGGCGTAGGTATTGGCATAGCAGGCAAAGACAAAGTCCCACTGCGCCTCGCTCAGCTCATCGCCGCGGTACCAGCGAAACTCGATCCCCTGCCCCGCCACCTGCTCGCGCTCCTTGCGCATCTGTTTGCGCTTGCGCGAGCTGAGGCTGTCGAGGAAATCCTGGAAGTCCCGAAAGCCCTGGTTGCGCCAATGAAACTGGCACCCAAGGCGCTCCATCCAGCCCTCACGCCCGCGCATCACGGCATCGGCGTGCTCGTCGGTGAAGTTGATATGAGCGCCTGACAGCCCCTGCTCGAACAGTTCCGCAGACAGTCGATCGACAAGCTCCCCAGCCGCCTCGGCGTCGCCCAACAGCCGCGCCCCGGTCACCGGGGAAAACGGCACGGCGCAGAGCAGTTTCGGGTAATAGGCAATCCCCGCCCGCTCGCAGGCATCGGCCCAGCCATGGTCGAAGACGTACTCGCCATAGGAATGGGTCTTCACGTACGCCGGCAGCGCGGCCAGCAACTGGCCCGCTGAATCGGTCAGCAGCCGATGGGCAGGGGTCCAGCCGGTGCGCGACGAAACGCTGCCACTGTCTTCCAGACTGCTGAGAAAGGCATGGCGCAAAAAGGGTTGCTCCCCCGGCACCAGGGCATCCCAGTGCGGTGGCGCAAGTTCGGTGAGGTGAGACAAGGTCAGGGTAGGCATGGGCGCAGTCTGCCTCTTCATGCGCACGAAAAAAAGCCCCGCGGGTGCGGGGCTGAAGATCTAACGGATGAGGAGCGGTGATGCTTAGAACACGTACTGCGCGCGCATGACGAAACCGTCGCCGCTGTCGTCGCCGGCAGCGTTTTCGGCGTTGTCGACCTTGGTCTTGACGTATACACCGCTGAGCTTGATCGACTCGTTGGCGTACCAGTTCAGACCGACGTTGTGCACCTTGCCTTCGACATCATCGATGTTGGCGAACGCGCCGTTGTCATCGTCGGTGCTCAGGTGATCGTAGCGGTAGAACACTTCCCAGGCACCGATCTGCTTGTTCGACGGCTTGATGGCGTCGAACTTGCCGAGTTTGTAGCCACGGGCTTCACCGGTGAGGGTGTAGGCCAGTTGACCGTAGTAGCCTTCGGACTTGATGTCGGAGAAGCTGGCGCTGTCAGCCTCGGTGTCACGCTTGATGTATTCGCCCTGAACCGAGAACGGCCCCATGGCCCAGGCAGCTTCCAGGTTCCAGGCCATGTCGGTGTCGTAGGCGCCGACCGGGGTGTTGTTCTGGCCGCCGAGTACCAGGCGGTTGCCGTTGCTGCCGGCATCCTGGCCACCGTCGGTGCTCACGCCACGCATGCCCAGGCGGCTGCGGATACGGCCGTCGAATGCGGTGTCGGAGAGGTCGCGCTGGGCGTAGTTGATACCGAAGTGCAGGACGTTGCCGGCTTCGTGCATCGGGGCGAAGACGCCGCGCAGGTTGAACTGCTTGGTGCTGTCGCCATCCTTGTCCTGGTTGGTGGCGTCCTTGGCGAACACACCGGCCGAACCGTACAGCGAGTCACCGGCGTTACCCGATACCTGCAGGCCCATGCCACCGTTGTGGGAGTTGGTCCAGTCCACCAGGTCGTAGGCGGCGGTACGCTCCTGGGCGGTGACCCACTTGGAGCTGGTGGCCTTTTCCAGACCGAATTCCGGGTCGAAACGGCCCACCTTGATCTGGACCGGCTTGAAGCCGTTGTAGGCCAGCGAGGCTTCGTCGAAGTAACCGTCTTCGCTGCGGTTGTCACCACCGGAGTTGTGCGAGAAGTCGTAGGCGATCTGGTAAGCCCAGTCGGTGTACATCACACCGCCCAGTTCCAGGTAGGCACGGCGGAAGTAGCCGGCGTCGGCGGTGTTGCCGTTGTTGGTGTAGAAACCGTCGAAGCGGCTGTAGTCAGCCTGGACACGACCGCCCAGTTTGAAGCTGAATTCCTTGTCGGTGGTAGCGACCTCGAGGCCACCTTTGGTCTTGACTACGATATCGGCGCCGTCGGTGGTTACGGTACCCGCGAAAGCCTGGGCGGTCACGGCCATGGCCAAGGCGCTGGCGGCGAAACCTGCGAAGTGCTTACGGATCATCGAAGAAGCTCCCCTACTATATGGTCTTGAAAATGCTGGAAAAACACGCGGCCAGGGCCACTTGTGCTGGGGAGGAATCTTGGCGGGGGGTTATGTCAGATCAGTGGCTTTTATATAAATGTTTTATGACAACGGAACTTTTTTACTTCCAAACGAAATAAGCTGGAAAACACCCTTGCAGTGCCCTCCAGCGGTGGTTCAGGGTTTGTTCGCGCCTTGTCGTTCACGGGCCAGGCGCTCGGCCAGTGCCTCGCTGCCGGGCTCCGGTACCTGCGGCATGGCTCGCACGGTGGCCCGGGCCAGTTGCATCTGCTTGATGAAGCGCCGGCAGTTACGGCAGAACAGCAAGTGCTGACGCACCATCAGGCGCTCGCCCAGGTTCAGTTGTTCGTCGATGAAGTCGCTGGAGCGGGCGACAAGTTCCTTGCAGGTCAGCATTGGCCGGTTTCCTCGAAGTGTTCCAGGGTCGCGAAGACCTTCAGCCGTGCCCGATGCAGCAGCACGCGAACATTGGAGAGCGAAATGTCGAGAAGGTTACAGATCTGTTCCAGCTCCAGCCCCTGGCGCTCGCGCAGCACCAGGACGCTGCTCTGCAGCTCCGACAGACTGAGCAGGGTGTGCTCCAGGCACTCGCGCAACTCGTCCTGGCTGAGCAAGGCTTCGGGGCTGTCCTCGTGCCAGGCTGAAGGCGCCAGCAACCAGTGCCCGTCCGTGGCAAAACGCTCGTCACCGATACTGCCGTGCGGCGCGGGCAGATCGTCGAGCAACACTTCCCGGCGGTTCTGCTTGTAACGGGTCTTGGCTGCGTTGGCGGTAATGGTCAGCAGCCAGGTCTTGAGGCTGGAACGCTGCTGGAATCCGCCCAGGTTGCGTACCACCGCCAGCCAGGCGTCCTGCACCACCTCATCGGCATTGCGGCTGCCGACAATGGCATAGGCCACTGCACGCATGGCCCCTTGATAGGTATCGACCAGTTCCCTGAAAGCCTGTGGCTCGCCCTTGAGCAGCCGCTCGAGCAAGCGGCCTTGTTCTTCACCTGTCATCGCCATCCATCCGTCGTTGTGCCGGTAGAGTCAGATTAAGAGGTTTTGTTACAGGCAAGGCTATCAGCAAAGGGAACGTTCACCAGGGAACCTTTCCCTTTGCCATCAGCTGGAACCGCCTCACCGCTGTGCGACGGTTCACAGGTGGATCAGCGTTTGCGCAGGATCACGCTGCCGATGGAGTAGCCCGCACCGAAGGAGCTGAGCACGCCCAGGGCGCCTTTGGCCAGGTCGTCCTGGTGCTTGTGCAGGGCGATCACGGAACCGGCCGAGCTGGTGTTGGCATAGCTGTCGAGGATCACCGGTGCCTCTTCTTCCAGGGCATCACGGCCGAGCAGTTTCTTGACGATCAGGTGGTTCATGCTCAGGTTGGCCTGGTGCAGCCAGAAGCGCTTGACGTCGCTGACGTTGAGGTTGTTCTCGGCCAGGTGCTGGCCGATCAGCTCGGCAACCATCGGGCAGACTTCGCGGAACACCTTGCGGCCTTCCTGGACGAAGAGTTTGTCCGGGGCACCGATGCCCTCTTCGGCGGCGCGGTTGAGGAAGCCGAAGTTGTTGCGGATGTTGTTGGAGAACTGGGTCAGCAGCTTGGTGCTGACGATCTCGAACTGGTGGGCGGAGGTCGCGAGGTCAGCACGCTCGACCAGCACGGCGGTGGCCGCGTCACCGAAGATGAAGTGGCTGTCGCGGTCGCGGAAGTTCAGGTGGCCGGTGCAGATTTCCGGGCTGATCACCAGCACCGCGCGGGCCTGGCCCAGCTGCACGCTGTTGCAGGCGGTCTGGATGCCGAAAGTGGCCGAGGAGCAGGCGACGTTCATGTCGAAGCCGAAGCCGTTGATGCCCAGGGCCTGCTGCACTTCGATGGCGATGGCCGGGTACGGGCGCTGCAGGTTGGAGCAGGCGACGATCACCGCATCGACATCGGCAGCCGTGCGCCCGGCCCGTTGCAGGGCCTGCTCGGCAGCCGCCACGGCCATCTGGCAGAGGATCGACGGCTCGTCGTTGGAACGCTCCGGCAAGCGTGGCTTCATGCGCTGCGGATCGAGGATGCCGTCCTTGTCCATGACGAAGCGGCTCTTGATCCCCGAGGCCTTTTCGATGAAGGCGGCGCTGGACTCGGCCAGGGCCTGGACTTCACCACGCTCGATGGCCTGGGCGTTGTCAGCATTGAACTGCTGCACATAGGCGTTGAAGGAATCCACCAGCTCTTCGTTGGAGATGCTGTTGGCCGGGGTGTACAGGCCGGTGCCGCTGATGACGACGTTATGCACGGTCGTTCCTCTGTTCAGGGGCCGATGCCGGTCGGGCAGCGGCCTGTTCGATTCGTATAACTGGCACGATCGTGCCAGTTTGTGCACGCAATAACCCCCGGGCGGGAAAGCCGCGGGGCACCTCGTTCGTTCAACACCGCTGCCGGGCGGGCAGCGGCTATATATCGGCCAAGTGTGCCACAAATAAAGGCCTCTAGGCTTCTACCTGACTCCACTGCTTGCTCAATCGCTTGTCGGAAACCGGCACCTTGGTGCCCAACTGCTGGGCGAACAACGACACCCGGTACTCTTCCAGCCACCAGCGGTAGAGCGTCAGTTGCGCATCGCGCTTGCCTTCCTGGGCGTGCTTGTCGGCGCGGGTCTTGTACTGCGTCCAGAGGTTGCCCAACTCGCCGCTCCACACCCGGTCCTTCTGGACCTGGCTGCCCAGCTTCTCCAGGCGCAGCTCGACGGCCTTGAGGTAGCGCGGCAACTCCTTGAGCCACAGCCCTGGGGTCTCGCGGACAAAGCCCGGGTAGACCAGGTTGCCCAGTTGCTGCTTGATGTCGTTGAGCGCCACGGCCTGGGCCAGGTCGATCTTGCCCTTGAAACGCTTCTGCAGGCCATGCCAGAGCTTGAGGATCTCCAGGGTCAGGCGCGCCAGGCGTTCGGCGTGTTCGGTCCAGCTGCCGCGCTTGCGCTCGGCCAGCGAGGCCAGTCCGGCACCATCGCGTGGCAGGTTGCTTTCACCGTCGAGGATGCAGCTGTCCAGGCTGGCCAGGAGGATATCCTCCACCAGCGCCTCGATGCGCCCCAGCTCGCGGTACAGCAGGCCCAGCTCGGTCAGGCCGGGCAACTTGCCGCGCAGGAACTTCGCCGGCTCGGCCAACTGTTGCAACAGCAATCGCTGCAAGGCGCGACGGTGCTGGAACTCGGCTTCGGCCTGGGTCGAGAAACGCCCTTCCTTGACCGTACCGTTCTCCTCCACCAAGGCCGGATAGACCGTCATCGACAGCCCGGCAATCTTCTGCTGGGCGGTTTCGGCCACTTGGGCAAAGGCCTTGGCCTGCACCGGCTGCTGGCTCTTTTCGGTCTGCGGCACGGCCAGCGCGGCTTGGCTCGCGGCGGCAAAGCGCGCAGTCAGTTCCGCCAGGTCGCGGCCTTCGCCGAGGAACTTGCCCTGGCCGTCGACCACTTCCAGGTTCATCTTCAGGTGGTTGTCGACTTGTCCTGCAGCTTCGACCCAGGCTTCATCGCTGACCCGCGCACCGGTCATGCGCAGCAGTTCGCGACCCAGTGCCTGGGGCAAGGAGCCTTCGGCAAAGGTCATGCGCTGCAGGGCGGCCTTGACGAAGTCCGGCACCGGCACGAAGTTCTTGCGCAGGGCCTTGGGCAGGTTGCGCACCAGGGCGATGCACTTGGCTTCCAGCAGGCCCGGCACCAGCCATTCCAGGCGCTCGCCCGGCAGGCTCGGCAGCAACGGCGCCGGTACCCGTACCGTGACACCGTCGCGCGGATGATTGGGTTCGAAGTGATAACTCAGGGCCAGGCTCAGGTCGCCCAGGCGCAGGGTATCGGGGTACTGCGCCGCCGTGACCTCACTGGCCTCGCGGGCCAGCACGTCTTCCTCGCGCATGATCAGCAGCTGTGGATCTTTCTGGCTGTTGACCCGGTACCAGCTGTCGAAGGTCGCGGTCTGGTGGATCTCGGCCGGCAAGCGCGCTTCGTAGAAACCGTAGAGGGTTTCGTCATCGGCGAGGATGTCGCGACGCCGGGCCTTGGCCTCCAGCTCGTCGAGCTGTTCGAGCAGGTTGCGGTTGGCGCTCAGGCACTTGGCCCGGGACTGGATTTCACCGCCCACCAGCGCTTCGCGGATAAACAGCTCGCGGGACATCACCGGGTCGATCGGGCCGAAATGCACCGGGCGACGACCGACCACGATCAGGCCGTAGAGGGTGACCTGCTCGTAGGCTACCACCTGGCCGCGCTTCTTCTCCCAGTGCGGCTCGAAGTGGTTCTTCTTGACCAGGTGGCCAGCCAGTGGCTCGATCCAGTCCGGCTCGATCTTGGCCACCATGCGCGCGTAGAGCTTGGTGGTTTCGACCAGTTCGGCGGTCATGATCCACTGCGGACGCTTCTTGCCCAGGCCCGAAGACGGATGCACCCAGAAGCGCCGCTGGCGGGCACCGAGGTAATCGCCGTCTTCGGTTTTCTGGCCGATCTGGCTGAGCAACCCGGAGAGGATCGCCTTGTGCAGTTTCGGGTAATCGGCCGGGTCCTTGTTGATGCTCAACTGCAAGTCGCGACAGATCAGGCTCAACTGCCGGTGGGCATCGCGCCATTCGCGCAGGCGCAGGTAGTTGAGGAAGTGCTTCCGGCACCAGTTGCGCAGCGGGCTGGCGGTCAGGGCCAGGCGTTGCTCTTCGAAGCCGCGCCACAGGTTGACCAGGGCGGCGAAGTCGGAGTCCACATCCTTCCACTGCGCATGAGCCTGGTCGGCGGCCTGCTGACGCTCGGGCGGACGCTCGCGCGGGTCCTGCACCGACAGGGCGCTGGCGACGATCAGCACTTCATTGAGGCTGCCCTGCTTGGCGCCTTCGAGCAGCATGCGCCCCAGGCGTGGGTCGACCGGCAAGCGCGCCAGTTGCCGGCCCAGTGGCGTCAGCTGGTTCTCGCGATTGACTGCCGACAGCTCCTGCAGCAGGTTGAAGCCATCGCTGATGGCCTTGCCATCCGGCGGCTCGATAAAGGGGAAGGCGTCGATCTCGCCCAGGCGCAGGTGCAGCATCTGCAGGATCACTGCCGCGAGGTTGGTGCGCAGGATCTCCGGATCGGTGAATGCCGGCCGTGCGTTGAAATCTTCTTCGCTGTACAGGCGCACGCAGATGCCCGGCTCGACCCGGCCGCAACGCCCCTTGCGCTGGTTGGCACTGGCCTGGGACACCGCCTCGATCGGCAGGCGCTGGACTTTGGCGCGGTAGCTGTAGCGACTGATCCGCGCGGTGCCGCTGTCGATCACATAACGAATACCCGGCACCGTCAGCGAGGTCTCGGCAACGTTGGTCGCCAGCACCACGCGGCGCCCCGGATGGGACTGGAAGATCTTCTGCTGCTCGGCCGGCGACAGGCGCGCATACAGCGGCAGGATCTCGGTGTGGCGCAGCTGGGCCTTGCGCAGCATTTCGGCGGCATCGCGAATCTCGCGCTCGCCGGGCAGGAACACCAGCACATCACCCGGGCCCTTGCCCTGGCCACGCTCATGGGCGGCGATTTCGTCGAGGGTGGCGAGGATCGCCTGGTCCACGGTCAGGTCGTCTTCGACCCGGTTGCCCTCCTCGTCCTGCTCGCTGGTCAACGGTCGGTACCAGGTTTCCACCGGGTAAGTACGGCCGGAGACCTCGATGATCGGCGCATCGTTGAAGTGCTTGGAGAAACGCTCCAGGTCGATGGTCGCCGAGGTGATGATCACCTTCAGGTCCGGACGCCGGGGCAGCAGGGTCTTGAGGTAGCCAAGCAGGAAGTCGATGTTCAGGCTGCGTTCGTGGGCTTCGTCGACGATGATGGTGTCGTAGCGTTCGAGAAAGCGGTCGTGCTGGGTTTCGGCCAGCAGGATACCGTCGGTCATCAGTTTGACCAGGGTGTTGGCGTCACTCTGGTCTTCGAAGCGCACCTGGTAGCCGACCAGCGCCCCCAGCGGCGTCCCCAGCTCCTCAGCGACCCGGGTGGCAACGCTGCGGGCAGCGATCCGCCGGGGCTGGGTATGGGCGATCAGGCCGTGCTGGCCGCGGCCAAGCTCCAGGCAGATCTTCGGCAACTGGGTGGTTTTACCCGAGCCGGTTTCACCGGCGATGATCAGCACCTGATGCTCGGCCAGCACCTTCTTGATCTCGTCACGCTTGGCCGCAATCGGCAGGCTGTCGTCGTAACGGATGCTTGGCACACTGGCCTTGCGCGCCGTGACCTGGGCGCAGGATGCCTGGACCTTGTCGACCCACTGCGCAAGCCTGGCCTCGTCCGGGCGCTTGCGCAGTTCATGCAGTTGCCGGCGCAGGCGATGGCGCTCGGCAATCATGGCGTGGTCGAGGTTTTTCAGCAGTTGATCGATAGCGTGGTCAGTCATGGGGGCTTTTTAGTCGTGCAGGTGAGCCTGCTTTTACATGATCGGCATAGGAAGGGCTGGGATTGTCGCAGATTTGCCCCGCCTCGGCACGGTCGTGGCGAGGGAGATCTTTGTTTAGCCGTGATTGATCTGAAGGTATACAAAGGCTGATTTAATGAACCTTCGCCGGCATGGGAGTATCCAGGCATGACTTCGCCCCTGCGCTTGCCCCGCCCGTTGTTGCGCCCTTCGTTCCCGAAGGTACGGGCTCGCTCTGGCGAAAACCCGCTGGTGCACATCATTCTTGCCTTCTGGGCCTTGTGGCACTGCCGCCATGCCCGCCCACCAGACGCCCTCCTCGCTTCGCAGTGAACCGTACGGCCACCCCATGGCCGACTTTCCTTGTCGATGACTGCCGCCATACTGGTGAAGACAGTCCTGTGCGCCTGACGGCGCGAGCGAGAGCATCATGCAATTTGCCCCCATCGAGCAGGCCCGAACGTTCCTGGCCGACAACCCCGATATCGAGATGATCGAGCTGTTCATCCTCGACGCCAACGGCGTGCCGCGCGGCAAGCTGTTGCACCGCGAAGAGCTGCTGGCGGTGTATGAAAGCGGACGGCCATTGCCCAGCACCATCCTGGGCCTGACCCTGAACGGTGACGATGTGGAGAACTCCGGGCTGGTGTGGGACGTCGGCGATATCGACTGCCGCGCCTACCCCCTGGAGAACAGCCTGGTGCGCCTGCCCTGGCGGCAGATTCCGACCGCAGCCGTACAGGTCAGCATGCACCCCAGCGAAGGCATGCCGGCCAGCATCGCCGACCCGCGCCACCTGCTGGTCAAGGTCATCGATGCGCTCAAGGCCGATGGCTACCACCCGGTGATGGCCTGCGAGCTGGAGTTCTACCTGCTCGATCAGAAGCGCGACCACCAGGGCCGGCCGCAACCGGCGCTGGACAGCGACGGCGGCCGCCCACGCGGCACCCAGGTCTATGGCCTGCGCGAACTGGAACAGATCGAACCGTTTCTCGCCGACCTCTATGCCGCCTGCAAGGCGCAAGGCATCCCGGCGCGCACGGCGATTTCCGAGTATGCCCCGGGCCAGGTCGAGATCACCCTGGAGCATGGCGATGCGCTGCTGGCCATGGACCAGGCGGTGCGCTACAAGCGCTTGGTCAAGGGTGTGGCCAACAAGCACGGGATGCAGGCCTGCTTCATGGCCAAGCCGTTCGATCACCTGGCCGGCACCGGCATGCACATGCATGTGAGCCTGGCCGACGCCCAGGGCAATAATCTCTACGCCAGCGAAGACAAGGCTGGCACACCGCTGCTGCGCCAGTCGGTGGCCGGCATGCTCAAGCACCTGCTCGATTCCCTGCTGCTGTTCTGCCCCAACGCCAACTCCTACCGCCGCTTCCAGGCCAACAGCTATGCACCGCTGGCGCCGACCTGGGGCGTCGACAACCGTACCGTGAGCCTGCGTGTACCCGGTGGCCCGGCCAACAGCCGCCACATCGAGCACCGCATCTGTGGCGCCGACGCCAACCCGTACCTGGCCGCCGCCGCGATCCTCGCCAGCCTGCACCAGGGCATTCGCCAGCAGCTCGACCCGGGTGCCCCGGTCGAAGGCAACGGCTACGCCCAGGCCAAGCAGCTGCTGCCCACCGACTGGTTGACCTCGCTCAAGGCCCTGGAGGCTTCGGACTGGGCACGGGAAGCCTTTGGCGAGGCCTTCCTGGGTGTCTACCTGGCGGTCAAGCGTGCCGAGTACCGCCAGTTCATGGCCGAAGTCGGCGAACAGGACTGGCGCTGGTACCTGACCCAGGCCTGATCCTTTCATTTCTGCACCCAGGATTTTTTATGAACGCAGCCCTGAATACCGGCACTGCCCAACGCAGTGCCTCCTACTACACCGCCAGCCTCAACGACAGCACCCAGTACCCGACCCTCAAGGGCACGGTGAAGGTCGACGTGGCCATCATCGGCGGCGGCTTTACCGGTGTGGCCAGCGCCGTCGAACTGGCCGAGCGCGGCCTGAAGGTCGCCATTGTCGAAACCAATCGCATCGGCTGGGGCGCCAGCGGGCGCAACGGCGGCCAGGTCACCGGCAGCCTGTCCGGCGATGAAGCGATGCGCAAGCAGATGCGCGACAAGCTCGGTGAAGACGTCGATGACTTCATCTGGCACCTGCGCTGGCGCGGGCACCAGATCATCGAACAGCGAGTGGAGCGCTACGGCATCGCCTGCGACCTCAAACGCGGCCACCTGCATGCGGCGATGAAACCCTCGCACATGAACGAGCTGCGCGCGTTCGAAGCGGAGGCCCAACGCCGCGGCATGGGTGACCAGGTGCAGTTGCTCGATCGCCAGGCCATGGCTTCGCACCTGCAGAGCCCGCTGTACCTGGGCGCGCTGAAAAACCGCCGCAACCTGCACCTGCACCCGCTCAACCTGTGCCTGGGCGAAGCCCGTGCGGCCCACAGCCTGGGCGCGCTGATCTTCGAGAATTCCGAGGTGCTGGACATCGTCCACGGCCCACAACCTGCCGTGGTCACCGCCCAGGGGCGGGTCGAGGCCAAGCAGATCATGCTGGCCGGCGACGTCTACCACAAACTGGAAAAGCGCCAGCTCAAGGGCAAGATCTTCCCGGCCATGGGCGGCATCGTCACCACCGCACCGCTGGGCGAGCTGGCGGCACAGATCAACCCCCAGGACCTGGCGGTGTACGACTGCCGTTTCGTCCTCGACTACTACCGCCTGACGGCCGATGGCCGCCTGCTGTTCGGTGGCGGCGCCAACTACTCGGGGCGTGACTCGCGGGATATCGCCGGCGAATTGCGCCCATGCATCGAGCGCACCTTTCCGGCGCTCAAGGGCGTGCCGATCGAGTTCCAGTGGAGCTGCGCCATGGGCATCGTGGTCAACCGCATTCCGCAGCTGGGCAAGCTTTCAGACAATGTCTGGTATTGCCAGGGCTATTCCGGGCACGGCATCGCCACCAGCCACATCATGGGCGAGATCATGGCCGAGGCGCTGACCGGGACGCTGGAGAAATTCGATACCTTTGCCGGTTGCAAACACATCAAGGTGCCCATGGGCAATGTGCTGGGCAACCCGTTGCTGGCGGCGGGGATGTGGTACTACCAGATGCTGGAGAAATTGCGCTGAGGCCATCGCAGGCTTCGCCAGCTCCCACAACAGCATCATTGTGGGAGCTGGCGCAGCGGGCGCCTTCGGATCAGGCGATCTTCTTCAGGCCCAGCTTTTTCAACTCTTCATCACGCAGTTCACGGCGCAGGATCTTGCCGACGTTGGTGGTCGGCAGCGCCTCGCGGAACTCGACGTAACGCGGCACCTTGTAGCCGGTGACATTGGCGCGCATGTGCTCCATCACCTGCTCCTTGGTCAGGGTCACCCCTGGCTTGGCGACGATGAAGATCTTGATCACTTCACCGGACTTCTCGTCAGGTACACCGATAGCCGCGCACTGCAACACGCCTGGCAGTGCTGCCAGGACATCCTCGAGCTCGTTCGGATAGACGTTGAAACCGGAGACCAGGATCATGTCTTTCTTGCGGTCGACGATGCGCATGTAGCCGTCGGGCTGGATCAGGGCGATATCACCGGTCTTCAACCAGCCTTCGCTGTCGAGGATCTCGTTGGTGGCGTCCTGGCGCTGCCAGTAGCCCTTCATCACCTGCGGACCTTTCACGCACAGCTCACCGACTTCACCC
>Ga0247821_10000122_pt1 | contig 44363 bp, 41 predicted proteins | sample 13C_Glycerol_Day_FD_192481 | JGI IMG/M metagenome (GOLD analysis project Ga0247821, IMG submission 192481) | Soil microbial communities from agricultural site in Penn Yan, New York, United States - 13C_Glycerol_Day14 | ecosystem: Environmental > Terrestrial > Soil > Agricultural land | place... | reverse complement strand
CCCACTGTGGGAGCGGGCTTGCCCCGCGATGAGGCCGGCAGAAACAAAAAGGCCGCGATCTGTGAAGATCGCGGCCTTTCTCATTGCATCAGCACCGAATCAGCTGTTCAGCACCACGCGCCCGGCCGCCTCGGCCTTGCGCTTGCGTGCGACCAGCAGGCCGGCCGCAACCACGGCAATGGACAGCAACGCGGTGGCGATGATCTCGATGCGATGATCCGGACGGACGAACATCACGGTCAGGATCGCAACGATGAACAGGATGGTCGCCCAGGTCAGGCCCGGGAACAGCCACATCTTGAAGGCGATCTTCTCGCCACGGGCCATGCGCTGGCGGCGCATGCGCAGCTGCGACACGGCAATCACCAGGTACACCAGCAAGGCAATGGCGCCAGAGCTGGCCAGCAGGAACTCGAACACCGCAGCCGGGGCCAAGTAGTTGGCGATCACGGTCAGGAACGCCGCCGCCGTCGACAGCACCACCGCGACGTACGGGGTACCGCTGGAGGTGGTGCGCTGGGCCATGGCCGGTGCATCACCACGCTTGCTCAGGGAGAAGAGCATGCGCGAGGAGGTGTACAGCGCCGAGTTCAGGCAGCTGGTCACCGCGATCAGGACGACGATGTCGACGATCAGCTTGGCGTTAGGCACGCCCATCAGGTTGAGCACGGTCTGGTAGGAGCCCACTTCGGCCAGCTCCGGGCTGTTCCATGGCACCAGGGCCACGACCAGGAAGATCGACACGAGGTAGAACAGGAAGATCCGCCAGATCACCGAGTTGGTGGCCTTGGAGATCTGCTTGCCCGGATCCTTGGATTCGGCGGCAGCGATGGTAACGATCTCGGTACCCATGAACGAGAACATGGTGGTCAGCATGGCTGCCAGCACCGCGCCCAGACCGTTGGGCATGAAGCCCTGGGTGTCGATCAGGTGGCTGACACCGCTGACCTGGCTGTTGGGCAGCAGGCCGAACACCGCGGCCACGCCGAGGATGATAAAGCCGATGATCGCCACTACCTTGAGCAGGGCGAACCAGAACTCGAACTCACCGTAGTTCTTCACGCTGAACAGGTTGGTCGCGGTCAGCAGCAAGGTGATGACCAGGGTGAAGACCCAGATGCCGATATCGGGGAACCAGGCATGCAGGATGGTCGCCGCGGCGTTGGCCTCCAGCGGGATCACCAGCACCCAGAACCACCAGTACAGCCAGCCGATGGTAAAGCCGGCCCAGTGGCCGATGGCCTTGTCGGCGTAAGTAGAGAAGGAACCGGTATCCGGCGAAGCGACCGCCATCTCGCCCAGCATGCGCATCACCAGCACCACCAGGGTACCGGCAGCGGCGTAGGCCAGCAGCACGGCGGGGCCTGCGGCGGCAATGGCGTGGCCGGAGCCCACGAACAGGCCGGCACCGATCACACCAGCAATGGACAGCATGGTGACATGCCGCTGTTTGAGCCCCTGAGCGAGGTCATTGGAATTGTGCGTACCGCTCATAAAACTACCTTTGCAAGAATTGCGTTTTGATCCTGCGACCTGAGGCGCGCCTTGGATAAAAAGAATGCTACATCCTGTTGCTGAACACTCACGCAATAACCGCGCCAGGCGGATGACCGTTCGTTAGAAACTTTGCTCCACCCCCATCCCGCAAGGCTTGCAGGCCTTTCGGCCACCGCCTGACCGAAAGCCCATTAGAATTCCCCGGAATAAGCTAATTACTGAAATACCCACTTACAATTACCCAGGTGCACCACAACCGGCCTGCGGTAACACCTTGCGCACACCCAGGAAGCAAAAAGGCGCAACCGGAAGGTACAACCAAAGCCGCGAATCGGGGCGCAAACCTGTGCGCAAGGTCAGAAACGACTTCCCAGCACAGGCCAAAACTGTCACCATCGCGCCTTTTTTCATCAAGGCTCCGGCCCAGGAAACGAGGGCAGGCGGACATCCGCGCGACAGTCCACTGCAGCGATGCGACACCCGCCCTCCCGGTAACCGCTTGCCCCTCCCGACCTTGTTGGCTGTCATTCGACCGCTATGCTAGCTTGGCGCTCGCCAGGACGGCCGCCAACGGCAGGAACGCACCAGAACACATGAGGACCGCACATGGCTGAGGCCACGCCCGCGCTGGAAATCCGCAATCTGCACAAACGCTACGGCGAACAGGAGATTCTCAAGGGCATCTCGCTGACCGCACGCGATGGCGACGTGATCTCGATCCTGGGATCCTCCGGCTCCGGCAAGTCCACCCTGCTGCGCTGCATCAACCTGCTGGAAAACCCGCACCAGGGCCAGATCCTGGTGGCCGGCGAAGAGCTCAAGCTCAAGGCGGCGAAGAACGGCGACCTGGTTGCCGCCGACAACAAGCAGATCAATCGCCTGCGCAGCGAGATCGGCTTCGTGTTCCAGAATTTCAACCTGTGGCCGCACATGACCATCCTCGACAACATCATCGAGGCGCCACGCCGGGTGCTGGGCCAGAGCAAGGCCGAGGCCATCGAGCATGCCGAGGCGTTGCTGAACAAGGTCGGCATCCACGCCAAGCGCCACAGCTACCCGGCCGAACTGTCCGGTGGCCAGCAACAGCGCGCAGCCATTGCCCGCACCCTGGCCATGAAGCCCAAGGTCATCCTGTTCGACGAGCCGACCTCGGCCCTGGACCCGGAAATGGTCCAGGAAGTGCTCAACGTCATCCGCGCCCTCGCCGAAGAAGGCCGGACCATGCTACTGGTTACGCACGAAATGGGCTTTGCCCGCCAGGTGTCCAGCGAAGTCGTCTTCCTGCACCAGGGGCTGGTCGAAGAGCAGGGAACGCCGCAGCAGGTTTTCGAGAACCCGACCTCGGCGCGTTGTAAACAATTCATGTCCAGCAACCGCTAACGGAGCAACACGCATGCAGACCTATAAGAAATTCCTCCTGGCCGCTGCCGCCACGCTGGTGTTCTCGGCCAATGCCATGGCTGCCGAGAAACTGAAGATGGGCATCGAAGCGGCCTACCCGCCGTTCAACAACAAGGATGCCAGCGGCCAGGTGGTCGGCTTCGACAAGGATATCGGCGACGCCCTGTGCGCCAAGATGAAGGTCGAGTGCGAAGTGGTCACCTCCGACTGGGACGGCATCATTCCGGCCCTGAACGCCAAGAAGTTCGACTTCATCGTCTCGTCGCTGTCGATCACCGACGAGCGCAAGCAGGCCGTGGACTTCACCGATCCCTACTATTCGAACAAGCAGCAGTTCATCGCCCCGAAAAAGGTCGACTTCAAGACTGACGACGCTTCGCTCAAAGGCAAGACCCTGGGCACCCAGCGCGCCACCCAGGCCGCCATCTGGCTGGACGACCACGGCGGCATGAACGGCGATTTCAAGGTCAGCCTTTACGATAACCAGGAAAACGCCTACCTGGACCTGACCTCGGGCCGCGTCGACGCCCTGCTGGCTGACAAGTACGCCAACTACGACTGGCTCAAGTCCGAAGCCGGCAAGAACTACGAGTTCAAAGGCGATCCGGTGAACGAAGACGACAAGGTCGGTATCGCCGTGCGCAAAGGTGACAATGACCTGCGCAACAAGCTGAACGCTGCACTGAAGGAAATCGTTGCCGACGGCACCTACAAGAAGATCAACGACAAGTACTTCCCGTTCAGCATCTATTGATTCGCCCCGACCGGCACCGCCCACGAGGCGGTGCCCGTCCCTTGAACAAACCTGCCCATGAATATTGATCTTTACGGATTCGGTCCGGCCCTGGTGGCCGGGACGCTGATGACCGTCAAACTCGCGTTGTCGGCCCTGTGCCTGGGACTGGTACTGGGGCTGCTTGGCGCCCTGGCCAAGACCTCGCCGTACAAACCCCTGCAATGGCTGGGTGGCTTCTACTCCACGCTGGTTCGCGGCGTGCCCGAACTGCTCTGGGTCTTGTTGATTTACTTTGGCACCGTCAGCCTGATGAACCGGCTTGGCGAAGTCCTGAATATTCCCGGCCTTGAGCTCAACGCCTTTGCCGCTGGCGTGATCGCCCTGGGCCTGTGCTTCGGTGCTTATGCCACCGAGGTCTTCCGTGGCGCGATCCTGGCCATCCCCAAGGGCCACCGTGAAGCGGGCCTGGCCCTGGGCCTGTCCAAAGGCCGGATCTTCTCCAAGCTGATCCTGCCGCAAATGTGGCGTATCGCCCTGCCGGGCCTGGGCAACCTGTTCATGATCCTGATGAAGGACACCGCGCTGGTTTCGGTGATCGGCCTGGAAGAGATCATGCGTCACTCGCAGATCGCCGTGACGGTGAGCAAGCAGCCCTTCACCTTCTATATGGTCGCCGCCGTGATCTACCTGGGTCTGACCATCCTTGCCATGACCGGCATGCACTTCATGGAAAAACGCGCCGCACGCGGCTTCGCGAGGGCCAACCAATGAACTGGGAAGTCATCATCAAGTGGCTGCCGCGCCTGGCCCAGGGCGCCACACTGACCCTGGAACTGGTGGCCATCGCGGTCATCGCCGGCCTGATCCTGGCCATTCCGCTGGGTATCGCCCGCTCGTCGCGGCACTGGTACGTGCGCGCCCTGCCCTTCGGCTACATCTTCTTCTTCCGCGGTACCCCGCTGCTGGTGCAGCTGTTCCTGGTGTACTACGGCCTGGCCCAGTTCGACGCGGTCAGGAACAGTTCGCTGTGGCCTTACCTGCGTGATCCGTTCTGGTGCACGGTGCTGACCATGACCCTGCACACCGCCGCCTACATCGCCGAGATCCTGCGCGGCGCACTGCAGGCCATCCCCCGTGGCGAGATCGAAGCGGCGCGAGCGCTGGGCATGTCCCGGGCCAAGGCGATGTTCTACATCATGCTGCCGCGGGCGGCACGGATCGGCCTGCCGGCCTACAGCAACGAAGTGATCCTGATGCTCAAGGCCAGCGCCCTGGCCAGTACCGTGACCCTGCTGGAACTGACCGGCATGGCCCGGACCATCATCGCCCGGACCTACCTGCCGGTGGAGATCTTCTTCGCCGCCGGCCTGTTCTACCTGCTGATCTCGTTCCTGCTGGTGCAGGCGTTCAAGCAACTTGAACGCTGGCTGCGCGTCGACGCCTGCCAGGGTCGCTAAACCTGTATAACGGGGCTGATCACAGCCCCGTTTTCATGACCGCCCATGAATACTCCCCGCCCACTCGACAATGACCAGTTGCTCAGCCGCTTCCAGGCCCTGGACAGTTTCCTGTGCGCGCACCAGGCCTTGTGGCGACCGCGCCCCTTCACCGAGCTGCAACTGCCCTGGGAAGCCGAGCATCCGGCCCTGTCCAGCTGGCTGCGCAAGCGTTCGCTGAGCGAAGCCGAAGCGGCGCACAACCACCCCGAACAGCTCGCCGCCCCTGCGCCGTTTCCACAGCTGGCAAGCACGGCCAGGGCGCTGTCCGAAATCGGCGAGTTACCCACAATCGCCCTGCCGGCCGCGAGTCATCGCCTGAATGTCGACGTGCCGGGGCGCAAGTGGCAGCAGATCGAAGCCTTCGCCAGCCACCTGAACTTTGTTCACCCGGCACAACACTGGCTCGACTGGTGCTCAGGCAAAGGCCATCTCGGCCGCCGCCTGCTGCAAGGCGACGGGCAGCGACTGACCTGCCTGGAATACGACCCGGCACTGGTCGGAGCCGGCCGGCAACTGAGCCAGCATCATGGCCTGCACGCCGAGCACCTGTTGCAGGACGTGCTGGCCGACGACGCCGGCCGCCACCTGGACGACAGCCACACCACCGTCGCCCTGCATGCCTGTGGCGACCTGCATGTGCGCCTGATGCAACTGGCCAGCCGCCATGGCTGCCGGCAACTGGCGATCGCCCCCTGCTGCTACAACCGCACCCGGGCGTCGCAGTACCAGCCGCTGTCCACAGCCGCCAGCGCATCGGCGCTGGAACTGTCCATCGATGACCTGGGCCTGCCGCTGAGCGAAACCGTCACCGCCGGCGCACGGGTGCGCCGCCAGCGTGACGAATCCATGGCCCGGCGCCTGGGCTTCGACCTGTTGCAACGCCAACTGCGCAATTCGGATGAGTACCTGCCGACGCCGTCGTTGCCGGTCAGCTGGCTGCACAAGCCCTTCGCCGACTACTGCCGTGAACTGGCCGCCCTCAAGGGCCTGCAGATCGACCGACAACCCGACTGGGAAGTGCTGCAGGCGGCGGGCTGGCAGCGCCTGGCCGAAGTCCGCAACCTGGAGTTGCTGCGCAACCTGTTCCGCCGCCCGCTGGAACTGTGGCTGGTGCTCGACCGCGCCCTGTACCTGCAGGAGCAGGGTTACCAGGTACAGCTGGGAGTGTTTTGCGAGCAACCCCTGACGCCGCGCAACCTGATGCTTCTGGCCGAACGGTAGGAGCGGGCTTGCCCCGCGATTGCGATCGTTCAGTCACATCGCATCGCGGGACATGCCCGTCAGGCGCTGTGCGCAGCCTGTGGATAAGTCTGTGGGAAACCCTTTGAAAAAAACCGTGAAAACCTTGGATCCAAGCGCTTTCTACGATTGATTGTTTTTTACCCAACAGCTGATAGCCAGCAAAAACAGCTATTTGCGCAAAGACCAGCGGCGCGTGCTGGCCGGATGAACGCCCAACCCGTCTGGCACGCGCCTTGTGCATAAGCCATTTAGCAAATGGCTCTAAGCCGCAAAATCAGGCCAGTTTCAGCAGGCTCATACCGGCCAGCAGCAACACCAGGCCCAACCAGCCGCGACCGGCCAGGCGCTGGCCGAACAAGGCCCAGCCCATGGCCACGGTCGCCATGATGCCGAAGCCACCCCAGATGGCATAGGCCAGCGACAGTTCGATATCGCGAACGGCCTGGGCCAGCGCGGTAAAGGCCGCCAGCACACAGAGAATCGAGGCGATACCCAGGCTGCGGCGGCGGAAGCCATCGGAATACTTGAGCAACAGGTTGGCGACCACTTCCAGCACGATCGCCAGGCCCAGCCAGGCGAAGGGAATCCAGTTCATGCTCAGCATGGCAAGGCCTCCCCGTTACGCTCGGCAGGCGCAGCGCGGGTACCGGCCTTGACCAGCAGGATACCGGCGATCATCACCCCCAGGCCCACGGCCTTGAGCAGGCCCAGGCTTTCACCCAGCCAGGTGACGCTGACCAGGGTGATGAGCACGATACCGATCCCTTCCCACAGCGCGTAGGCAACGCCCACCGGCACCCGTTTTACCGCCAGGGCCAGGAAGAAGTACGACAGACCGATCATGGCGTACATCAGCGCAAGACCAAGAATAGGGTAATGACTGGCGGCGAATTTCATCGACGCCGTGCCGATCACCTCGGCGATGATGGCGATAAACAAATAGATCCAGGAACGCATGATGCCCTCCCACGGGCGACACAGACCGTACGCGCTGACGGCGACGGCTACAGACAAAAAGAGAGAAAAAGCTGTTTGTCGGGGGAGGCGCTAGAGATCGCCGGTCCAGTGACGTTCACGGGAAACCAGGCGGGAGGTGAAGAGCGGAAACGCTTTACTGTTCAACATAATGAACAACAAATTAACTCAAGGCATCGCAAAAGTCAAAACGATAGAAAATTACTAACTAAATTTCGCGCTTTGAAGCCCGTATTTAGGTAAACCCCCTTAAAGCCTGCCGAAAGCTTCGTAAATTATATTCCCCACCCCCTGTAGGAGCGGGCTTGCCCCCGCGAAAGCCCCCGGCGACACCCGATGCCCAATCGAGTCAAATCGCCGCACCCCTACAAATACAACAATTAATTATTGTATTACGATAATTTCTAGAAAATAATGCCCGCCGCTCAACCCTGAACGGAGTCAATCCATGAACAGCAAAACAGTGGCCTACGCGCGTTCGCGTCTTCGCCTGATCGGCGCTTTCGCCGCACTCCTGGCCTGGACGACCGCAGCGGTCGAATTCGGCGGCAACCTGCTGCTATGGATGTTCGACAAGGCCCAGGTACAAAGCGCCTACCTGCAAAGCTACGGCGAACAGATGCCGCTGCTGCTGGCACCGGACTATCAACCTTCCACCCTGGCCCTCGGCCTGGTGCTGGCCCTGGAACTGATCCCCGGCAGCCTGTCGGCACTGGCGCTGTTCTTCACCGGCTTGTTCTTCATGCGCCTGTCCCGGGGCCAGACCTGGACCGCCCCGAACATCCGGCTGCTGTGGTGGGTGGGCCTGCTGTGCATCGGCACACCGATGCTCTGGTCCGTGATCGGCACGCTCCAGGGCCTGGCCTTCGCCATCGACCTGCCGGCCGGGGAAAGAAGCTTCAGCGTATCGATCGGTGTATCATCCGTGGCGGTTTACGAGATCATGAAAGGGATATTGCTCTGCGCCTTTTCACTCCTCATGCGTGACGCCAAAACCATCAGCGATGAACACAACTGTTATGTCTAGCTTCCCCCTATGCCGATAATCATCCGCCTCGACGTGGTCATGGCCAAGAACAAGATCCGCTCCAAGGATCTGGCCGAAATTATCGGGATTACGGAAGCGAACCTGTCGCTGCTGAAAAACGGCAAGATCAAGGGTTTCAAGATCGAGACCCTGGACAAGCTCTGTCGCGCATTGAACTGCCAGCCAGGCGACCTGCTGGAGTTCAGCGAAGAATGATCAAGGAACTGGCAACTCGTGAGCACTTCACACACCTGGCGCACCGCGCTGCTGCTGGCACTCGCCCTGCTCGGCGGCTGCGGCCCCAGCTACAGCTATAGATACTCCCCGCCGCCCAGCATGATGGGCATGAACTGCATCAACAGCTGCGCCACCGAACGCAACCACTGCAAACAGATGGCCCGCCTGCAAGAGAACAGCGACAAGGCCCTGTACCAGGCCAACCTCAGAAGCTACCAGCACTGCCAGGCCGGCAAGAGCAAGAAAGAAGCACGCAACAGCTGCTACTACCCCAGCTACCCGTACAACAGCGGTTCGGCCTATGCCTGCGGCAACGACTACGACAGCTGCTACCAGGCCTGCGGCGGCACCATCACCCGCGTGCTGAACAAAGACTGAAACCTTCGGAAGACGGACCTCACAGTGAACACCTTTCACCCCATCGCCCTGCTCGCCTTGGTGTTGACCCTGGCCGGCTGCAGCGGCTTGGGCCCTGCGCCCATGACCGGCTGGGACATGCCCCAGATGCAAGTGCTGGGCGACCAGGGCCTGCCGGCCCAGCCTTACACCCACTGCAACAAGCGCGGCTGCCACGACCACAAACCGCTGCTGTTCGACCCGACCAAAGCCGAACCCAACGCCACGACATTGCACCGCGGCTGGTAGGAAAATCCCCAGGGATAGTGGTTGAAAACGGGCATTGCGACGAATCTTGCAGAAGTGGTTTACAGACGCAAACCGATCGCTATAATGACGCCCCTGTGCCGGTATAGCTCAGATGGTAGAGCAACTGACTTGTAATCAGTAGGTCCCGGGTTCGATTCCTGGTGCCGGCACCATACGCAGTAAAAAGAGGCTCACCGCAAGGTGGGCCTTTTTTGTTTGTGCCTTCAAATCACGGCGCTTTGCGTAGCCGCTGCCGCCAGGCTGCGATCGGCCGCGAAGCGGTCGTAGGCAGCACATATGGCGACTGCTACGCAGTCGATCGCAGCCTCGTTCCTCGGCAGCGGCTACTTCAGGCCCTGCGTCCACTCGCAATACCGCGCCACACCTTGCTCCACCGTCAGCGTCGCCTCGCGATACCCCACCTCCCGCAACGCCTCCAGATCCGCACAGGTGTAGCACTGGTACTTGCCCCGCAAGTGATCCGGAAACTCGCCGTACTCCAGTATCCCCTCAAGCAACGCCATCTCCAGCGACAACGGCGGCTGGTCCTCGCGCTCGCGCAGGCAGTTGATCACCGCCAGGGCCACGTCATTGAACGGCTGGGCGCGGCCACTACCGACGTTGAAGATACCGCTCAGGTGCGGACGATCGAGGAAGTACAGGTTGACCTTGACCACATCCTCCACCGCCACGAAGTCGCGCAGGTGCCCGCCAGCGGGGTAGTCGCCGTAGCTGCCGAACAGGCTGACCTTACCGTGGGCCCGGTACTGGTTGATGCAGTGCAGGGCCACCGAGGCCATGGCGCCCTTGTGCTGTTCGTGGGGGCCGTAGACGTTGAAGTAGCGCAGGCCGACGATCTGGCTGCGCGCCGTCGGCAGTTGCCGGCGCACGCGTTGGTCGAAGAGGAATTTGGAGTAGCCGTAGACGTTCAATGGCCGCTCGTTTTCGCGCTGTTCGCGAAAGTCCCTGCCGGCGCCATACACCGCTGCCGACGAGGCATACAGCATCGGCACCTGCAGGCCCTGGGCGGCGTCGAGCAGGTCGCGGCTGAAGCGGTAGTTGTTGTCCATCATCAAGCGCCCGTCGCCTTCGACGGTGCTGGAGCAGGCGCCCTGGTGCAACACCGCGCGGACCTTGCCGAACTGGCCGCGGGCAAAGCGTTCGAGGAAGTCGTCCTTGTCCAGGTAGTCGGCGATCTCGCTGTCGGCAAGGTTGCGAAACTTGTCGCCATCGCTCAAGTCATCGACGGCGATGATCTCGGTTTCGCCGCGCCGGTTGAGGGCCTGGACCAGGTTGCTGCCGATGAAGCCGGCTGCGCCGGTGACAATGATGGTCATGCCTTGTCCCCTGCTTAGGGTGAGGAGGCTGCAGTCTACGGCGAGCGGATTGAACAAAATTTAATCAGGATCAATAAATGGCGACATATCTCCGGCGCGCGCACCCAGGGTCGAGCGCCAGCGTCCGAACAGGCGACCGCAGCTGATCAGCCAGTTCAGCACCGCCACGATCAGCAGGGCCACCAGCATGGCCTCGGTACCGGCGCTGACAATCAGTTGCCCTGCCAGCCAGGGAAAGCCGAACACACCGAGAAAGTACGCCAGGCTGAACAGCAGCAAGGCTTGCGGCGTGTATCCGGCAGGCGCCTGGTTGGCCGCCAGGCCGTTGATCACCGAGTAGTTCAGGCCATAGCCGACGCCCAGCAAGGCGGCCGCCAGCAGGTAGCCAAGGTTGTCCTGCACCCACCAGCCGAACCCCAGCACCGCCAGGACGATAAACCCGGTGAGCAGGCAGGAAGCGCGGTAGGCATCGCGTTTGACCACCCAGCCAGCGACCAGCAGGCGACAGCTGATCGCCGCGCTCATGAAGCCGATGAAGAACAGCGAATAGTCCAGGCCACGGGCCGCGGCATAGGAGGTCTGGAAACTCCCCAGGCCACCGAATATGGCGCCACCCAGGCCGACCATGAGGATCGGCCAGCGCGCCGGTGAGCCCAGCACCCGGGCACTGGCACTGCGACTGATGCCGACACGGCTGGAAGACGGCTGTGGCCGGCGGGCCAGGTGGTTGAAGATCAGCAGCCCGAGGAGCGCCGCCAGCGCGGCGGCGTGGAAGGCCACCTGCACCGGCAAGTCGAACAGGCCGGCAAGCTTGCCCACCAGCGGCGCCGAACCGATGCCGCTCATCATGCTGCCCGACAGCAGGGCGAAGCAGTGGGTGCGTCGCTGAAGCTCGACCCGCTCGGCCACCAGGATCGGCCCCAGGGTGTAGAACGCGCCCCAGCCCAGGCCCAGCACCAGGCCGCAGAGCATCAAGCCGCCCCCCGTGCCGGGGATCAGGGCAAAGCCGAGGCAGGCTGCCACCAGACACGACGCTGAGAGCGCGATGGCCCGCGCCGAGCCCAGCCGATCCGCCAGATGACCGCTGCCCAGCACGGCGACAATCGTGCTGAGCATCGCCACGGAAATGATCTGCCCCGCATCCTGTTCATTGCCGCCACGGGTGCTGACCAGCAATGACAGCAGGAAGGTCGAGCCGTAGGACAACGACAACAGGTAACTGGCCAGGCACAGCAGGCCGAAGCCCTGCCCTGCGGGAGGCGTGGGGGTAGTGGCGTTCACGCGGCAACACTCGAAAAAGACGGAAGCCGCCTTGTAGCACGGTGGACGCAGGCGGCTGTTATACAACTGCCGGAGTTGGGTTCAGGCTGGAGCGAACTTTCGCAGCCGCCCCTTGCCGACACGGGTCAAGCACGTCGTCCATAAAAGTGTTTTACCGAAATCACGGGTTTTCCAACCAGGCGCTTCCCCTATCCTAGGAAGGATCTCTCACATCAGCGGAAGATCCATGAAAGCTTCGCTTCCCAGCCGCTACGCCTGTCTGGCCGGCTGTCTGCTTTTCGCCTGCATCAGCCCGTTCTTTCTCGCATCCCACACCTGGCTCTGGCCGCTGACCCTGATCAGTGCCCTGCTCAGCCTGGTAGGTCTGAACGATCTGCGCCAGACCCACCACGCGGTGCGGCGCAACTACCCGATCCTGGGCAACATCCGTTACCTGATCGAAACCATCCGCCCGGAAATCCGCCAGTACCTGCTCGAAGGCGATGACGACAAGCTGCCCTTCTCCCGCGCCCAGCGTTCGCTGGTATACGCCCGGGCCAAGAATGAAAGTGCCGAGAAGGCCTTCGGTACCCTCAACGATGTCTATCGCCCGGGCTTCGAGTTCATCAGCCATTCGATGCTGCCAAGCGTAACCCCCGATCCTGCGTCGTTTCGCATCGCCATCGGCGGCCCGCAGTGCCGCCAGCCCTACTCGGCGTCGATCTTCAACATCTCGGCAATGAGTTTCGGCGCCCTCAGCGCCAACGCCATTGCCGCGCTGAACCAGGGCGCCAGGCGCGGACGCTTCGCCCATGACACCGGGGAAGGCAGCATCAGCCCCTATCACCGCGAACACGGTGGCGACCTGATCTGGGAAATCGGCAGTGGCTACTTTGGCTGTCGCACCGCCGAGGGCCGCTTCGACCCCGAACGCTTCGCCGAGCAGGCCCGCGATCCGCAGGTGAAGATGATCGAAATCAAGCTGAGCCAGGGGGCCAAGCCCGGGCATGGCGGAATACTGCCCGCGCACAAGGTCAGCGCCGAAATCGCCGCCACCCGTGGGGTGATGATGGGCGAAGACTGCATATCGCCCGCCGCCCACAGCGCCTTCCGTACACCAATGGAACTGCTGCAGTTCATTGCCCAGCTACGTGAGTTGTCCGGCGGCAAACCGGTGGGCTTCAAGTTCTGCCTGGGTCATCCCTGGGAGTTCATGGGCATCGCCAAGGCCATGCTGGCGACCGGCATCGTGCCGGACTTCATCGTCGTCGACGGCAAGGAAGGCGGCACCGGCGCCGCGCCACGGGAGTTCAGCGACAACATCGGCGTGCCGATGCGCGAAGGCCTGATGTTCGTGCACAACACCCTGGTCGGCCTGAACCTGCGCGACCAGGTGCGCATCGGCGCCGCCGGCAAGATTGTCAGTGCCTTCGACATTGCCAGCGTACTGGCCATCGGTGCGGACTGGGTCAACTCGGCACGCGGCTTCATGTTCGCCATTGGCTGCATCCAGTCGCAAAGCTGCCACACCAACCAGTGCCCGACCGGCGTGGCCACCCAGGACCCGCTGCGCCAGCGGGCGCTGGTGGTGCCGGACAAGGCCGAGCGGGTCTACAGTTTCCACCGCAACACCCTGCACGCCCTGGCCGAGATGCTCGCCGCTGCCGGGCTCGACCACCCCTCGCAGCTCAAGCCCAAGCACCTGGTGCGGCGCATCAACGCCAGCGAGATTCGCCTGTTTTCCCAGCTACACGTGTTCCTCAAGCCCGGTGAGTTGCTCAGCGGCTCGATCGACAGCGAGTTCTATGCACGGATGTGGCGGATGGCTCGCAGCGACAGCTTCGAACCGGAGACGGGAGAGGGGGTGGCGATCAAGCCGGCGGTTCAGCGCAAGGTGACGACGCCGGCTTGATTGCGCATATCGCGGGGCAAGCCCGCTCCCACGGGAGCGGGTTTGTCAGGCGATTGATCAGAAGATGCTGATCGGGTACTCGACGAATACGCGGACTTCGTTGCCGTCGTCGTTGTAGCCGTTCAGGCGAACGCTCTCGGAAGTACGCAGGAACGAGCCACGCAGTTTGACGGACAGGTCCTTGGCAGGGCCTTCCTGAACCACGTACTTGAACTGGTTGAAGATTTCGCGCTCGGTACCTTCGCCGAAGCCGTGGGTGTTGATGTTGTCACCACGCACGTAGGCCACTTTGTAGGTCAGGCCCGGTACGCCGAAGGCGCCGAAGTCCAGGCCGTAGCCCAGCTGCCAGGAACGCTCGTCTTCGGCGTTGAAGTCGGACCAGTAGGAGTTGGCCAGGTAGATGGTCGAACCACCGTCACCCACGCCGCCGGCGTTCTGGTAGAAGCCGTACTGGTAGCCGGTGTCACCGGTGCTGCGCTGGTGCGCGATCGTGATCGAGTGCGGACCGAAGGCGTAGGTGGCGGCCAGGCTCCAGATGGTGTTGGAGTCGCCGGTCAGGCCTGCGGCGGAAACGTACTTCTTGTCGATGTCCGACTTGTAGCCGTTGAAGTCCAGGGTCAGCGACTGGTCGTCGGAGAACGGGTGAACGTAGTTCACGCCCAGGTAGTGCTTCTTCAGCACGTCTTCGACGTCGGAGGTGTACAGGGAGGCCGACAGGTTGTCGGTGAACTTGTAGCTGCCGCCGAATACGTTGATCGACTTCAGGCCACCGCTGTCACGGCCTTCGGCACTCTTGCGGGCTTCCTGGGTGAAACGACCGGCATTCACTTCCAGGCCGGAGATTTCACGCGAGGTCAGCAGGGTACCGGTGTAGCTTTCCGGCAGCAGGCGACCGTCGTCGTACTGCAGTACCGGCAGTTCCGGCATCTGGTCACCGTACTTGAGCACGGTGTTGGAGACGCGGAATTTCACCGCCGCGCCACCACGGGCGAGGTTGTGCGGGGAATTCTGCGGGTTGCTTGGCGAGTCGCCATCACCCGGTTTGAAGAAGTCGATACCGCCGCCGCCGTTGCGACCTTTACCACCGTCCAGACGCACGGCGTACAGACCGAAAGCGTCCACACCGACACCGACGGTGCCCTGGGTGTAGCCGGAGGAGAACTTGCCGATGAAGGCCTGGCCCCACTCGCTCTGGTCCTGGGTACCGTGCTTCTTGTCACGGTTGATGAACCCGTTGCGCAGCAAGAGGCTGGCGCTGCTGTCTTCTACAAAGCCCTTGGCTGCGGCCTGGTCATTGGCCATGGCCTGAGTCGCCGCCATAAGCCCCAGCGCGATCAGGCTGATCCTGGTTTTCAACATTTTATTTTCCTTATTGCTTAGTCAAAGACGCTCTGCAGCCGACGCCAGAAACCACGCCCCCTGCGTGGGTTGACGCTCACGGGTCTGAAATGAAAAGGCCCGCAGCGAGTTCTCGCAGCGGGCCTTTTATTCTGGACTCTTGGCCGATGGGCCTACAGGCGTTGATCGAATCCTATCCGCGTGCGGATCAATGTGTCAAAAAATCGTGAAAAGACGCGAAAAACGATTTTCTTTCAGCACTTTAACATCATGAAATATTTAGAAACAAATGCAGGTAACAGCAAGAAAGAAACAATTAACACAAGTAAATAGCAAGCATTATCATTCGCGACCAATTTTTCCCCACCGTCCAAACACCAGAACCCTCGCGAATGTCTTTCATGCCTGCCCCTTGCCGCCTGTCACCCTTGTCGCTGGGTGTCTCCCTGTTCCTCAGTTCCGGCCTGGCCTTCGCCGCCAGTACCACCCTGCCCGAGCTTTCGGTGACCGCCGAAAGCGAACGCGATCGGGATGATCCACGGGTCCAGGAGGTCACCACCGCCACCCGCACCTCGACCCCGGCGCGCTATGTGCCCCAGGCTATCGACTCGGTGAAGACCAGCAACGTGCTGGAGTACGGCACCAATGACCTGGGCAAGGCATTGAGCGGTATCCCCAACGTCAGCAGCGGCGCCGATACCCGCTTCGACAGCGTGCGCATCCGCGGCTTCGACGCCAGCAACGACTTCTACCTGGACGGCATCCGCGACGACAGCCAGTACGTGCGCGACCTGCACAACATCGAGCGGATCGAGGTACTCAAGGGCCCGGCCGCAGTGCTGTACGGCCGTGGCAGCCAGGGCGGCATCGTCAACCGCGTCAGCAAGCTGCCCGAAGCTGGCCGGCGTTCGAGCATCGAAGCCCAGGGCGGCAGCGAAGACCTGCGCAGCCTGTATGCCGACCTCAGCGCCGACCCGAGCGACACCATCAGCCTGCGCCTGAACATGGGCAACCAGGACAACAACAGCTTCCGTGACGGCATCGACGGCAGCCGCCAGCTGTTCGCGCCGTCCATGAGCTGGCAGCTGACCCCGGACCTGAACTGGCTGGTGCAATACGAATACAGCCGTTACAACCGCACTCCCGACCGTGGCATTCCCAGCGTCAACGGCCGCCCGGCCGATGTCGGTCGCGACACCACCTACGGCGACACCCAGCGCGACTTCATCGACGACAAGGCGCAGTCGCTGCGCTCGCGCCTGAACTACCAGCTCAGCGACAACTGGCAGGTACGCCACACCCTGGGCCTGTTCAAGCTCAACAGCGACTTCGACAACACCTACCAGACCGGCTTCAACGCCACCACCAACCAGGTGACCCGCCAGCGCTGGCAGCAGGACCTCAACACCCGCAACCTGTTCAACAACCTCGAACTGGAAGGCAACTTCGACACCTACGGCCTGCAGCACACCCTGCTGACCGGCCTCGAGTTCGGCAACCAGCGCCGCGACCCGCTGCTCTACACCGCTGCCACCTCGGGCCCCGGTGCCCGTCCGGTACCGAGCCTGGACCTGAACAACCCCAACCGCGACCTGCAGCACACCGGCACCATGGTGGTGTCCAGCAACAACCACACCGTGGTCGACAGCCGTGGCCTGTACGTCCAGGACCAGATCCGCCTGAACGATCAATGGCAGGTGCTGGCGGGCGTGCGCTTCGACAGCTTCGAAGTGGAGACCACCAACAAGCTGCGGGGCATTTCCGAAAAGCAGGACAGCGACAGCACCAGCCCGCGCCTGGGCGTGGTCTATTCGCCGTGGCAGGATCACTCCTTCTACGCCTCCTGGAGCAAGACCTTCTCCCCCGTGGGCGGTGGCTTGATCGGTATTACCCCGGGCGCCGCCGGCAACGCCAACGAAACCAGCCCGGAGGAAACCCGGCAGAAGGAGATCGGGGTCAAGAGCGACTGGCTGGACGAACGCCTGAGCACCACCCTGGCCATCTACGAGCTGGAACTCTACAACCGCCGGACCAGCGACCCGAACAACCCGGGCATCACCCTGCTGACCGGCCTGCAGCGTTCGCGCGGGGTGGAGCTGACCGCTACCGGCAATATCGTCGGCAATTGGTACGTACGCGGCGGCATCGGCTTGCAGGACGCCACTATTGTCGAAGACAACAACGGCCAGGAAGGCAACCGTGTGAGCAACGTCGCCAAGCGTAACGGCAGCCTGTTCGTGACCTGGAAACCGGAAATGGGCTGGTACGGCGAAACCGGCCTGACCCTGGTCGGCGAGCGCTATGCCGACAACCAGAACACCGCCGTGCTGCCGGGCTACGGTCGCTGGGACGCCCTGGCCGGTTTCCGTACTAAGGACTGGGACCTGCGTGCGGCGTTGAACAACATCACCGACAAGACCTACTACAGCTCGGCCACCAGCGCTGCACAGATCCAGTTCGGCGACCCGCGCAGCCTGGTGGTGACGGGCACCTACAGCTTCTGATGGTGTGTCCATCGCCGGCTCCCACAAGGGCAGTTGCTCCTACATGGGTAGCCGCTGCCGAGGAACGAGGCTGCGATCGACTGCGTAGCAGTCGCAACCCAGCCACTTCCTTGTACCTGACGTAATGAGGTCGCCAGGTTTTACGGCCGTTTCACGGCCGATCGCAGCCTGGCGGCAGCGGCTACATCGTCAGGCAGTCAAGGCAGTTGCTCCCACGAGGGCGTAGGAGCTGGCGAAGCCTGCGATCGACCGCAAAGCGGTCGCAAGGGCATGAAAAAGGGCGGCACTGCTTGCGCAGTGCCGCCCTTTTGTATTGTCGCCGGACCAATCAGCTGGCGCTGTCACCCAGCAGCGCTTCAAGCTCTGCATCGGTAATCAGCCCTGCTGGATAGCGTGCCAGCAATGCACGTCGTGGTTCGGTCTTCCTGACCCGGTTGGCTCCATTGTTCTTCAACCACTGCGCCACTCGCTGCAGCGCTTCGTGATTCATTGCCGATGGGGGCGAAGCCGGCTCACTTGCTGCATTCATTTCGACACGTACTCCCGGGGCCGTGAGCGGCTAACCTACTGAAACTTTGTGACAGAACAGTGCTGCCCTATCTGTTTGAAATACAATGCAAAACAAATACAAGAGGTGTGCCAGCACACACACCGATTGTCGCGCCCCCAATAAAAAAGCCCGTCCTGGGACGGGCTTTCATCTCACTCGGATTCAGCCTTTGGCTGGCGCCGGCTGTTGCTGGGTCAGGCAGTGGATGTTGCCACCGCCCAGCAGCATCTCGCGGCCCGGAATCATGACCACTTCATGCTCGGGGAACACACGCGAAAGAATCGCTCTAGCCTCGGCATCTGCCGGGTCGTCGAAGCTCGGCGCAATGATGCCGCCGTTGACGATCAGGAAGTTGACGTAGGAACCGGCCAGACGAACCGACGGGTTACGCTCCTGGCTGCCGGCCACCGGATCGACGCCCGCGCACTCTTCTTCAGTGGCGTACAGCGGTCCCGGAATCGGCATTTTATGCACCGTAAACGGGCGCCCCTTGGCGTCACGGCTGTTCTGCAACACCTCGAGTGCGGCGTGGCAGCGTGCATAGTTGGGGTCTTGCGAATCATCTGTCCAGGCCAGTAACACTTCGCCCGGGCGCACGTAACAACAGAAGTTGTCGACGTGGCCATCGGTCTCGTCGTTGTACAGGCCATCGGGCAGCCAGATGATGGTGTCCACCGCCAGGTGATCGCGCAGCACCGCTTCGATCTGCTCGCGGTTCAGGTGCGGGTTGCGGTTGTGGTTGAGCAGGCATTCTTCGGTGGTGATCAGGGTGCCTTCACCGTCGACGTGAATCGAGCCGCCTTCAAGCACGAAGCCTTCGGTGTGGTAGCGCTGGCAACGTTCCATTTCCAGCACCTTGCTGGCCAACTGCTCGTCGCGGTTCCACGGCGCGTACAGGCCGCCCTCGAAACCACCCCAGGCATTGAAGCCCCAATCCACGCCACGGACTTCGCCGCTGTCGTTGATGACGAAGGTCGGACCGGTGTCACGCACCCAGGCGTCGTCGTTGCTGATTTCCACCACGCGGATGTTCGGTGCATCCAGGCGCGCGCGGGCGTTGTCGTACTGGGCGGCCGAAACGGCCACGGTCACCGGCTCGAAACGGGCGATGGCCTTGGCCAGCGTCACGTGGGCGGCCTGTACCGGTTTGCCGCCCAGGCGCCAGTTGTCCGGCCGCTCGGGCCAGACCATCCAGACCTGGGTTTGCGGCGCCCATTCGGCTGGCATATGGAAGCCGTCGGCGCGCGGGGTGCTGGTCAGAGTTTTCATGAGTGAACCTTTGCAAGGCCCGACGCCGGCACTGCGGCCCGCGTCGAGGTCATTGAATGATCAGGATTCCAGCGCGCCATCGAGGGTCTTCACCGGGCCGTACAGGTTTGGACGGCGGTCACGGAAAGTGCCCCAGGCGCTGCGGGTGTGCTCCAGCTTGTCGAGGTCGAAAGTATGCACCAGCACGCCCTCTTCGGTCTCGTTGAGCTCCTGGACTTTTTCACCGAACTGGTTGGCGATGAACGACGAGCCGTAGAAGGTGATGTCGTAGCCGTCCTGCTCTTCGGTGCCGATGCGGTTGCTGGCGATCAGCGGCATCAGGTTGGCGCCGGCATGGCCCTGCTGCACACGCTGCCAGTGGTCGCGCGAGGAGATGGTCTTGTCATGTGGCTCGCTGCCGATGGCGGTCGGGTAGAACAGCACTTCGGCACCGAGCAGCGCCATGCTGCGAGCGCACTCCGGGAACCACTGGTCCCAGCAGATGCCCACGCCGATTTTCGCGTAGCGGGTCTGCCAGACCTTGAAGCCGGTGTCGCCCGGGTTGAAGTAGTACTTCTCGTGGTAGCCAGGGCCATCCGGGATGTGGGTCTTGCGGTACACGCCCAGGTTGCTGCCGTCGGCATCGATGATCGCGATGCTGTTGAAACGGGCACGTCCGGCCAGTTCGAAGAAGCTGATCGGCAACACCACCTGCAGCTCTTTGGCCAGGGCCTGGAAGTGCTCGATGGCGGCGTTGGTTTCGACCGGCGTGGCCAGTTGCAGGTAGTCCGGGTTCGGCTTCTGGCAGAAGTACGGGGTTTCGAACAATTCCTGGATCAGGATGATCTGCGCGCCCTTGGCGGCCGCTTCGCGAACCAGCTTCTCGGCGTTGGCAAGGTTGGCCTGGCGATCCCAGGTACAGGCCATCTGGGTGGCGGCGACGGTAACAGTGCGGCTCATGAAAACCTCCTCGAAAGGTGACCAGGCCGCCTGAATATGCCAGACGACCGATGACAGAAAGTGGTGCTGGAGGCATTTATATCCGATAAATATCGGCTTTGGTAGCGATGAATAGAAAATTACAGGCACAAAAAAGCCGGTTAAGTCGATAACAATCGACTTAACCGGCTCTGGCTCACGGGTTACAAGGCGTCGGAAAGTACCTTGTCGATGCAGTCGACGAAGTAGTCCACACTGGCGCGGGTGGTGCACATCGGCGGCTTGATCTTGAGGATGTTGAGGTAGTCACCGGTTGGCTGCATGAAGATGCCCAGGTCGCGCAGGCGGTTGCACAGTGCCGTGGTTTCCTCGGTGGCGGGCTCCAGGGTCGAGCGGTCGCGCACCAGTTCAAGGCCCAGGTAGAAACCCGAGCCATGCACGGCGCCGGCCAGCGGATGTTTATCGACAAGTTGCTGCAGGCGCGCCTTGAAGTGCCTGCCCACATCGCGGGCGTTGTCCCACAGGCCTTCCTCGCCCATGACATCGAGCACTGCCATGCCGATCCGGCAACTGACCGGGCTGCCGCCGGCCGACGAGAAGAAGTAGCCCTCGGCCTCCAGCGCCTCGGCGATCTCGCGACGGGTGATCACCGCACCCAGGGGATGGCCGTTGCCCATGCCCTTGGCCATGGTGATGATGTCCGGCACCACGCCCTGCTCCTCGAAACCCCAGAAGTATTCGCCCAGGCGGCCATAGCCGACCTGCACCTCATCGGCGATGCACACCCCGCCCGCAGCCCGGACCTTTTCGTAGGCCTGCTTGAGGTAGCCCGGCGGCAGGGAAATACCGCCGGCATTGCCGTACACCGGCTCGCAGATGAAACCGGCCAGTTGCCGATCCTGCCCGGCCAGGGCATCGAGCTTGGCATCGACATCGCGCAGGTAATCACCCGCGCTCTGCTCGCCGCGATAGGCGCCCCGGTACGTGTTGGGCGCGATCACCGGATGCACCCAGTCAGGCCGGGTGCTCAAGGCCTGGGGGTTGTCGGCGATGGAGGTGGAAATCGCATCGGTGGCCACCGACCAGCCGTGATAGGCCTCCAGCACGCTGAGCATGTCGCGCCCACCGCTGTAGGCCCAGGCCAGGCGGATCGCCAGGTCGTTGGCCTCGGTGCCGCTGTTGACCAGGAATACCCGGTCCATGGAGTCCGGCGCCAGCTCCAGCAGGCGCTCGGAAAACTCGGCAATGGCCGCATAGTGAAAGCGCGAGTTGGTGTTGAGCAACGACCACTGCCTGGCCGCCTCGCTGACCATGCGCGGATGACCATGGCCGAGGACGGCGACGTTGTTGAGCATGTCCAGGTAGGAGCGGCCCTGCATGTCGATCAGGTAGTTGCGCCAGCCGCGCTCGATATGCGGCGGCTGCTGGTAGTAGTGTTTCTGCGAGCGAGCGAAGCTGGCATCGCGACGGGCCAGCAACTGCCCGGCGTCGACCAGCGGCTCAGCCTCGCAGGCAAAGCCCAGCAGGGCTTGTGGCGACGGGCACAGCGCTTGCCAGGCCGCAGCGCGTGAAGGTACGACGAACGGCGGTGGGCACAGGCCCGGCACGCGGCACAGCTGGATCGACAGTACACCGTCAGTGCGTCCCAGGGCCTGTCCGGCGCTCAGTTGCGTGCCCGATTCCGGCACATCGGCCAGACCGCGCAACCAGAGGCTGCACTGTTCACCCTGCAAGCACCCCTGCCCGTCCCCGGCTTGCAGCCAGGTGCCCGCCCAGGGCGCTTGCAGGGCACTGCCCGCAGGCACTTGGAGCTCGACGTGCAGGGCAAAGGTGGCAGGCTCCTGCGGATTGTCGATATGGGTCTGCGACAGTCGGTACTGGCCATAGAGCGAGCACGCCGCGCCCTGCTCTGCCGCCTGCTCGCGCAGCAGTTGCTGGTCGATTCCGTCCTGCTCCCAGTTGCCCGCCTGGAAATGCTCGCTGAGCACGCCCAGGTCCACCGGCGTGACGGCACTGCCCTGCAGGCCAGGCAGCAGGGCGACGGCGTCGAGCGGCGACGCAGGCACAGCAACGCCAGCGGCCTGGAGAATCGCCGCTTCCATGAGTTCGAAGGGCACGCTGGTCGCCACGTCGAAGATTTCCCACTCGTGGGCCAGGTTGTCGCGGCTGTAGGTGTTGCCCGGATCGACACTCAGTTGCTGTTCGCTGCTGAGCACCAGTACCGCGGCACGCGCCACCACCAGCGGCCACAGGGCCTGGAGCTCGGCCTCGGTCAAGGGGTTGAGCGCCTGGTAGGCCTGGACGGCGGGCAGGATGCGCAGTGGATCGCCTTCGGCATGGTGCAGCAGGGCCGCACAGGTCACCGACAGGTCGGCGATCCGCCAGGTGTGCAACAGGTCACCGAAGTCGATGACGCCTTGCAGCTGCCACTGCCGCTGTTCATCGCGCTGCCAGACCGCATTGTCATCGGTGATGTCCAGGTGCACGGCCTGCATCGGCAGTCGTTCGATCAAGGGCTGCAGACGTTGCTCGGCCTTGCTGGCAGCCTCCAGCACGCGCGCCTTGCGCGGGCCGTCGGCGAGCACCGGCAGCAGATGAGCGATCAGGGCCGGAGCATGGCGCGGGTCCCACTGCAGGGTCCGCTCAAGCCCCGGATGGCTGAAGCCGGCCAGGGCCTGGTCGACGCGGGCGCAGAGTCGCCCCAGTTCGGCGATCAGCTGCGGCTCCATGTACTTGAGGCGGGTCAGTGACTGGCCTTCGATATAGTCCAGCAGGCGGGCGCGTATGGCCTGGCCATTGACGTCCAGCGCCAGCAGGCGGTCGCCGGAGCCCGCCGCGATCACCGCCGGCACCGGCAAGCCGCGTTCGCGCAGATAGCCCAGGGCCGCATGCTGGGCTTCCAGCTCGGCAACGGCATAGTCACCGTGGCAGATCTTCAGCACATAGCGCCCCTGGGCACTGTCGAGGCGAAAATTCAGGTCTTGCTGGCTGCCCAGTGATTGCAACGCTCCACTGAGCCCATAGTGCTCCTGCAGTACGAGCAGGGCCTGCTGTTCGCTGACGTCGGGGCAGGGCTGACTGGAACGGTGGATCAGGGTGGTGAGCGGCATGGAGGGGACCTCGTTTTTTTGCTGCTTATATCGCCATTGCTTGTGCCGATAAGCAAGCACAGGCGGAAAAAGGCGATGAGCAACGAGGTCGGGGCACATGGCGTAAACTGTCCAGCAGCTAGGCTTCACCAGAACATCCGCAGATTCGCCAAAGGTCACTGCACATGCGCATTCTCATCACCGGCGGCGCCGGTTTCATCGGTTCGGCCCTGATTCGTCACCTGATCCGCGCCACCGGGCACGAGGTGCTCAACCTCGACAAGCTGACCTATGCCGGCAACCTGGAATCGTTGGCCTGCATTGCCACCGATACCCGCTATGAGTGGGTCCAGGCCGATGTTGCCGACCAGGCCAGGGTCAGCGAGGTGCTGCAACGCTTCCAGCCCCAGGCGATCATGCATCTGGCTGCCGAGTCCCATGTAGACCGCTCGATCGACGGCCCTGCAGCGTTCATCCAGACCAACATCGTTGGCACCTACGCACTGCTCGAGGCCACCCGCGCCTACTGGCAGTCGCTGCCTTCCGGACAACGTGAAGCGTTCCGCTTCCTCCATGTGTCCACCGACGAAGTGTATGGCGACCTTCACCGCGCCGATGGTCTGTTCAGCGAAACCGCGCCCTATGCGCCAAGCTCGCCCTACTCCGCCAGCAAGGCGGCATCCGACCATCTGGTCCGCGCCTGGCAGCGTACCTACGGGCTGCCGGTGCTGGTCAGCAACTGCTCGAACAACTATGGCCCCTACCAGTTCCCGGAAAAGCTCATCCCGCTGATGATCACCAGCGCCCTGGCCGGCAAGCCGCTGCCGGTATACGGCAACGGCCTGCAGGTGCGCGACTGGCTTTATGTCGAGGACCATGTCCGGGCGCTGCTCAAGGTGCTCGATGAGGGCAAGGTCGGCGAGACCTACAACATTGGCGGCCACAACGAGCAGGAGAACATCGATGTCGTACGCAGCATCTGCGCCCTGCTCGAAGAGCTCCATCCCCAGCACCCGGCCGGTGTCAGCCGGTATGCCGACCTGATTACCTACGTCGCGGACCGCCCGGGCCACGATCGGCGTTACGCCATCGATGCCGGCAAGATCGAACGCGAGCTGGGCTGGGCACCCGAAGAGACCTTCGCCAGCGGGTTGCGCAAGACCGTGCAGTGGTACCTGGACAACCTGGAATGGTGCCAGCGCGTGCAAGACGGCAGTTACCAGGGCCAGCGCCTGGGCGCCAGCGACTTCAAGGACCTGATTGCATGACCAAGGGCATCGTCCTGGCGGGCGGCTCCGGCACCCGCCTGCATCCTGTCACCCTGGGGGTGTCCAAGCAGCTGCTGCCGATCTACGACAAACCGATGATCTACTACCCGATCTCGGTGCTGATGCTGGCCGGTATTCGCGAGATCCTGCTCATTTCTACCCCCCAGGACCTGCCCCAGTATCGCCAGCTGTTTGGCGATGGCAGCCAGTTCGGCATTCAGCTCAGCTATGCCGAGCAGCCTTCCCCGGACGGCCTGGCCCAGGCGTTCCTGATCGGCGAACAGTTCATCGGCTCCGACCCGGTGTGCCTGATCCTGGGGGACAACATCTTCCATGGCCAGGGCTTCAGCGAACAGCTGCTGCGCGCCATCAAGCACCCCAGCGGCGCGACGGTATTCGGTTACTGGGTCAAGGATCCGCAGCGCTTCGGTGTCGTCGATTTCGACCCACAGGGCTGTGCCCGCTCGATCGAAGAAAAGCCGTTGCGACCCAAGTCGAACTACGCCGTCACCGGCCTGTACTTCTATGACAACGACGTGATCGAAATCGCCAAAGGCGTCAAACCCTCTGCCCGTGGCGAACTGGAGATCACCGACGTCACCAACGTCTATCTTCAGCGCGGCGACCTGCGTGTCGAACGCTTCGGACGGGGCTTTGCCTGGCTCGACACCGGCACCCCCGACAGCCTCCTGGAAGCTGCGCAATATATCCAGACCATCGAGCACCGCCAGGGCCTGAAAGTGGCCTGCCTGGAGGAGATCGCCTGGCAGAAGGGCTGGATCAGTCGCGAACAGTTGCTTGAGCAAGCCAAGGCGCTGGGCAAGACCGATTACGGTCAGTACCTCTACAAACTGGCCGAAGAGCACCCATGAACGTCATCCCCACTGCCTTGCCTGGTGTCCTGATTCTCGAACCCCGGGTGTTTGCCGACAGCCGCGGCTTTTTCTACGAAAGCTTCAACGCTCGTGCCTTCGAAGCACTGACCGGTGTCAGCTCCCGCTTCGTACAGGACAATCATTCCGCCTCCAGCCGTGGTGTGCTGCGCGGCCTGCACTACCAGCTGGAAAACACCCAGGGCAAGCTGGTGCGGGTGACCCGGGGCGAAGTGCTGGATGTCGCGGTGGATCTTCGTCGCAGTTCGGCCAGTTTCGGCCAGTGGGTCGCGGTGACGCTTAGCGCCGACAACCACCGCCAGCTCTGGGTGCCCGAAGGTTTCGCCCACGGCTTCGTGGTCATCAGCGAGCATGCCGAATTCCTGTACAAGACCACTGACTACTACAACCCCGCTGCTGAACGCTGCATTCGCTGGGACGATCCGGACCTGGCCATCGACTGGCAGCTGCAACAGCCACCCCTGCTGTCCGGCAAGGACCAGGCCGGCCAGTGGTTGCGCGATGCCGAGCTGTTTCCATGAAGCCCACCCGACCGACCATCCTTGTCAGCGGCCAGAACGGCCAAGTGGCCCAGGCGCTGCAACAGTGCCTGGGCGACCTCGGCCAGTTGCATGTGCTGGGCCGCGACCGGCTTGACCTTGCCCAGCCCGAGGCCATTCGCGCGTTGGTACAGCGCCTTGCCCCGGACCTGATCATCAATGCCGCCGCCTACACCGCGGTCGACCAGGCCGAAAGCGAACCGGAGCTGGCGTTTGCGCTCAACGCACGGGCCCCGGGCATCTTCGCCGAGGAAGCCGCCCGGTTGGGCATTCCGTTGATTCACTACTCCACCGACTATGTGTTCGACGGCGACAAGGACACGCCCTATACCGAAGACGACGAACCGAACCCCCTGAACGTCTACGGCCGCAGCAAGCTGGCGGGCGAGCGGGCGATCGAGGCCGCGGACGGCCAGCACCTGATCCTGCGCACCAGCTGGGTCTATTCGCGCCACGGCCGCAACTTCCTGCTGACCATGCAACGCCTGCTGCAGGAACAACCGCAGCTGCGCATCGTCGCCGACCAGATCGGCGCGCCGACCTGGGCCGGCACCCTCGCCACCAGCACCCGCCTGCTGATCGAGCGCTGGCTAGCCGGCCAGGCGGGCGCCTGGGGCACCTACCACCTGACCGCCCGGGGCGAGACCTCCTGGTTCGGCTTCGCCCAGGCCATCGGCGCACACCTCAAGGCCCAGGGCCTGCCCTGCGCCGAGCTGTTGCCGATCCCTTCCAGCGACTACCCGACGCCGGCGCGCCGCCCGCTGAACTCGCGCCTGGACTGCAGTTTGCTGCAACACCAGTGGCAGGTCAGCCAGCCGCACTGGCAGCAGGCGCTGATCGACTGCCTGAAGTAGCGCATAATGCGCCAGACCCTACTGGCGCAGTTGCGATGATCATGATTCCACCCCTTCCCCGCCGCCCCCGCTGGCGCAGCCTGGCCTTGTTGGCGATCTGCCTGGCGCCCCTGCTCTGGCCCCTGCAACACCTTGCCGAACGCTACTACCAGGACGAGCTGGCCGGACAGAACCGCCAGACCCTGGACCTGTACGTCGCCAACCTGCTGGGCACCCTGCACCGCTACGAAACCCTGCCGCAGATCCTCGGCGACCTGCCAGCCCTGCGCGCCGTGCTGGCCGACCCGCTGCGCCTGGAAACCCTGACCAACGCCAACCGCCTGCTCAAGGACATCGCCACCCAGACCGGCGCCGAAGTCATGTACCTGATGGACGCCAAGGGCAACACCCTGGCGGCCTCCAACTGGGACAAGCACGACAGTTTCGTCGCCCGCAACTTCGCCTTCCGCCCTTACTACAGCGAAGCCATTGCCGGTCGCCTGGGGCGCTTCTTCGGCCAGGGCACGACCTCGGCCAAACGTGGCTACTTCTTCGCCGCAGCGGTGCGCGATGGTGACGAAATCATCGGCGCACTGGTGGTCAAGGTCGACCTCGACCACACCGAGACCCTGTGGGGCAAGACTCCCGAGCAGTTGCTGCTGACCGACCACAATGGCGTGGTGATCCTCACCTCGCGTCCGGACTGGCGCTTCCGTGCCACGCGGCCGCTGACCGAGGCCGAGCGCGAAGCCATCGTCGCCATCCAGCCCTACCCGACCCAGTCTCCCCAGCCGCTGAACCTCAACCGCGATGCCTGGCTGATCCAGACCCAGGCGATCGAGGAGACCGGCTGGCAGGTCAGCATTCTCGCCCCGAGGACCCTGATCGACCGCTCGGTGCGCACCGTAGTGGCCATCGGTGGCGCCGCCCTGCTGGTGCTGATGCTGTTGCTGGGCCTGATCATGCAGCGCCGCCGCCACTACATGGACCGCATCGACTTCGAAGCCCACGCCCGCCAGGAGCTGGAGAAGCGCGTGATCGAGCGCACCGCCGACCTCGAAGGCCTCAACAGCCGCCTGAAGACCGAAGTGCTGGAGCGCGAGCAGGCCCAGCAGGAGCTGGTCCGCGCCCAGGACGAACTGGTCCAGGCCGGCAAGCTGTCGGTGCTGGGCACCATGTCGGCGAGCATCAGCCACGAGCTCAACCAGCCGCTGGCGGCGATCCGCAGCTATGCCGAAAACGCCGAGATCCTGCTCGACCACCAGCGCACCGAAGATGCCCGCAGCAACCTCAAGCTGATCAGCGAGCTGACCGGGCGCATGGCGTCGATCATCGCCCACCTGCGCGCCTTCGCCCGTCGCGACCGCCACGCCCCGGAGAGCGTGGCGTTGCAGCCGGCGCTGGACGATGCCCTGGCCCTGCTGGCCAAGCGCCGCCGGGCCATGGCGGTGGAACTGGTGCGCGACCTGCCCGATGCCACCCTGTGGGTCCAGGCCGGTGAAACCCGCCTGCGCCAGGTGCTGGGCAACCTGCTGGCCAACGCCCTCGATGCCCTGACCGAGAAGGCCAACCCGCGTAAACTCATGCTCAGTGCCGAACAGCGCGAAGGCAACGTCTACCTGTACATTCGCGACAACGGTCCGGGTTTCAGCAGCGAAGCGCTGGCCCGCGCCCGGGAGCCGTTCTTCACCACCAAGACCCGCACCCAGGGCCTTGGCCTGGGCCTGGCGATCTGCGACACCCTGATGCGCGCCCTGGGCGGTGAGTTGCTGCTCGGCAACCACCCCGAAGGCGGCGCCTTGCTTACCCTGAAACTGCGCGTCGCCAAGCCCGGCGCCAACCTGCAATTCTCGGAGGACCCATCGGCATGACGACCGAGCCGCTCATCGACAGCCGCGTACAGGTGATCCTGGTCGACGACGACCCGCACCTGCGCCAGGCCCTGAGCCAGACCCTGGATCTTGCCGGCCTCAAGGTCCTGTCCCTGAGCGATGCCCAGGGCCTGGCCGGACGCATCGAGCAGGACTGGCCGGGTGTGCTGGTCAGCGACATCCGCATGCCCGGCATCGATGGCCTGGAGCTGCTGCAACAGGTGCACGCCCAGGACCCGGAACTGCCGGTGCTGCTGATCACCGGCCACGGCGACGTGCCCCTGGCCGTGCAGGCCATGCGCGCCGGTGCCTATGACTTCCTGGAAAAACCCTTCGCCAGCGATGCCCTGCTCGACAGCGTGCGCCGCGCCCTGGCCCTGCGCCGCCTGGTGCTGGACAACCGCAGCCTGCGCCTGGCCTTGAGCGACCGTCAGGAATTGAGTACCCGCCTGGTCGGCCAGTCGGCGCCGATGCTGCGCCTGCGCGAGCAGATCGGCGCCCTGGCCGGGACCCGCGCCGACGTGCTGATCCTCGGCGAGACCGGTGCCGGCAAGGAAGTGGTCGCCCGCGCCCTGCACGACCTGTCGAGCCGCCGCGAAGGCCCCTTCGTGGCGATCAACGCCGGCGCCCTGGCCGAATCGGTGGTCGAAAGCGAGCTGTTCGGCCACGAGCCCGGCGCCTTCACCGGCGCGCAGAAGCGACGCATCGGCAAGTTCGAATTCGCCAACGGCGGCACCCTGTTCCTCGATGAAATCGAGAGCATGAGCCTGGATGTGCAGGTCAAGCTGCTGCGCCTGCTGCAGGAGCGGGTGGTCGAACGCCTGGGCGGCAACCAGTTGATCCCGCTGGACATCCGCATCATCGCCGCGACCAAGGAAGACCTGCGCCAGGCCGCCGACCAGGGCCGCTTCCGCGCCGACCTGTACTACCGCCTGAACGTCGCCCCCCTGCGTATTCCGCCACTGCGCGAGCGCGGCGACGACGTCCTGGTGCTGTTCCAGCATTTTGCCGATGCCGCCAGCGAGCGCCACGGGCTGCCGGCTCACACCCTGCAACCGGCACAGCGGGCGATGCTGCTGCGCCACGGCTGGCCGGGCAACGTGCGTGAACTGCAGAACGCCGCCGAACGCTTTGCCCTGGGCCTGGAACTGGCGCTGGACGGCGAAGCCCCGCCCGCCCGGAGTGAACAGGCCCTGCCCCTGGGCGGCGGCAACCTCAGCGAGCAGGTCGAGCAGTTCGAACGCGCGCTGATCGCCGCCGAACTGGCCCAGCCCCACAGCTCCATGCGCAGCCTGGCCGAGGCCCTGGGCATTCCGCGCAAGACCCTGCACGACAAGCTGCGCAAGCATGGCCTGAGCTTCGCCGACAGCAGCACCAGCACTGACGACCTGGAGGACAACCGCCCATGACCACGGACAGCCACTACCTTGAATCGGTGCTGCACGGTGACATTCCCCTGACCCGCGAGATGGGCATGCAGGTACTCGACTGGCAGCAGCACTGCCTGCGCCTGCAGCTGCCGCTGGAGCCCAACACCAACCACAAGAGCACCATGTTCGGCGGCAGTCTCTACTGCGCCGCCGTGCTGGTCGGTTGGGGCTGGTTGCATCTGCGCCTGCGCGAGGCGGGGATCGACGATGGTCATATCGTCATTCAGGAAGGCCAGATCAGCTATCCGTTGCCGGTGACCGGCGCGGCTATCGCCCTGTGCCAGGCACCGGAGGAAAAGGTCTGGGAGCGCTTTATCGCCACCTACCAGCGCCGTGGCCGGGCGCGCCTGAACCTGCAGACCCAGGTCTGCAATGCCGGCAGTGACGAGGCCGCCGTGCAGTTCAGCGGCCAGTACGTGCTACATCGTTGAGGCCAGCTGCAACAGCCGCTCGCGCCACGGTGCGGCGGCGGGCAGGGCGAGGAAGAAGGGATTGAGCAAAGACTCGCGCGGCGGGTAGCTGAACACCTGGCCATCCAGGTTGAGCACTGCGCCACCGGCCCCCTCCAGCACGCCCTGGGCGGCGGCGGTATCCCACTGGGAGGTAGGTGCCAGGCGCGGATAGCAGTCGGCCGCGCCTTCGGCCAGCAGGCAGAACTTCAGCGAACTGCCGATATTGGCCAGTTCCAGCTCACCCACCGCCGAACTCAGGCCGGCCAGCAGGGCTTCCTGCTGCGGGCTGGAATGGCGCCGGCTGGCGACCACGGTAAAGCTTGCACCCGCAGGCGGTGCCAGGCGCACCTGGATGGGCTGCGGCGGCAAACCGGCTTCGCTGCACCAGGCGCCGATGCCGTTGCCGCCGAAATAGCAACGACCATTGGTGGGAATCGCCACCACACCGAACACCACCCTTCCCGCCTCGATCAAGGCGATGTTGACGGTGAACTCTTCGGTACCGGCAATGAACTCCTTGGTGCCGTCGAGCGGATCGACCAGCCACCAGCGTTGCCACTGCTGGCGTTCGCTCAAGGCAATCTCGCAGTCTTCTTCGGACAACACCGGAATAGCCGGGGCCAGGGCCTGCAGCCCTTCGGCAATCACTTTATGGGCAGCCAGGTCGGCAGCGGTGACCGGCGATGCGTCGGCTTTCTCGGTCACCGCAAGCTCGGCGCGCCAGAACGGCAGGATGGCCTTCCCCGCCTCACGGGCCAGCGCAACGACCGCGTGCATCAGCTCCTGATCGCTCATGCGCCGAACACCCCGCGCTGGGTCAGCAGGTCACGCACCAGGTACAGCGCCGCCAGGGCGCGGCCTTCGGAAAACTGCGGATGCTGGGCCAGGGCCGAAAGTTCGCGCAGGTTGATCTTGTCGACCCGCATCGGCTCCGGCTCATCGCCCTCCAGGCGCTCTTCGTACAGGTCGGTGGCCAGCACCACCTGGATCTTCTGGCTCATGTAGCCTGGCGACAGCGACAACTCGGTCAGGTGTTCGAGCTGACGGGCGCCAAACCCGGCTTCTTCCTTGAGCTCCCGGTCGGCCGCGGCCAACACGTCTTCACCCGGCTCGATCAGGCCCTTGGGCAGGGACAGCTCGTACTCGTCGGTGCCGCCGCAGTACTCTTCGACCAGCACCGCATGCTCGGCATCGAGCATCGCCACCACCATCACCGCACCATAGCCGTTGCCGCGCCCCACCAGTCGCTCATAGGTGCGCTCGTTGCCGTTGGCAAAGCGCAACTGCACCGCCTCGACCCGGAACAGGCGGCTGCTGGCGACGATCTCGCGGGAAAGGACGGTGGGTTTCTGGCGCATGGGGCGGCTCCTTGGCGTGAACGGGTTACTATACCGTGGCTTGCCCGGCCACTGCTGCCCTGACTGTCCGAGATTTTTCATATGCCCGTTTTAGCCTGGTCCACCATCGATACCGTGTTGCTGGACATGGACGGTACCCTGCTCGACCTGCATTTCGACAACCACTTCTGGCTCGAACACCTGCCGCGGCGTTACGCCGAACTGCACGGCACCAGCCTGGCCATGGCCGAGCTTGAGATGCAGCCGTTGTTCGAGCAGCACGCCGGCTCCCTGAACTGGTACTGCCTGGATTTCTGGAGCCGCGAGCTGAACCTCTCGGTGCGCGACCTGAAGCTGGAAATCGCTCACCTGATCGCCCTGCGCCCGGACGCCGATACCTTCCTGCAGGCGATCAGGAACGCCGGCAAGCGGGTGATCCTGATCACCAACGCCCACCGCGATTCACTGTCGTTGAAACTGGAGAAAGTGGAGCTTGCGCCCTACTTCGAGCGCCTGATCAGCTCCCATGACTACGGATACCCCAAGGAGAATCCGCAGTTCTGGGAAGCCTTGAAAGCCGATATCGGCTTTGAGCCAAGCCGTAGCCTGTTCATCGACGACACCCTTTCGATCCTGCGCAGCGCCCGCGATTTCGGCGTGGCGCACCTGCTTGCGGTGCGCCAGCCGGACAGCCGCAAAGGGCCGCGTGATACCCAGGAGTTCGCCGCCGTGGAGGACTACCGGGCGCTGCTCGAAGGGCTCTGAGGGTTACTCGGGAATGCGCAGGGACTGGCCCGGGTAGATCTTGTCCGGATGCGTGAGCATCGGTTTGTTAGCTTCAAAGATCTTGTTGTACTGGTTGGCATTGCCATAGACAGCCAGAGAGATGGCGCTGAGGGTGTCGCCCTTTTTCACCACGACAAAGCGCGCAGCGGCGACCACCGGCCCGTTGACGGTGATCCGGTCCTCCACCGAAGCAACGCCGGCAATGTTGCCCAGTGCCAGGAGGATCTTTTCCTTCTCTTCCTGGCTGGCTACTTCACCGCTCACGATGACCTTGTCGCCCTCGATGGTTGTCTGGATGTTGGGATTACCCAAGCCCACCTTCGCCACATGCTCTTTCAACTGTTCGCTGGCATTGGCATTACCCGGGGTCAGCAGGTCGATGATCTTTTCGCCGGCCTCTTTGATGAAGCTGAAAATACTCATACCGCTCTCCTTGGTGATGAATCTCGGAGCCAAGAGTCTAGGACAGGTTAGAATGCTTCGCCTGCCTTGTGCCGTGGATCGACGATGGACATCAAACAACTCAAATTCCTCATCGCCCTGGACGAAACCCGTCACTTCGGCCAGGCCGCCGCCCGTTGCCATGTCACCCAGCCGACCCTGTCGATGCGCCTGCGCAACCTGGAGCAGGAACTGGACCTGGCCCTGGTCAACCGCGGCCAGCGCTTCGAAGGCTTTACCGCCCAGGGTGAACGGGTACTGGCCTGGGCCCGCTCGGTCCTGGCCGCCTACGACGGCCTGCACGCCGAAGCGGCGGCCTGCCGCGGCCACCTGGTCGGCAACCTGCGCCTGGGTGTGGTGCCCCTGTCGAGCTTCGATCCCCTGCCGCTGCTCCGGCGCCTGCGCCAGCAACACCCGGACTTGAGCTTCGAACTCAGCGCCCTGAGCTCCGAACAGATCCTCGACCAACTGACCAGCAATCGCCTGGACCTTGGCGTGTCCTACCTCGATCGCCTGGACAACGAACGCTTCCTGGCCCTGCCCCTGGGCGAGACGCGCATGGGCCTGTTATATGACCCGGATCACTTTGCCTTCGACGAGCAACCCTTAAGCTGGCAAGCACTGACCGAACTGCCGCTGGGCCTGCTGACCGCCGGCATGCACTTTCGCCAGTCGATCGATCACAACTTCCACAGCCGCGGCCTGCAACCGCGGTTGCTGTTGCAGACCGATGCCGTCCATCAGTTGGTGCAGTCGGTGAGCGGCGGGCTGTGTTGCGCGATCATGCCGTTGGCGGCGGGGTTCGATGCGCTGACCGAAGGCCTGCGCCTGCAACCGATCGAACAGGCCAGCACCCTGGCGCCACTGGGCCTGATCATGCGCCGCACGGCGCCACGTTCGGCCCTGGCCGAAGCTTGCCTGGCAGAATTCCAGGCGCTGCAAGGCGACGCCTGATCGACGCGGTCTATCAAGGCATCAGCATTAGCGATTAGACGATACCCGAGCGCAAGCCTAGGCTTAAACCAGACCAGCCGCCGGTATCTCCAATGAGCACAAAACCTTCGGCCTGCGCGGCGTCCGCCCCCCTGACTGCGCCCGCGGCCAGCAACCGCTATGACTACAGCCACCTGACCGACGACAGCCAGACCAGCACCGCGCTGGCCGAGGAAGTCGCCCTGGCCATTGCCTACAACGGCATCAACCAGGCGGTGATGCTGGTGAGCCCCACCGACCTTGAAGACTTCATCGTCGGCTTCAGCCTCGGCAGCGGCGTGATTGCCTCGCCGGACGATATCTATGACCTGAAGCTTAGCAGCCGTGGCTCGGCGATCAGCGCCGAAGTGGAGATCGCCAGCCGCGCCTTCTGGAACCTGAAGAACCAGCGCCGGCAACTGGCCGGCACCAGCGGCTGCGGCCTGTGCGGTGTCGAAGCCCTGGAGCAGGCGCTGCCGGAATTGAACGTACTACCGGGCGCCCCCCTGCCGCCTGCGCACTGGCTCGACGGCCTGCGCCAGCGCATCGACGCCTTCCAGCCCCTGGGCCAGCACTGCGGTGCGGTGCATGCGGCGCTGTTCATGAACGACCAGGGCGAACTGCTGCTGGGCCGTGAAGACATTGGCCGGCACAACGCCCTGGACAAGCTGATCGGAGCCTTGCTGCGCCAGCGCATCAGTCTCGACGGCGGCCTGGCGATCGTCACCAGTCGCTGCAGCCTGGAACTGATCCAGAAAGTCCTGCGCGCCGGCATCCAGACCCTGGTCAGCCTGTCGTCACCCACGGGCCTGGCCCTGCAATGGGCGCGCCGGCACAACCTCAACCTGATCCATCTGCCCAAACACAGTGCGCCACGGGTGTTCAGCCCCGTGCTGGAGAACCGATCGTGAGCCTGCATCACCAAGCCGACCAGAAGCCCGTTCCGCGCTACAAGCCTTACCACGGTGCCGCCGGCGGCTGGGGAGCGCTGCGCAGCGTGGCCCAGGCCTGGATTGGCAGCGACAACGCCCTGAAGAACATCCGCGCCCTGCTCAAGACCAACCAGAACGGTGGCTTCGACTGCCCCGGCTGCGCCTGGGGCGACTCGCCGGAAAGCGGCATGGTCAAGTTCTGCGAGAACGGCGCCAAGGCAGTGAACTGGGAGGCGACCAAGCGCCGTGTGGATGCCGCGTTCTTCGCCCGTCACAGCGTCACCTCGCTGTTGGCCCAGAGCGACTACTGGCTCGAATACCAGGGCCGGCTGACCGAGCCGATGGTCTATGAGCCGAGCACCGACCGCTACCGTCCGATCGACTGGGACGCCGCCTTCGCCCTGATCGCCCGTCACCTGCACAACCTCGAAAGCCCCGACCAGGCCGAGTTCTACACCTCGGGCCGGGCCAGCAACGAGGCCGCCTACCTCTACCAGCTGTTCGTGCGCGCCTATGGCACCAACAACTTCCCCGACTGCTCGAACATGTGCCACGAGGCCAGCGGTGTGGCCCTGGGGCAGAGTGTCGGGGTCGGCAAGGGCACGGTGACCTTCGATGATTTCGAACACGCCGACGCGATTTTCGTCTGGGGCCAGAACCCCGGCACCAACCATCCGCGCATGCTCGAACCACTGCGCGAGGCGGTCAAGCGCGGCGCCCAGGTGGTGTGCATCAACCCGCTCAAGGAGCGTGGCCTGGAACGCTTCCAGCACCCGCAGCATGCGCTGGAGATGCTGACCAACGGCGACCGCCCGACCAACACTGCGTACTTCCGCCCGGCCCTCGGTGGCGACATGGCAGTGCTGCGCGGCATGGCCAAGTTCCTTCTGCAATGGGAGCGCGAAGCCCAGGCCAGCAACGCACCGGCGGTGTTCGACCACGAGTTTCTCAACCAGCACACCCATGGCGTGCTCGACTACCTGGCAACGGTCGACAACACCTCCTGGGAACAGATCGAAAGCCAGTCCGGCCTGGCGCTTGCGCAGATCGAGCAAGCCGCGCGGATGTACTGCAAGGCGAAGAAAGTGATCATGTGCTGGGCCATGGGCATTACCCAGCACCGCCATTCGGTGGCGACCATCCAGGAAATCGCCAACCTCATGCTGCTGCGCGGCAACCTTGGCGTGCCGGGCGCCGGCCTGTGCCCGGTGCGCGGCCACAGCAACGTCCAGGGCGACCGGACCATGGGCATCAACGAACGTCCGCCGGTGGCCCTGCTCGATTCGCTGGAGCGTCGCTTCGGCTTCAAGGTGCCCCGCCACAATGGCCACAACACCGTGGAAGCCATCGGCGCCATGCTCGCCGGCCAGGCCAAGGTGTTCATCGGCCTTGGCGGCAACTTCGCCCAGGCAACCCCCGACACCGAACGCACCGCCCAGGCCCTGCGCAGCTGTGAGCTGACCGTGCAGATCAGCACCAAGCTCAACCGCAGCCACCTGATTCACGGCAAGCAGGCGCTGATCCTGCCGTGCCTGGGGCGCACCGACATCGACCTGCAAGGCGAAGGCCCGCAGGCGGTCACGGTGGAAGATTCGTTCAGCATGGTGCATGCCTCGAACGGCCAGTTGCAGCCGCTGTCGCGGCAGATGCGCTCGGAGCCTGCGGTGATCGCCGGTATCGCCGCCGCCACCCTCGGTGCCAGCCCGGTGGACTGGAACTGGCTGGTGGCTGACTACGGGCGCATCCGCGACCTGATCAGCGAAACCATTCCAGGTTTCGACGACTTCAACCAGCGCCTGCAACACCCCGGTGGTTTCTACCTGGGCAGCAGCGCCGGACAGCGCCAGTGGAAGACCGCCAGCGGCCGGGCCAACTTCAAGGCCAACGGCCTGCCCGACGACCTGCTGCATGAACGCGTGCGTGCCACTGGCCAGGTACCGGACCTGATCATGCAGTCGATGCGCTCCCACGACCAGTACAACACCACCATCTACGGCCTCGATGACCGTTATCGCGGGGTCAAGGGCCAGCGCAACGTGCTGTTCGCCAATGAGGCCGACATTATCCGCCTGGGCTTTCATCCCGGGCAGAAGGCCGATATCGTCTCCTTGTGGAGCGATGGCCGCGAACGCCGGGTCAAGGGCTTCACCCTGCTGGCGTTCGATATCCCGGCGGGCCAGGCCGCGGCGTACTACCCGGAAGTGAATCCGCTGGTGCCGCTGGAGAGCGTCGGCGACGGCAGCCACACACCGACGTCGAAATTCGTTGCGATCAAACTGGAAGCTGCCAGCGACAACGCCCGCATCCTCTGACAGAATCCGCTTTCCGACACCCATGAAAAAAGGCCCTGGCAGCGATGCCGGGGCCTTGTCTCAAGTAAGCTCAGACAGCGTAAAATCGAGAAAGTTTCACCGAAAAAACAGCAACTTAGAGAATTGTGTACAAGTCGTGCTACTCGTCGGATTTCCATTGCCAGCCCCCCTCGCCAGCCTCAGGATCGCCTCGTCATCCCTTTGAGGCTCTCTCAATGAAGTACTCCTCGATTCTGTTGTTGTCTCTCGGCCTGCTCAGTGGCGTTGCCTCGGCAGGTGGCACCACCGAAGCCGGTATTGGCGGCGCATTGGGTGGGGTACTGGGCTCAGTGGTCGGTAATTCCATCGGCGGCAGCACGGGCTCGACGATCGGTGCAGGCCTGGGCGGCGCAGCCGGCAGTGCGGTCGGTGCCAACAAGCACCAGCGTGGTGAGGCCGCTATCGGCGGCGCCCTGGGCGCAGCGGGCGGTAACGCGATTGGCCGTAGTGTAGGCGGTACCACCGGTGGCTACATGGGTGCGGCCGCAGGCGGTGGCGCCGGTGGTGCCCTGGGTAACTACATGGGCAAAAAGGCCGATGAAGACGACTATGACGACGACCGTCGCTACCGTCGCGGCTACGACGACCGTCGTTACTACCACGACCGTGGTCACCACTACGGCCATCGCAAGCACAAGCGTCACTGGCGCCACCGCTAAGCGCGGCAGGGCACTCGCCAGCCTTCCTGTCGCAACTCAGCCCTGCAGGCGCAGCAACGCCGCCTGCAGCGCCTGCGGCAGCGTCACGGGCCTCCCGGAGGCCCGTTCGACGAACACCTGCACCACCTTGCCAGCCGCACACGGCTGCGCTTCTCCCACCTGAAACAATCCCAGCTGATATTCCACCGTACTGCCGGCCAGGCGCGCCACCCGCAGCCCGACTTCCAGGGTCTCGGGGAATGCCGGCAAGGCGAAGAAGTCCGCCGCCGAACTGACGACAAAACCCAGCACCTCGCCTTCCTGAGGATCGAGCCCGGCTTGCTGTTGCAGGAAGGCCTGGATGGTCGTGTCGAAGTAGGCGTACACCGTGGCGCCGGCGATATGGCCATTGGCGTCGGCGTCTTGCCAGCGGGTGAGGATGGGTTGCCGGTGGGGGTAATCCTGGCGTTGGGGTGTTTCGGACATAACGGGCCTACGGAGCTGAATGCGATGCACCGTAGCTTCCCACAAATACTCGCAGTTGACTCGATGGCCTGTAGGAGCGGGCTTGCCCCGCGATGGCAGTGTGTCAGTCACACCGCATCGCGGGGCAAGCCCGCTCCTACCCAAGACGGCATCTCCTGCCGGAAACAAAAAGCCGCCCCTAAGGGCGGCTTTTTCGTCTCGCGCAGGCTTCAGCTTACAGCTGTGGGCCAGCAGCCTTGATGGCGTCGGAGACTTCGAACTTCTTGAAGTTCTCGATGAACAGCTTGGCCAGGCCCTTGGCTGCTTCATCGTAGGCCGCTTGGTCGGCCCAGGTGTTGCGTGGGTTGAGCAGGACGGTTTCAACGCCAGGAACGGCTTTTGGCACGTCCAGGTTGATGATGTCCAGGTGCTCGGTCTCGGCACCGACCAGTGCACCGCTCTGGATCGCAGCGATCACGGCACGGGTAGTCGGGATGTTGAAGCGCTTGCCGACGCCGTAGCCACCGCCGGTCCAGCCGGTGTTGACCAGGTAGACCTTGGAGCCGAAGCCGTTGATGCGCTTGATCAGCAGCTCAGCGTACTCGCCAGCCGGACGCGGGAAGAACGGCGCGCCGAAGCAGGTGGAGAAGGTCGACTTGATGCCGCCGCCCGAACCCATTTCGGTGGAACCGACCAGCGCGGTGTAGCCGGACAGGAAGTGGTAGGCCGCCTGCTCGTTGTTCAGGATCGACACTGGCGGCAGCACGCCGGTCAGGTCGCAGGTCAGGAAGATGACCGCATTCGGCTCGCCACCCAGGTTGGCTTCGGCGCGTTTGGCAACGTGCTCCAGCGGGTAGGCGGCGCGGCTGTTCTGGGTCAGGCTGACATCGGTGTAGTCGGCGTGCTTAGCGTCGTCGATGATGACGTTTTCCAGGACCGCGCCGTGCTTGATGGCTTTCCAGATGACCGGCTCGTTCTTCTCGGACAGGTCGATGCACTTGGCGTAGCAGCCGCCTTCCATGTTGAAGACAACGCCTTCGCCCCAACCGTGCTCGTCGTCACCGATCAGGTAACGGCTCTCGTCGGCCGACAGGGTGGTCTTGCCAGTGCCCGACAGACCGAAGAACAGGGTTACATCGCCTTCTTCGCCAATGTTGGCGGCGCAGTGCATCGGCAGCACGTCAACGGCCGGCAGCAGGAAGTTCTGTACCGAGAACATGGCTTTCTTCATCTCGCCGGCGTAGCGCATGCCAGCGATCAGGACTTTCTTCTGGGCGAAGTTGAGGATCACGCAGCCATCGGAGTTGGTGCCGTCACGCTCTGGCACGCACTCGAAGTTGGCGACGTTGAGGATCTGCCACTCACCACGGTCTGCAGGGTTGTACTTGCCCGGCTCCGGGTTGATGAACAGGCAACGACCGAACAGGTTCTGCCAGGCAGTCTGGGTGGTCATCTTCACCGGCAGGTAGTGCTCGGCGGCAGCACCTACGTGAACGTAGGAGACGAAATGCTCCTGGGCGTTGTTGAACGCTTCGACGCGGTCCCACAGGGCATCGAACTTGTCGGCCGGGAACTTGCGGTTGATCGGGCCCCAGGCGATGGCGTCCTGAGTGGACGGCTCTTCGACGATGAAACGGTCAACCGGCGAACGACCGGTACGGTGACCGGTTTTCACGACCAGCGCGCCAGTATCGGCCAGCTCGCCCTCACCGCGGTTCAGCGCTTCTTTTACCAGCTCATCGACGCTCAGGTCGGTGTAGACGGTGTTGTTGGCTTGCGTCATGAGATTCCCCATCCGGCCTTGGGCCGAGTGCTCCAAACGTTTTGTAGTAGAGCTTTTAAAACTACTACAGCGAAAAAAGTGGCCGGATTATGCCAGAAACGCCCAAAAAAAGTAGAGCCCTCCTGTCAGAACGACGATTTCCCGCCGTTAGACAGGAGATTTTCCTGTGGTGAAACGTTTTAGTGCCGAGTATCTGACGGCGAGTCTACGCCGCCACCGGCGAACAATTGCTCGATATCGGCAGCATCAAATTGATAGCTCTGGTTACAGAACTGGCAATCGACTTCGATCTTGCCGCCATGCTCCTCGATCAGCGCCAGCGCATCATGTTTGCCCAGGCTGACCAGTGCATTACCGGAACGCTCCCGCGAGCAGCTGCAGCGGAAATGCAGGGGCTGGATATCGAACAGGCGTACTGCATCTTCGTGATACAGGCGATGCAGTACCGTCTCGTTGTCCAGGCCGAGCAGTTCCTCGGCCTTCACGGTATTGGCCAGGGCCTTCACGTGGTTCCAGCTTTCTTCGCGCTCCTCGATGTCCTTCTGGCGGTCGGCAGGCAGCTGCTGCACCAGCAGGCCACGGGCGCGGATGCCATCGGCGGCCAAGGAGATGCAGGTGTTCACCTGCTGCGACATGACGAAGTAGTTGGTGAAGCACTCCGACAGGTCCTTGCCGTCCAGCTCCACCGTGCCCTGGTAGCGCTGACCGTTGACCGGGATGATGGTCAGGACCAGGTGCCCGCCAGCCATCAGGTCGGCGAGGGTCGCATCGTCCTTGATCTGCTCGGCCTCATAGCGTGCCAGGCCGCGGATTTCGTGCTCGCTGGTACATTCGATGGCCAGCAGTGGTACCGGCCCACTCGACTGGGCCTGGAGGATCAACAGGCCATCGAACTTCAGGGTACCGACCAGCAGCGCAGCCGCCGCCATCAGCTCGCCAAGCAACTGCGCGACCGGCTGCGGGTAAGGATGCTTGGCCAGTACTTCGGCGTAGCTGCGTTCCAGGCCGACCATCTCACCGCGTACATCGCGGTCGTCGAAGAGGAAGCGTTGGGTGTAATCGGTATCCGGTAATTCAGACATGGGATCGGGTATTCGCGTAAATGAGTTAATGGCGCCTAGTTTATCAGCGCGCCCCGCGCCCGTTAACCGGCGCTGTCATGAAGCTGGTGGAGCTGGCGCCGTTGTTTCTTGGTTGGCCGACCGTCGGTCGTCACGCCCAGTGCGCCCGCCTTGCGCAAGGCTGCGGCCTTCTCGCGCCGCTCGATACTCTCGGCGGTTTCCTCGTACAGCGTCTGCGCCTCGGGCGCGCCGCGACGCACCACCGACAGCGCCCGGACAACCACCGTGCGCTCATCGAAGCCGGTGCGCAAGACGAATTCGTCGCCCACCCGCGGCTCCTTGCCCGGCTTGCAGCGTTCACCGCGACAATGCACCTTGCCACTTTCGATGGCCGCCTTGGCCAGCGCCCGGGTCTTGTAGAAACGTGCTGCCCACAGCCATTTGTCCAGGCGGACCTTGTCGTCCTCCTCCTGCTTTTGTGCCATGACATTTCCCCGCTTAATTTCGTTAACGGAACTGTACTACCGTATCTGGCGGATGCAAAAAACCTGCGGCGTGCTTACAGTTCACCGACCTGTCGTGCATGCCGGTCCCGGCTTTGCGACTTTCTACGCTGGTTGAGCAATTTGAAGACATTTGACCATTTGACTGTGATCGGCCTGCGCGAGTGGGTGGCCCTGCCCGACCTCGGGGTGGCAGGCCTGCGTGCCAAGATCGACACCGGTGCCAGTACCTCGAGCCTGCACGCCACCGAAGTCGAAACCTTCGAGCGTGATGGCGAGCCCTGGGTGCGCTTCAATGCCCACCTGGGCTCGGTGGTGCAGTTGCGTCACCGCCGCTGCGAAGCGCCGCTGGTGACCATGAAGACCATCAAGAGCTCCAACGGCCAGGCCCAGACCCGCTACGTGATCCGCACGCCCCTGGCGCTGGGAGACCGGGTCTGGGAGGTGGAATTCACCCTGGCTTGCCGCAAGGCCATGCGTTATCGCCTGTTGTTGGGTTCCAAAGCCCTGGTCCATGGCCAGTTGGTGGTCAACCCGGGCCTCAAGTACGTTCAGGACAAGCCGGCATTCCCGGCCACTATTTCTCCTTCCACAGGTGTTGCATGAAGATCGCCGTGCTGTCGCGTAACCCGCGTCTGTATTCCACTCGTCGCCTGGTTGAGGCCGGTACCGCACGAGGCCATGAGATGGTTGTGATCGATACCCTGCGCGCCTATATGAACATCGCCAGTCACAAGCCGCAGATCCACTACCGCGGCAAGCCGCTCGAAGGCTTTGACGCGGTGATACCGCGCATCGGTGCCTCGGTGACCTTCTACGGCTGCGCCGTGCTGCGCCAGTTCGAGATGATGGGGGTATTCCCGCTCAACGAGTCGGTCGCCATCGCCCGCTCCCGTGACAAGCTGCGCTCGCTGCAGCTGCTGTCACGCCGTGGCATCGGCTTGCCGGTGACGGGCTTCGCCCACTCGCCGGACGACATCCCCGACCTGATCCAGATGGTCAACGGCGCCCCGCTGGTGATCAAGGTGCTCGAAGGCACCCAGGGTATCGGCGTGGTCCTGTGCGAAACCACCAAGGCCGCCGAGTCGGTGATCGAGGCGTTCATGGGCCTGAAGCAGAACATCATGGTCCAGGAATACATCAAGGAAGCCGGCGGCGCCGATATCCGCTGCTTCGTGGTCGGCGACAAGGTCATTGCCTCGATGAAGCGCCAGGCCAAGCCCGGCGAGTTCCGCTCCAACCTGCATCGCGGCGGGGTGGCCAGCCTGATCAAGATCACCCCCGAGGAGCGCATGACCGCCATCCGTGCAGCCAAGGTCATGGGCCTGAGCGTGGCCGGGGTGGATATCCTGCGCTCCAATCACGGCCCGCTGGTGATGGAGGTGAACTCTTCGCCGGGTCTGGAAGGGATCGAGACCACCACCGGCAAGGACGTCGCCGGGATGATCATCGAACACCTGGAGAAAAACGGCGGGCCAAACCTGACCCGCACCAAAGGCAAGGGCTAGACCGCGTCGCGTGGCAGCAACAGCCCCAGCGGCAGGCGCACCCGGGCTTCCAGCCCGCCGCCGGAGCGGTTGCGCAACTCGACGTTACCGCCATGCTGGGCGGCAATACGCTTGACGATCGCCAGGCCCAGCCCCGTGCCCTTGCCGCTGCGGGCGCGGTCACCACGAATGAACGGGTTGAAGATGCCTTCCAGCTCGTTCGGATCGATGCCCGCCCCCCGGTCCAGCACACTGAGCACCACGTAGGGCGCGCTGGTGTCGCCCGACACGTAGGCCGCCACCTCGACGCCCTTGCCGGCGTGATACAGGGCATTGCCGATCAGGTTGTTCAGCAGGCGCTTGAGCGACACCCGGCGCAAGGGGAACGGCGGAATCGGCTCAAGGCACAGGCGCACCCGTTCCTCGGGCTGGTTGAACGGCGCCACCACCTCCCGGACCAGGTCGCTGAGGTCGACCTGTTCCACCGGCTCGTCACGGCCATCGCGGATGAAGGCGAGGAACTGGTCGAGGATGGCGTCCATGTCTTCGATGTCGCGGACCATGTCATCGGTCAGGTCGTTGTCATTGGGCATGAGCGATAACGACAGGCGCAAGCGCGTCAACGGCGTGCGCAGGTCATGGGAAACCCCCGCCAGCATCAGCTCGCGCTCGCGCCCGGCCTGCTCGACGTCTTCGGCCATCTGGTTGAAGGCCCGGTAGACCTCGGTCATCTCGCTTGGCGTATCGCTGATCGGCAGCCGGACGCTACGCCCCTGCCCCAGCTGCCGGGCGGCGAACACCAGGCGCTTGAGCGGCTGGTTGAGCTGGCGCACGAAGATCCAGGCCGACGCAGTGGACAACAAGCCGATGGCCAGGAACCAGCCC
>Ga0247821_10000121_pt1 | contig 44400 bp, 44 predicted proteins | sample 13C_Glycerol_Day_FD_192481 | JGI IMG/M metagenome (GOLD analysis project Ga0247821, IMG submission 192481) | Soil microbial communities from agricultural site in Penn Yan, New York, United States - 13C_Glycerol_Day14 | ecosystem: Environmental > Terrestrial > Soil > Agricultural land | place... | reverse complement strand
ACAACCGCAACTTCAACGCCATGTTCACCCTCGGCGTACGGGCCCACAAGTTCACCGCCACCTGGCAGCAGATGTCCGGCGACAGTGCCTTCCCGTTCGTGAACGGCGGCGACCCGTTCACCGTCAACCTGGTGACCTACAACACCTTTACCCGCGCCGGGCTGGACTCCTGGCAGGTGCGCTACGACTACGACTTCGTCGCCATGGGCATCCCCGGCCTGAGCTTCATGACCCGCTACACCGATGGCCGCCACGCCGAAACCGCCACCGTCAGCAATGGCCGTGAGCGCGAACGCGACACCGACATCACCTATGTCATCCAGAGCGGCCCGTTCAAGGACGTCAGCCTGCGCTGGCGCAACGTCACCTTCCGTTCCGGCAATGGCCTGACCAACGCCGTGGACGAAAACCGCCTGATCATCGGCTATACCGTGGCGCTGTGGTAACAGCGCCCCTCTACATTGGAGAACAGCATGTCTGCCGCCCCTACCCTGCAAAGCTTCATCGCTGGCCGCTGGCTTGGCCAGCAAGGCGCCCAGGCCCTGCGCAGCGCCCTGGACGGCCACGTCCTGGCCTACAGCCACGAAGAACGTCCGGATTTCGCCGAGGCCGTGGACTTTGCCCGCGGCCGTGGCCTGGCCGCGCTGATGGCCATGGACTTCCAGCAACGCGCTGCCCGCCTGAAGGCGCTGGCCCTGTACCTGGCCGAGCGCAAGGAACAGCTCTACGCCCTGTCCCACCACAGCGGCGCCACCCGTGCCGACAGCTGGATCGACATCGAAGGCGGCAACGCCACGCTGTTCTCCTATGCAGGTATTGGCAGCCGTGAGTTGCCGTCGGGCAACCTGGTGCACGAAGGCCCGGCGATCCCGCTGGGCAAGCAAGGCCATTTTGCCGGCAGCCACATCCTGGTGCCGCGCGCCGGCGTGGCGGTGCACATCAACGCCTTCAACTTCCCCATCTGGGGCATGCTGGAGAAGTTCGCCCCGACCTTCCTGGCGGGCATGCCGTGCATCGTCAAGCCTGCGACCTCGACCAGCTACCTGACCGAGGCCGTGGTGCGGCTGATGAACGCATCCGGCCTGTTGCCCGAAGGCAGCCTGCAACTGGTGATCGGCAGCACCGGCGACCTGCTCGACCGCCTGCAAGGCCAGGACGTGGTGACCTTCACCGGTTCAGCCGACACCGCCGCCAGGTTGCGTGTCACACCGAACCTGGTCCGCAACTCGGTGCCGTTCACCGCCGAAGCCGATTCGCTGAACTGCGCCATCCTCGGCCCGGACGTGACCCCGGACAGCGAAGAGTTCGACCTGTACATCAAGGAGGTGGTCCGCGAAATGACCACCAAGGCCGGGCAGAAATGCACCGCCATCCGCCGCGCCATCGTACCGGCCAGGCACATCGACGCCGTTGCCACACGCCTGCGCGAGCGGCTGAGCAAGGTGGTGGTCGGTGACCCGTCGCTGGAGGGTGTGCGCATGGGCGCCCTGGCATCCCACGACCAGCAACACGATGTGGCCGAGCGGGTGCGCAGCCTGCTGCAGAGCTGCGACCAACTGTTCGGCGCCAGCGACGGTTTCGCACCGCGTGGCGAGGGTGTGGCCGAGGGCGCGTTCTTCGCCCCGACCCTGCTGCAGGCCCGTGACCCGCATGCCGAAGGCGGTGCCCATGATATCGAAGCGTTCGGCCCGGTCAGCACGCTGATGGCCTATGACGACCTCGATGAAGCCCTGGCGCTGGCCGCGCGTGGCAAAGGCAGCCTGGTGGCGACCCTGGTCACCGCCGACCGTAGCGTAGCGGCCAAGGCCATCCCGGTGGCCGCTGCCTGGCATGGCCGGCTGCTGGTACTCGACAGCGAGGCGGCCAAGGAATCCACGGGGCATGGCTCGCCATTGCCACAACTCAAGCACGGCGGCCCGGGCCGCGCTGGTGGTGGTGAAGAGTTGGGTGGCCTGCGTGCGGTCAAGCATTACCTGCAACGCGCTGCGGTACAGGGTTCGCCGAGCATGCTCACGGCGGTAACCGGCGAATACGTGCGCGGTGGCGAAGTGATCGAAACCGAAGTACACCCGTTCCGCCGCTATTTCGAGCAACTGCGCATCGGCGAGTCGCTGCTCACACACCGCCGTACCGTGACCGAAGCCGACCTGGTCAACTTCGGCTGCCTGTCGGGCGACCATTTCTACATGCACTTCGACGAGATCGCCGCCAAGCAATCGCAGTTCGGCAAGCGCATCGCCCACGGCTACTTCGTGTTGTCGGCAGCGGCCGGGCTGTTCGTCTCGCCAGGTGAAGGCCCGGTACTGGCCAACTACGGCCTGGATACCCTGCGCTTCATCAACCCGGTGGGCATCGGCGACACCATCCAGGCACGCCTGACCTGCAAGCGCAAGATCGACCAGGGCAAGACCAGCCCGCTGGGCCAGCCCCAGGGCGTGGTGGCGTGGGATGTGGAGGTGACCAACCAGTTGGGTGAACTGGTCGCCAGCTACGACATCCTCACCCTGGTGCTGAAAAAGCCCTGACGCGGCCGTTGGTCAGGGGCGGTCGGCATTCAACCGACCTCACCTGGCCGTTGCCACTCTCATTCAATGAGCACCAAGCATTCCTGTGGGAGCGGCTTTAGCCGCGAAGAATCCAACGCGGTGCATGGCACCGGCTACGCCGGTGTTCGCGGCTAAAGCCGCTCCAACAGGGGCCGCGCAAGGTCGTGCAGCTCGGGGAATCACATTGTCGCCGCCGGCCCCCCCGCCGACGGGTTCGGCTTGCTCCCCGACACCCGCCAGCTCACTGCGGTAATCCCGTAGCGCTCTGCCATTGGCCTGCTGACTTTCCTGATCTTCTCCCGGCCGAACCTGGGAATGATGCCGATGCCCGCATCGCAACTTGCCCAATGCCAGGCCTCGACATTGTCCAGCTGCTCCAGGCGGATGATGAAACTGCGCGGCTGGCCATGCAGCTGGTAATCGATGATGTAGAGCTGTGGGCTAGGCATCGCAGGGGCCTCCTCTTCTCCATGGATGACACCCTGATTGATCGGGGTATGCGCCGAAAATTCAAAAAATTACTGATGGCGACCTTTGCCGTGGCTGTTTTGCCCACCCTTGCGGCCGGCGTCCGAAGCCCGCTGGCGGTCATTGGCAAAATTGCCGCCAGAAACCTGACCACCCTTGTGCCCGGCGCGGGAAGCCCGTTCCCGGTCGTTGGCGAAGTTGCCTGGGTTGGTTTCCTTGTTGCCGCCACGGTGGCTGGTGCGGTCTTGGTCCTGCGCCATGTCGTTTCTCCTTGCGATGGTTTGGCGGGATGCATGGATCTGCGCCTTACCTTGGTTCCGAACACTCGAACGCTGGCTCTGCTCAATGGTTTTGCCCTCAACCGACGTGTGGCGCGAAACACATGCGGGCACAATATTGGTGCCACGGCGACCGTTCGCGGGCTTGCGCGCGTAGAGGCCAGCACAGGCAACCGCTAGGCATGCACACTCCAATGACACGCCTCCAGCTCGATCGGCATCTCGTCAATGGCCTGGATCATGCCGCTCTCCAGGGCTTCCCGTGGCCCGAGTATGCGCGGGTAGGCCATCAGGTAGCGCGGCACATCCAGTACCTCGGCCGCGCCCTCGGTCCGCTCGGCGACGATCTGTGCATACAGCCGTAGGTCATAGTCCAGGCTCATCGCATATTCGGCCATGCGTGAATGGTCCACCGAGCCGTGCAAGGTCCAGTGGAAAGGATGGAACAGGAACTTGCTGCAACTGCACGCCGTGCGCCGGTCCCCGGCCAGGAACAGGATGTTGCCCATGGATTCCACCGTGCCCAGGTTGTGGGTATGCACCTCGACCGGTAATGCCCGCAGAAAGTTGTACAAGGTAAACCCGTAACTGCACTCGCCGCCCATGGTGGCGATGTTCAGTTGCAGGACCTCGGCGCCCTGCTGCAACGCCCGCGAACAGGTGTTGATCAGGTTGCCACAGGTGGACGAATTGATCGGCCCGGTGAAGTGGACGATATGTCTGGCCATGCTTGCCTCCAGGGTGGCAGGTCATTCCTTGGTCTTCTGCGCATCGTCACCCTGCCCGGCCATCTGCCGGTACTGCTTGCGCAAGGCATGCAACTCGGCCGGGTCCATGTCTTCAAGGTCCAGCAGCGCTTTGTGCGCCCGTTGCGTGGTGCGCAGCAGTTCGTCGATCTTGATGTGCAGTTCGTCGTTGTCGCGGTTCTGGGTGTTCTGGATGAGGAACACCATGAGGAAGGTGATGATGGTGGTCGAGGTGTTGATCACCAGTTGCCAGGTGTCGTTGAAGCCGAACAACGGCCCGGTCAATGCCCAGCTCAGGATCAGCAGGCAGGCGATGCCGAAGGTCAGCGGGCGGCCGGACCAATTGGCCAGCCACTGGGCAAAACGGTCGAATTTCATCCTGGCGCCCTTCCTCCGCAGCAGATATGCGGTGGAAACGTCGCGCGCTGCAAAGTTCAACGCGGTATGGCCTTTTCCGTTGGTCAACCGTGCTGAACCCTGGCCGCTGTTCACCAGTCGCACCTTCAGAGTGACCGAACAAGGACCCGGTAATGAGGAAGGCAGCGTGAGCGATATCCGCATCGGCATCTCCGGTTGGCGCTACGGTCCGTGGCGCAAGGATTTCTACCCGAAGGGCCTGCCCCAGGACGACGAACTGGCGTTCGCTTCGCGGGCGGTCAACAGCATCGAGATCAACGGCTCGTTCTACAGCCTGCAAACGCCCGAACGCTACCAGGGCTGGCGTGACGACACCCCGCCCGGCTTCGTGTTCGCGGTCAAGGCCCCGCGTTACATCACCCATGTGCGTCGGCTAAGGGATATCGAAGAACCCATGGCCAATTTCTTCGCTTCCGGGCCGCTGCTGCTCGGCAAGAAGCTAGGGCCATTCCTCTGGCAGTTTCCACCGAACATGAAGTTCGACGAGGCCCGCTTCAGCCGTTTTCTCGAGCTGCTGCCACACAGCCGCAAGGCCGCCCGCGACTGCGCGCTGGGGTGTGCGCAACGCCTGAGGGACAACGGCAGTACCGATATCAAGGGCAACGCACGGCTACGCCACGCCGTGGAAATTCGTAATGAGAGCTTTTTGTGCGAAGCCTTCATCAAGCTGCTGCGCAAACACCGGGTGGCGCTGGTGGTGGCCGACAGCGCCGGGAAATGGCCTTACGTTGAAGATGTCACCGCCGACTTCGTGTACATGCGCCTGCATGGCGATGTCGAGCTGTACAGCAGTGGCTATACCGCCCAGGCGCTGCGGCGCTGGAAGCAGCGCATCCAGCACTGGAGCCAGGGGCGGCAGGCCGACGATGCCCAGCTGGTCGTGCCGGGGCCGCCACCACGGCGCGCGACCCGTGACGTCTACTGCTATTTCGACAACGACCAGAAAGTCCATGCACCCTATGACGCCCGGCGCCTGCTGCAGAAGCTGTCGCTGGACCATGAGCTGATGACCGAGCCTGGCGTGGTGCCGGAGGTGGCGCTGTGAACAGGACCCTGCCTGCCCCGCACTGCATCTTCGACCAGGTTACCGCCGTGCATCGGCTGAATGTACTGACGCTGAACGTGCACAAGGGCTTCACCTTCTTCAATCGGCGCTTCATCCTGCCCGAGTTGCGCGAAGCCGTGCGCGCCACCGGCGCCGACCTGGTGTTCCTGCAGGAGGTGCACGGTAGCCACCAGCAACACGCCCTGCGCCACCCGGCCTGGCCGGATACACCCCAGTACGAGTTCCTGGCCGACAGCATGTGGCCACAGTACGCTTACGGCCGCAATGCCGTGTACCCCCACGGTGACCACGGCAATGCCCTGCTGTCGAAATTCCCCATCAGATGCTTCGACAACCTGGACGTTTCGGTACAGGGCAACGAGCAGCGCGGCCTGCTGCATTGCCAACTGGAGGTACCAGGCCATGACCAGGTGCATGCGGTGTGCGTGCACCTGGGCCTGCGCGAGGCGCACCGGCAACGCCAGGTGAGGCTGCTGCTGGACCTGCTCGACAGCCTGCCGCCCAAGGCGCCGGTGATCGTTGCCGGCGATTTCAATGATTGGCGGCTGAAGGCCGATACGGTGCTGAGCGAACACCTGGTAGAAGCCTTCGGCGAGCATTTCGGCACCCCGGCTCGCAGCTTTCCGGCGCGTCTGCCACTGCTGCGCCTGGACCGCATCTACCTGCGCAACGCCATGCCCGGCACTGCCCGGGTGCTGTCGAAGTACCCGTGGTCGCACCTCTCCGACCACGCCCCTTTGGCTGCGGAGATCAACCTGTGAACCGACCCTGGGTAGACGGCAACAGCGTGCAGTTGCTGATCAATGGCGAGCAATACTACCCCCGTGTGTTCGAGGCCATGGCCCACGCTCGGGAGGAAATCCTGCTGGAGACCTTCATCATCTTCGATGACAAGGTCGGCCAGCAGTTGCAGCAGGTACTGATCGATGCCGCCCGGCGCGGCGTGCGTGTCGAAGTGGCCGTGGATGGCTACGGTACGGCCGACCTGCCTGCGCCGTTCATTGCCGCCATGACCGATGCCGGGGTCAGTTTCCACGCCTTCGACCCGCAGCCGCGGCTGGTGGGCATGCGCACCAACCTGTTCCGGCGCCTGCACCGCAAGATCGTGGTGGTCGACGGTGAGCGGGCATTCATCGGCGGCATCAACTACAGCGCCGACCACCTGGGCGACTTTGGTGCCATGGCCAAGCAGGACTATGCCGTCGAAGTCACCGGCCCGGTGGTGGCGCAAGTGCATGCCGCCAGCAAGCGCCTGATGTCGCCGGTGCTGCAGCCGCCCAGCGCGGTGCGGCCGCTGACCGAGCCTGCCGGTGCCAGCAGCGCGGTGCTGATCGAGCGCGACAACGGGCTGCGCAGTACCGATATCGAAGCCCACTACCTGCAGGCGTTTCGCAGTGCCCGGCAGCGCATCGTGGTGGCCAACGCCTATTTCTTCCCGGGCTACCGGCTGATGCGCGAACTGCGCAATGCGTCCCGGCGTGGCGTGGAGGTGCAGCTGATCCTGCAGGGTCAGCCGGACATGCGCTGGGTACGGGCGCTGTCGCGGCTGCTGTACAACTACCTGCTGCGCGACGGTGTGGCCATTCACGAGTACTGTCAGCGGCCCTTGCACGGCAAGGTGGCGCTGGTGGACGACCAGTGGGCCACCGTCGGCTCCAGCAACCTGGACCCGTTGAGCCTGTCGTTCAACCTGGAAGCCAACCTGTTCATCCGTGATCGTGCCTTCAACCATCAACTCAACCAGCACCTGCAGGCGCTGGCCCGCGATCAATGCAAGCCGGTCACCCTGGAGCGCATGGTCCGTGGCTACTGGTGGCGGGCGCCGCTGATCTTCGTGTGTTTCCACGTGATCCGCCATTTCCCGCGGATTGCCGGCTGGTTCCCGGCGCACCGCCAGCGCTTGCGCTCGGTGCAGCCGGAGGCCGAGGTACAGGGTGACTATCACGAGGGCAAGACCTGATGGCGCGAAAACACTGGCAAACCTGGGGCAAACGGCTGTTCACCCTGGCATTCCTGATCCTGATCCCTGCGCTGCTGTACCTGCTGGCGCGCAACCTGGACTGGAACGAGGTGCGCCAGTCGTTGCTGGCCTACAAGCCTGGCAACCTGGCCATCGGCCTGGCGCTGGCCGGGTGCAGCTACCTGACGTTCGCGAGTTACGATCTGCTGGCGCGGGCCTACACCGGCCACCACCTGCCGGCTCGCCAGGTTTTGCCGGTGGCCTTCGTGTGCTACGCCTTCAACCTCAATTTCACCACCTGGGTAGGTGGCGTTGCCTTGCGCTACCGGCTATACAGCCGCCTGGGCCTGGACACACCGACCATCACCCGCATCCTCACCCTGGGCCTGCTGACCAACTGGATGGGCTACATGCTGCTGGCTGGCACGGTGTTCGCCTTGCGCCTGGTCGAGCTACCCGCCAACTGGGCGGTGGGCGCCACCGGCCTGCAACTGATCGGCCTGGTATTGCTGGCGATTTCCGCAGGCTACCTGCTGGCCTGTGGTTTCGCCAAAAAGCGCACCTGGCGCTGGCGCGACCATGAGGTAACGCTGCCGTCGCTGCGCCTGGCGCTGTGCCAGGTCGTGCTGGGTGCCAGCAACTGGGCGCTGATGGCACTGCTGATCTTCTGGCTGCTGCCTGGCGAAGCCTTCTACCCGTCGATACTTGGCATCCTGCTGATCAGCTGCGTGGCAGGTGTGGTCGCGCATATCCCGGCCGGGCTGGGTGTGCTGGAAACGGTATTCCTGGCCCTGCTGCACGGGCAGCTGGCCCAGGGTTCGCTGGTGGCGGCCCTGCTGGGCTACCGTACGCTGTACTACCTGGTGCCGCTGTTGCTGGCGGTGCTTGTCTACCTGATCCTGGAGAAACGCGCCAAGGCCATGCGCCGGCGCGACAAGCCCGCCTGAACCTGACTAGGGCCTGTGGCCCCGGAGGTGGCAAATGCGTGTCGCTGTCCTGATATTGATGGGGGCCAGCCTGGTCAGTGGCCAGGCCCTGGCCGAAGCCTGCAACGTGCTGACGCGGTCCTCCAGCGAGGCGGTCAAACCGGTGGAGCGACACAGCTGTTACAGCTACAGCAACCTGCCCGCCGAAGCGATCAACTGGTCGTGCAGCAACGAGAGCAAGGACATGCTCAACAGCGAAAAGCACAAGGTGCCCCGTTGCGCGGACGGCAGCGTTGGCAGTTGCATCGCACCGTTGACCCGGGAGGCATTGGCCAACCCCAAGGCAGCTGGCGGTGACAAGCCGGCGTTGCCCAAGGATGCGCGGGTAATCACCTATTACTACGACACCCCAAGCCTGGGCCAGGCCCGCACCGATTGCGAGCGTAGCAACGGCATCTGGCAGACTCACTGATTCTGCAGGCCTGCGCGCTGCTTTGTGAGGGAGCGGCCTTTCGCGACGCAAGGCCGCTCCCACAGGACCATCACCGCCCCATAAACCTATGCAGAAGCTATGGGACGGCGTTGTTTCAGGGTGAAATCGGGTCACTCGCCGGGAAAGTCTCGTCCAGCGCATTGTCCACCGCGCTCTCCCCGGTCTTTTCGCCACAGTGGCAATCCGGCATCCGGCACGGCTCGCCATTGCGATGCCCGCTGGCACAGGCCTCGCAGCAATACACCTTGCCTTCGAGCTGCAAGGCGTTGGCATCCACGGTGCAGGAACAATGCGCACAGGCACAACGCAGTTCGTTCATGGCTTGCTCTCCTCGTCATCGATTACATCATCAGTCCACGGTTCGCCATCCAGCGGTGCGGAGCGGGCCAGTTCGGCTTCGTCCAGGCCTATGCCGCCGCCGATTTCATGGGCCTCCACCCGGCGCAGGGTCTTGTCTGCCGGTCCGCCGGTGCTGCCAGGCTCATGCGGGTCGCGGGCGCCGGTCTCATCCAGCAGGGTGTCCGGGCTCAGGTCGTCGTAGGTAACGTTGTCTTCGTGCAAACTGTCGCTCAGCGCTTCGCCGCCGGTCATGCCGCTTTCGGCCACGCGCCGGGGCGGGAACTCGCGGGCCACGTCCGCGGCCGGGCGCTCGTCGCCCACACGCCCCTCGCGCTCATCCAGGCGCTCGTCGAAGTCCAGTTCATGTACGCTGCCCATGCGGTCTTCGGTGTCGTCGATTTCGCTCGGGGTATACGGCTTCGGTTCATCTGCTCGGGCCATGTGTGTTCTCCGTCAAGTGGCTTCATTCGGTCGACTGCACCTGATCGTTGAAGATTCAGAGTTTTTTTGAACTACCGCCCGGGCCGCTGGCTCCCACCATAGAGACTCAGAACCGCCCGGAGCCGTCATGGCCAAGCCCCTAGAGGAATACGCGCGCAAGCGCGACTTCAACGCCACGCCCGAGCCCAGCGGCAAGCGCAGCCATGGCAAGCGGGCCCATGCGCTGCAGTTCTGCATCCAGAAGCATGACGCCAGTCACCTGCACTACGACTTCCGCCTGGAGCTCGATGGCACGCTGAAAAGCTGGGCAATCCCCAAAGGGCCCTCGCTGGACCCGAAGGTGCGCCGCCTGGCCGTGCACGTAGAGGACCACCCGCTGGACTACGCCGATTTCGAAGGCCATATCCCCGAAGGCCATTACGGCGCGGGCGACGTGATCGTCTGGGACCGGGGCATCTGGGAGCCCGAAGGCGATGCGCACGAAGCCTATGCCAAGGGCAAGTTGCGCTTCCGCCTGCAAGGCGAAAAGCTTGGCGGCGTGTGGAATCTGTTTCGCACCCACCTGGCCGGCAAGAAGGAACAGTGGATGCTGGTCAAGTCGCAAGACAGCCAGGCGCGTAGCGAAACCGACTACAGCATCGTCGACGCCCAGCCCGACAGCGTCCTCAGCGACCGCACGCTGGTGCCGCGCAAGCCAGCAGCAAAAAAAGCCGCTGCACCACGTCGCAAACCGGCCAGCAAAGGCCGAAAGGTGCCGTTGCCGACACAACTGCAGCCACAATTGGCGACCTTGGTCGACTCCCCGCCCGGCGGCGACTGGCGCTACGAAGTCAAGTTCGACGGTTATCGCATCCTTGCCCGCATCGACGGCGATGACGTCCGCCTGTTCACCCGCAATGGCCACGACTGGAGCAGCAAGCTGCCCAGGCAGGTTGCCGCCTTGCGTGCGCTGGGCATCGACGCGGCCTGGCTCGATGGCGAGGTGGTGGTGGCCGGCGAGAACGGCGCGGCGGACTTCCAGGCGCTGCAGAACGCCTTCGACACCGAACATGACGAGCACATCACCTATTACCTGTTCGACCTGCCCTTCCTCGGCGGCCAGGACCTGCGCCAGTTACCGCTGCAGGACCGGCGCAGCACCTTGCAGCACTTGCTGGAACACAATGAATCGGACGTACTCCGGTACTCCGCCGACTTTGACCAGCCCGTCGAATCCCTGCTCGACAGCGCCTGCCAGCTGCAACTCGAAGGCCTGATCGGCAAGCGCGTCGACAGCCCCTACAGCGGCCGTCGCAGCCCCGACTGGATCAAGCTCAAGTGCAAGCAGCGCCAGGAGTTCGTGATCGTCGGCTACACCGACCCGAAAGGCAGCCGCAGCGGTTTCGGCGCACTGCTGCTGGCCTTGCATGACAACGACAGCGGCGAGTTGCGCTATGCCGGCAAGGTCGGTACCGGCTTCAGTGCCACCACCCTGGCAAGCATCCATGCCCGGCTGGAACCGTTGGAAATCGACACGCCGGCTCTGCCCAAGCCGCCCGCGGGAGCCGAAGCCCGCGGCGTGCACTGGCTGAAACCGCAGCTGCTGGCCGAAGTCGCCTATGCCCAGATGACCCGTGACGGCATCGTGCGCCATTCGGTGTTCCACGGCCTGCGTGATGACAAACCGGCTACCGCCATCGACCTGGAGCGCAGCATGCCCGCCAAGACCCTGCCCAAGCGCAAGCAGGCCAAGGCCCCAGAGGCCTTGGGCGAGCTGCGCCTGACCCACCCCGAGCGGATAATCGACGCCACCCGCGGCGTGACCAAGCGCGAGGTCGCCGAGTACTACGCCGCCGTCAGCCAGTGGATCCTGCCGCAGCTCAAGGATCGCCCGGTGGCACTGGTGCGCGCGCCGGACGGCCTGACCGGCGAGCTGTTCTTCCAGAAGAACGCAGGCCAGCTGCATATACCCCACGTGCTCAGCTACGACAGGGCCGAGGCCGGCCAGGCAGCGATGGTCATCAACCGCGCCGATACCCTGCTGGGAGCGGTGCAGATGAACATGCTCGAGCTGCACACCTGGAACGCCACCGACAAGGATTTCGACAAGCCCGACCGCTTCGTCCTCGACCTCGATCCGGACCCGGCACTGCCGTGGAAGGCCATGCTCGAAGCCACCCAACTGGCCCTGACGTTGCTGGATGAACTGGGCTTGAAGGTGTTCCTCAAGACCAGTGGCGGCAAAGGCATGCACCTGGTCGTGCCCCTGACCCGGCGGGCCAGCTGGGATGAAGTCAAGGCGTTCAGCCATGCCATCGTCGATTACCTGGCCAGGCTCTTCCCCGACAGGCTGAGTGCCGTTTCCGGGCCCAAGAACCGCGTCGGGCGCATCTTCATCGACTACCTGCGCAACGGCAAGGGCGCGACCACCGCCTGCGCCTACACCCTGCGCGCGCGTGAAGGCCTGCCGGTATCCGTGCCGATCTGGCGCGAGGAACTGCCGCAACTCAAGGGCGCCAACCAGTGGAACATCGACAATGTGCTTGAGCGTCTGGACGATGTGGACGACCCCTGGGCCGATTATGGCAAGACAAGGCAATCGATCACCGTGGGCATGCGCAAGCAGCTGGGGCTGGCCTGATGAGGGCTTGCCTGAAACGCTGCGCCCGCAGTGCCTGAACAAGGAGCCAGGCCCATGGTTCTGGCATGGCGGCGCTGGCATTGCGGCCTGCTGGTACGGCGCCGCCGAAGCCCTGGCCGATTATCTGGCGGGCCTGCGCACCCTGTGGGAGCGGGTTCACCCGCGAAACATCCAGCGCGGTGCATGGCACCGGCTTCGCCGGTGTTCGCGGGTAAACCCGCTCCCACAAGGTCCCTGCCAGCGCAACAAGTCCTGTGCAGCGCCCTGCGTTGCTGGCTTGCGTCAAGCGCCAGGGTTCACGACGCTTTGCGTGTCTTCTTCGCCGGCTTTTTGCCACCCAGGCTGCGCTTGAGCAGTTCGGCGAGGTCGAGGATATCTGCGCCTTTGCCCGCCTCCGTCGCCTCGCCCTTCTCCACCGTCTCGATCTTGCCCTTGCTGGCCTTCTCCTCCACCAGGTCCAGGATGGTCTGGCGGAACACATCCTGGTAATCCGCCGGTTTCCACGGCCCGCTCATGTCTTCCACCAGTCGCTTGGCCATGTCCAGTTCGCGCTTGTCCACCTTGGCCTCGGTCACACTGCTGTCCAGCTCCAGCGTTTCCAGCCCGCGCACTTCCTCCGGCCAGCGCAGGGTAATCATCACCAGTGCGTCATCCAGCGGTCGCAGCAGCGCCAGGTGCTGGCGGGTGTGCAGCACCACCGTGGCCAGCGCCACCTTGCCGGTCTTGGCCAGGGTTTCGCGCAGCAAGGCATACACCTTGCCGCCACGACGGTCCGGGGTAAGGTAGTACGGCGTATCAAAGTACTGCAGCGGGATCTCGCCGGCCTCGACGAAGGAAAAGATATCGATCGTCTGGGTCGCCTCGGGCCGGGCCTTGCGGATTTCCTCCTCGCTGATCACCACGTAGCGGCCCTTCTCGAACTCAACGCCCTTGACGATGTTGTCCTTGTCGATCTCCTTGCCGGTGACCTTGTTCACCCGCTTGTAGCCCACCGGTTCCATGCTGCGCTTGTCGAGCCAGTCGAAATCGACCCGCTCGGTGCGCACTGCGGTATTGAGGGCCACGGGGATGTGCACGAGGCCGAAACTGATGGCGCCTTTCCAGATTGCCCGAGCCATTAGCGGTGCTCCCAAGGTTGCCTGCCAATACCTGAATCGACTGCACCGGGCGGCGAAGGTTTAGCTGCCCTGCCCTATGGCAGCGGGTTGCCCCCCGTCACACCGAATACCTCGCCGGTGATATAGCTGGACTCCTGGCTGGCCAGCAACACATATACCGGCGCACATTCGGCGGGCTGCCCTGGGCGCTTCATGGGCGTGTGCGCACCAAAGTCGGGGATTTTCTCCGGTGGTTGGCCACCACTGGGTTGCAGCACTGTCCAGATAGGCCCCGGGGCCACGGCGTTGACCCGGATACCGCGCTCGATCACCTGTTTGGCCAGGGCCTTGGTGAAGGCGACGATCGCCGCCTTGGTGGTGGCATAGTCGAGCAAGGTGGCCGAAGGCTGGTAAGACTGGATCGAAGCGGTGTTGATGATGGTCGCCCCCGCCGGCATCAGCGGCACGGCCGCCTGGCACAACCAGAACAGCGCGTAGACATTGGTCTTCAGAGTGTGGTCGAACTGTTCGTGACTGATCTGGCTGATGTCCTTGCGCGCTTCCTGCTTGCCGGCGACGTTGACCAGGATGTCCAGGCCGCCGAGTTGCTCGTGGGCCTGGTCGACCAGTTCCTTGCAGAACTGCTCATCCTTCAGGTCACCGGCAATGGCCACCACCTTGCGGCCTTCGGCTTCGATCAGTTTGATGACTTTGCGCGCGTCAGGTTGTTCGATGGGCAGATAGTTGAGGGCTATGTCGGCACCCTCGCGGGCGAAGGCGATGGCCACGGCCCGGCCGATGCCCGAGTCCGCACCGGTGATCAGCGCCTTGCGCCCTGCCAGGCGGCCAAAGCCCTTGTAGGTGGTTTCGCCGTGGTCTGGCTCGGGCTGCATGTTGGCGTCCAGCCCCGGTGCCGGCTGGCCTTGGGCAGGGAATGGCGGGTGCGGGTACTGGGTCAGCGGGTTCTGCATGCTGAACTGGTCGTGGGGTTTGCTGGACATGGGGCCACTCCTCTGGTGAAACCGGTATTGGCCCAATCGCGAGCTTGCCCGCTCCTACAGGTATTGAAGCTGGTGGTAGTCCTGTGGGAGCGGGCAAGCCCGCGAAGGCCGCTCTACCGATTTCGAGGTAAACCGCCATCGATGGTTTTTTCCAACTGGCCCATACACCGACCAGCGGTCGATACGTCACTCAAAGCGACTAGTTCCGTACCTCAACTGCGTCCACATCCGGTGCATCTGGCGCGTCTGGCGCGTCGTCCACATCAGCCCTTGCAGCGTCTCTGGCTGCATTGGCAGCGACTTTGGCTTCGTCCCTGGCGGCATCTGCCGTAGCCCTGGCAGCATCTCTGGCTGCATCAGCTTGGTCTCTGGCTGCGTCGCGGGCAGCATCTGCCGCGTCCCTGGCAGCTTCTCTGGCGTCATCTGCGCCGGCTATGCCAGCAGCTTTTGCGGCGTCGCGGGCGGCATCCGCCTCGGCTCTGGCAGCGTCTCTGGCTGCATCTGCAGTAGCTTTTGCCGCATCCCGGGCGGCATCGGCCTCAGCCCTTGCAGCGTCTCTGGCCGCATCAGCATCGTCTCGGGCTGCGTCCCTGGCGGCATCCGCCACATCGTTGTCGTTGTCATGCGCATCGCCTGGGCCTTTGCCGGCCATGCCACCATGGTCACCATGGTCACCATCGCCGGCCCCCGGGCCGCCATGACCGCCATGACCGCCACCGCCATCACCACCGTGACCACTGCCTCCGCTACCACCACCGTGACCGCCGCCTCCAGAGCCACCGCTGCCACCACCGTGACCGCCACCGCCTCCAGAGCCACCGCCGCCATTACCGTGGCCGCCACCGCCTCCAGAACCACCGCCACCGCCGTGACCACCACCGCCGCCGCTGCCACCGTCTTTGGCATACACGCTGGAGAAACTACCGATGTAGTCGGGCACCAGAACGGTCGATGCCGACAGGACGCCACCAATTGCCAATGCCAACAAACATTTCTTGAGCAACATGATGCACCTCCGCTTGGCGTTGCGTCGTCATCTCCGTAACAAACGCAATGACCAATGAGTTCGCAACCGCCCATGGAGCGGCCAGCCAACCGGCGCGGCCATAGATCTGCAGTGTCAGCGAGCAACTGCGGTTTTCGCACGATCCCTGAGAGCCAGTCAGCCTCTTTGCGTGGGAAATATTCCCACATATTAAGACTAGTACTGTATGCCTGAGTTCCAGATACCGAATGTCAGGCCAAGGCACGTTTCAGACTTGCCAGCAGTCACGACTGGCTGAACAGCACCCGCCGGAAAGCCTCGGCCGCCAGGTGCACCTGCACCGCCCAGTCCTGCGCCGCGTCACTGCCGGCATCATCGGAAATGTACTTCAGGCATACGAACGGGATACCTTCGCCGCGTGCGATCAGCGCCAGCACGTAGGCTTCCATGTCGACCACGTCATAAGGTGCATTGCCATGGTTGATCTCGAAGCTGTCGCCACTGCCGCAGGTTTCCAGGGCCAGGCCGGGGATCTGCGCACCATGCTCCAACACCACCGGGATGTCCGACAAAGGCGTCTGGTAGCGGTCGAAGCCCAGCGGGGTCACGTCCATGTCGCGCTGCACGAAGCGGGTGCAGCACACCACCTCGCCCTTGCCATGGCGCTGGCTGCCGGCCGAGCCGAGGTTGACGATCAGCCTGGGCCGGCGCGTGGCAATGGCCTTGGTCAGCGCGATGGCGGCATTGACCTTGCCGATGCCGGTGAACACGGTGTTGACGTCAGCGAATACCTCGCCGGCCTCGGCTTCGAGGGCGAAGACAAACAGCGTGTCATCCAGGGAAATGTCGGGGAATTGCTTGATCAGCATCATGGCGCAGGTGGTTCCGAGTGGCTGCGAAAGGCGCGGCCATTTTCGGCCAACCCCGGCTAATTGCAAGCCCCGGCGGCCACCACGGCCCGTAACGCCTGCGCCCTGCCCAGGCCAGCAGCGCGGGCCTCGGCCAGGCACTGCAGTTGCTGGTCGGCATGGGTGCCGTCGCGCAGCAGGTGGCGTGCATGGTGGAAGGCGCGTTCGGCGTCTGCGGTGTCGACCGGCAACTGCTCCTGCAACTGGGCCAGCCAGCCTTCGGCCGTAACCGGCTGTTGCCCGTGCAGGCCGATGAACTCACCGTGGCGCCCATGGCGCATGGCACGCCAGTAGTTTTCCTGGGTGATCCAGCGCTGCTCGCGGTTGCAGGCCGCGGGGTCATGCCGGTACACGATGCTGTGCTCGATCAGGTGGCGAAACAGTGCAGCGATGCACAGCGCGTCCTCCAGCCGCGGGCAGCCATCGCAGATGCGCAGTTCGACCGTCGGGAAGCGTCGCGAAGGCCGGATCGCCCACCAGAAGTCGCCGTCCGCGGCCAGCGAGCCGGTGCGCTGCAGCAAGGCACGGTAGCGCTCGTAGGCGGCCCAGTCCGGCAAAGGCTCGGGCAGCCCCATGTGTGGCCACTCCCCGCAAATCACTCGCCGGTAGCTCATGTAGCCGGTGCACTGGCCTGCCCACAGCGGGGATGACGTACTCAGTACCAGCAACAAGGGCAGCCAGCCCAGTACGCGGTTGATCAGTTGCATGCGGTCGCAGCCTGGCGGAACGCCCACGTGTACGTGCAGGCCGTTGAGCAGGCTGCGCCGCGCCACATGCCGGTAGTCCGCGAACAGTTGCCGGTAGTGCGCCGGGGTGGCGGGTTGCTGCCGCAGCCAGGCGGCATTGGGGTGGCTTGCCGCGCCGTACAGGCCCATGCCCTCTTCGGCCAGCGCGGTGCCCAGCCGCTGGCGGCTGTGCTGGAAGAACTCGCGTGCCTCGAACAGGTTGGCAAACACCGGCGAGGCCACTTCGATCTGGCTGCGGAACATTTCCTGGGCAAAATGCTGGCCCAGCGCCTCGCGACAACGCCCGACCACGGCTGGCGAAGGTGTGGCTGGCACCCGCCCCGAGTCCAGGTTCACCAGCAGGTATTCTTCCTCGATGCCGAACGTGCAGGGTCGTGCCATGCTGCCTCAGCTGTTGCGGGTGACTGTAAGCACCACGGCGGCGATGCGTTCGACCTGCTCGTAACCGGGCTCGCTCAGTTGTTCGCCAAACACATCCGGGTCGATTTCCCGATACACCCAGGACCACGCCGGGCCCGCCAGGCGCAGGCGGACGGCGTCGAGCAAGGCGTCCCGGCCATCGATGATCGCCACGCCGGTATACAACAGTAGCGAGCCGCCTGAACCCAGCCGCTCGCAGGCCTGTTCGACGATCCGCAGCGACAGCTGCGCGCCGAGCGAACCACCGCCATGCCGATAGGTACGTTCGCTGGCATCCAGCATGTACGGCGGGTTGGCAACGATAAGGTCGAACAGCCCGGTAATGCCGTCGAGGATATCACTCGGTTCCACGGACACATTGCTCAGGCCCGCCAGTGCCGCGTTGATCGCGGTGTAACGCAGCGCGAGCGGGTTGATGTCCACGGCGCTGACTTGGGCATGGGGCGCCGCCCGGGCAATCAGCAAGGCGCCGACACCGGTGCCGCAACCAATATCCACGGCATGCTCGATGCGCTTCGGAGTGCGTTGCAGATGATCATGGATGACCTGGGCGAAACGGTAACTGTCCGGGCCGAAAAATACCGCGTCGGCTTCCTGGGTGGGGTACGCGGAGTGCACCAGCAGCAGGTCGTCGATTGTGGACCAGCGCACGGTGCTGAGCAGCAACTCCCCGTGCGCCTTCAGCACCTGGGCACGCCGCATCTGATCCAGCTCATCGGCAGAAACCAATGACGAACGGAACGGACGGTTCCAGCCGAACACATCGCGTGCGGTCCTGGCCTGCTCGGCTTCCGGGCGCGCATTCACCCGAGCATGAGTTGCCGGGGTGACACTGGTGAAGCGGTAGCCGTCGGCACGCAGGCGCTTGCCCAATTGCAGCATTGCCTGGTCAGCCTGGATCTGTAGTGGATCGAGCAGCATCAGCGGGTTGCCTCCTGAATCAGGCCGGTAGCCTGCAGGTAGCGCCGGGTGGCCAGCAGTCCTTCCGGTGTCGCATGGCGGTTACCGGACAGCGTGTCGATCAAGGTCTCGATATCGGCGTCCGGGGCAGGAATCGTAAGCGCATCATCCAATTGCACATGCACCTCCCAGCTGCCAGGCAGCACGCGGCGACCCCGGGCTTGCCAGCCTGCCGCGATCCAGTCGTGCCACAGTTGTTTTTCATAGGCGGTGAACACGCCATACATCGGTGCCGAGGGGCCGTCGATCAGCGCCCACCAGCGGCTGTTGGCAGGCTCCTCACCGCGGCGGATCCAGCCCTGCGCCTGCAGGGCCAGCAAAAACGCGGGCATGGCACCGGGCTCGGCCAGCCATTGGTTGACGGTGCGCTTTTGCACGCGGCAATGGTCGGCGTGCATGAATTGGCCAAAGGAGCGCTTGTGCTCCAGTGCCGACAGCAGTTCGGTTTCAAGATCGAAGCTGCTGATCAGGCTGGGTGTATCAAGCCCCAGGCCATTCAAGCGGTAGCCACTGCGCACCCGCTGGTAGAACTGGCCAGCGTCGTCGACCGGGCAGAGTTGGCGTAGCGCCTGGATGGACAGATGCGCATGCCCGCTGGCCGCGTTGTCGATGGTCACGTGAAGCTGAAAGTAATGACCATCGATGCCCAGCTCCGCCAGTTCGTAGGTGGTGATCAACAGATGCAGCGGCGGTTGTTCGTAGCCCAGGTTGTAGCCGATCACCTCGGCAAGAAAATCATCGCCGTAGCGCCCCAGTGCCAGCTGCAAGGCGCCTTGCAGGTAACGCTGGTCGTCCAGCTCAGGCAGCACCAGGCAACCCAGCCGGCTCAACAGCCGTTGGTAGATCAGCACGTGGTTGCAACGCGGATCGCCGCCGCCCAGCTCTTCCATGTAGGTGCGGATAAGCCCGTGATAGCGGGGATCGCCCCAATGTCGCAAGGTGCTGTGCAGCCATGCCCCGTCCACTGCCTTGGTGGGCGCCACCTGTTGCAGGAACCACAGTGCCTGGGCGCGGTTGGCAAAATAGCGCCTTGGTGCACCTTGGCGGCGTTGCTCAAGGTAACACGCATAGGCTTCAGCCACCTGGCTGGCATGGCGAGCGCTCCAGGCGTCCAGTTGAGCAGGATCGGCAGGCAGGTCATCCGGCAAACGTTGCGCACGTGCCAACTGTTCGCTGAGCCACGCGGCGCTCGTGGTGTCGGGGCCTTCGAGCAACGTCTTGTAACGCTCGGTCAGGCTTGGCCCATTTGCCGAAGCCGGTACCACCGCGTCGGTCTTGCGGGTTATTGCCGTCATGCGGTAGTCCTTGTCCACATTTTATTGGCTGGGTTTCTGACCGGGCATCGGTTCAGGGTCTGGAGCAGGTTGTGGAGCAGGTTTGTCGCCGGGTTGCTGCATCTGCAGCGAGGGTTTGCTTTGGTCGGCATCCTTTGCCGGGTGGTCGTTATCCCGGTCGAAACAGCCAGCCAGCAAGCCAAGGGTGCCCACCAGGGCTATCAGAGGGATCAATCGCATGGGGTTCTCCTTCTGTGCAAGATCGCAGCGCCCGGTCGCCCGGGCACTGCGTAGCCTCATTTACGAACGACCGCCCTTGCGGCCCGATTCGCTGGTACGGTCGCCACCGGATTGCTGGCCGCCCTTGCGCCCAGCTTCGGAGGCTTTTTCGCGGTCATTGGCAAAGTTGCCCGGGTTCTTGTTGCCACCTTGGCTGCCCTGCTGGTTGCCGGTGCGGCTGTTCTCTTTGTTGGCCATGGTCTTAAACCTCGTATGACTTCGGAATGCACGGCATTACCTGCCGTACACCTGTTGGGAGTTCGGTCATTCCGGCGGATTCGGTTTAATGCGAAGCGTTCGGACCAGCGGCATTAAATAAGCGGCACCAGCATATTTGGCGCGCCTGTCAGTCGCGCGGCGTGCTATCCAGGCGCGCCTGGCGCCGTCCCAGCCAACCTCCGGTCGTCGCCCAACCCAAGGCAAGCAGCGTACCGATCAGCATCGCCAGTTGCGGATGCTCACCCATCACGTCCAGCGCCCGTTTGAGCCAGCCACTCAAGGCGTCGCCGCCACGATAGACCACGGTGTCGATGAAGTTCTTGGCCTTGTACTTGTCCTCGGCGGGCAGCACGGTGAACAGCATCTCCCGCCCCGGCCGCACCAACGCGTACTCACCGGCCCGGCGCACCACCATCACCACCGCGAAAACGGCGAACACCGGGGCCAGTGCCAGCCACAGGAAGCCCGCTGCCATCACCAGCGGCACCGCCACCAGCAGCACGCCCACCCCCATACGGCGAGCCAGGCGACCGGTAAGGAACACTTGAGTGAGGATCGCCAGGGCCTGAACCACCGTGTCGATCAGGCCGAACACCTGGGTTTGTCGGGTACGCTCGGTGAAGGTTTCGCTGACGATGCGCGCCTGTTCGAAATACAGGAAGGTGCTGACACTGGCGAGCAATACCACGAACAGCGCAATGCCCAGCAGGTAGGGCGAGCGCAGTACGGCAGTGGCACCGGCAAACGGGTTGCCGCCCAGTGGTCGGGAGTCCGGCCGCTCGGCTTGTACCGGCAGTGGATGGCGCGTTCGCCAGCGTTGCAGGAACAACGTCGCGCCGATGCTGCCCAGCAGAAGCGCCCCGGCCAGCACCAGCAAACCGGCATGGCCCAGCGGTACCACCAGCAGCGTACCCAGGATGGGACCACTGAGCCCGCCCAGGCTGGCCCCGGCCGCCAGCAGGCCGAACAGGCGCTTGCCCTGGGCGGTGGAAAACAGGTCGGCGAGTACGCTCCAGGCCAGCGAGATGCTCAGCAGATTGAACACCGACAACCAGATGTAGAAGGCCCGGGCCGTCCATGGCGCTTCCGGGTCGCGGGCGAACAGCACGGCAAAAAGCAACAGGTTGCTGGCGAAGAAGCCGTAGGTCCAGGGCAGGATGTGCCGGCGCTGTACCCTGGAGGCCAGCCAGCCAAACAACGGCAGACACGCCAGGGTGGCGATGAAGGTGCCGGTAAACAGCCATTGCAGGTTGTCCACGCCACCGGCAACGCCCATGGTTTCACGCACCGGGCGCAGCATGAAGTAGCCAGTGAACAACTGGTAGAACAGCAGCACACCGGCGATCACCGCCGGCCCCTCGCCGGGCTGGATGTTCAGCCCCTGGTCCAGGCGCCGCCGCCAGGCTGCCATGGTGTCAGGCAAACAGCTCGATCAGCGCCTGTTGCTGAGGCTGGGTCAGCAACGGCCCGTGTCCGGCCTTGAGCTGGTCAAGTTGGCGCTCGGGCCGGCTGGTCGCAGGGATGACCGTGGTCACCGCCGGGTGGCTGATGGCGAATTTGAGAAACAACTGTGCCCAGCTGCCGATACCCGCCTCTGCGGCCCAGCCGGGCAAGGCCTGGTCCTTGACCCGGGCAAACAGGCGGCCGTCGTCGAAAGCCCGGTTGATCAGCACGCCAACGCCCTTGTCCTGGCACAGGGGCAGCAGTTCGCGGGCGGCGCCGGGGGCATTGACCGAGTAATTGATCTGGATGAAATCCAGCGGTTCGCTGCGCACGATGCGGGCGACCTCGTCCTGGCCACTGTTCAGGTAATGGGTGATGCCGACATAGCGGACTTTGCCCTGCTGCTTCAATTCGCGGGCATAGGGCAGCTGGGTCTGCCAGTCGCGCAGGTTGTGGATTTGCAGCAAGTCGACCTTGTCGGTGCGCAGGCTCTTGAGGCTACCGGCCCATTGCGCTTCGGCGTCTGCCCGGCTGTCGGCGGCGATCTTGGTGGCGATGAAGCACTGCCGGTGCCAACCGCCCTCTTCCAGTAGCTGGCCGAGAATGCTGTCGGCGCCGCCGTAGTTGGGCGAGGTGTCGATGACCCGGGCACCGCCTTCGAAGAACGCCTTCAGTACGACTTTCAGCTGCTGGTACTGGGCCGAGCCGGCTTCCACTTCGAAACTGCCGGAGGTACCGGCACCGATCACCGGCAGCGCTTCACCGGTGGACGGCACCTTGCGGGTCAGCAAACCTGCCGGGGCGGCGGCGTGCAACCACGGGCTGGCGGCCAGCAAGCCCAGGGTTGCACCCGCGCGTAGGACATCGCGACGTGCGTACATGGAAAGCTCCCGTCATGGCGCGGAAACTTTCAAGGCTAGCCGCTGTACCCCGCTGCAGCCGGTGTTTCTGTATCTGGATGTGTAGCGATCAGGCCTGCATCAGCAGGCTCAGGTCGACACCCGCCTCGCTCATGGGTGGGCACCAGTAGTAACCACCGGTCAGTGGCCGGCTGAAGCGGTACAGGCCGTCGATGATGCCGTCCTCCAGGCCGCTCATGCGCCGCAGCTGCACTTCGAATGCCTCGAAGCTGTGGCCCAGGGCCACGAAGGCCAGGCCAGCGCCACGTTGGTCAGCCCAGGCCACCGAACGACGGACGATGAACGCTTCTGGCTCGAAGCTTTCCTGGGCCGTGCGCTTGACATGGGCCGACTCGGGGGCGTCGTCGAGCTCTTCGTTGTCGCTCAGGCGGCGGCCGATGATGTTGTCCTGGTCGGCCTGGGGCAGCGACTTGAAGTACTCCAGGTCGTGCTTCCACAGCTGGAACGCGGCAAAGCTGGAGCCGTCGGCGGCAATGGCCGCCTGCACGGCCTCTTCGTCCACCGGGTTTTCGGTGCCGTCTTCATAACCGGTCAGGTCATGGCCGCCACGGTGCAGGAAGCCGTCGACGCTGTCGGCCAGGCGCAGGGCTGGTGCCAACGCCAGCTCCAGGGCCTGGGCACGCATCAGCAGGTCGCCGCGCTCGTTACCGCGCAGCCACAGCCACAGGGCGTGTTGGGTGCTGGGGTTCTCCACGGCGGCATCCAGCTGCGGGAAGGCGCGCAAGCCAGGTACTTCACGGCCCAGGGCCCTGGCCAGCGGGGCGCCGACACCCAGGATCAGCTGTTCGCCATCAACCTGCGACAGCAGGGCATCCAGGGCGGCAGGCAGGGCCTCGGGCGACTGCAGGGTGAAGAACAGGTGACGGGCGTGAGCCGGCACCGGGGTGGCAAGCAGACCTTGCTGGAAAGGCATGACAGGCTAATCCTCGGCTAAAACAGGAATGCTACTGCGCCCGCAAGCCTACTGCAACGCGGCATGCAGCCTCACTGGCCGCAGCGCTTGGTAACAACCGGTTACCAAGCGCTGGCGCTTTGCAATTAGCTATCAATCAGGGCCGGCCTACACTCTTCGGGATCCTTCGCCCGAGAGACCGCCCATGACTGCCTCACCTTTGCTCACCGCGTTTCTGCCGCTGGCCCTGGGTATCATCATGCTCGGCCTCGGGTTATCGCTGACCTTGGCCGACTTCGCCCGCGTGGTGAAGTACCCCAAGCCGGTAGTGGTAGGCCTGGTTTGCCAGATCCTGCTACTGCCGCTGGTGTGCTTCCTGATTGCCAACGGGTTTGGCCTGGAGTCGGCCCTGGCGGTGGGGCTGATGCTGCTGGCCGCCTCGCCTGGCGGCACCACGGCCAACCTGTTCAGCCACCTGGCCCATGGCGATGTGGCGTTGAATATCACCCTGACGGCGGTCAACTCGTTGATCGCGATCCTGACCATGCCGCTGCTGGTGAACCTGTCGCTGAGCTGGTTCATGGCATCGGACCAGGCCATCCCGCTGCAGTTTGCCAAGGTGATGCAGGTGTTCGCCATCGTCCTGCTGCCGGTGGCGCTGGGCATGCTGATTCGCCGCTTCGCCCCCGCTTTCGCCGCACGCATGGAGAAGCCGATGAAGCTGGTGGCCGCGTTGTTCCTGGCGTTCACCATCGTCCTGGCCCTGGCCAAGGACTGGCAGACCGTGGTTGCGTACGCGCCGGTGGTGGGCCTGGCCGCGCTGCTGTTCAACCTGCTGAGCCTGGGCGTGGGCTACTGGGTGCCGCGCCTGCTGAGCATCCCCAAGCGCCAGGCGATTGCCATCGGCATGGAGATCGGCATTCACAACGGGACCTTGGCGATTGCCCTGGCGTTGAGCCCTTCACTGCTGAACAACGCCACCATGGCGGTGCCGGCGGCGCTGTACAGCCTGATCATGTTCTTCACGGCGGCGGGGTTTGGCTGGTGGGTGAGCCGCGGGCATGTGGCGGTGCAAGCCAAGGGTGAAACAGTGAACTGAGGCGAGTTCCCTGTGGGAGCCCCTGTCACAACTGGCTGCGCTTACGCCGCAACTGCTGCTTCAGTACCTTCAACGGGGGAGCATAGAAGAACCCGAACGACACACTCCCCGTGCGCCCCTTCACCGCATGATGCAACCGGTGCGCGCGATGCAAACGCTTGAGGTAGCGGTTGACCGGCCGTGGCTTGCGCGGCCAGTGCCGGTGAAAGAACCCGTCGTGGGCCACGACATACAGCACGCCGTACCCCGCCACCCCGCCGCCCACCCACTGCAAGGGCGCATGACCACCTTTGCCCAGGGCTACCAGCACCGTGGCGATCAGCCCCAGGGCCACCAGGTACAGGTCATTGGTTTCGAGCATGCCCAGTTGCGGCTCATGGTGCGAGCGGTGCAGCCACCAGCCCCAGCCATGCATGATGTACTTGTGAGCCAGCGTGCCAACGCCCTCCATGGCCACCAGGGTGCCGAACAGCACGGCGAGATTGAACAGCATGGAAGGGTCCGGGTGATGGCAAGGGAAGGCGCAAGGGTACCGATTGCCCGTGTTTTTTTCCATGCAGGCGTGACCGGTAGCAAGCCCGGTGCGGATGAAGCCCGTTGTCATGTTTTCACCCTTGACCTGGCCTGCCACGGGGCGTAAGGTCCGCGACGCAATTTTGCATCCCTGAACAGGAGACCTGCATTGGACAGTAGCCCCAGTCGCATGCGACAGGCCCACTTGGCGCGCTAGTCCGGCAGTGTCCTGCACTGTCTGGCCGGCCTGGCAAGACGGTGGTTTCTTGTAACCCCCTCTTCTTCCTTCCCCTTCGTGGTCCTGCGCATTTTCTGGTTTTTCAACCGCGCCAGTTGATGGCGTTCATGCGGGCGTGTGCCCGTGGAAGAGGTTTGCTATGGATTGGAAAGTATTTCTGCTGCGTGTCAGCATCGCCCTGCTGCTGGGGGCGCTGATTGGCGCCGAACGTCAACTGCGCCAGCGCCTGACCGGGCTGCGCACCAATGCACTGGTCAGCACCGGTGCCTGCCTGTTCGTGCTGATGACCCAGGCAGTGCCGGGCATGGCACCCACCGATGCGTCGCGCATCGCCGCGTATGTGGTGTCGGGCATCGGCTTTCTTGGCGGCGGTGTGATCATGCGTGACGGGTTCAACGTACGTGGCCTGAACACCGCCGCCACGCTGTGGTGCACGGCTGCGGTGGGCGTACTCTGCAGCCTCGGGCTGCTGCTGGAGGCGACGCTGGGCAGCCTGGTGGTGCTGTGCGCCAATATCCTGCTGCGCGACATTGCCCAGCGCCTGGACCGCCAGGAAGTGGTGCCGGCCAGCGAGGCGGAGCAGCACTTCGAAGTGCGCATCGTCTGCCGCGCCGAGGACGAGATCCAGGTTCGCAGCCTGATGTTGCACAGCCTGGGCGACCCGCAACTGCGCCTGCAATCACTGCACAGCGAAGATTTGGCCAACCCTGCACGCCTGGAAGTGCGCGCCGAACTGCTGGGCACCGCGCAGGCACCAGCGCAACTGGAGCGGTTGGTCAGCCGGGTCAGCCTGGAGAAAGGTGTAAGCTCGGTGCGCTGGCAATTGCAGCCACAAGTGCTGGCGGCAGATTAGGATCGACAACTAGAAAAGGACTGGCTCATGCGCATCCGCCCTACCCTTGAGCGCGACATTCAATGGCTCCCGGACGTCGAGCGTTCGGCGGCCCAGGCCTTTGCCGCCTGGCCGGCGCTGGCATGGCTGGCGCAGGGTGATGTGATGAGCCGTGAGACACACCGGGCATTCGTCGATGCAGGCGGTAGCTGGGTGGCTGAGGATCTGGAGGGGCGCATTCTGGGGTTTGCCTGTGCCCGCCTTGAGGATCACGCGCTGCATCTTCATGAAATTTCGGTGCGCCGGGAGGCCCAGGGGCAAGGTGTCGGGCGCAGGCTGCTGCGGCAGGTGATCGATGCGGCACGACAGATGGGTGGGCGGGAGCTGACCTTGACCACCTTTGCCGAGGTGCCGTGGAATGCGCCGTTCTATGCGCGGATCGGGTTCGAGGTGGTTGATGAGGGGCTGCTGGATGCGCGGCTGCGGGGCATTCTGGCCAAGGAGCTTGCCCATGGGCTCACGGGGCGCTGTGCAATGCGCCTTTATGTAGGGCCTTGAGCGCTTGGGCGCCGGCAAGCCAGCGCCCACCTCGATAGCGTTGAGCTCAAGCCATGCGCAAACCCTGTGGGAGCGGCTTTAGCCGCGAAGAATCCAACGCGGTGCATGGCACCGGCTGCGCCGGTGTTAGCGGCTAAAGCCGCTCTCACAGGGCCCCTGCTAATTCAATGAGTTATGTGCAGTTCCATGAGAGCCGGCTTGCCGGTGCAGGCAATTGAAGGAATCATTCTTCCCCTCCCACTCCCACACGCCCCGCCACACAATACCCATCCCGCCCCTGGCGCTTGGCCTGGTACAGCGCCGCATCCGCCGCCACCATCAGGCTCTCGGCCGTCACGCCCTCCCGTGCCAGGTCACCCACGGCAATCCCCGCACTGAACGATACCCGTCCCAGTGGGCTGCCTGCATGCTCCAGCAGATGCCGACGCAACAGCTGTTGCACTTCCTGCACCAGCAGCTCCGCCCCGCGTGCATCGGTATCGGGCAGCAGCAGTGTGAACTCCTCGCCCCCATAGCGCACAGCCAGGTCGGCCGGCCGCTTCAGCGCCTGTTGCAGCAACTCGGCAAAGCGCCGCAGGCACTGGTCGCCCGCTGGGTGCCCGTAACGATCGTTGTAGGCCTTGAAGTAATCCAGGTCGAGCATCACCAGCGCCAGTGGATAGCCCTGGCGCCTCGCCCGGCGCAGCTCCGGCTCGAACACCGCATCCAGCCGCCGGCGGTTACCCAGCCCGGTCAGGCTGTCGGTCAGTGCCAGGGCCTTCAGGGTCTGGTGTGCCTGGTGCAGGGCCCGCTCGATGACAATACGCTCGCGCAACTGGCGCAGCACCACACCACCAAAGGCCGCCAGCCCCACCAGTAACAGCAGCAGTACCGACACCGACTTGATTGCGTCTTGCCGCCAGGGCGCGACGATCGACTCCCGCGACAAGCCCGCCTCCACCACCAACGGGTAGCTGGACAGCGCGCGAAAGCCATACAGCCGTGGCGTGCCGTCGACCACGGCGACCGCCTCGGCCACCCCTTCCGTTGCATACGGCAAGTGGTTGCGGAAGATCTCGCTGTTGCTCAGGCTACGGCCCACTACCTGCTCGACGAACGGCCGCCTGACCAGGATGGTGCCGTCGCGCTTGGCCAGTACCAGCGCGCCACGTTCGTCGATCTTGAAATCGCCATAGTAACGCACGAACCACTCCACCTTGATGGTGCCCAGCAACACCCCGGCGAAGCTGCCATCGGCATATTCCAGGCGCCGTGAAATGGGGATGATCAGGTCGCCAGTCGAGCGGCTGCGCACCACGGAGCCGATGTGTACTCCACGGTCGGGATGGTCGCGGTGGTAAATGAAGTAGTCGCGGTCGGCATTGTTGGCATTGGGCGGGACTACCGCCTGGTCGGTAACGATCCAGCTGCCATCGGGGCTATACACGAACAGTCCGTGCAACTGCGGCATGATGCGCTTCTGCTGGACCAGCAAGGTATGCAGGCGCGGCCGGTCGATGTGCTCGAAGCCGTCGCCTTCCAAGCGTTCGGCCAGCGCCGCGGTGATGACGTCGACCTGGCGGATGGCGTCTTCGGCATGCTGCGCCGTGGCTCGGGCCAGGTTGGTAACCATGTTTTCGGCATTGGTGAAGGCGTGCCGGTAGTCGCGCCAGATACGCCAGCCTTCCACCAGGACAAAGGCCAGCATCACCACCAGCATGAACGCCAGTACCAGGCGGAACAGCGCCACGGCACGGCCCTCGCCGGTTATCGCAAAGAGGCCGTCTTCATCCTGCTTCCTGGCTGCACACATTGAAATCCCTAGGTATACCGCGTTTGCCGTCTTTCACTATAGTTGAGCGCCACCTGGGCGCTGCCGCCCAGGAAAAAGATTAAACCTTTGCCGCCCGTGCCCCCTCAACCGTACGCGACACTGAGGTCGCGTCAAGGTTTAAGGAGTGAAGCATGAGCAGTCTCTTCATCAAGCGCGTCGGTTTTTCCATGGTGTTGGGCCTGGCATCGGTACACGCACTGGCGGCTAGTTCCGATGACTTCGTTGAGGCGGCCACCGAGGCCGGCATTGCCGAGGTGGTCACTGGCAACCTGGCCCAGGAAAAAAGCCAGAATACAGCGATCAAGGCATTCGCCCAGCAAATGGTCACTGACCACACCCAGGCCAACCAGAAACTGGGGGACATCGCCCGCAAGCTGGACATTTCCGTGCCCGACGAGGCGGCAATGACCGACAAGGTCAAGAAAGTGATCCTGGAATGGCGAGAAGAGTCGTTCGACAAGTCCTACATCAACAACCAGGTCGATGCGCACGAAAAGGCGGTGGAGCTGTTCAAGAAGGAGGCGGCCTCGTCAGACAAGGCTGAGCTCAAGGCCTTTGCGAGCGAAACCCTGCCCAAGCTCGAACAGCATCTGGAGCATGCCAAGGCGCTTCAGGCCAAGCATGGCAAGTGAGGCCCTCCATGAGTAACGATGCATTGAAAACCGAAGTGCTGACTCGCCTCCTGCACGCCCACCCTCAGGGGCTGGGCAAGGAAGTGCTGGACAACTACCGTGGGGAAAAGGCGGTGGCCGGCATGCTCAAGACACTGCAGGAAGCCGGCTTGATCCAGGATGGCAGCGTGGCGGTAAGCAGCGACCACCAAATCAGCGTGAACTACCCCATCAAGCTATCGGCGGCAGGTGTGGAGGCAGCCAGACAAGCCGAAGACTGAGCGCGCTCGGTAACAGCGGCCTTGTATCGCGATCGGGCTGTGGAACAGCCCTACGATGTCGACATTGACGCAAAAAATCGCCGGGGCTGCCCCGCGGCCCGATCGCGACACTGCAAAGACAGCGCTGGTCTGTGACTTACTGCGCCGCGTTAGCGGCAGACAACTGCGACCGACATTCACGCAGCTCCTCGTCTCGTGCCTTGAGCTGCTCCTCAAGCTGCCGTAACTGGCGAGCCTGTTCCGCGCACACGTCGCGCCTCGCTTCCAGGCTCTGTGCCTGCATATCCAGCTGCCGACGCATTTCCTCGCTGGCACCCTGCGCCTGGGCCAGGATCGTGCGCAAGCCCTGGATCTGCGCATCACGCTGTTCCAGCAATTCATCCTGCGCCCTGCAGGCGCTGGCGGCCTGACGATGCTCACCCAGCAAACGCTCATTGTCGCGGTGCAGGCGGGTCAGCTCGTCCTGCTTGACGATCATGCCCTGCTGCAGTTGGCGCACTTCCACTTGCAACTGTTGCAACTGTGCTTCATGCCGGCGCTGTTCCTGCTCACGCTGTTCGCGGCTGGCGTTGCGGTAGTGCTCCAGTGCATCGCGGGCATGGCGATGCTTGTCTTCCAGTGATTTTACCTGCTCGTCCTTGTCGGCCAGGCGCACCTGCAGCTCGCCCAGCGACTGGTTGAGGCTGGCACTGCGCAACTGTTCGGCTTGCAGGGTGCTTTGGGTGGAAAGCAGTTTTTCCGATTCGGCGGCCAGTGCGGCCACATCGATCTGATGCTGCTGATGCGCCGCAGCCAGTGCCTGCTGGGCGATCGCCAGCTGCGCTTCCAGCTGCTCGCGCTGTTGAGTGAAGGTGCTTTCGGCCTGCTCGATCTTCAGGTCGGCCTCGTCCTGCAACTGGGTTGCCAGTTGCCCGACCATTCGGCTCAGCACGTCGCTCAGCGCAATGCCGCCCTCGGCGGCCACGGGCTGCTGGCCGGTCAACTCTTTCAGATAGCGGTGAATGGTGGTCTTGGAGCCGGTGTTGCCCAGCTCGATACGTATGGCATCGATGCTAGGGTTTTCGCCCCGGGCAATCAGCGCCTGACGCGCCTGCTGCACTACAACCTTGTTTATACCGCCCCGGGCCATGCTTGCTCCTACGATTTTGTACCGTATTATGTACCATGTAATTACATACCAATTATGAAGACAAGCAACCAACCCTGCAAACATTTCCTAAGATGGAATAATCACGGCTTATCGCATGTGAAATGGAAAATCGGGCTGTTTTCGAACCGGGCAACCGTACCGGCCCTGCCCGTAGCTGCCTTGTGTCAGTTGCGCTTTGCCGCCACCATGGGTGTCCAGCACCCGATCACCGACAGAAAATGACCCTGGAAAACTACAAGGCAATCGCCGACAGCATCGCACTGCTGCTGTACCCGCACGCAGAAGCCATCGTTCATGACCTGCGCAGCCAGACCGTCGTGCACATCGCCAACAATTTCTCCCAGCGCAAACTGGGCGATGACTCGGCGATCGATCACGAACTGGGGGACCTGCTCAACGGTGCCAACCTGGGGCCCTACGAAAAGCTCAACTGGAATGGCCAGAAAATCCGCTCCATCAGCACCGTGCTGCGCAACCAGGACGGTGAAGCCGAGTACCTGCTGTGCATCAATCTGAATGTGTCGGTACTGGAGCAGGCCCGCGCGGCGCTGGATGCGTTCTTCCAGATGAGCCGGCTGGTGCCGCAGCCAGATTCGCTGTTCCGCAACGACTGGCAGGAACGCATCAACACCTTCCTGCATGCCTGGCTGCAGGAGCGCAACCTGTCACTGCAAACGCTGCAGATAAAAGACAAGCGCAGCCTTGTGCAGGCATTGCATGCCGAAGGCGCGTTCGAAGGGCGCAGTGGCGCCGACTACGTCGCCAGCGTGCTCAACATGGGGCGGGCCACGGTGTACAAGTACCTGAAGGAATTCCGGACCTAAGCCCCCTTTACTTCACAGCGCTGGCGACCAGATGGGGGCGCCGACGGTTTCGCTCGCCCTATTGCCATGAATAGACTATTAGTCTACGGTGGACATTTATTCCATGAATAGACAGGAGTGCAGTCATGCCAGCCGCCACAGGTTCCCCCACCGTTGTCGATGCCGATTATCTCGATGCGCTATACGAAGCGATCAAGGATGCCCATGTGGCGCTGCGCCCGGCCGTCAGCATCACCCCGTTGACCTACAGCGCCCGGTTGTCGGCAATCAGCGGCTGCAACGTGCTGCTCAAGTGTGAACACCTGCAGCACACCGGCTCGTTCAAGTTTCGTGGAGCCAGCAACAAGATCCGTCTGTTGCCGGTCGATCAACACCAGCAGGGGGTGATTGCCGCCTCTTCCGGTAACCACGGGCAAGCGCTGGCGCTGGCGGGTAAGCGGGCTGGCGTACCCGTCACCGTTTACACCACCACTTCCGCCTCTGCGTACAAGGTGGAAGCCATGCGTGCACTGGGCGCCGAAGTGGTCTGCCTGCCCACCGACCCGCTGAGTACGGAACTGGAGGCGGCCAGGCAGGCCAAGGCCCAGGGCAAGCCGTTCGTGTCGCCCTACAACGACCCGCAAGTCATCGCGGGCCAAGGCACCATCGGCATCGAGCTGTTCGAGCAGGCGCCAGAGCTTGACGCCGTGTTCGTTGCCGTGGGCGGTGGCGGAATGATTGCCAGCATCGCTGCCGCCCTGCGGGTACTCAAACCTGGCACCGACATCATCGGTTGCTGGCCAGAAAATGATCCGGCTCTGCAACAGTCGCTCAAGGCCGGCGAAATCATCGACGTGGACGCTACTGACACGCTGTCCGATGGCACGGCCGGCGGTGTCGAGCCCGGTAGCATCACCTTCCCGCTGTGCCAGGCGCTGCTGACCGATACCGTGCTGGTCAGCGAGGCCGAGATCAGGGCGGCCATGCGCGATATCGCCAGCAGTGAACGCTGGATCATCGAAGGTGCCGCCGGCGTTGCTGTCGCCGGCATGCAAAAGCTTGCCGAGCGCTACCGTGGCAAACGCGTCGCGGTCATCCTGTGTGGCCGCAACATCCTGCTGGACAAGTTCCTCGAGGCCGTCCAATGAAGGTCTTCAGCAAAGCGCAGATCATCGCCAGCCTGGACCGGGAAGCTGCGGTACGCTGCCTGGAGCAAGGTTTCATCGCCTACTCCGAGGGCAAGGCGCAGGTCCCGCCAGTCCAGGGCTTTGCCTTCCCCGGGGCCAACGGTGACTGCTGCGTCAAATCGGCCTATATAGAGGGCAGCGCCACCTTCACGGTCAAACTCTCGACCGGCTTCTATGACAACCCGTCCAAGGGCTTGCCGAGCAATGATGGCTTGATGCTGGTGCTGTCTGCACACACCGGGCAGCCGCTGGCCCTGCTGCAGGACGAGGGCTGGCTGACCGGTATGCGCACAGCCCTGGCCGGGCGTATCGCTGCGCGCTTGCTGGCGCCGGCACAGGTCACCGCCATTGGCATCCTGGGTACCGGCATGCAGGCGCGGATGCAGCTTGAGCAGCTGGGTGCGGTGACCGACTGCCGCCGGGTCGTTGTCTGGGGTCGCCACGACAGCGGGCTGGTCGCCTATAGCGCTTTTGCCCGCGAGCTGGGTTACGAGGTGCGGACCACGCGTGCCCCTGCAGAGGTCGCCGCGGCGGCAAACCTGATCGTCTGCACGACCCCGTCCCGCCAGCCGTTGTTGCGCAGCGAGTGGGTCCGGCCCGGCACGCACATCACCGCTGTCGGGGCCGATGCGCCAGGCAAGCAGGAGCTGGACCCGGCGCTGGTGGCCAGGGCAGATCGCATCATCGTCGACTCGATGGCCCAGTGCAGCCAGTACGGCGAGGTTGCCCACGCCTTGAACAGCGGCCGGATCGACGCCAGCCAGTTGATCGAACTGGGTACGCTGCTGGCTGGCCGCGCCAAAGGGCGTGAGCATGATCGCCAGATCACCCTGGCGGACCTGACCGGTGTAGCCGTGCAGGATGCGCAGATCTCAAGCTGCGCCCTGGCTGCGATGGCCGCCTGAGACCACGCCGGCGTCAGACAAAGCGCTGGACCTGCGCCGGCGTCCGCTGCATCAGCACCTTACCGTTGCGTACCGACACCAGCGCATGCCCCTGGCTGCGCACCATCTCGTAATCATCCGGCGCCGACAGCAGCAACAGGTTCGCCGGCCGCCCCACCTCGATGCCGTAGCGCTCGCCCAGGTTCAGGGTGCGGGCGCTGTTGTCGGTGATCAGGTCCAGGCAGCGCTGCAGGTCTTCGTAACCAAGCATATGGCAGATGTGCAGGCCGGCCTCGAGAATACGCAGGATGTTGCCGTTGCCCAGCGGGTACCAAGGGTCGACGATGGAATCCTGGCCAAAGCATACGTTCATCCCGGCGCGGTCGAGTTCGGCCACGCGGGTGACACCGCGGCGTTTCGGAAAGTTGTCGAAACGCCCTTGCAAGTGAATGCTCTCGGTCGGGCAGGAGACGAAGTTGATACCCGACTGCTTGAGCAAGCGAAACAGCTTGTAGCAGTAGGCATTGTCGTACGAGCCCATGGCCACGGTATGGCTGGCTGTGACCCGAGCCCCCATGTCGCGCACCCGGGCCTCTTCGGCCAGCACTTCGAGGAAGCGTGACTGCGGGTCGTCGGTCTCGTCGCAATGCACATCCACCAGGCAGCCGGTGCGCTCGGCCAGGTCCATCAGGAACTTCACCGACGACACGCCCTGGTCGCGGGTGTTTTCGAAATGCGGGATACCACCGACCACATCGGCGCCAATGGCCACCGCTTCGCTCATCAGCGCCCGGCCGTTGGGGTACGACTCGATACCCTCCTGGGGGAAGGCGACGATCTGCAGATCAAGCAGGTCGCGCACTTCGTCACGCACTTCAACCATGGCCTTGAGCGCGGTCAGGGTGGGGTCGGTGACATCGACATGGGTGCGCACATGCTGGATGCCATGGTCCACCAACATGCCGATGGTCTTTTTCGCGCGGCGCTTGATGTCGTCGTGGGTGGTGATTGCCTTGCGCTCGGCCCAGCGCTCGATGCCTTCGAACAGGGTGCCGCTCATGTTCCACTGCGGCTCGCCAGCAGTCAGCGTGGCGTCCAGATGAATGTGCGGTTCGATAAAGGGTGCCACCACCAGGTTCTGGCCGGCATCCAGGTCATCGGCAGCGCGCGGCGCCACCCCGTCGGCCTGGGGCTTGATGGCGGCTATGCGTTCGTCGCTCAGTTCGATGCGGAACAGGCCAGGCTTGCCGCGCAGGCGTGCGTTGATGATGTTCATGAGGCTTCTCCCTGGGCTTGGCTGATGGCCCTACCAGCATAGTGGCGCAAGCCCTGTGGTATTTGCTACTGGCCCTATCGCCGGTGCAGGCAGCAAATCAGGCTCCGTCCAAGCCCATCTGCCAGAAGTCCGCCTCCAGGCTGGACGCCTGGCCGAAAATCCCCACCAGTTCGGCAAACCGTTGCTCGGTCATGCTCCGTGCTGCCAGCTCGTCCAGATGCTTGCGCGCCGCGGTGGCGACACCCTGGTAGCCCTCGCCGGCATACTCTGCGATCCATTCACGGTACGGGTGACTGCTCAAATCGCCAATGCGCTCGGACAGCGTTCGGCCGATCTCGGCATAGCCGATCACGCAGGGTGCCAACGCCACATGCAGCTCGAGCAGGTCACCCGCAGCGCCGCAGTCCAGCACGTAGCGGGTATAGGCAACCGTGGCCTGGTGTTCTGGTGCCGCCTCGATATCGGCCTGGGTCAGGCCCCAGCGTGCACATAGGCGCAAGTGCAGCTCGGTTTCGTCCAGAATCGCCGCCAGCCCGGCCTGCGCAGCGCGGATGTCGGCCGGGCGACGGCTCTTGTAGGCAGCCAGCGCCCAGGCGCGGGCGAACTGGATGAGAAACAGGTAATCCTGTACCAGGTAGGTGCGGAAGGCGGCATCGCTCAGCGTACCCTCGCCCATCTGGCGCACGAAGTCGTGGTCGACATAACTGTTCCACTGCGGCGTGGCAGCGGCCTTGAGGCGATCGAAGATATCCATGCCCAGTTGTCCTCCGGGTAGACGGCGTTGAAGAAAGCCCGCTCCAGCGCCACGGTGCGCTGGCAGAAGTCACCGGCCAGCACGGCTTCCTGTGGGCCGACGCGGTCGAGTTCGGCTTGCAGGAAGGCAACGAAGTCCTGGTATGTCGGCCGGTTCACTGCCTTGGCATGGACGAGCCTCACAGCAAGGCCGGCAAAAGACAGGTTACAAGGCACATCCCTTCGCCGGCCTGATCCGGATCAGGTTCGTGGGGGCACCGCGCTGCAGCGTCCAGCGGTTCATCAGCCCATTGCCGGGCGCCCCTTGGTGGCGCTCAGGTATACCCCAGGGCGCCGGTGCTGTCACTACCCAATCAGTGGGCAATGGGTGACCCACTAGTGGGGACCTTCACCCATTTTTGACGCTACGGCATTTAACGCACACCAGGCACTACAAGGATTTGTTTGGAAAGGTATTCCCCCAATTTGGGTTGGCACAACCGTTGCTCTAGCCCCATAAACGGGCAAAACGCCATCGATAGCGTAAAGCCATAAGGCCGCGAGCGAGGCACAAGGCTATGAAAACATCTGCCGTGATCCACCCAGCCAGGCACGCATTCCAGCTGTCCACCGTCATTACGCTGATGCTCGGCCTCGGGCTGGTAACGGCTACCGCTGCTCCCCTCGACGACAACAGCATGCCACCGCCGACCGACCCGTCGGCCTACACCAACCAGCCGGCCGACCCGACCCAGGCCTTGCTAGACCTCTACAACATGCCGCCGACCAACCAAGGTGCGCTGGAGCTGACCAATGGCGTGTACGGCGACCGCGACACGGTACGCGCCAACAACGTGCTGCCGCCGGCCCTGCAAACCGGTAACAAATACCCCACCAACGGCAAGCCCAGCCCGCTGTTCGGGGCACTGCCGTTTACCCAGCAGTTGCTGCTGTTCGAGGAATTCGGCACGGAAAAGCTCGACCCCACGCTGCCGCCGCCCCCCCTGACCTTCCCCGTGCCCACCTTGGGCGCAGCACCGGCGCAGGACCCTAACGTGGTAGCTCGCAGCGGCCCCAGCGGCACGGCCCTGGAAGCCTTCCTCAAACAGCCGGGCCTGTACCCGTTCCCGACCCAGTATTCCAACGTGCTCGACCGCAACCCGTGGAAGGCGCAGATCGAGATGTTCCTCAACCGCCAGCCGGTCGGTTCGCCGGCGGAAGGCCGGCCACCAGGAAAAGGCTGGTCGCACCAGCGCTGGAACGAGTTCACCCCGCAGGCGGGGTTCAAGACCGCCCAGGCCGGTGCGCGCATCAACCTTGGCCTGCGTGACCGCAGGCAACTGCACAACTACGCGGTTGGCGAGTTCGCCCCGGGCGGCCTGTACTACCAGACCTCCGACATCCCGACCACGCTGGGCACCACCAAGGGTATCGACACCCGCTTCCACCCGAAAATGCCACTGCAAAACCACAAGTCGCTATGGACCTTCGACGGCACCTTCCCGCCCAAGTTGCTGATGGTGCGCTATGGCCAACCGATCCTGATGCGCCACTACAACGCCTTGCCGATCGACCCTTCGGCCAACGCCGGCTTTGGCCTGCACACCCTTTCGACCCACGAGCACAACGGCCACTCACCGGCCGAGAGTGACGGCTTTGCCAACGCCTATTTCTTCCCAGGGCAGTACTACGACTACCGCTGGCCGCTGCAACTGGCCGGTTACGACACCATCAACACCCGGGCCCAGGACCCGCGTGCAGCGTTCCCCTGCTCGCCGGGTGAAACCCTGTTCGTCAATGACGCCTCGCCAGGCCTGAAAACCTGCCAGAACGGCAGCATCAAGATTCGTGGTGACTGGCGCGAAACCATGAGCACCCACTGGTTCCACGACCACATGCTGGATTTCACGGCGCAGAACGTCTACAAAGGCAACGCCACCATGATGAACTACTACAGCGCCCTGGACCGTGGCAACGAGGCGCTGCAGGATGGCGTGAACCTGCGCTTCCCCAGTGGTTCGGGCATGCCGTGGGGTAACCGCGACTATGACGTCAACCTGGTGATCGCCGACAAGGCCTGGGATGCCAACGGCCAGCTGTGGTTCAACCCGTTCAACACCGATGGTTTCCTCGGCGACCAGATCCTGGTCAACTGGCAGTACCGGCCCGTGCTCAAGGTACGGGCACGCAGCTACCGCTTCCGTATCCTCAACGGCTCGGTGTCGCGCTACTTCAAGTTCGCCGTGGTGCGGGAAATTGCCGGCACCAGTGGCGAATTCAAAGGCCCGACCGGCTCCAACGTATCGTATGCGCGGGTGCCGTTCCACATGATCGCCAACGACGGCAACATCATGGAGCACACCGTGCCGTTCGACGGCACCCTGGACCTCAACGGTGACGGCAACCTGCAGGACAACAACGGCATCCTGCCACTGCAAGGTATCGCCGAGCGTTACGACATCATCATCAACTTCGCCAAGAACGGCATCAAGGTCGGCGACAAGCTGTACTTCGTCAACCTGGAAGAGCACCTGAGCGGCAAGGGGCCGGAAGGCGCCATCGCGCTGGCCGACGTGCTCTCGGAAAAGTACAAGCCAGTGATCAAGCAGACCACCAGCGGCCCGCGCTGGGAAAACGGCGACCCAGGGATCGGCAAGTTCCTGCAGCTTGTGGTACAGCCCTACAGTGGCCAGGACCTGAGCATGAACCCCGCAGACTATGAGCCGGCCAAACCGGGCAAGGCCGAAGGCCTGAAGATGCTACCACTGCCGATTGACCGCAACTCTGCCACCGACCAGGCCAAGCTCAAGGCGGCCCGCCACCGCGAGTTCATCTTCGGTCGCTCCGACGGTACCGATACCCAGCCCTGGACCATCAAGACCGATGGCGGCTTTGGCTACAGCATGGACCCACGGCGTATCGGTGCGGCGCCACAGCTGGCCCAGCAGTCCACCGACGGCGGTTTCAGCGGCGACGGCACCCTGGAAGTGTGGAAAATCGTCAACGGCGGCAATGGCTGGAGCCACCCGGTGCATGTGCACTTCGAGGAAGGAGTGATCCTCAGCCGCGACGGCAAGGCACCGCCAGAATGGGAAAAGTGGGCGCGCAAGGACGTGTACCGCATCGGGCCGGATGTCGATTCGTCGGAGGAAGTGGAAATGGCCATCCGCTTCCGCGAGTTTGCCGGTACCTACATGGAACATTGCCACAACACCCAGCATGAGGACTCATCGATGCTGCTGCGTTGGGACCTGGAACACCCAGGCCAGTTCCAGGTGATGCCGACCCCGCTGCCGGGCTGGGATGGCGTGGAGTACGTGGCTTCGGTTGGCCTGCCGACATTCCGCACCAAAGACCAAGGCGAAGACCCGGTCAACAAGCCGCCGGTCGCGGCCAACGACAGCGCCGCAACCACGGCCGGCAAGCCGATCACCCTGAATGTACTGGCCAACGACACCGACCCGGAAGGCAACCTGCCGCTGAAGGTCGTCGGTCTCAGCCAACCGGACTCCGGCCAGGGCACCACCAGCACCGATGGCACCACGGTGACCTACACCCCGCCGGCTACGGTTGCCACGCCGTTCACCGCCAGCTTCAACTACTCGGCGCGTGACGCCAAGGGCGCCGAATCGGTAACACCGGCTACGGTCAGCATCGCGGTAGGCGCAGCGGCGATCGACCAGATCCAGGTCACCACTGCCACGGTGCAGGTGCTCAGCAGCAACCGTTTCACCTGGGAGGTCGCAGGCACTACCTCGGTGGCCACGGGCAACAGCATCACTGTGACCGTGGCTACCACCGGCGGCCCGGTGAACCTGGGCACCGCCACAATGACCGCCACGAGCAGCGGTGCCAGCTGGCGGTTGGTGGCAACCACCAGCGGCTATGGCCCGGCCACGCCGGCGACGGTGACCGTGAAATCGGCGCTGGGGCAGAGCGTGACCGCGCCAGTCAGATACAAGTGAGGGTAAAGCGGGGGCCGCTTGGCGGCCCATCGCCGGCAAGCCGGCTCCCACCTCGACTGCATCGGCTCCAAGCCTTGTGCAGTACCTGTGGAAGCTGGCCCAGCCCTTTGGGGCGTAGATAACTGCACTTGCAAGCAGTCCGCATACCCTGTGGGAGCGGCTTTAGCCGCGAAGAATCCAACGCGGTGCATGGCACCGGCTTCGCCGGTGTTCGCGGCTAAAGCCGCTCCCACAGGGCCCCTGCCAACTCAATGAGTGATGTGCAGTTCTGTGGGGGCTGGCTTGCCGGTGATGGGCTGCGTGGCAGCCTCAATACCGTTACGAGGACCGCATCATGTCCGGCTCATGGCGTTTCCTGCTGGTGCTCTCGCTGTTCGCCGCCAGCATCCCGTTCTGGCCGCTGCAACCGCAACAACCCGTGGCCGAGGAAGCAGCAACCCCTTGGGGCGCCGACTACTTTCCCAACATCCCCCTGCTCACCCAGGACGGGGAAAAAGTGCATTTTTTCGACGACCTGATCAAGGACAAGGTGGTCGCCATCAACTTCATCTTTACCGGCTGCTCCGACTCCTGCCCAGTGGAAACCGCCCGCCTGCGCCAGGTGCAGAAAATCCTCGGTGATCGGGTCGGCAAGGACATCTTCCTCTATTCCATCAGCATCGACCCCTACAACGACACCCCCGCCACCCTCAAGCGCTACGCCGAAAAGTTCGGTATCGGCCCTGGCTGGACGCTGCTCACCGGCGAGCCGGCCGATATCGAGCAATTGCGCCGTAGCCTCGGCCTGTACATCGAAGGCCTGGAAAACGGCCGCTCCAAGGACCACAACCTGAGCCTGATCATCGGCAACCAGGCCACCGGCCGCTGGATGAAGGCCTCGCCCTTCGAAAGCCCGTACATCCTCGCCGACCGCCTGGGCAACAGCCTGCACAACTGGAAACAGGCCAGTGCCATGGCCAATGACTACGCCCAGGCGCCCAAGGTACGCCCCCCCAGCAGCGGCGAGCAGCTTTTCCGTACCCGCTGTTCGTCCTGCCACACCCTTGGCAACGCCGAGCCAGGGCAACCCGGCATCGGTCCTGACCTGCTGGGCGTGACCCGCCAGCGTGACGCCAACTGGCTGACCCGCTGGCTTAAGGAACCCGACCAGATGCTGGCACAGAAAGACCCCCTGGCCATGCTTCTGTACGAACAATACAACCGCCTGGCCATGCCCAACATGCGCCTGGGCGATGCCGAAGTCAGCGCGCTGATGAGCTACATAGAGGAAGAAACCGCACGCCTGCAGACGCCCCTGGCAGAAAAGGGAAACCCTTAAAGGCAACGCGCCATCAGTCATGCTGAAACCACCGCCGGGACAGGCAACCCATTTCGGTTTATCGTGTGCCCATCGCCCACCGACACCCGCACCATGACCGACATCGAGCGCTACCTCCGCGCCGCCACCCGTGACAACACCCGGCGCAGCTACCAGGCCGCCATCGAGCATTTCGAAACCCACTGGGGCGGCTTTCTCCCTGCCACGGCCGAGAGCATTGCCCGCTACCTGGCCGATCACGCAGACCAGCATGCAGTCAGCACACTGCGCCAGCGCCTGGCCGCGCTCAGCCAATGGCACGTGGCCCAAGGTTTCCCCGACCCGACCAAGGCACCGCTGGTGCGCCAGGTACTACGCGGCATCCGCACCCTGCACCCGGCACCGCCCAGGCAAGCCGCGCCGCTGTTGCTGCAGCACCTGCAAAGCGCAGTGGAATGTTTTGAAGAAGAAGCCCGCCAGGCCCGGGAACACCATGACCTGGCCGCCTTGCGCCGGGCGCGCCGCGACGCTGCCCTGTTGTTGCTGGGCTTCTGGCGCGGCTTTCGGGGTGATGAACTGGCACGCCTGCGCGTCGAGCACATCCAGGCCGAGGCCGGTGTCGGCATTACCCTGTTCCTGCCGCGCAGCAAGGGCGACCGCGAAGCCCTGGGCGTACAACACCGCACCCCGGCCCTCAAGGCCTTGTGCCCGGTCACGGCCTACCTGCAATGGCTGGAAGTCGCCGGCATCGCCCATGGGCCGGTGTTCCGCAAACTCGACCGCTGGGGCAACCTCAGCGACGCCGCGCTCAACAGCAACAGCCTGGTCGGCCTGTTGCGGCGCATGCTGGAACGCGCCGGGGTACCAGCGGCGCTGTATACCGGCCACTCGCTGCGCCGTGGCTTTGCCACCTGGGCCACGGCCAACGGCTGGGAGTTGAAGTCGCTGATGAGCTACGTGGGGTGGAAAGACGCCAAGTCGGCGTTACGTTACATCGACGCGGCGCAGCGCTTTGGCGAACTGGCCGTGCTACCGGCCAGCCAGGCGCAAAAGCTTATTCCTTAGGTACACCGCCCCAGCGGGCAATACCCTTTGGGAATTTACACCGCGCAGCATCCAATGGGTGCATGGCACCGGCTTCGCAGGTGCTCGCGGTGAACCCGCTCCCACAGCGCTCACCGGTCAACCTGCTCAAATCTGCTTCGCGCAACGCCACATGCGCCCGATATCACAAGCTCGCGCCCGCAGCAGCCCGGCGGCATTGGCACATGCCTGCTCCAGGCTCATCGGCCCGCTGGCCAGGGCAAAGGCGGCATCGACCCCATGGGCATACAGCTGCTGGTAGCCCTCACCCAAGGTCCCGGCCAGCACCACCACCGGCACCCCATGGCGCTTGGCAACCCTGGCCACACCCATTGGCGTCTTGCCACGCAAGGTCTGGGCGTCGAAGCGCCCTTCGCCGGTCACCACCAGGTCCGCGCCTTGCACCAAGGCATCCAGGCCGGCCAGTTCGGCTACCACTTCCACCCCGGGACGGAACTGCGCGTCCATGAATGCCCGGGCCGCGAACCCCATGCCGCCGGCAGCGCCGCAGCCAGGGTAGTCGCGCACATCCTCCCCCAGCAACTGCGCACAATGGTCGGCAAAATGACCCAGGGCCTGGTCCAGCGCCTGCACCTGCTGCGGGTTGGCGCCCTTCTGCGGGCCGAAGATCGCCGAGGCGCCATTGGCGCCACACAGCGGGTTGTCGACGTCTGCCGCAACTTCGAATTGCACCTCGGCCAGACGCGGGTCGAGGTCGCTGGCATCGATGCGGGCCAGTTTGGCCAAGGCCAGGCCGCCCTCTTCCAGTGCTTGCCCGTCGGCGTCCAGCAGGCGCAGGCCCAGCGCCCGCAACATGCCGCTGCCCGCGTCGTTGGTGGCACTGCCGCCGATGGCCAGCACTACCCGTTGCGCGCCGGCGGCCAGGGCGGCGGCAATCAGCTCGCCGGTGCCCCAGGTGCTGCTGCGACAGGCATCGCGCAGGCCAGTCGGCACCAGCTGCAGGCCACTGGCCTGGGCCATTTCGATGATTGCCGTGCGGCTTTGCGGTAGCCAGCCCCAACCGGCCTCGACGCTTTGCCCCAGTGGCCCGCGCACGGTCTGACAACGCAGTTCGCCGTGGCTGGCGGCAAGAATCGCATCCATGGTGCCTTCGCCACCGTCGGCCATCGGGCACTCGACCAGCTCGGCCTCCGGCCAGGCCTCGCCCAAGCCCGTCGCAATGGCGCGGGCGACACCGGCAGCGTCGAGGCTGTCCTTGAACGAGTCGGGGGCAATGACGATCTTCATGGGGTTTCTCCTGTCCAGATGAGCGGCATGCTGACAGGTGCTTGCCAAGGTGGCCTCGGTCAAATGCACAAAACGCCGGGCGGGTTGTTTGGGCAGATGCCTTTCGCCTGTATTGGCCCTATCGCCGGTGCAGGCAACCCTTCAGTCGGCAGGCAGCAGCTGCAACCCCAGGTACAAGCTAAGCATGCCTTCCATGCGCAGCGGGTCCACCTCGCCCAGTTCGGCAATCCGTTCCAGGCGGTAGCGCAGGCTGTTGCGGTGGATGCCCAGGGCATCGGCACAGGCCTGGCTCTGGCCATCGTGGGCACACCAGGCGCGCAGGGTGGTGAGCAACTGCCCACTACTGTCCTTGCTGCGAATTCGCTGCAAAGGCTCCAGCAATTCATCCAGCGCATCATCGTTGCGATGCCGCCACAGCAAGGCTGGCAACCGGTAGCGCTGCAAGCTGAGCAGGCGCTCGCCGGGCAGTACCTCGCGCCCATAGGCCAACAGGTCGCGCACCCGGCGATAACCCCGGCGCAGTTGTTCCAGGCTTTGCGCGGCACCGCCCAGGGCCAGCCGTTCCACTTCCCAGCCATGGCGTTGCAGGCGTTCCAGCAGGCGCGGTTCGTCCAGCACCACGCTGGCCGGGCGACACCACAACAACGACTGGCGGGCCGGGCTGACACACCAACTGTCCGGGTAGCGGCTCATCAACCACGCCGACAGCGTTTCGGCGGGTGGCCCCGAGGCCAGCTCGAACAGGCACGGTACCCGTGGCAACTGGGGTTTCAGGCCCAGTTGCCGAGCCTCGTCGAGCAACCGGGGAGAATCGCCGCTGCCGCCCAGCAGCAGGGCCAGCAAATCGTCACAGCGCTGCCGTCGCCATTGCTGGTCGGCCTGCAAATGGCGCTGGGCCAGCAGCATTTCGGCGGTCATGCGCACCAGCTCGCCATAGGTGCGCACTTGCTGCGGGTCACCGGTCAGGCCAAGTACGCCCATCAATCGGCCATCGAGCATCAGCGGCAGGTTCACCCCGGGTTGCACGCCCTTCAGGCATTTGGCCGCGTCGGTGTCCAGCTCGACGATCCGGCCGTTGGCCAGTACCAGCTGCGCGCCCTCGTGACGGGTATTGATGCGCTCCGGTTCGCCACTGCCGAGGATCAAACCTTGGCTGTCCATGACATTGACGTTGCAGGGCAGAATTGCCATCGCCCGGTCCACGATATCCTGTGCCAGGTCATGGTCGAGTTCGAACATTGAACGGTCCTTTGGGTGTCAGGTTTTGGGCTCGGGCACAGCAGCCCGGTGCAAGTGCTGTGCAAAAGCACAAAGACAGGCACGCCGCAGTCCCCGAGACTCGTCAGGGCGAGCGCCGGAACAGGCGACGCGGCGACAACCATAACA
>Ga0247821_10000119_pt1 | contig 44990 bp, 75 predicted proteins | sample 13C_Glycerol_Day_FD_192481 | JGI IMG/M metagenome (GOLD analysis project Ga0247821, IMG submission 192481) | Soil microbial communities from agricultural site in Penn Yan, New York, United States - 13C_Glycerol_Day14 | ecosystem: Environmental > Terrestrial > Soil > Agricultural land | place... | reverse complement strand
GCTGCTGCCCTGCAGGCGGGCCCCCCGCCCGCTGCGGTGGCTGCCCCGGCCCCGGTAGCGGCACCCCCGGCGGCGGCCCCGCAGGTGGAGATTGACCCGGCCACCATGGCGAAGGTTCAGGCGCTCATTGGTGCCGGGATTGATACGCCGACGATCGTGGCGGCTACCGGGCTGTCGGAGGGCGCCGTGAACGCCGTCCGCGGGCTCGCCGGCTAGCCATGAACATTCATCACCTAGCGCTATCCATCCTGCTCATGCTTTTCATGGGCGGCTGGGGGGTAGCGCTAGGCACGATGATTGAGCTTGCAGTCGGGTATATCTCACTAAGGAAAGAGTGGCAATGAACAAGATCAAGCAGAAGATCGGGGCAGCTGCGGCCGGCCTCGCGCTCGCCGGCGGCCTCGCTGTGGGCGGCACGGTCGTCACGGCCGAGCCTGCGCAGGCGTGGACGCAATCGTGCAAGACGGTAGACGCCGGGTACGGGTACACCCTGTACGGCTCCCCTTGGCCGGGATACCGCTACGCGACGGCCTGCTACGTGGACTACAGCTGGTGGGAAGAAGTCAGCTTCCCTTGGCCGCACGACCAGTGGTTCTTCTCCAACTACCGCAACTACCGCTAAGGAACATCATGGATTTCACTGAATTCATTCAGGATCACGCGCCCGGCCGTTCCGAAGCCGGCCGGCTGCTGGGAAAGCTGGTGGACGCCGTGCGCGACACCGGGAAGCCCGGCACGCTCACGTTCACCGTGAAGATCGACGTGGACAAGGCGCAGCCCAACACCGGGCTCCTGATTTCCGACGAAGTGGCGGCGAAGCTTCCGAAGCATGAGCGGCCGGTGCGGAAGGCGTGGATGCTGCCTTCCGGGCAGGTGGTGGACTACGACCCGGACGCCCCGCCGATGCCGGGTATGGCTGTGGACGGCGCCGGGAAGCTGGTTGATCTGGACGCCGAGGAACTGCAGGCGTCGGCCGCGCATTTCCTGCAGCACACCACGGGCGTATTCACTGGCCTGCAGGTGGTGCCGGATGCGGTGGACGACGAGGACCTGCCGGTGGTGGATATGTCCGGGCACACCCCGGGCGACCCGCTGCCCGTGGTCGATATGTCCGCCGGGGTTTCACCGGCTGAGGACGCGGCCGACGAGGAAGCCGCGGCGGTGGCCGAGGAAATGGCTGCAGCTGCAGGCTACCCGGGCGCCGGCGACGAGGGCCCGGCCGCGGTACTGGAAACCGTGGGCGTATCCGGTACCGAGTTTGGCACCGGGCCGGCCGAGGAAGAAGGGCCGGCGGATTTCGACCCGCGCAACCCTTTCGCATTGGCTGACACTGCACCCCCGGCCCGCAGTGCTGGCCTGACGGACCCGCCGGAAAAGAAAGCACGCGCACCCCGCAAGCCGCGCACTGCTGCAGCGAAGTAGTGACCTAGCCTGCCGGGCCTCGGTAATGGGGCCCGGCAGGCTTACACTGAAAATCCCGAATCTCTTGGAAGGAACCGCAAATCATGACCGAGAACAACCGCATCACCGCCCCCGAAGAAGCACCCTTCGTGGACCTCGACTTCGTGGACACCCCGGAGCAGGACTGGGACGGCGAACGCCCCCCGATTGCCGTCCTGTGCGGAAGCACCCGGTTCCGGGCCGACCTCGAAGCCGCGAACCACGACCTCACCCTGCAGGGGTACATCGTGCTTGCGCCGGGCGTCTACGTGCACGGGCTGCCCGAGGGCGTCCACATTGACGACGAGGACAAGGAAGCGCTGGACCGGCTGCACCTGCGGAAGATCGACATGGCCGACGTGGTGATGGTCGTGAACCCGGGCGGGTACATTGGCCGCAGCACGGAGACGGAGATTGCCTACGCTAACAGCCTCGGCAAGCCGGTCCTCTACAGCGACGCACCTGCGGAGAATGTCTAGCCGCCCTGCCGGCACCCGTGCTACGGGGCAGGGGCGCAATAAGAAGCCCCTGCCCCTGACGGACATCATCGACCCCCGCACGGGCGAGCCGCTGCCACACTGCCGATTCTGCCAGCGCAGTCTACGGCCGAAGCTGACCACCGCGAAGGAATACCCCCTCACCGTTCCCCGCTGCAATGACACCTGCTGCAGCTCGCCTATGTGCCGGGACCAGAACCGCGAGGAAAAGGGCGGCGCGTGCACGGAGAAGGACAGCGCCGCCGGGCTGCAGCAGCAGTACCCGGAGCCGGCACTCGATTGGTACATCCAGCAGCGCAGGATGCGTCTGCTGAACGACGCGCTCGCGGTGCGGGCGACCAGCAGCAGGAGCGGTACGAATGACCGATTTACTCGCTAAGGCGCGTGAGCTTACCGCCGCCGGCATTTCAGTAATCCCCATCAGGCAGGGCACGAAGGCGCCGGGCGTCCCGAAGTGGGCGCCGTACCAAGACCGCATTGCCACCCCGGCCGAGATTGAAGCGTGGTTCGGGCCGGGCAGTACCTACGGGCTGGCGATCGTTACCGGCGCCGTGTCGGGCAACCTCGAAATGACAGAAATCGAGGGCCGGGCGCTTCCCCTGTTCGCTGACGTGGTGCAGCTGGCGACCGACTCCGGGCTTGGGCCACTCATGGCGAAGGTGGGCGGGTGGCTGGAAAAGTCACCATCGGGCGGCCTGCACTGGTTCTACCGGCTGGCCGAGGTCCCGGCCGGCAACACGAAGGGTGCCCGGCGCAAGGCCACCCCGGACGAGCTGGCAGAGAACCCGGGCGAGAAAGTCAAGGTACTTTCGGAAACCCGCGGCGAGCATGGCTACGTCGTGGCTGCGCCTACCGACTACGGGACGGCCGGGCGCTGGGAAATCATCGGCGCCGGCGGGCCCCACAGCCTGCCCACACTGACGACCGAGGAACGCGAGGACTTCCACACCCTGCTCGGCACCATGGGCGATCAGGACGCCGAACCGGAGCGCAGCCCGGGCGTCCCCGTGACTGTGTTCGCGGCGCCGGCCGGGCCCACCAACGGCATTTTCGACGGGCTGCGGCCGGGCGACGACTTCAACGAACGCGCTAGCTGGGAACAGCTGCTTGGGGACGCCGGCTGGACCAAGGCGTTCGACTTCCCCGGGGGCGGCATCGCATGGCGGCGGCCCGGCAAGAAGGACTACGGCATCAGTGCCAGCACGGGCCGCGACCCGGAGGCCGACCGGCTGTTCGTGTTTTCGACCAGCACGGAGCTTCCCGACAACCAGCCAATCGACAAGTTTGGCTACTACACCCTCATGAACCACAACGGCGATTTCTCCCGTGCTTCTTCCGCGCTGAAAGAACTTGGATACGGCCGGGAACCGGAGCGGGTAGTGCAGGCGCAGCAGCAGCCGCCACAGCCTGCCACAGCCGGCAACGTGGCCTATATGGCTGACTATGCCCCGGTGGCTGCGCCGGCCCCGGAGGCTGCGGCGCAGCCGGCCCGCACGCCCGTTTACACGGACGACGGGAACGCCCAAGCCCTGATCCAGCGCGACGGGCACCGCATACGGTACAACAGCACTGCCGGGCGGTGGCTGCTGTGGAACGGGATGGTGTGGGAGGAACAGCCCGACAGCGGCGGCACAGTGCGCGAGGTAGCTAAGGAAATGGCGCGGGAAATGCCGGGCGGTAGTTCCCGGGCGGACAAGCACAAGGGGTATTCGCTGTCCGTGTCGGGCGTATCCAATGTGCTGAAATCGGCGCAGACCGACCTCCGGGTAGTGGTCACGGCCGGTGATCTGGACGCGAACGGCTGGGAGCTGAACACCCCGGGCGGCATCGTGGACCTGAACACCGGCGAGCTGCTGCCTAGCGACCCGGCCCGGATGCACACCCGGCTCACGAAGGTAACGCCGGCGGACCCTGCGGTGCGGCCGTTCGCGGGTAGCCGGTTCGCTAAGTTCATTTCCGATACGTTCCCCGACCCGGCCATTGCGGAATTTGTGCAGCGGCTACTCGGTGCCAGCATCATCGGTGAACACACCGGGGAAGTGCTGCCGTTCGCTTTGGGCGGCGGCGGCAACGGCAAGACGGCTCTGTTCGAAATGGTGGCCGGCGTCCTCGCCCGGTATGCCACTACGGCCGAGAGCGGGTTCCTGATGGAGCAGCGCAGCGACAAGCACAGCACGGAGATTGCGAAGCTGTCCGGGGCGCGGTTCGTCATGTGTTCGGAAGTGAACGAGGGGGACAAATTTGACGAGGCCAAGGTGAAGCGCCTCACTGGTGGCGACCGGCTGACGGCCCGGTTCATGCACAAGGACTTCTTCGACTTCGACCCGACGCACCACCTGTGGCTTGCCGGGAACCACCAGCCGGCGGTCGGTTCCGGCGGTGAAGGGTTCTGGCGGCGGCTGCTGCTGATCCCGTTCGACCACACGGTGCCGAAGGAGGACAGGCAGCCCGGGCTTGCCGGGCTGCTGGTGGACGAGGAAGGCGACATTATTCTGCGGTGGCTGATCGACGGCGCTGTGGAATATGGGCGGATCAAGTTCGAGAATGAGCCGGCTGCGGTGCGGCTGCGGACTGCGGAGTACGCGGAATCCGAGGACAGTGTGGGGCAGTTCGTTGAGGAATGCTGCGAGCTGCACCCGGAAGCGCCGGCGCACCATACCCTCGTCGTTGGGAAGGTGTACGACGCCTACGAGCAGTGGTGCAAGCGGAATTCTGAGAAGCCCATCAGTAAGCGCGGTGTGTCGGTCTGGATGTCCGGGCACGGTGTGCTGACGGGCAATCAGGTACGGGGGACGGGCGGGGTGCGCCGGTATGGTGGCATCTGCTTCCGGCCCGCGGAAGAAGAAGATCGGCCGTTCAGCTACTAGGAGGAACCTATGCGCAAGCCGCCGTAGAGCGGTGGACACAAGATGATGTAGAAAACCCCCCGGTTGCTCGCGCTGACGGGGGGTTTTCGCTGTGCCGGGCAGGCTAGGAAATGTGCTTGGGGTGGACGTGGAGCAGGTTCTCGTAGAAGCCGTTCCACTCGACCCGGATTGCCCGGCGGTGGAGCCCGGTGGCTGCGGCTTCCCCGATGCACTTCCCGCAGTAGCAGGGTTCGTTGGTGAGTACGTCGGCGCCGTTGAGCCATTCGATGCTGCCCCAGTAGGCGAGGCAGCTGCCGTTGGTGAAGCCGTTCATCTGGTCTTTCTGTTCCTGCGTCATGGCTACCACTCCCCATCTTCTTCGTCGTCGGTGGTGCCGGCGACCATGTTGTTCACGATGTCGTCAAACCAGCGGTCGCCGTTCTGCAGCTTGAACATGGCGAGGATGCCGCCATTCAGGCCGACCAGCGGGAACATGAGGGCGGTGAGGTCGGGCTGGAAAGGATCGGTGACGGTGCCCTTGGTGGCAGCGTATTCGTTGATCGCCTGCCCGGTGGTGGTGTACCAATGGCCGGGGGTGCCGCAGCCGGCGGCCTGCAACATATCCGTGTAGCCGGCGACCCACTGGTTCAGGTCGCCGCCGGCGCCGAGGATGGTGTAGTAGGAGCCTTCGAAAGCGGTTACGAGGTCTGCGTTGAGCATTTGAATCCCTGTCTTTCTGGTTAGTAGTTGGTGCAGTGCTTGACGGCGATCGCTTCGGCCCGTGCTACCGGGCGGCTGCTGTAGCGGCGCTCGCCGCCCTTGTAGGGGTTGAACACGGTAACGGCTGCGGTGGTCCAATCCTCGCTGTAGTCCACGTAGGCGAGGGTTTCGCCAAGCTGGTTGCGGTACTCGGTGGTTACACCCTGCCCGAGCTGGGAACCCTCGATGCGGTCAAAGCTGGTGGTGGTGTACTGTGCCATTTTGAATCCCTGCCCTTCGTGGTGTTTCCTTCTACCTCGAATGTAGTGGAACGCTACAGTAGGCGCAAGGGCTTTTGTTCACCGGCTATCCCCCTACATGACAGTAGGGCCCCCGCAGTTTCCTAAGCTGCAGGGGCCCTACTGTGGTCTGAGCGAGCTAGGCTGCCTCGTGGTCGCCGGGGTGTGCCAGCGCCGGCGCTTCCAGCGCGAGCCGCAGGTGGCCTAGCGCGTACTCCACTGCCCGGCCGAGGGGGGTGGTCCATGTGCCCGTCTGCTCCGTGCGGTGTTGCACGTTGGTCAGCAGCTCCACGATCGAACCTACCTCGGGTGATTCCCGCAGGGCGGCAAGCGCGGAATCCGCAGCTGCCAGAGCATCGTTTTCCGCCTCGGGGTTCAGGGGCGCCACTGCCGGCAGTGTGCCGTTCTCCTTGGGGCTGGCGGCCGTCAGTTCATCCGGCCACCGTTCCGCGATGTGTTCCCGCATGGCCTGCGCTGCCCGGGCTGCGCTGCGGTACGTGTAGCGGCGGCCTCCTGTACGCTCAACCACGTACCCGGCGTCGGTGTGGGTAATCTGGCCTGCATTCAGCACGTCGTCGCCGGTGAGGCGGATTTGCCACAGGGAGGCGGGTTCGCCGTGGACGGTGGTGAAGCTGCGAGTGATGATTTCCATTGGGATCAGTCCTAGGGTGGTAGCTGGTGCGGTTGGTTTCGTATAGGCGCCTCCCCTTGGTGCCTTTATAGGGTGATCCCCCCATGGCTCAGTTGTACCTAGATGCGACTACCTGTGCAAGCCCTTTTCATACCTATTTTGATACCTGCTACCTACGCGCCAGTAGCCACGTACCATCCCCGGGTATCCCGGTGGGTATCAACTGGTTTCAGTAAGCACTTGCGCAATGTGTAGTGGTTCACTACATTGGAGCTATAGGAACAACCGAAGGGAACAGGGATTCAAATGCAGGCACAGCAGCTCACCGCAGGCCAGAGGTTCACCGACGACACCGGGCACAGCTTCACCGTTACCCGCACGGAACCCGGGCAGGCAGACGGCAAGGGCATCTACGTATACGTCGTAGGGCAGGCATACCCGGAGTTCTACCTGAACTGGACTGAGGTCACGCTGAACAGCAACCCGGCCCCCGCCTTCGACCCGAAGCCCTTCAAGGTCTACACCCGGGATTACAACGCAGCCGGCGACAAGGATGTCCGCATTTTCAGCTTCGCCACCCGGGCAGCACAGACCCGGTTCGTCCAGCGGACCACCCGCTGCGTCACCTTCACCAACTAACCCGCTACCGGGGGGCTTCGGCCCCCCAAGAAAGGCAAGGCACCCCGTGGGCACCCACACCCCCGAGCAGCTGGCGATGAAGCACCACTTCCTCGCCCCCCTGCAGATCACCGCAGTATTCGCGGACCCCGACAAGCAGGCGCGGTACGACCTCGCCCGCCTCGAACTGGAAGGCTAGGACCATGGCGCGCATCACCCCCGCAGCTGCAGCCGCCCGCAAGCACCCGGCACCGCCGCCGGCACCCGCCCCCATACGCCTCGTGGGCGATGGATTCCCGATCTACTGCAACACCTGCGGCGGCCGGGATGGTCGCCACTCATACCACTGCCACACCGACCGTTAGGAACCCCAGCCATGGCAACCGCACCCACCCCCATTGAATGCGCCCGCGCGATCGAAGGCTACTTCGTCGTCACCGTGGAGGCCACCGTGACCGAAGTGAACCCCCTAGGCGACCACGGCTACTACACGGCCGACGCCGAGATTTTCTACGACGAGACGACCGAGTTCCACAAGGAGGGCGAGGTCGAGCAGCGGCAGTTCCTTATCGCGGTGGTAGGAAACCGCCTGTACGTGAACCCATAGCCGCCCCGGTACCCACCACCAGAGGGCCCCCAGCTAGCCGGCTGGGGGCCCTGCTGCTGCCCCGCCACGCCCGGCCCTGCGGGGTGCCCGGCTCCCAGCTGGCGCCGTGGTAGCGTTCAGGTGGTTTACATCCCCGGGGGTACCGCAGCATTGCCGGGCGTAACTATTTGTCCCACAAAGGTATTGTGCTCTACCCCACAAGGTCCTAAAGTAGAGGCATAAGGAAGCAACACCAACCGGAAAGAAGGCCCCAAATGACCAACTCAGCAGCCACCGCAACCGTTACCCCCGAGGTCGGCATGGCTTGCCACTACGGCGCAGGCGGCGACAGCTACCCGGCAACCGTGGTATCCGTCTCCAAGTCCGGTAAGTCAATCGAAATCACCAACGACGAAGTTATCAACGGCGAATGGAAGGAAGGCGAATACTCGCCCGAATCCTACTCCACCCTCCCCAACCCGGACGGCGCCCGCACCACCTACACGCTTAGGCAGAACGGCACTTGGGTAGTGAAAGGCCAGCCGATGAAGGCGTACTACTGCCGGCTCTACCTCGGGACCACCAGCTACCGCCGGAACCCCCACTTCTAAAAGCCCCCGGGCCGTCCAACCTCTCAGCGGGCGGCCCGGACACCACCAGCGGCGCCCCTGCCCGTAAATCGAAGGCCGGGCAGGGTAGCCGCCCCACACACCACAAGGAGGACCCAGTGAACGTAGCAACCCGCACCCCCCGCACCCGGTACACCAGCGCAGCAGGGCAGTTCAGCAAGCCGCGCGTCACCTTCTACCACGAAGAAACCGGCATCGTCTTTACCGTGAAGGGCGGCCGGCTGAACGCATCCGTGCCCGGCCCCGACAACGACATGATGGACATCGGCACCAAGTGGGTCGGTCCACATGACATGAGCCTGATCGACACCCCCAGCCTCCACGCCTGCCGGGTAGCCGCGGCGAAGTGGCTCAACGAGAACCCCGAGCTGGTGGCACAGTATGCGTCATAAAGTAGGCTGCCTGCTCGCGCTGCTGGCGCTCATGTTCGTCACCGTGAGCATATTCCTCGTCACCCAGCTAGGCGCCTGCGAACAGCAGGGAGGCCACATCACCACCAACGGATATTGCGCAGGAAGGACCCACACACCGTGAGCAAGAAATTCCCCAAGGTGCAGCGCACCCGGTACTGCATCTTCTCGGCCGTGGTGAACGGCCGCCGCCGGTACGCTGCACTCGCCCTGCAGAAGAAATACTGCGACCTCGACACCGCAGAAAACACCCTCATGAACACGCGCCGGGCTTACGAGAAGTTCTACGAAGGCGCGACCTACGACGACTACGAGGCCACCCTGCTCGACCGGCGCCTGCAGGTGCAGCGCTTCCCCAAAGTGATCCACGAAACCAAGAAAGGCAGGAAGGCAGCGTGACCAAGGACCAGTGCAAGCTCGACATGCGGCACGCGCTGTGGGCAGCCCGGGAAATCCGCAAGTACCAACCATACGGGCGGACCATCCAGCACGGCATCACCCCACTGCACCACAAGGCGGCCCGCATGTACCCCGAGCATCCGAGCCCGGAACAGGTACGGGCCCAATACTTCGGGCTCCTGCGCCGGGCAGCGAACCGCCGGCAAGAGCTGCTGACCCACCCGGGCGGCGAGTGGCGGGTAGCCGGCCGCACCGACGACGGCCGGGTAGTGTACCTCGCACCCCTCGGCACGAAGGCCCCGCGGTGAGCAAACCCGGCCCCCACAACCCCGAAATGAGTTGGCACGTATGGTGCCTCCACCAAGAGGCAATGCGGCTGCAGCGGCTCGCCCACCGGCTAGTCCAAGAAGCCCACCCTTCCACGAACCGCGTTTACCAACGCCTCCGCAGGGAAGCAGAACAGGAGCAGGCATCATGACCGAACAGCACCCCGAAGCCGACAACAAACAGGACGGCCTCGCCTACCTCAACCGCCTCCGGGCAGCATACGCGGGCGCACTATCCGACCGCCGCGGCCCCCACGCCCCCATCGAAGCAACCATGCTCGAAATCGGGCTCCTGCTGCAGATGCTCGACAATCAGGCCATAGTCGCCTCAGCAGCCGAAGCCGGCGGCCGGGTAGACGGCTGGAACGCAGCAGTAAACCACACCGCCAACCGCCTCGGCCCCGCCGGCGACCTCTACCGCAAATCAATGATCGACGCCAACCCATTCGCCGCGGACGCCGCCATGCTCCTAGAACTGGCAGCCACCACCCCGGCCGAAAGGAACACCCCGTGAACCAGTACGAACCCCTCGCCTACCTGCTCGCCCTCTGGCTTTTCCTCGCCATAATCGCCGCGTTCGCTGACGCCCTCGCCGGCGCCCACAAAGCCCGCACCGCACACCACCGCGCCCGGCACGCTAGGCAGACAGCCCGGCACGCTGCAGCCCGGCCCGACCCGTACCGCAACGACTACCTGATTCGCCGCCCCTCCCGCTTCCCCGCAGCCGCGAAGGGCTGGGACCGCAGGTGAGCCGCCGGCTGCAGACCCGCTCGTACCGCTGGGGGTACGCGCTGGGGACATGGGCAGGCACCACCGCCCTGTTTATGATCCTGTTCGCCGCCATGAAAATTCTTCTGGCGCTGGCACTGCAGCAACCATGGAACACCGGCTACGAGTACCCGGCCGCGATTCCATCCCACATCCTAGCCTCCATGCTTCTCGGCTGGGTCTACCGCATCAACGCAACCGCAACCAAGGAGGAACCCAGTGAGCGCCCGTAACCGCAAAACCCGCAAAGGCGAAGGCAGCAAAGCCCACCGCAAAGCCCACCGCGGGCAAGGCGCCGAGCAGCGGCGCCGGGCACGCGCGGAAAAGTACAACCGCCTGAACGGCGAGAAGGACGGCGAGCGGTAATGCCGGCACACCAGCTGTCCGACGCCGAACTGGAATTCGGCCGGGCCCTATGCGACCGCCTCGGCCTCGACCCGATGCGGGTACTCCGCGGCTACCACCTTGAACCCATCGGCAACGCCGGCGGCGCACTCGTCACCGTGGAAGTGCTGCAGGTACTCACCGCCGACGAGCTGCGCGAACTGCAGGCCACAGCGCGGGCCCGGGCAGCAGCGAACGCCCTAGCCGCCACCCTGAACAACAACTACGGAGGCCACCCGTGACCGTCTGGAACCACACCACCAAAGGCACCATCACCGGGGAGCTGGTGAAAATCTCGGACAACGGCAAATGGGCTGACATCCGCCTCACCCGCCCCCAGCCGGCCGGCGACCCCGGCGACATCATCGCCGTCATGGTCAAAAATCTGGACGAGGACCGCACCGGCCTCCCCCGCCCGCTGAGCCCGGACTGCCGGGACGGCAACCACACCAAGTGCGACACGATCGCATGGGATACCGTGAAGGACGACTACACCGCCTGCACCTGCATCTGCCAGCACACCGGGCCCGCAAATGGCTAGGCCACCAGCCACCAACCCGGCCCCGCCCGCCTGCGGCACCTGCGGCGAACAGCTGCACACCACCCGCGCCGGCGGCCTCGTCTACTACACCCACAACCCCGCATCACCCACCGGGCACACCTGCCCCGAGAAGGAGTAACCATGGACATCGACACCCTGAAACTGCACCGCAGCGGCCCCACCGACAACGCCTACATCGGCACAGACGGCCGGATGCGCCTGTATGGCGACCTGCCGGCAAAGTACACCCCCGAAGCACTGCTCCACGCCGTGAACAAAACCGCCGGGCCGATCCTCGCCGCGTCCACGTATGCGCTGCAGATGATGCAGGCAGTGAAGGACACTGCCGACTGGGGGACCATCACCCGGGCGCAGGCACGGCACTACTGCGCCACCGTGGGACTGCCTAACCCGATGTGGCCGGGCGACCACGAGGACCCCCGCGTGCAGGACGCCCTTGACGAGCTGGCAGCGCTGGCGAACGGCCGCGAATCATGAAGCCCGGGCTCCCCGAGCCTGACGGCCGCTGGCACTACCGCGGCCGGGACGGCGACCGGATGCTGTGGGCAAAGCGCGACATCATAGGGACCGGGTTCATAAAGCTATCCCTCCACTCAATGCCGGCCGCCCTGTACATGGCAATGACCGTAGGAAGGCTGGCATGACACCCGAGCAGAACAGCGACTTCACCGCCGCCCGCATGAGGGCCCTCAACGCCGTCCCGCCCCACCTGCAGTCCGTGGCCGGCGCCACCGCCGAGGAAGTGGCAAGGAACCAGCTAGCCGCCCCGGGCCCCACCGGGCTCCCGCAGCCCGTGCACGAGGACGACAGGGTAAACCAGTGGTGGTACATCAACCACGTACCCCGGGACAGCGAACACGCGCACCTGTTCCACCAGCCCGGCCCCTACGAGCTGGCCGGCGACACCCCGAAGGCCGGCAACTACGACGTGGACAGCATCCTCGGCATGGCACGCGAAGCCGGGCTCACACCCACCCCGCTCAAAGGGCTGGTGCTGGACCTGTCCGGGCCGAATGATCGCTTCTTCGTGAGCTTCAACCCGCCCGACGCGGATCATGCGCAGCAGTGGTTCAACGAAGCTTCCGGGGGCGGCTACGTATGGAACGCCGCAGGCTGCGGGGGCACGCTCGGCGCCGTTGTCGCGTTCCGGGCACACCTGCGCAAGCTGCGCCACCCGGGCGCTGTCCGGGGCAGCAGGCAGGCTTAGTCGTGGACGCAAACATGCTTGCTAAGCCGGGCGTACTGCTCGGCGGCCGGCAGGTACCCCGGGTAGTAGTAGCGCACCCCGCCTACTACCCGGGCGTCCACCCCCAGCACCAGCACAGCAGCGGCCAACTGAGGCGCGGTCGGCATCAGTACCTCGCGCGGTGTGGTGGCCTCGTACAGATCATGAAGCTCCCGGCGGGTGATGGGCTGTTCCCAGCGCACCCCGCCGGCAAGCCAGCGGCGCACATCATCAACAGTCACGCGGTGAGGGGTGTGCATGAGGCGCCGGGCACGCGGCCCGCAGGTATCGCAGTTTTCGATGGGTTCCATGCGTCCATGTTGCACCATCGCCGGGCCGGAAACGACCGGGTGGCGCAGTGCCACAAAGGGAGTGGCGCAACTGCCCGGCAAGAGAACCGCCACTACCCCAGTGCCGGAAGTTCCGCCACTGTGACACTTCCGCCACTCCTATCCGCCACTGTAACCAAAGTGAACCATTGCTACCCCCGGTGGCTGGGGGTACAGTGGGGGACATGCTTCTTCCTTACTTTCCTTACTTAGTGGCACAAGTGACATAAGAAGTACATAAACAATCAACATACAAAAACACCTAAAAACACCCCAAATAGTAGTTGGCAGAGAAGTTTCAAAAAGAACCGCCACTGCGCCACTCACCTACCCAAAGGACCCAAAATGGCAAAGCCCACCAACAAGCACAGCTTCCTGAGCCGCCTATTCCTCCGGGCCGTTCACCGGGCAGCTCTGGCACTCCACGCCCACGCACACCGCCGGGCAGACAAAGCCGAAGCAGAATGCTTGCAAGTCCTCGCCACCACCACCGACCCCCACAGCAGGAACGAAGCAGTCCACCACTACGAGGCACGCATGGTTCAGATCAAGCACGTTCATACGCAATCGATCGCACTGCTCGACCAGACCGAAAACCTGCTCGGCATTTCCTAGCACCATGAAGCCCGGCGAGCGAGCAACCCTAGCCATACCCGACCCGCACCCCAGCGGCACCGGGTGGCTCCCCCAGTGGATCACAGACCAAATCCACACACCGCTCCCCCTCGCCCGCCGGGCAGTGTTCACCACCTGCCTGCACTGCGGAGAAATCATCGTCCACGGGCTCGACGCCGACCAGCTGGCCGAGGAAGTCCGGGCAGACCCCACACCCCTAACCACACCGCAGGAGGTAGCCTGCATCCTCAGCGACCGCCCCACCTACCAAATTCAGATCAGCGGGGAAGAACTGAAAATCATAGATCGGCAAGCCCGCTGGCAAGTACCGGGCAGCACACCCCGCCGGCCGATCATTCCGCGCCACCAGTGCGGCGCCCGCTTCCCGGGCTTCATCATCGAACCCCTGCAGCAGCAGGACCCGCAGCTACACCCCCCGTTCTAAGGAAACCGCCATGAAAGACTCAATCCGCATCACCGACGACGTTGAACTGTTCACAGACGGCAGCACTGCCAAACTGCAGCAGGGCGACCTCACCATTGCCTGTAGCGAAACGGAAACCTTCGGGCTGCTCGGCTCCCTGCGGTTCGCCTGCGGCCTCAACGCTGACGAGTTCGAGGTAGCCGACACCGAGGACGGCCCCTGTATCAAGCTGGACAAGATCGGCATGAAATCCCTGCTCGATGCCCTCGAATCAGTCCGGGCAGCACAGGACTTTGACGACGACGAAAATTGGGACTTCTAACACCATGACCACATCGAACGACGTGAAGGGGTACAGCTTTTGGGTAGGCGGTACCCCCGTCGAACAAGGCAGCAAGACCGGCGGTAAGCGCAACAACGGGTCGGTGTTCCTGCGGGACAGCAACGGGAAGCGCCTGCACCCATGGCGGGAGCATGTTGCCCGGCAGACCGAAGCCGCCCGCAGCGGAACATGCTTCACCGGGCCCGTCAGGGTAGACCTGATTTTCTTCATGCCACGCATCAAAGCCCACTTCGGCACCGGCCGCAACGCGGCTACACTCAAGCCCGGCGCCCCGTTCTTCCACACGGTGAAGCCCGATGTGGATAAGCTCGAACGCGCCATACTCGACTCACTCAAAATGGGCGGCGCATACACCGACGACGCCCTAGTGTGCATGGTTACGAAGTCCAAGGTGTACGCCCACCCCACAGCATCCCCCGGGGTGCAAATCCAGATCAGGAGCATAGAAAATGACGACTAAACCCAGCACAGACACCTTCGAAACGGTGCAGCACTTCGACCAGTGGACCGAAGCAGCTGTCGCGGTCATGCTGCACGTAAAAGCCGAGAAGGAAGCCGGCATCGACGGGCCCCGCGGCTACGTCCTCGAATCCCGGCACGGCTGCACCGACTGGACCATCGAGTCATACTCGGCCGGCCCCCGCGCCGCCCGCAAGCAGGGGGTGTTCTACCAAGGCAACGACGGGACCACACCCCGCATCCACCTGTTCGGGCACGACGTGTATGACTTCCCATGCTGCGGCCCCAACGGGGAAGGACACGAGGCATGAGCCAGCCCAAAAAGGTCGGGCTGCAGAACCAGCCACCGCGCGACTACGAGCCCAAATCCTCGGCACAATGCCGGGCAGCGGACCACGGCGACTGCACCGGGCAAGCCTTCAACGCCCGCACCCTCGAACACCAGAAATGCGCCTGCCCCTGCCACAAGGCCGGCGCGAAGCTATCCTGATAGCAGCGCCACCAAATCCACATGAAGGGGCGGGCAATGAGCAACACCGTAATCGAACTATGGGGCGGACTCCACGACGGCAAACGGGTAGCAATCCGGGCCGAACGAAACGCCTTGCCCGCCACCTTCGAACTGCTCGAACCCGCCCCAATCAGGGCGCAGGCAGACGCCCAAGCGAAGCCCAAAGCACCCGGCAAGCTGCGCTACACCTACACCCACGACCCCAAAGACAAGCACAAGAAAAACCTCTACAGGTACACCAGCTGCGAAGAAGTCGAACCATGAGCATCCACCCACTCCGGGCAGCAGAACGCCACCTGCGCACCTACCCCCTCGACAGGGGCATCATCCGCAGGGCACGCCTAGCCATAGTGGCCGACATCTACAACGAAGGATGGAGGGCCGGGTGGCAGGCTAGGGACAGTATGTGCCCGGTAGACGTACCCCCACCCCCAGCACAGGTACCCCAGCAGGGGCAGGCCACAGACACTACCCCGGACACCTATGCCATATAGCGCACCCACCCGCTGCAGTGAGCGGGGGTGTGGTGTGGTAGCCACTAGGCAGGGCAGGTGTGATACCCACCAGCGCAGGCCATGGGAGAACACCAGCCACCGCAACCGCACACTGAACCCCTACATGTGGCGCAAGGCTAGGCAGAGGCACATAGCCTACTACCCATACTGCGAGGTATGCGGCACACATGATGATCTAGAAGTAGATCACATACTGCGACCTGTGGATGGTGGTGCGCTGTACGACGACAGCAACCTACAGACGCTATGCCACACACACCACGAAGAAAAAGAAGCAGAGTATTCCCGCGCCCGCCGGGCCGGGAGGGACTGGCTCGAAAGCATGGGGTAAGTCACACCCCCCGGGGGGAGGGGGGTCAAGATCGCAAAACACACCCCCAAACTGCCCGCCGTGGTAGCCAAGCGCAGGGCTGCACAGAACTGGACCCCCCTCTCGGGGTTACGATGGTTCCAACATCCCATCGCCACCCGGAGGACACATGGAACCGCAGCAGGACACAGCGCAGGCAGTGCAGCACATCCCCGACACGCTACGCCCGCTGGCGGTTCCGATCGATTCTCTGAGCTACTACCCGGGCAACGCCCGCCGCGGCGACGTGCCGCGCATCAGGAAATCCCTTCGCCGGTTCGGTCAGTACCGCCCCATCACCGCCCGCCTGCACAGCGGCGTCGTGATCTGCGGCAACCACACACTGCAGGGCGCCCGCGAAGAAGGCTGGGATGAAATCGCCGTGACCTTCGTGGATGTGAGCGACGACGAGGCCGCCCGCATCGTGCTTACCGACAACGCCCTGTCGGATGCGGCCGAGAACGACGCCGAGGCCATGGCTGCCATGCTGGCCGACATTCCTGATTGGCGCGAGACGATTCCCGGCCTCGAAGATTACGAGGTAGCCGACCTGACGGGCAGCAAGGAAACGAAGCCGCAGGGCAACCTTGCTGACATGTTCGGGGTGCCGCCGTTCTCCGTGCTGGACGCCCGGCAGGGTACGTGGAAGGAACGCAAGGACGGGTGGAAGGCGCTAGGCATCCAGTCCGAGCTTGGCCGCGACGGGGCACTGGTGTACGAGAGCCCGCAGACGATGTACCGGAATTGGTACGAAGTGAAGAACGCGGCGGTGGCTGCGGAGGGCCGCAAAATGGCGGACAAGGAAATCCTCGCGTCCGCGTGGGCGGGGCGGCTGGAACGGATGAACGACGGCGGCGGCACCAGCATCTTCGACCCGGTTCTCACGGAGCTGATGTACCGCTGGTTCGCGCCGGCCGGCGGTCATGTGCTGGACCCGTGGGCGGGTGGCAGTGTGCGCGGCATCGTGGCTAGCCGGCTGGGGCGGCGGTACACCGGCATCGAGCTACGCGGCGAGCAGGTGGAGGCCAACCGTGCGCAGCTGCACATCGCTTCCCCGCTGCAGCCCGAATGGATCGAAGGGGAATCCACCGAGCAGCTGGAAAAACTCGAGCCCGGCGCCTACGACATGATCCTCGGCTGCCCGCCCTACTACGACCTCGAAACGTACAGCGCGGACCCGCGGGACCTGTCGAACATGAGCAAGGAAGAATTCGACGCCGCCATGGTGCGGAACGTGGCGGCTGCGGTGCGGTGCCTGAAAGACGACAGCTACGCGGTGTTCGTCGTGGGCGGGGTGCGCGACAAAAAGGGCGCCCTCATGGATATGCGCTCCCTGATGATCGACGCCGCCTACCGGGCAGGGATGGTGCTGCACAACGACGCGATCCTGCTCACCCCGGTAGGCAGCATCCGGCTCCACGCGGCCAAGCAGTTCGTCGCGGCCCGCACCCTGTCCCGCACCCATCAGGACGTGCTTGTATTTTTGAAGGGCGACAAGAAGCGGGCGGCCGGGCGTATGTCCATGGAGGAAACGCAGGCCACCCTCGAAACTCTGGAAGGCGGCGAGGACGATGGTAGCGGCAGCTAACGCCGGCAGGAAGGCGGCGCCCCCCGGGCTGCGGCTGCTGACCGGCCGGGGCGAGGGCAAGGACTCGGCCGGGCGCCCCATCCCGGAGACGCCGAAGTTCGACCGGGTGGTGGCGCTGGAAAAGCCGGCCGACCTGTCCCCGGACGCGGCTTGGCTGTGGGACCGGGTGGTGGACCAGATGGGCGGTATGGGTCTGCTGAAACCGATCGACGCCCCCAGCCTCGAAGTGCTTTGTGAGACGTTCGCGCGGTGGCGGGACGCCGTGCGGAAGCGGAAGGACGCCGGTATGCTCGGCCGCAACTCACAGGGCATCGTGACGGCGCCGTGGGTAGGAATCGAGGAACGCGCCTCTAAGGAATTCCGGGCTTGGTGCGCCGAGTACGGGATCACCCCGGCCGCCGAGAAGAATCTGGCCGGCGCTGGTGACGGCAATGGCGACGGCGACAACCCCTTCTAAGCCGCGGGCCCGGGCGCCGCGCCGGGCACCTGCTACCGGGCAGGCGTTCGGGATGCCCACAGCTGCGCAGCTGCGCAAGCTGAAAATCTCGCCCGAGGTCGCTTGGTACATGATCTGCCGGGGCATCCCGCTCCCCGACTGCCCACCCATGGTGAAAACCCCGGAGCCGCGCAAGGCCCGGGGTGCCGTGTTCGACTTCGAGCGCGTGGACAAAGTGCTGTCCGCGTTCAAGGTGCTGCGCCACACACAAGGCGAAATGGCCGGGCAGCCGCTCACCCCGGACCCGTGGCAGGTCGCCTACATCATTGCCCCCGTGTTCGGGTGGGTACGCCTGAACAAGCGCGGCAACTGGTGCCGCATTATCCGCAAGCTGTACGTGGACGTTCCCCGCAAGAACGGCAAGACGACGATCGCCGGCGGCATCGCGCTCTACCTGACGGCGGCCGATGGTGAGGCCGGTGCGCAGGTGGTGGCAGCAGCCACGACCCGGGATCAGGCCAAGTTCGCTTTCGACCCGGTGAAGCAGCTCGCGGAGCGGGCGCCCGGCCTGAAAGGGAAGCTGCGCCCGCTGGCCGGCAGCATCATCCATCCCCGCACCGGGTCCAAGTTCTCCGTGGTCGCCTCGTCTGCCGATGCGCAGCACGGCGCCAACATTCACGGCGCGATCGTGGACGAGCTGCACCTGCACAAGAAGCCCGACCTTGTGGAAGCGATCGAGACGGGCACCGGCGCCCGGCACCAGCCGCTCGTCATGACGATCACCACCGCGGACGACGGCAAGCCGAACAGCATCTACAACCGGAAGCGGCACTACATCGAGCAGCTGGCGAAAGGGCTGTTCGTGGACGAGACGACTTACGGGGTGGTGTGGGGTGTGCCGCGCAACGCGGACCCCTTCGCGGAGGCCACATGGAAGGCCGCGAACCCCGGGTACGGTATGTCGCCCACCGAGGAATTCATTCAGATGCAGGCCAACGAAGCCCGCAACTCGCCGGTGAACCTCGCCACGTTCAAGCGCCTGCACCTAGGCATCCGAACCAAGCAGACGACCGAATATATCCGGCTGGAAGATTGGCGGAAGAACGCCGGGCACCAGCTGCAGGAATCCGAGCTAGAGGGCCGGCTGTGCTTCGGCGGCCTCGACCTTGCCAGCGTGTCCGACGTGACGGCGCTGGCCTACATTTTCCCCAAGGAGGGCGGCGGCTACGACTGCCTGTTCCGGTTCTGGACCCCGGAGGAAAACGTAGAGGAACTGGACAAACGGGTGGCCGGCGCCGCCTCGCTGTGGGTAGCGCAGGGGTGGCTCACCACCACCCCGGGCGACGTGACGGACTACGACTACATCCGAAACCAGATTGTGCAGGACCGGGACCGCTTCGAAATCGCCTCCATAGGAATCGACCGCTGGAACGCAACGCAGATCACCAACGACCTGCTGGCGGCCGACGTGGCGATGATGAAAGTCCCGCAGGGCTTCGTCACCATGTCGCCGGCGATGAAGGAAATGCAGCGGCTCGTGTTGAAGGGCCGCCGCGGGCGCCCGCTGCTGCAGCACGGGGGTAATCCGGTTATGGAGTGGATGGTGGATAATCTGACTGTAGCCATGGACGCGGCCGGCAACGTGAAGCCGGATAAGGAAAACGCGGCCGACAAGATCGACGGCGTTTCAGCGCTGGCAACCGCACTCTCCGAGGCCATGGGCTCCGGGCAGGTATACACCGACTTTCAGGACGAGGGCGGCCTCATGGTCGCAAGCTAGGAGCAACATGTACAGCAAGCCCGGTACGAACATCATGGTTACGCTGCGGGACGGCACCACCCTTGCCGGCAAGGCGCGGTTCACTTTCCGTTGGTGGTGGATGCGCTTGGACGATGTTGTGGTCCATACTGAACATGGGCCCGTTGCTGGTGTGGGAGAATTCTGGATTCCCCGCAGCTCGGTACACTACGTGCAGATAGGGGTGTGATCCCGTGGGGGTAATTCGATCTAAGGCCGGTGAGCTGGTCACTATTGGTGATTTCGGCATCGGCGGATACCCCACCGTGACCACCCAAGGCTTCCGGGTAGCAGACCCGGGGGTGCCGCTGCTGCAGTACGCGGCCGGGCTGTCCGTGGACCCCGTGAAAATGTGGCGCGAACATGCCAGCCTGCGGAAAGTCGTCAGCTTCGCGGCCGAGCAAATCGCCTCGATTCCTTGGCACTGCTACATCCGGGTAGACGACAACGACCGGCGCCGGGCGCAGGGCAGCAAGGCCGAGGCCATGCTGAACGCCCCGTCGAAAATGGTGACTGGCTTCATGTTCTGGCGGGACATCGTGGTCGATTACATGCTCAACGACGTGTGGGCTTTCGTCGCCACCGGCACCGAGCTACTGCGCATCCCCCCGGCGATGCTGGACGTGCGCTGCACCGCGCTAGGTGTGGTGACGGCCGTGTACATCAGTGACGGGCAGGGCGGCTTCATGCGCCACAAGACCACCGGGGAAGTTATCAACTGGGTTGACGGGCCGCTGTGCATGGGCTGGGGCTGGTCCGGTGGCAGCGTGGGCGGCATTTCCCCGCTCGTGACCCTCGCGGAAATGCTGGACGAGTCCGCCCGCGCGGTCGTGTGGCGCAAGAATAAGTGGGAATCCTCGGCCAAGTTCGACGGCTTCCTGTCCCGCCCGGCCGGCGTTTGGGACCCCCGGAAGCGTGAGCGGTTCATTGCCGACTGGGACAAATGGAAGCAGTTCGGGCAGGGCACCCCCATCCTCGAAGATGGTATGACCTACAACGAGCGCGACACGGGCAGCGTAGAAGCCAGCAAGGCAAAAGACCTCGAAGGCCGGCAGCTGACCGACGAGCAGGTGGCTAGCGCGTTCGGCATCGCGCCCGAGTACGTCGGCCGCCCGGGCAACTTCTCCAACATGCAGGCGTGGCGGCAAATGCTGTTCGGCCCCACCCTCGGCCCGAAGTTCACAGCGCTGCAGCAGGCCGTCAATCAAATGGCGCTCGAATGGATCGACACCACCCCCGGGCTGTATGCGGAAATGGACCGTGACGCCGCGATCAACGGCTCCCTGATCGAACAGGCACAGGTGCTTTCCACGCTGGCCGGCGGCCCCGTGATGTCTGTGGCCGAGGCCCGGGCCCGCCTGAACCTGCCCTACAAGGAGGGCACGGACGAAATCATCACCCCCCTGAACGTGGCTAGGGGCGGCGGCGAGCAGGCATCGCCGGCGGACAGCGGAAGCCAGAACGCCGGGCCCCTGCCGGCCGCGTCCGCGCCCGCGAAGGCCAAGACCCTGCCGGGCGCACCCGTGCGGAAATCTACCCCGGCACAGCAGCGGGCAACCATGGAGGCGGCTATCACGGGCGTCATGAAGGCACAGGCGAAGGCCACCCGCGGCAAGGTGGAGGCCGACGCTTTTCACAAGCAGTGGGACGGCGAAATGGCTGCGGCCATTGCTGACCCGCTGCAGGCGGCGGCGCTCGCGTCCGCCCGCAAGGTTCTACAGGCCAACAATCCCGGCGCTGACGGTTGGAGCGCGGAAGTGATGGACGGCTACCTAGCCGCCATGGGAGGCACTACCGCGCACGGCATCAACGCCGGGCTTGTTGCACTTGTGAACGACTACGAGGACGACGACGACCCGGAGCATGATGCGGCTGCGGCGTTCGAGGTAGCGCAGGGCAGCAGCGCGAAGGCGTGGGCGGCTACCGCGGTCGTAGCAGCATCCGGGTTTGGTGGGCACGACGCAGCCAAAGCATCCGGGCTGAAAACCAAGACGTGGCTGGTGCAGTCGGGCAACCCCCGGCCTTCTCACGCTGCCATGGACGGGGAAACCGTGCCGATCGACAAGGAGTTCTCGAACGGCGCGAAGTGGCCGGGCGATGCTTCCCTGCCGGCAGATGAATCCGCAGGGTGTACCTGCGGTGTTGAGTTCGACGTATAGGAGGCCGGCTGTGGCTGGGAAAGTGATTCAGAAGAAATTCACCGCCAAGGCGCAGGCGGTCGAGGGCGGCGCCCCGGGCGAGTTCACTGCGCTCGTCTCGGTGTTCGGGAACAAGGATTCTCAGGGCGACATCATGGAGCCCGGCGCGTACACCAAGACCCTTGCGCAGAAAACCGTCGATGGTAAGTCCATCCCGGTTGTGTGGTCGCACCAGTGGTACGACATCGACAGCTTCCTTGGTGTGTACACCAAGGCCGAGGAAACCGACGCCGGGCTGCAGCTTACCGGGCTGCTGGACATCGAGGAATCCGCGAAGGCGGCCCGGGTCTATCAGCTGATGAAAAAGGGCGCCGTGGTCGAGTTCTCCGTGTCCGGGGAAGTCGTCTCGGGCGGGTACCTCGAAAAAGCCGAAGGTGCTGATGCGCCGGCGGACGACGCCTACCACATTTACGAAATGGACCTGTGGGAAGCGGGCCCCTGCTTCAAGGGCGCGAACGCCGAAACCGAGCTTCTTTCGGTCAAATCGGACGGCAGTCTAAGTGGTGCGCTGCTGACTCGCAAGGAAGGGCGCGTGCTTGCAAGCAAGCATGTCGCTACACTGAAAACAATACGTGACGGGCTGAACGAGGTAATCGACGCAGTGGACAAGGCAGAAACGGCCTCGGATGCTGAAAAGATCGCCGCGCCGGCAACCAAGACTTCCGAGGAAATCGCCCCGCCCACCAGCGGCCTCGACCACAATGTACGAGCGCTGCTCGTGCTTTCCACCATCGAATAACGGGAGAAGAAAGTGAACCCCAAGGAAAAACTGGCAGCGCTCCGGGCAGAGGCCAAGGAACTGACCACGAAGGCGCAGGCTGGCAGCCTGACCGCTGAGGAATCCGACCGCGCGGTAAAGTGCGTCGAGGAAATTGGTGAAGTCCAGACCGTGATCGCCAAGCAGGCTACCGCAGCTGCAGCGCTGGCCGGCCTCGGTGGCGGCGAAGATCAGGGCGGCGACCCGGCCCCGGTGCAGAAGGACGGCGCCGGCGCACCCATGACGGGCAGCATTGGCGAGCGCTTCGTCAACAGCCCGGCATACACCACGTTCAAGGCAGCCAACCCCAACATGGGCGTGAACGACGGCAGCGGCGAAGGCACCCCCATCAACATCACTGCCAAGAACATCGGCCCCTCGCGGCTGGTGCGCAAGGCAGCGCTGGACACGGTGGCTACGGGCAACGCCCGGGCAGTGCGGGAAACCGGCATCATCGACCAGACCTACCGCCCCGAGCGCACCCTGCTCGACCTCATTACCCGCGGGCGGACGAACCTGCCGTGGTTCCAGTACCGGCAGGTCGTCACCAAGACGAACAACGCCGCGATCGTCGCGGAAGCCGCGAACACCGCAGGCGTCGGCACCACGGGTGGTGTGAAGCCGCTCTCCACGCTGACCACGAACACGGCCGAAGCGAAGGCGTACACCTACGCTGACGGCGTGGAAGTGACCAACCAAGAGCTGTCCGACGACGGCGTGATTTCTGCGCTGATCGATTCCCTGCTCACCGAGAACCTCGACATCAAAATTGAGGACATCATCCTGAACGGCGCCGGCACGGCCGACGAACCGGCGGGTATTCTCGCTACCTCGGGCGTGCTGCAGCAGGCGTTCGTTACCGACGTGCCGACGACCATCCGCAAGTCGATCACCAAACTCCGCACCACTTCCGGCGCCAACATTCAGGCCGTTGTCCTGAACCCGGCCGACGACGAGGCGTGGGACCTGCTGAAAGACTCGACCGGCCGCTACCTCGGCAACGGCCCCTTCAACACCGGGCCCCGCACCGCGTGGGGCTTCGAGCGCATCGCCTCGCAGAAGATCGCCGTGGGGCAGGCGCTCGTCGGTGACTTCCGGCAGGTGCAGCTGCTCCTGCTTGAAGCCCTCTCCATCCTTGCTTTCAACCAGCACAAGGATTACGCACAGCGCAACCTCACCTACATCCGTGCGGAGCTTCGCGCGGTGCAGCTGATCCGCAAGCCCTCCAACCTGTGCGTTGTTGACCTGACCGCCTAGGCGCTGCGGTAGGAAAGCCACCCGCCCGGCACTCGGCTAGAACGGGTGCCGGGCGGACTGGCGAGCTAGGTAAATTCACTGGAACAGGAGAAGGAAAAATGGCTGAGAACGAAACCGAAAAGGTCGAAGAAACCGGCATCGTCGTTTCCGGCGGTGTGCGCTACACGGCGAAGGACGCGAAGGCCCGCGGCCTGAAAGCCGACACTGCTGCGGTGGCTAAGAAGATCGCCAACGGCGACCTGCCCGTGGGTACCTACGTGCCGGCAGGCGCGAAGGCCGGCGATGTGCAGGCTATCCCGGCGCCGGTGTCCACGGCGTCCGCGAACACCGCACCGGCTGACAAGAAGTAGGGCCCGGCGCCATGGTGAACCTCGCTGCTGAATCGGACCTCGCGCTGATTACGCGCCTGCCCGCGGACAGCCCGAAGCTCACCCTTGCGCTTACCCGCGCGAGCGAGCGGTTCCGGGGGCGGGTGCATCACAACGTGACCACCACCACCGGAACCCTCGTCCTCGTCGGCAACGGAGCTTCCAAGCTGCTGCTGCCCGCGATCGAGGTCCGGGCGATCACTGCGGTACGTGTGGACGGCGCCGCGGTCACAGATTTCCGGCTGCTGCGGCGCACTGGGGTACTGGTGCGCGAACCCTACGCGGTGTGGCCGAAGGACTACGAGGTAGAAGTCGATTGCACCTACGGGTTCGAGCCCGACGAGATTCCCGGGCAGATCAAAGACGCTGTGCTGGAACACGCGGCAACCATCGCGCTCTCGCTGGCACATGTGCAGCAGGAAAGCGCCGGCGCTTCCTCTGCCGGGTACAACCAGAACGCCACCACCGGCACGACGCAGAAGTGGGTCGAAGCGGTGGCAGCCTTTCAGGTGGGCGAGGGCGACGAATCATGACCCCCACCTACGGCCGGGCAACCGTGCTGCTGCTCCGGGCCCCCGTGAAGCAGGTCCACGGCTCGGACATTTTCGACTGGAAAAGCCCGGCAGTGACCCGCACCCGGTTCGAGGATTGTCTGGTGCAGGCTGCGGCGACCAGCGAGGACTTGGACCACCGCGAGGCGCTGCGGGGCACCTACGACGTGTTCCTGCCCGAGCTGGACGCGGACGGGAACCCGGCCGACCTGCGGGGCACGGACAAGGTGCTGCTGCCCAACGGCCGCGAGTACCGGATTGTTGGCGACCCCGAGTATTTGGACTCGCCCACCGGCGCCCTGAACGGCTGGCAGATTCTCGTTGAAAGGTGGGCAGGCTAGGTGACGAAGGTACGTATCGAAATGAACGGCGCCGGCATCCGGGCCCTGCTGAAAAGCCCGGGCGTGCAGGCCGACATCGAGGCGCGAACGAACGCGGTAGCTGCTGCGGCCGGCGGCGGCGAGGACTTCCTGCCGTCCGTGTACATCGGTAAAACCCGTGTGCGCGGCTCTGTGATTACCGCCACCAAGACCGGCCGGGAGCTTGAAGCTACCGACCTCGCGCTTACCCGCGCGATCGACGCGGGGCGGTGAGCCCGTGGACGCCTCTCTCGCGCCCGATGCAGTCGGTTGGGCAGTGTCGGCCCTGAACCCCAAAATCGGGCCGCAGGTTGGCGGGCGCACCCCAGCCGCAGCCGATTCTTGGGTTCGCGTGCAGCGCACCGGCGGCGGCGACGGTTCCCGCGTATCTGACCTGCCTCAGCTGACCTTTGAGTGCTACGCGGGCGACGACGCCGCGGCAGCTGTCCTTGCCAACGAGGTCCGGGCAGTGCTGAAAAGTCTCGCCGGGCAGACGGTGGCCGGCGTTACCTGCTACCGGGTGAACGCCGCAGGCGTCAGCGACCGGCCCGACCCGCGAAGCCCGGACCACTCGCGGTACGCCTTCACTGCTGAAATTCACCTACGTAATGCGATCATGGAGGTATGAAGTGAGGATTACCCTTTCTGCTGAATGGACCGGCCCGCGCGGCGGCGTCCATAAGCCTGATGAAACGCTGGAAGTGCCCGACGCGGAAGCGCGGGAACTGCTACACCGGGGGCTCGCACGGCGCCCGGCCACTACTGAAACAGAACAAGGAGGCGAGCGAGAATGACTAAATCGCTGGCAAACATTCGGATTTACGGCGACGAAACTTCGCTCGTCTCTGTCGCCCCGCTGGGAACCACGTTCCCCGTTGGGCTGGCGGCGCCGGGCGTCGATTTCGAGGAACTGGGCTGGATTTCCGAGGACGGTGTGGCGATCAACCGCACCAAGGACGTATCGAAATTCAAGGCATGGCAGGGCGGCGCTACGGTGCGGCAGAAGGTCGTCGGCGTCGAGGACACCTTCAAATTCCAGTGCCTCGAAGAAACGGCCGTCACCCTCGGCCTGTACTACCCGGGCAGCGCATCGACCACCACGGCCGGTGTGACGACGATTCAGGTTCCCGCCGGCGCCGTAGCTGACGAGCGTGCATGGCTGCTCGATTTCTTCGACGGCGACGTGCAGAAGCGCTACAACCTTCCCCGCGGTGAAGTGGGCGAGACGGCCGAGGTCGTGCACAAAAGCACGGACATGACCATCTACGAATTCACGGTAACGAGCCTCGGCGCGTTCACCATCATCACCGACAACCCGGCCGCAGCAACGGCCTAACAAAGCTGGTGGCCGGGCGTTCAGGCGATGGGCCGCCCGGCCACCTTTTACCCCCACCCATCGCCACCCACAGAAGGAAACATCGCCACCATGATTGAACACGGACACTCCCCCGAGAACAGCCACCCCGACGACGGCTACGTGCACCAGCAGCAGCAGCCGGCGGACGATCTGCCGGCCGGGCACTACCGCGTTGAGGATGTGGAGCCGGCGCAGCAGCAGCGGCCGACCGTATCCGACCTGCGGCCCGCGCCCGAGGCCCCGGACACCCGGGTACCCGACAACGTGCGGCAGCCACAGGACCGGCAGGCGGCGCAGGCAGCGCAGAAAGCCGAAGCGAACGACGAAAACCGCCTCGTGGTGTGCCTGTACAACGGGGTCCGCTTCGAGTTCCATGCGGACGACCTGACCTTCGAATTCCAGCTCGCCGCGGAACAGGGGCGCATCGCTACCGCGCTGCTGCAGCTGCTCGGCAAGGAGCAGTTCGACAAGATGCTGAAATGGCCGCTGCGCCACTACCAAGGGCTCGCTACAGCCATTGGTAAGGCTAGCGGCGTGGGAAATTCCTAGGCTTCTGGTTCCTCGCCGGGCACTACCCGGAGGCACTGGAAGCCGACTTTCAGCACTACTACAACCTCGATTTACTGGACTACTACAGCGGGAAGATCACCCTCCGCAAAGCCTGCGCCCTCACCCACCAGCTACCACCGGGGGCGCAGGTATGGAGGGAAATGGGAGGCCCGCAAGCTTGGACGGGTGAAATCTTCGCCATAGCAGCCGCAGTAGACGCACTGCGGGTGGCAAACTGGCAGAGGACAGAGGATGCTAAGAACCAGCGGAATTACCCGGAACCGCTGCAGCCTCCACAGTACGAGCAGGAACGAGTAAAGGCGCAGGCCACCATCGCCAATCAGGCCGAAGCTTTCAGGCAGCGGCAGCGCCTCCGGGCGGAAGAAAAGCGAGGGGTTGGCAATGGCGGACACGATTGAACTAGCGACAGCGTATGTGTCGATCGTTCCGTCTTTCGCGGGGGGCCCGGGCGCTATTGCGGCCGGGCTCACCCCCGCAGCAGCCACCGCAGGCACCACAGCAGGTGTCGCGGCCGGCGGCGGCTTCGCTGCAGGGTTCGCGGGTAAGGCGGCTACAGGCGCGAAGCTCGCCACCGTGGGGCTCACCGCCCCTATCCTCGCCATAGGTGCAGCCGCCTTCGTCGCGGCCGGCAACGTGGACGACGCCTACGACAACATCCGGGTCAAGACCGGCGCTACCGGCGATGATCTGGCCGGGCTGCAGAAGTCGTTCAACAACGTAGCCAACACCGTGCCGGCCGATTTCGCGTCCGTGTCCGACGCCGTTTCTGGCCTGAACCAGCGGCTCGGGCTCACCGGCCCCACACTGGACACCCTAGCCTCGCAGGTACTCGAAGCCGGGCGCCTCGGCGGGGTGCCAATCGACATCAACAACGCCACCAGCGCCTTCTCCGCGTTCAACGTGAAGGGCGATGCGACCACCGGGGCGATGGACGACCTGTTCCGGGTTTCGCAGGCCACCGGCGTCGGCATCAACGACCTGACCGGCACCATGTCCAAACAGGGCGCGGCGCTGGCGCAGCTGGGGTTCAGCTTCACAGACTCGGCCGCCCTGATCGGCACGCTGGACAAGGCCGGCATCAACAGCAACACGGTCATGGCCGGGCTTTCCAAGTCCCTCGTCACCCTGTCGAAAGACGGCGAGGCGCCGCAGGAAGCGTTCAAGCGGGTCACGGGCGAGATTCAGGGCTTCATCGAGAAGGGCGATCAGGCTGCAGCGCTGCAGCTGGCCGGCAAGGTATTCGGCACCCGGGGCGCTGCGCAGTTCGTCGGCGCCCTGCAGTCGGGGAAAATCAACCTCGACAATATGACCAACGCGGCCGGCCTCACGGGCGACAGCATCCTAGGCGTGGCCGAGGAAACGAAGGACTTCCCCGAGCTGCTGCAGCAGCTAGGCAACACGGCGCAGCTCACGCTCGCCCCGATTGGCCTCACCCTGTTTCCCGCGATCGGTTCCGCGCTGCAGGCAATCGCGCCGCCGCTGCAGGGCTTCGCTAACTGGTTCGCTTCGCTGGATCAGGGGCAGATGGGCGTCCTGATCGGCATAGGTGTTGCGCTGGCAGCTATCGGGCCGATTCTTGGGGTGGTGTCGTTCGCAACGCAGGCGTTCGCGGCCGGCGCTACCGTGGTGCGCGGGGTGGTGACGGCGTGGACGGCCGTTCAGTGGGCGCTAAACGCTGCCATGGCTGCCAACCCCATCGGCATCGTAGTTCTCGCGCTGGCGGCCCTCGTGGCGGGCGTGATTTGGGCGTACAACAACGTCGGGTGGTTCAAGGATGGGGTGAACGCGGCTTGGTCCGCTATCTCGTCGTTCACCATGACCGTGTTCGGCGCGATCGCCGGGTTCCTGTCCGGGGTGTGGTCGAATATCCGCGGCTTCTCGATCGCCGCTTCGCAGGGGATCACCAGTTTCGTTACCGGCGCTTGGAACAACCTTCGCGGCTTCACGATCGGCGTTTTTAGCGCGATCGCCGGCTTCCTCGCGGGGGTGTGGGCGGGCATCCGCGGGGTGGCTGTGGGCGCCGTCTCCGGGCTGGTTTCGTTCGTGGTGGGCGGCTTCAACAACATCGTGTCCTTCGGCCGTTCCGCGTTCGCCGGGCTGCAGGGCTTCCTCGGCGGGGTGTGGGGCAACATCGTATCCGGCGCGTCGGGCATGGTCGGCAACGTGCTTTCCTTCTTCGGTTCCCTGCCCGGCCGCATCATGGGCGCCCTCGGCTCGCTGGCCGGCAGCCTGTCGTCCGCGGGCGTATCCGCGATGCAGGGCTTCGTCAACGGCGTGACCAGCATGGCGGGCAACATCCTCAACTCGGCCGTCAACGCCGTGAAGGGCGCGATCGACGGGGTGAAGAACTTCCTCGGAATCAAGTCGCCTTCCCGGCTCGCGTTCGGCCTCGCGGTGTTCTTCGGCAAGGGGCTTATCAACGGGCTCGGGTCCATGGCTGCAGGTGTGGGGAAGGCTGCGGTAGCCATGGTGGCGCCGCTGTCCGAACCTATCCCGATGGACATGGGCAGGCACACCCCGGGCGCCGTAGTAGGGGCGCAGGCGGGCAGCGGTGCCGGCGGCGGCGGCCTGACCATCATGGGCGACGTATACGGCGACGATGCGGAAGCGATAATGGATGAAATCGACCGCCGCGAACGGCGCAAGACCACACTGAATGACCTTCGCAAACTAGGAGCAGGTGCACTATGACAGCACAGCTACTCGGCAGCACCACCGCCGCGCCGCCCCCCGTCGCACCGCCCACCAGTAACGGTGTTGAGCCGCGCATCGGCCTCAACCACAAGCTGACCGCGGAGGACGGCACGGTGTGGGATATTTCCACTTGGGAAACCGGCGTCTACCTGATTCAAGGCACCGTGGAAGGGCTGGGAATGCCCGAGGTCGTGAACTGGAAAACCACGAGCCCGGCAGTGGACGGCCACCAGTGGGACGGCTACCTCGTTCCCGGCCGCAAGGTGTTCTTCTACCTCGCCGTTTGGCACAACGGGTCCGCCGCGGATTGGGCGGCCCGCAACGATGAACTGTGGGACATGTTCTACCCGGGCAAGCTGCTTACGTGGACGGTGCAGCTGCCCGGCAGCAACCGCGGCGCCCGGCACCTGCAGCTGCGGTACGAGAAGTGCGAGGACGGCTTCGAAACCGACCCCACTTTCGAGGGGTGGGCAGTGTACGGCCTCGAACTTTCCCCGGAGCAGCCCTTTTGGGAAGGCGAGCCGATCACGCGCGAACTGCAGCAGCAGACAGTGCAGGATTTCTTCACGGGCGGCGCCGGCTCCCCGTTCTACATTTCCGGTGAGCAGTCCATCGGCTCGGCCACCATGGATAACCCGGGCACCGCGCCTAGCTACATTCTGTGGGAGGTCGTCGGGCCCACCACCAGCGTCACGGTGGGCGTGAACGGCGGCACGACCACGTTCACCCCGGACATAGCCGCCGGCGATGTGCTGGTGATCGACACGGACCCGCGGAACCTCGGCGCCGAACTGGAAGGGGTGGATGTGACCGGGCAGCTAGGCAGCTTCGATTACCGGCCGATCCCGCCCGGCAAGGACATTTCACTGGACCTCGCCATGGCTGGCAGCGGCACCATCCGCGCCACGTTCACCCCGCGGTATTGGCGGTGCATCTAGTGGCTACGCCTAGTGAGTTCGAAATCATCCTGTTCGACAAGGACCGGGTGAAGATCGGCCCGGTGGCCGGCTACCTGTCCCTTTCCGGCAGTGCCCGTTTCAACGCCCTGTCGGCCGCCACTATCAAACTGCACCCCGCGCACAAGCGGGCGGCGCAGCTGCAGGCGCCCGGCTCCCGGGTTCAAATCCTGTTCCGCGGGCGCACCCTCATGACGGGTAAAACTACGCTGGGAGAAGGCGAAGGGCCGGGCGCTGGCGCCTACCTGTCGTTCGAGGTACAGGACGATTTCCGGGTGTTCACCAATTTTCTCGGCTGGCCGGTGCCGGGCAACGCGATTTCCTCGCAGACCAGCGCATACGACATCCGCACGGGCAACGCCGAATCAGTGGTCAAGGCGCTGGTGACGGCCAACGTGTCGGCCCGCAGCGTGTACCCGGTCACGGTGGCTACGAACGGCAACCGGGGCAGCAGCATCACCGTTATGCTGCGGTTCGACTACCTAGCCGAGAAGCTGTTCCCGGCCGTCGATCTGGCCGGCATCGGCATCACTGCGCAGCTGGACCCGGCCACCGGCAACATCGTCGTGGACGCCTACGTACCCACCGACCGGACCACCACCCCCCTCACCGTGGGCTCGCGCGTGATCCAGAAGTACAAGTTTGGGGTGCAGGCGCCCACCATCACCCGCGGCGTCCTCGGTGGGCAGGGCGACGGCACAGCCCGGGCTTTCCGCACCTTCCTCGATTCCTCGCGGGAATCCGCTTGGGGCGACACCGTGGAAGCTTTCAGGGACGCCCGGGACACCAGCGACCCCGCGGTGTGGACGAAACGCGAGGCGGAATCGCTGGCAGAAGGGGCCCCGAAATACTGGGTCGATGTAACGCTGGCCGAGGCCGGGAAATTCAGGATCGGCGGCACGGGCGGCTACTGGTTGGGCGATAAGGTGTCGGCCGACATCGACGTTATCGCCCCCGTGGTGGACGTGCTGCGGGAAGTGAACTTCGATGTCACCATGGATGGAGCGAAGATCGGCGCCACCATCGGCAGGAAAAACGACGCGGAAAGCGCGACAATGAAAGCAATAGCATCCCTCACCCGCGGCCTGCGGGAACTTTACAGGAGCAAATAATGGCACTGCTGGCGGACACACAATACGGCTTCCCGGGCACTGTCACCCCGACAGCTTTTGCATCCATCATGGGGAATGCGGCCTCTGGCTCCTTCGGGGTGGGCGGCCTCAACGACCTGAAACTGACGACGAACGCGGTAGGCGACCGGGGCGCCCTGCTGTCCACCGGGCTCGCCTACGGGCACGGCTGCCTCGGCATCTGGACCAGCACAACGCAGTTCAACTTCACCGCCGCCTCGGGTACCTCCGACCGCTGGGACTGCATCGTGGTCCGCCGCACATGGTCGAACACCCCGGGCGTCAGCGTCACCACCCTAGCCGTCAAAACCGGCACCAGCAGCAAGGCCCTTCCTAGCCTCGTCATGACGCCGGGCACGCAAACGGAACAGCCGCTTTGGCTGGTGCGCGTGAAGGGTGGGCAGACCGCCATTCAGGAAATCGTGGACCTGCGCTGCTTCTCCGGTAACGGCGGTGTGCAGGCCATTGACAGCCTCGCGCTCGGCTACCTGAACCAAGTAGGTTCCCGCGTGGAAGTGGCCGGCGACCTGTGGGAGTACAAGGCTGCCAGCACCACCAGCTCGGCCGCGTGGCAGAAGATCAGCGGCGAGGGCAAAATCCCGATGTGGGGGCACGGCGGCGCACTGTCGGGCAGCGCTTCCGGGTGGGACCTGATGAAGATTCAGGCGGGCTCGGAAATCAAAACCACCGACGCGAGCGGCTACGTCACCCTCACCTTCCCTACCCCGTTCCCCAACGGCCTTCTGTTCGTGGCCGGCTTCGACGGCGACGATTGGGCAGGCGGCGGCTCCATGATGATCGGCAGCGCCGGGCGCGTACCCGTGTACGGCACCGCAGGCGCGGGCAACAAGACGCAGTGGAAGTACGCTGTGAAAATCCAGCCGGCCTCCCGCGACGGCGTGGGCTCCATGCGCATCGCCCGCGCGGGTAACTTCACACACCGCATCAACTGGATTGCAATCGGGTTCTAGGAAGGAATCACCATGGGGAATTTCCCTCGGGCGCTCGTCACTGACGACGCCGGCAACCCGCTTCCGGGCGCGGTTGGCAAGTTCTACGCGCTGAGCGACACATCGGCCACCACACCCCTTGTGGTGACTGACCTGTTCGGCAACGCCCTCACGAACAACGAAATCGTGGCAAACGACCTCGGCATCACGCCCGGCGTCCGCTGCCCCGGGTACATCGCCGTCAGCTGGGTCAGCGGCGCGAACCGGCAGGACGTGCAGGCAGTGGACATCGTGCCGGCCGGCGGCGGTGTGGGCGACATTCTGCGGAAGGCGTCGGCCGCCGATTTTGATTACGCATGGCTCCCGGCCGACACCCCGCTCCGCGACATCCGCGATTTCGGCGCCGTGGTCGGTGACGCAGCAGCCACCCGGGCAGCCATTCAGGCTTGCTTCGATCTTGGCGGCGCCACGTACATCCCCTACGGCGACTGGTCCGTGGACGGCACACTGAATGTCACCCTCGACGGCACCATGGTTATCGGGCAGGGCGCCGGCAACCGCGACGGCGCAACGCAGCCGACCCCGGGCTGCGGCATCCGTGCCGCGGCAGGGTTCACCGGGACGGAAATTCTGAAAGTGCAGCGCGTGGCCGACGACCGGCCGCTGGCGGCTATCCACATCGCCGGGGTGAACATCGACGGCGACTCGATCGCCGCTACCGGGCTGCTGCTGCGGGCTTCGCAGTCCACGGTCGAGAACGTGCACTTCTGGCAGTGCACCACCGTAGGCGTCAAGGTGCAGGGGTACGTGAGCCCGTCTTGGGATACCTACGACACCCGGTTCACGAACTGCCTTATCGGGTACTGCTACGACGGCCTCGTGATGGAAGATCACTCGAACGACCTCCACGTAACGAACTGCATCATCCTGAACAACACCCACGACGGCGTTATTTCGCGGTCCAGCTCGGCGCAGTTCACCGCCTGCCATATCTACACATCGGGCCGGTACAACCTGTTCTTCGACGGCGGCGGCTCCCGTAGCAAGTTTGCGAACTGCAAGTTCGAGGGCTGCGGCGATCACATCGTGAATATCGACTCCACGAACGGCGGGTACAGCGACATCCAGTTCACCGGGTGCGGCTTCTCCACCCACAACCAGTCCACCGTGACCACGAACACGAAGGACTACGTAATCATTCAGGGCACCCCCGGCATCGGGCGGACCCAGTTCGTCGGGTGCAACTTCGCCCTCAAAGGCGGCTCCACGATCAAGCCGCGGTACGGCATCAACATTGCCAGCAGCGCCGGGCAGAACACCGTTATCGTCGGCTGCAGCTTCGGCCCGACCTCGCACTGGGGGACCGCGCCGTACAAGAACGCCTCCGCTTCCTCGCTGGTCCATTACGTGCGCGGAAACAGCGGCCTGCCCGACGTGTTCAACACGCTGGCGCAGACGGCCGCCTACACCCTCGTGTTCCCCACTGACGCCCTCGGTGATCCCGTGGAAGTCAACAGCGCAACCACGGTGGCCGTCACGGTCCCGCCGGCGGCCGACCCGGGGTTCATGAAGGGCAACGTGGTCAAGGTGGCGCAGGTGGGCGCCGGGCAGGTTACGTTCACTGCAGGCGCCGGCGTCACGCTGCAGGTGCCTACAGGTAAGACCGCGGCGTGCCGTGGGCAGTACAGCCAAGTTACGCTCCGTATGCGGCTGACCAATGTGTGGGTTCTTGAAGGCGACCTCGCCTAACCATAGGAGGCCAGCAATGCAGATTCTCCCGCCAACGCGGGGCGAGAAAATCGCCCGGGCACTTGGCTACGTGTTCACCAGCATCATCGGTTTCTCGGTGCTGCTGCAGTTTCCAAGCGACTCTGCCACGCTGCAGGCGCTTGACTCTCGTGGGGGCGGGCTCGGCGTTACCCTCGCCGTAGTGTGGGCGATCTTCATCGCGTCCGCGCTCGTGGCTGCCCCCGTTACATTGCTGGAACGGTACCGGGCCGAGTTCATTTTGCTGCCCTTCTCCGGTTCCGCGCTCGCAGTGGCGCTATGGGTCGCATGGGCCAACGCCGGCACTGATCCCCTCGTGATCCCGAGGGCAGCCGCATCCACTGCTTTGCTTTTCTTCATGTCGGCGCGGTTCCTAAGCCTGCGCCGCCTCGTGAGTTATGCGAAGGAACAGGGATGGACAACGGGACCATGGAAAACACCCAAAACTGGACGCAGCTGATTCTTGGGCTGCTACTGGGAGCCGGTGGGTTGACCGGCTTTTTGAATGCGATCGCTGCGCTGCGGAACCGGAAGGCCGGCACCCCCAGCACGGAGACGGAGGCCCGGGTAGTGGCCGACGACGAGGGGTTCAGCGCGTACCTACGGGCTGAGGTCGCCCGCGAACGTGCTGCAGGTGATGCCCGGGTGAATAATATTCAGAGAAGGCTTGATTTCGCTGAGGAATACATCAACGAAATGGAGCAGCACATTTGGTTGCACAACCCGCCACCGCCCCCGGTGCGTCGGTACCCACAGGAAGGCTAGGAACATGGCTAACGCACTATTCACCCCGGCAAAGGAAGGGCTGCTTGACGGCAGCCTCGACCTCGATACCGCCACGATCAAAGCTGTGCTGGTCCGCAGCTACACGTTCAGCGCAGCGCACAAGTTCCTCACGGACGTGACCGGGGCGGGTGGTGTGCTGGCCGGCACCCCGCAGACCCTCGCGGGCAAGTCCGTTGTGGGCGGTGTGTTCGACGCGAACGACGTTACTTTCACAGCGGTAGCGGCGAACGCTTCCGGGCACAGTGTGCTGGTTTATCAGACCTCGGCTGCGGCCGGCGGCGCTGATCTGGCGACCAGTGCGCAGCGGCTTATCGGCTACTACGACACGGGCACCCTGCTCCCCGTCACCCCCAACGGCGGCGACATCACGGTTGCATGGGATTCCGGCGCCAATAAAATCTTCGCTATCTCCTAGGCAGGGGCCCCGGTGGCTATCGCATACGGAGGCGCCGGTACCCGGTGGATGAACGGGGCGACCGGCGTCTCCACATGGAACATCCCGTACCCGGCAAGCATCGCTGCTGGGGATTTGCTCGTCGTTTCGATGGAGTCGAACGGCGCGGAATTGGGCACGAACCCTACCGGGTGGACCACGATTTACAAGCAGACGGGCGCTGCGCTGACGAACCCGCGCGGCGGTATGTTCTACAAGATCGCCACCGGCAGCGAGTCGGGGACGCTCGCATGGCCTGTCACCCCGGGCACCACTACCACGATGCAGGGCACGGCGCAGATGTTCCGGTACACGGGCGTCGATAACACCACCCCCCTCGACGTGGCGGCCGGGTCCTATACCAACTCGAACGCCGCCGACGTGGCTGTGGTGCTTCCCAGCCTGACCACGGTCACAGCCGGCGCGATGCTTATCATGATGGGCGCACCCAACTCGGGCAGCACCACCCTGAACGCGCCCGGCAGTGCTGCGGCCGGCACGACGGTACGGGTGGACCACGGTGCGCTAGGCGGCACGGGCAACAAGGGCGGCTTCCACGCTGACCAGCTGCTCGGCGCTGCAGGCGCTACCGGGACTAAGACGTTTACGTGGTCCGCGGCCCGTGCGAACTTCGGCGCTATCGCTGCCCTGCGGCCCGCAGCGGGCGGCGCAGCGGCGCAGACGGTGAATCCCTCGGCTATCGCGGCTACGGCCGGCAGGGGCACGCCCACGGTGTCCACGGCGGCTACTGCGGCCCCGGGCGGCGTGAGCCTCACTGCCGGCCGCGGCACCCCCGTAGCTTCCTCGGTGGTTGTGACCACTCCCACAGGGCAAGCACACACGGCCGGCAGGGGCACCCCCACCATTGGTACGGCCGTGCTAACTGCCCCACAAGGGGCGTCCCTTACGTCGCTGGAAGGGGCACCAGCGGTCAGCACGGCCGCGACCATCCAACCTACCGGCGTTGGCCTGTCAGCGGTAGAGGGCTCGCCGGCCATTGTTTCCGCCAATTCCCCGCAGACCGTCGCGCCCGGGGGTGTGGGGCTCACTGCCGGGCGCGGCACACCCGGTGTTAGCACAGCTGCACTAGCTGCCCCGGCCGGCCTCCTGCTGGCGGCCAACGAGGGCACCCCGGGTGTTAGCACAGCTGTACTAGTTACCCCCGCGGGGAAGCAGGCGCAGGCGGCCGAGGGCTCCCCGGTGGTGGGCACCACGGTCACTGCCCGGCCGGCAGGGAAGGCGCTCGCCGCTACCCCTGCTGCGCCTGCCCTGACCACGGCTGCCACCGCCGAACCGGACGGGGCCGGGGCAACCACAGCTGCGGGCGCCCCCGACCTGTCTACGGGGCTCACAGCGGCTCCCACGGGCATCCAGCTTTCCGCCCTTCTTGGGGCCCCTGTTGCTGCTGTGTCCATGGATCAGGAAGTGATTGCAGGCAGCGCAGTTGTTACCACAAACCCGGGCAATCCGGCCCTTGCTTTCTTCTTCCGCGCAATCATCGGGATTATCGTTGAAGGAGACAGGTGGAAGGCCGCAGCAGGCGGGCCCCGCTACTACACCGAGGACGACGACCCGGCCCGGGCCGCTGCCAGCACCACACACCAGCCGCCCGCGGCGGACCCCGGCACACGATGGGATGCACGATGAAGGTTGTACAGGCATACGCGGAAACCACCGAGTTTGTCCCGGTGGCTGTCACTGTGGCCGGCGCCGCCGTCACATCCGGGGTTGAGTTCGCTATCCAGCTGGAAGGCACCCGGCCCGTGCCGGCGGACTGGAACGACGCCGACCTGCTGGAAGGCAACACCGGCGTCCTGATTTCCGGGCTGGCGCCCGGGTACTACTGGTGCTGGGTCCGTGTGACCGCATCACCCGAAACCCCGGTATTCGTCGGGCTCCATATCCGCATCAAGTAAGGAACCGCATCATGGCAAATCTGGACACTGTAGTACCCGCACTGAGGGCCGCCGGGCTCGTGGTGCACGAGACGGCCAACTGGATCACTAGCGGCTACGCGGGGCAGGATTTCGCGGCTATCCGCGGCGTCCTGTGGCACCACACCGCCACCAACCGCAGCGCTTTCTTGAAGGCGCCCAACCCCACCCTGCAGCTCGTCAAGTACGGGCGCGGCACACCGGGCACGCCTACCTTCCTGCCCCCGCCTATCTGCAATATCCTGTTCGACCGGAACGGCGAAGTGTGGATGATCGCCACAGGTGTTGCGAACCACGCGGGGAAGGGCATCGCCCCCGGCGTCCCGCGCGATATGGGCAACCACTACCTGATCGGGATTGAAATGGAGTCCTCGGGAATCATCCCGTGGGACTGGACGCCGGCGCAGCTGCGGAACGCCCCGATCCTTGGGGCAGTGCTGGAAAGGCTCTACCTGCAGAAACTTCCGGCGGACCAGCGGCTACAGCTGGGACACTTGGAATACAGCAGCGAAGGCAAGATCGACCCGGCGGGTTGGCCGGGCGGCATGAACGGCCTCCGGGCTTCTATCAACGCTATCCTCGCCGGCCCGGCACCCAAGCCGCCGGCGCCGAAACCACCAGTAGCAAAGGATGAACTGAACATGGCAACCGTAGACGACTTCTACAACAAGCCCTACGCCCGGCAGGGCCCGGGTGTCAGCGGCACCACGAACCTCGGCGCGACGATCGCGTGGCTTGACTCGAACCTGTGGGGGCTCCGCAACCAGCTCGCGGCGCAGGACGCGGTTATCAAGTCCCTTGTGGGCGCGGTAGCTGCACTGTCGAAGGGGCAGGCTTTTGACGAGGCCAAGCTGCTCGAATCCATCCAAGCCCGGGTCGTGGCCGGCCTCGGTGAAGTCGATGATCTGGTGGCGCAGGGTGTGCAGGCTGCGCTCGATTCGATCGACGCGAACCTGACCGTAAATCTCAAGAAGCCGGAAGCCTAGGCCATGGCTTACGAAGGATTCCCCAGCGGAAACAGGGAGCGCGTCGTAGCGTCGGCCGCCCGCACCACCACCGGCAACAGCGGCGCCCTGCCCTCCGATTACTCGGCGGCCAAGACCATCCGGGCGCAGCTGAATGTGACCGCGGCGTCGGGCACCACCCCGAACCTCGTATGTCTCATTGAGGACAGCGTGGACGACGGCGCCACATGGAACACTGTCGGCACCTTCGCGGCCAAGACCGCGGCCGGCCGCGAAGTTATCAACATCACCAACCCGTTCGGCCCGAAGCTGCGCGTCAGCTGGACCATCACCGGCACCACTCCCAGCTTCACGTTTGCCGTGGACTGGTTCACTGAGAACTAGGAGGCTGCGGTGCGCGTAGGCAACTGGCCTGATCCAATGAGCCGCTAGGTGGGCAAGCACCCCGCGGCACCGATACCGCAGGAAGGAGGAATCATGGAAATCATCAACTACTACCTGAAAGCTTTTGTTGGTGCTATCGTCGCCGGCCTGTCTTACCTGCTGACGGTGCTTACCCCGGCCGCTACGGCTGGCGACATTACGCTGGTGCAGTGGATCGGCTTCGCTGTGGCTGTGCTTGGCACTTTCACTGGTGTAGCGCTGACCACGAACGGCCCGCCCCCGGGCGTGGACGGCCGCCACGAGCTGTAGTATGAAAGTGCGGTTCCAAACAGAAACCCCCCAGCTATCGGGAAGCTGGGGGGTTTCTGCCGTCCATGGTGAGCTACTGCCGGGGTGGTGCGCCCTCGCCGGCCTTGTACACCCGCACCCAATCGACCTGCATCTGCGAGGCGTTCAGCTTGGAACCATCAGGGAACCAGTCCATCTGAATCGTCTGCTTCATAGCTGCCCGGGGGATGTGGTGGCTTGCCGTGTCCCTGAACACTTCCCGGCCGTCGATATAGGCCACCACACCGCCCGGCGACCAGTCCACCGCGTAGTTGTGCCACTGGGTCGCGTCGAGGGCGGTCTGCGCCCGGGTGGTGGGATCACCTGCGCACTCGTAGTGGAGGTAGACCTTCATGAGCCGGGTATCTGCGGTGCCTTCCGCGTAGTCCACTTCGTCGCAGTTATTCGAGGCGTTGTCGGCCGGCCACAGGATCAGCACGGGGTGGTATTCGGGGTCGCGGGCGCTCGTCCGCATCCGCGCTTCCCAGCGGGCGTAGACCTGCCTGTTGAACTTCGCGCTCATACCGCCGGTGGTGCCGGCACTGTTGCCTTTGATCGTCAGGTAGCCGCCGGCGACGGTGTTCTGCGCCGGGCTGCGGAGTCCTTTGCCGTGGTGGCCGGGCCCGTTGTACACGGACCACTTCGCGGGGTCGGGGGCGCCTACGTAGCCGAATTCGTCACCGTTCAGGGGCACCCCCCATCCCATGCGCCCGGCCGCCCGCGTGGACACGTAGGCGGCGTCCGCGGGCGTCACGAACACCCCCACAAGCACGATTGTCAGCAGCGCCGTGAGGGCCGCCATGATGCCTTTCTTCACTGGTTAGTCTCCCAAACTGTAGTAGTGCGAGTAGGTGCACCCGGGGCGGGTGCAATCCCATTTGTCCCCCCAAGCTTCTTGCTTGTACTGCACAGACTGCTCGCCGCACTTCGGGCATTTCGTCAGCGGGTCCGAGTTGTCGGGCTCGGGTTCCCCTGCTTTGCGCCACTGGTTGCGCCCGGCGTCATACACCATCTGTTCCATTGTCTGCCTCCTTCGTAGCTGCCTGCAGCCGTGCGGTGTTCCACTTGGCGATTGTGATAGCCTTCCAAGCCGGTACGGGGTTGCCGGTGAGCACCACATAATCGGGCGTCGGCAGTTTCCCTCGTGCTTTCCATGCCCGGAGGGTTTTCACGCTCACCCCGGTCAGTTCGCTGATCGCGTCGTAGCCGAGCAGTTCTTCCGGCTTCGGGGTCACGGTACTACCTCCATGTATTCGGTGAGGGCGGCCCGCAGCTGCTCGGCGGCCTGCCGGCTGGGGCGGCGGCTGAACGCCTGCGCCGCGGCGATGGTGTTGGCGCTGGTGGTGTGGAAGGCCAGCTTTGCGAGCAGGGCCCGGCCGTGGTCGGAATCCTCCGGGCACAGGAGCTTAGCGGAGTTGAATCCGCTGTTCCGGCCGCCGTGTTCTTCCATCTGCGCCACGCTGGCGGACTGCCATGCGTTGCGGCGGGGAACGAAGCGGCGCTCGTATCCCTTCGCCCACGCGGGGGAGCTGACCCACGCGGACTGCCCCGACACGCGGGTGATGGTGGCGCGGGTGACGCTGGTGCTGGTGCCGCCGGTGTGGATCAGTACCGGGGTGCCGGGCACTGCCCACTCGGGGAGGTCTTGTGTGGTCACTTGGTGTTCCTGTTCTCGTAGTCGGCCCGGTACTGGTCGCGGAGCCGTTGTGTGGGTAGCTGCTTGTCTGCTTCGTCGGGGGTGGCGCCGGCTGCTTTCAGGCGCCCGCGGTGTTTGCCGTCGTGGCCGGGCTTGTAGAACGCCCCGGGCTGGCGCTGCTCGCCGCAGCCGCAGAAGCAGGGGAACCGGAAAGCCACTACCGCCACCCCCCGAAGAATGCGACGGCGCCGATGAAGGCGGCTACCCATACGAGCAGGGAAAAGACGAACGCGCCTACCCACCCGATCGTTGCGTTCCTGCGCTGCTGGCGGTCGTTCACTGTACTGCTCCTTCGCTCATGCGCCGCAGCTGTGACGCGGCGTTCTTAGCGGCCCTGCGGCCGTCTGCTGGTGTGCTGCTGATGGTGGTCTGTGTCCCGTGCACCGCGTGCCGTAGCACGATGTGGTTTTTGCTGGTGCGCCGGATGAAGTCGAACCCGAGGGCTCTTGCGACTTCCAGCATTTCCCGCTCGTAGCTGGTGTACCTTGACTTTGCCACTGGGGGCTCCTGTTCGGTTTGGCCTGCCCCGCCGGCCCGGGTGAGGGGCGCGGCGGGGGGCTCGGTTATTTTTGGGCTGCTACCCGGGCTTGGTATTCCTGCAGTGCGGCTATGAGCCGGATGCGGGTGTACTCCTTGCGGTCGGCCGGCAGCGCTAAACATACCGTGTTGATCTGCGCTACCGTCCATTTCCGGGGGTCCTCCCCGAGAAATGTGGCGCAGTACCCGTGGAGCCGGTCGTTGGTGGCGCCGCACCAGTAGAGTTCTTCCTGCGAAATGAGGGCCGCCCGGGTGGTGGCTGCTATTGCCCTGTCGTTGTTTTCCATGGCCTTACTTCCCTTCGATTCCGTAAAATTCGGTTCGCGCGGCGTCGAAGCGCCGGCGGGCTTCCTCGCGCTCCACGGTGCCTACCGGGAGGCTGCGGTACTCGTGGTATGCGCTGAGCATCGCGTATTCGAGTTCCGGGCTGATTACGATGGTGACGGTTGCCGGGGGCTCGGGTACAAAGTTGGTCCAGCTGAGGGTTGCTGCGCCTCGAAGGCGTTCACAGATTGCGACCAGCTGGCCGGCGCTGGCGGCCTCGTACTTGCCGAAGCGGGCCCAACGGCCGTTTGCCTTTTGGTAGTACGCCCGGTACACGGTGCGGCCCTGCCATTCGCTTGCCTGAACCTTCATCCTGAGCTGCATCTGAATCCCTGCCTTTCTGTGGGGGGCCCTTGCCGGGGCCCCCGGTTGGTTTGGTTACTTGCTGGTGCGGAATTCCACGAGGTCCCGGTAGAAGGCGGTTACAACGCCGTCCTCGTACCAAACGTCGGTGCTGGTGAAGCAGTTGAGCAGTTCCCGGGCGGTTTCAGTGCCGGCGCCGTACTGGTCTGCGAGGAAGGCTGCGAATGCGGCCCGCTCGAACCTGTCTGCCATGTCCATGTTGGCGGGGGTGGTTGCGATTGCCGTTACCATTTCGTTTGCCGTGAAAGCCATTTGAATCCCGGTCCCTTCGTTGCTGTTGTTCCTATGACTTCAATGTAGTGGGTCGCTACAGCAGTTACAAGCCCTGAGTGAAACTAGTTGCCATACCCGGCAATGCCCCGGTACGGTAGGGGATGTGAAGGAGGCAACATCGCCCCCAAAGCTTGCAACATACCTACTAGGGAAGGACCCACATTGTGACCGAAACGACCGCGGCCCCCGGGCTGCTACTGCCGGCAGAGGTAGCCGAGCAGCTGCGCACCGGACGAAATTATGTGTACCGCCGGATCGCTGACGGCACACTGAAACACATCAACATCGGCACCCCCGAACGTCCGAAGTTCCGTATCCGCCCGGAGGACTTGGCCGCCTTCGTGGAATCCCTGCAGGGCACCCCGGCCGAATAAGTCACACCCGCCCGCTAAGCTCAAAAGTCCCAACCGAAGGAAGAAGGAACCGCAAATGACGGCACCCAAACTGCCCGCGCTCGACCCGCAGGTAGCGCAGACCGTGGATAGCCTGCTGGCCGAAGCAGCACAGATCAAGGACCAGCAGGCGCCCGGCCTCGCCCGGCTCGCTGAAATCAAGAAGGCACTGGTGGCGCTCATGGGCTTCCGGTCCTACAACGGTGCCAGCGTGCAGCACAACCGCAGCTTCAACCCTGAGAAGTTCATCGCCAACTACCCGCCCGAAACCAACCCGGGCTTCTACAAGCAGGTCCCGGATTTGGACGCGATCAAGGCCACGCTGGGAACAGCCGCCGCCGACGCCTTCTACAACGAGTACGACCCGAAGGTGGTAATCAAGTAATGGACGAACTGGACACTATGCTGGCCGACCACCGGGTACTCAGCTACGACGAGGCTATGACCGTGGCTAAGGCGCTGGAAATCATGGAGCGCCACGCCGAGGGGGTCCGTAACCATGTGCGGCACCCGCAGGCGGCCCACTGCGCCGACATCGTATTGCGGTCGATCTACCCCATGGGGCGGATTCTGGAAACCCTGATTGAAACCCACATGATCGCCCCCGCCGGCTACGTGCCGGGCACCGAGTGATTACCGAATACGGGGACCAGCTGCACATCGCCGGCGGCCCGGCCGTCCACGGCGGCACGGTAGCCGACCTAGCCGAGCAAACATGGTCGGACTACCTCGCGGTCATGGAGCGGGGAATGGCTGCGCACCCCCGCAGCCTGCAGAAAGCGATCGGCCCGAGCGAGATAGGCGACCCGTGCAACCGGGCCCTGCTGCACAAGCTGGCCGGCACACCCGAGCCTCCCCGGGGGCCCGCGTGGAAGCCGCAGGTGGGCACCGCCCTCCACGACCAGCAGGAGCGGTGGTTTTCCGACGCCCTGCTGACACTGGTGGACCCGGCTAGCGACCGCTATCTGGTGGAGCAGACAATCACCTGCGGCATGATCGGCCCGCACCCCCTGAAAGGGCACACTGACCTCGTGGACCTCATGACAGGTGGAATCATCGACCACAAGTTCATCGGGAAAACGAAGATGCAGCACTACCGCCGCAGCGGCCCGTCCCAGCTGTACAGGGTGCAGGCACACACCTACGGGAAGGGGTGGGCAGACGAAGGGTACCCGGTGCGCTTTGTGATGATCTGCTTCTTTCCGCGCGACGGCGAGTTCAAGGAGGGCTTCAACTGGTGGGAGCCCTACAACCCGGGGGTGGCCGAGTGGGCGCTTACCCGGATGAACATGCTGTATGAAATGCTGCAGGCACTCGGCTTGGATGGGGCGCTTGCCCTGTTCCCGGCCCCCTGCGGCGACCAGTATTGCGACTACTGCGCAGCCGACCGGCGGGCGCAGCTGCAGACCAACCCGTTCCAAACCAACTAGAAAGAGAGAACCGCAAATGGGTATTTTCGACCAGAGCGCCGGCTCCCCGGCGTTCGCTTTCAATCAGGTAGGCGCCCGCGTGCAGGGGTACGTCGTGGGCGAGCCGGTGGTGAAGCCTCAGATGAAGTTCGACGGCTCCGGTAAGCCCACCGACATCCCGGATACGTGGACCAGCGGCGACCCGAAGATGAAGGTTATCATTCAGGTTCAGACGCAGTTCCGCGACCCGGAGGCTGAGGACGACGACGGGGTGCGCGGAATCTACGCTGTGATTTCCAACAGCGAGGGCTCCTGCTTCCGGGCAATCAAGGACGCGATCAAGGCGGCCGGCCGCAAGGACATCGAGCCGGGCGCGTACCTCGACGTTTGGTACGCGGGGGATGATCCCAAGTCCTCGAACCCGCGGAACCCGCGGAAGCTGTACGGGGCGCAGTACACCCCGCCGGCAACCCCGCTGGCGCAGACGGGGGAGGTCGCTACCCCGCCTGCAGCTGCACCGCAGACGTACTCCCCGCCGCCCGCCGCGGCGGCTGCCTGCTGCTGCGC
>Ga0247821_10000118_pt1 | contig 45035 bp, 36 predicted proteins | sample 13C_Glycerol_Day_FD_192481 | JGI IMG/M metagenome (GOLD analysis project Ga0247821, IMG submission 192481) | Soil microbial communities from agricultural site in Penn Yan, New York, United States - 13C_Glycerol_Day14 | ecosystem: Environmental > Terrestrial > Soil > Agricultural land | place... | reverse complement strand
CCACCGGGGCCTTGAGCCAGTCGTCGGCCAGCCACCAGATACGCTCGTTGGCACGCTGCAGCTCGCCGTCGGTCAGACGCCAGCATGGCCGTCCGTCGCCTGACGCGTCACGCAGGTCTTCCCAGCCGGCCCAGTGGCGCGTGTCTGGCAAGCGCGTGCGTTGCGCCAGCCAGTATTGCAGGGCATTGCGCTGACGCGCCGGGGATAATCCACGCAGCACGCTCAGGTCCAGCGAGGCCAGGGGTAGCCAGTCAAAGCCGCACGGCGTGCAGGCCTGGTGCAAATCCTCAAGCGCCAGTTCATCCAGCAGCCCCTGGGCCTCGCTCAGGTGTTCGGCGGTGCGCGCCAGACTCTGCGCCGCTTGCGGCCAACGCTGGCGCAACACCGGGAACACAGCGTGACGCAAGTAATTACGCGAATACTGCGTTTCGCCATTGGAGGGGTCCTCAACCCACACCAGCTGTTGCGCATGGGCGTAGCGCTCCAGCGCCTCTCGCGAGACATCGAGCAACGGCCGCAGCAACAGCCCCTGCCCCAACGCACGCTGAGCGGGCATAGCCGCCAGACCGCGAACACCAGCCCCGCGTAACAACCTGAACAGCAAGGTCTCGGCCTGATCCTCACGATGCTGCCCGGTCAGCAGCACTTCGCCGGGACGCAGAGCCTCAGCGAAGGCTGCATAACGCGCGTCACGGGCGCCCTGCTCGAGACTGGCACCAGGGGCGACCTTGACGTGAATGATCTGCAAATCGACGCCGAGATCGTCACACAGGCGCTGGCAATGGGCGGGCCAGGCGTCAGCCGCAGCTTGCAGGCCGTGGTGGATGTGAATCGCACGAAGGGGGGGTAGCGGATGTTGACGGGACAGACTGGCCAGCAGGTGCAGAAGGACGGTGGAGTCGAGGCCGCCGGAGAGAGCGACGCACCAGGAAGGGGCGTGTCGCCAGGGGGAGAGCTTGCTTTGAAGATCAATCATCGGCGTTGGCCCGGTTGCGAGCGCTTGGCGCTCGATCGCTGGCAAGGCCAGCTCCCACAGGTCCGGTGGTCAACCCAATTCCTGTGGGAGCCGGCCTTGCCGGCGATGGACCTCAGATCAGAGCCCGTAGCTCATCAGACGGTCATAACGGCGCTTGAGCAGCGCATCGTTGTCGAACTTCTTGAGCATGTCCAGTTGTTCGATCAGCTCGCCACGAATGGTTGCCGACATTTTCGCCGGGTCACGGTGGGCGCCGCCCAGTGGTTCGGCGATGACCTTGTCAACAATACCCAGCCCCTTCAGACGCTCGGCGGTAATGCCCATGGCTTCGGCAGCGTCCGAGGCCTTTTCGGCAGTCTTCCACAGAATCGAAGCACAACCTTCCGGCGAGATCACCGAGTAGGTGGAGTACTGCAGCATGTTCAGCTGATCGCAGACGCCAATGGCCAGTGCACCACCAGAACCACCTTCACCGATAACGGTAGCGATGATCGGGGTCTTCAGGCGCGCCATGACCCGCAGGTTCCAGGCAATCGCTTCACTCTGGTTGCGCTCTTCGGCGTCGATGCCCGGGTAGGCACCCGGGGTGTCGATGAAGGTCAGGATCGGCATCTTGAAGCGTTCGGCCATTTCCATCAGGCGGCAGGCTTTGCGATAGCCTTCCGGACGCGGCATACCGAAGTTGCGGCGCACCTTCTCACGCACTTCGCGGCCTTTCTGGTGACCGATGACCATCACTGGCTTGTCGTCCAGACGGGCGATACCGCCGACAATCGCCGCGTCGTCGGCAAAGTGCCGGTCGCCGTGCAGCTCGTCGAACTCGGTGAACAGGTGATCGATGTAGTCCAGGGTATACGGACGACGCGGATGACGAGCCAGACGGGCAATCTGCCAGCTGGTCAGGTTGCCGAAAATGCTTTCGGTCAGGGTGCTGCTCTTGTCTTGCAGACGGGCGATTTCATCGCCGATGTTCAGCGAGTTGTCATTGCCGACCAGGCGCAGCTCTTCGATCTTGGCTTGCAGGTCAGCAATCGGCTGTTCGAAATCCAGAAAATTCGGGTTCATAGGCATCCGTCTAGGGTCTACGGCCAGGCGGCCGGCCGGTTGATCCGTTTGGCGCCCTACCTTAAGGGATCAGGCGCATTCAGGTCGAGATTAAAAATTCATCGATATTGCAAAAAGACGTTCTCACGCCCGAACTGGTCACGCAGCGCCTGAATCAGGCCATCGGCCGGGTCGATTCGCCAGCTTTCGCCGAACTGCAACATCGCCCGGGCATCGCTGCCGGTGTACTCCATGGTGATCGGGCAAGCGCCGCGATGGCGCTTGAACAGCTCGCCCAGCCAGGTCAGGCGATCGCCCTTGAGGGCGTCGCTGTGGACTTTCAGGCGCAGGCTCTCGGCCAGGTTGGTCCGCGCATCTTCCATGCTCATGACCCGCTTGACCCGCAGGCGCAGGCCGCCGGAGAAGTCATCATTGCTGACCTCGCCTTCGACCACCACCATCGCGTCGGTCTGCAACAGGGCCTGGGCGGCCATGAAGGCGTCGGCGAACAACGAGGCCTCGATACGTCCGGAACGGTCGTCGAGGGTGACAAAGCCCATTTTGTCACCTTTTTTGTTCTTCATGACCCGCAGGGCGATGATCATGCCGGCCACCGTCTGGGTGTCGCGGGCCGGCTTCAGGTCAATGATGCGTTGACGCGCGAAGCGGCGAATCTCGCCTTCATATTCGTCAATCGGGTGACCGGTCAGATACAGGCCCAGGGTGTCCTTTTCACCACGCAGACGCTCCTTGAGGGTCAGCTCGCGGGCCTTGCGGTGGTTGGCGTAGACATCGGCATCTTCTTCAACGAACAACCCGCCGAACAGGTCGGCATGACCGCTGTCAGCGGTACGGGCGGTCTGCTCGGCGGCCTTGATCGCCTCTTCCATGGTCGACAGCAACACCGCGCGGTTGCGGTCGATGTTGGCCTGGTAGGCCTTGAGCTCGTCATGGAAGTACGGCCCCAGTCGATCCAGGGCGCCGCTGCGAATCAGCGCGTCGAGGGTACGCTTGTTGATGCGCTTGAGGTCGACACGCTCGCAGAAGTCGAACAGGTCCTTGAACGGACCGTCGCGGCGCGCTTCAACGATGGCCTCTACCGGCCCCTCGCCGACGCCCTTGATCGCCCCCAGGCCGTAGACGATACGACCGTCGTCATTGACCGTGAACTTGAAGTCGGAGGTATTCACGTCCGGCGCATCGAGGCGCAGCTTCATGCTGCGCACTTCCTCGATCAGGGTCACGACCTTGTCGGTGTTGTGCATATCCGCCGACAGCACCGCAGCCATGAACGGCGCAGGGTGGTGGGTTTTCAGCCAGGCGGTCTGGTAGGACACCAGGCCATAGGCGGCGGAGTGGGATTTGTTGAAGCCGTAACCTGCGAACTTCTCTACCAGGTCGAAGATGTTACCTGCCAGGTCCGGGTCAATGTTGTTGGTGGCGCAACCTTCGATGAAACCGCCACGCTGCTTGGCCATTTCCTCGGGCTTTTTCTTACCCATGGCGCGACGCAGCATGTCCGCACCACCGAGGGTGTAGCCAGCCATCACCTGGGCAATCTGCATCACCTGTTCCTGGTACAGGATGATGCCGTAAGTCGGTGCAAGCACAGGTTTGAGGCCTTCGTACTGGTAGTCCGAGTGCGGATAAGCCAGTTCGGCGCGGCCGTGCTTGCGGTTGATGAAGTCGTCAACCATGCCCGATTGCAGCGGGCCGGGACGGAACAACGCCACCAGTGCGATCAGGTCTTCCAGGCAGTCGGGCTTGAGCTTCTTGATCAGCTCCTTCATGCCCCGCGATTCAAGCTGGAACACTGCAGTGGTCTCAGCCTTTTGCAGCAGTTCGTAGGTTTTTTTGTCATCCAGCGGGATGAAATCGATGTTCAGGTCATCCAGGCCTTTCTTGGCCTGCTCGCGGTTGATGGTTTCCATCGCCCACTTGATGATGGTCAGGGTGCGCAGACCGAGGAAGTCGAACTTCACCAGACCCGCCGCCTCGACGTCGTCCTTGTCGAACTGGGTAACCAGGCCGCCGCCTTCTTCATCACAGGCGATCGGCGAGAAGTCGGTGAGCTTGGTCGGCGCGATGACCACACCACCGGCGTGCTTACCGGTACCGCGGCAGACACCCTCGAGCTTGAGGGCCATGTCCCAGATTTCCTTGGCGTCCTCATCGGTCTTGAGGAAGTCGCGGAGCATCTCTTCCTGCTCGTAGGCTTTCTCCAGGGTCATGCCCACTTCGAACGGGATCATCTTCGACAGGCGATCGGCCAGGCCGTAGGACTTGCCCTGCACCCGCGCCACGTCGCGCACCACCGCCTTGGCGGCCATGGTACCGAAGGTGATGATCTGGCTCACCGCGTTGCGGCCATAGGCATCGGCCACGTACTCGATCACCCGGTCGCGGCCATCCATGCAGAAGTCGACGTCGAAGTCGGGCATGGAAACCCGTTCCGGGTTGAGGAAACGTTCGAACAGCAAGTCGTAGGCCAGCGGATCGAGGTCGGTGATCTTCAGCACGTAGGCTACCAGCGAGCCGGCGCCCGAACCCCGGCCCGGGCCTACTGGCACGCCGTTGTTCTTGGCCCACTTGATGAAGTCCATAACGATCAGGAAGTAACCGGGGAAGCCCATCTGGATGATGATATCCAGCTCGAATTTCAAGCGGTCGAGGTAGACCTGACGCTTTTCTTCGTAGTTGGGCGTGGTCTCTTTCGGCCACAGCACCGCCAGACGCTCTTCCAGGCCTTCATGGGAGACATGCCGCAGGTAGTCGTCAATGCCCATGCCGTTGGGCGTCGGGAAATCAGGCAGGAAGTGTTTGCCCAACTGCACCTGGATGTTGCAGCGCTTGGCAATCTCCACGGTGTTGGCCACTGCGTCAGGCAGGTCGCTGAACAGCTCGGCCATTTCTTCCGGGCTTTTCAGATATTGCTGGTCACTGTAGTTGCGTGAACGCCGCGGGTCGTCGAGGGCGCGGCCTTCGCCAATGCATACGCGGGTTTCATGGGCGTCGTAGTCCGACTGCTTGATGAAACGCACATCGTTGGTCGCTACCAGCGGTGCATTGAGCTTGTCGGCCAGGGCGACCGCAGCATGCAGGTACTCTTCATCGCCAGCGCGGTTGGTGCGCTGCACTTCGACATAGAAGCGATCAGGGAACATCGCCATCCAGTCTTGCAGCAAGGCTTCGGCTTCTTCAGGGTTGCCATTGAGCAACGCCATGCCGATATCGCCTTCTTTGGCTGCCGACAGGGCGATCAGCCCCTCGCTGGCCGCGGGGATCCAGTCACGCTCGATCACCACCAGGCCATTGCGCTGGCCTTCGACCCAACCGCGAGAGATCAACTCGGTGAGGTTGCGATAACCCTTGGCGTCCATGGCCAGAAAGCAGATGCGCGACAGCGGTGCGTCGGGGTCGCGATTGGCCAGCCACAGGTCGGCGCCACAGATCGGCTTGATCCCCGAGCCCATGGCGTTCTTGTAGAACTTGACCAGCGAGCACATGTTGCTCTGGTCGGTAACCGCTACGGCCGGCATGTTCATCGAGGCCAATGCCTTGGCCAGCGGCTTGATCCGCACCAGGCCATCGACCAGGGAGAATTCGGTGTGCAGGCGTAGATGAACGAAAGAAGCCGACATGATGATCCTATAGCAGCACAAAACAACAAGGCCCGGATTGTACCGGGCCTTGATCAAAACATCAGCCAGCGCAGGTCGATCCTGACTGCTGACACTTGTCCGAAATCATCAGACCTCGGCGAAACCGTTGCTCAAAGCGCCCCGCGCCTCGTAAGCGGCACGAACCGGTGCGAAAGAGCGCCGGTGAATCGGCGTCGGCCCGAGCCGCGCCAGGGCTTCAAGGTGCACCGGCGTCGGATAGCCCTTGTGTCCGCCAATACCGTAACCTGGATACATCAGCTCGAAAGCGGCCATTTCCCGGTCGCGGGTAACCTTGGCCAGAATCGAAGCGGCAGCGATCGCCGGCACCTGGCTGTCACCCTTGACCACCGGTGCCGACGGCACTGACAGCTTGGGGCAGCGGTTGCCATCGATCAGCGCCAGTTTCGGTGTGACGCTCAGCCCTTCGACCGCGCGCTGCATGGCCAGCATGGTGGCATGCAGGATGTTCAGTTCGTCGATTTCTTCGACTTCGGCGCGGGCAATGCAGAAGCTCAGGGCTTTTTCGCAGATTTCATCGAACAGCTTTTCGCGACGTGCCTCGGTGAGCTTCTTCGAATCGTTCAGACCAAGGATCGGTCGCTGCGGATCGAGGATCACCGCCGCCGTCACTACCGCGCCGCACAGCGGGCCGCGGCCAACTTCGTCGACGCCGGCGACCAGGTCCTCGACCAGGTTGAAGTCCAGTCCCATTTGCATCTATCGGGTTTCCAGCAGGGCCAGCACCGCTTCGGCTGCCTGGTTCGAGGCATCGCGGCGCAGGGTACGGTGAATCTGGTCAAAGCCTTCGGTCTGCTGTGCACCACCCTCAACCAGCGGCGCCAGGGTCTGGGCCAGGGCTTCGGGGGTGGCGGCTTCCTGCAGCAACTCAGGCACCAGCATGCGCTGGGCCAGCAGGTTGGGCAGGGAAACGTAGGGGCTTTTGACCAGTCGTTTGAGAATCCAGTAAGTCAGTGGTGCCAAACGGTAGGCAACCACCATCGGCCGCTTGAACAGCAGCGCTTCCAGGGTGGCGGTACCCGAGGCGATCAGCACCGCATCGCAGGCCGCCAGGGCTTGGTGCGAACGACCGTCGAGCAGGGTCAGCGGCAGGTCGCGACCTTCCAGCATCTGTTCCAGCTGGGCCCGGCGCTCGGCATTGGCACACGGCGACACGAAGCGCACACCCGGCACCAGCTCGCGCAAACGCTGAGCGGTATCGAGAAACAACGTCCCCAGGCGTCCGACTTCACCGCCACGGCTGCCGGGCATCAAGGCCACCAGCGGCCCTTCGCCGAGCCCCAGTTGCTCGCGGGCAGCACGACGATCAGCTTCGAGAGGAATACTGTCAGCCAGCGGGTGACCGACGAAACGTACCGGCACACCCTTCTCTTCGTAGAACCTGGCCTCGAAGGGAAACAGCGTCAGCATCAGGTCACAACCTTCGCGAATCTTCAGCACACGCTTCTGCCGCCAGGCCCAGACCGAGGGGCTGACGTAATGCACGGTCTTGATCCCGGCCTTGCGCAGGTTCAGTTCGATATTGAGGGTGAAGTCAGGCGCATCGATACCGATGAACACATCCGGGCGTTCTTCGATCAAGGTCTGGATCAGAGCCTTGCGCCGCTTGAGTAGCTCGCGCAGGCGACCCAGCACCTCGACCAGGCCCATGACCGCCAGGCGTTCCATGGGGAAGTAGGACACCAGGCCCTCAGCCTGCATCAGCGGCCCGCCAACCCCGATGAAACGTACCTGCGGATGGCGCGCCTTGAGCGCCCGCATCAAGCCGGCGCCAAGGATGTCGCCGCTGGCTTCACCCGCCACCAGCGCTACACAGAGCTCAGCCATGATCAGCGGGTGATGCCGCGGGTGGAGTTCTGGATCGACTTGAGGAACACGTCGACTTCAGGGAATTGCGCGGCAGGTTCGGCCAGTTCGGCGATAGCCTGCTCGACCGTCAGCCCCTGACGATAAACCACCTTGTAGGCACGACGCAGGGCGTGAATGGCATCTTCACTGAAGCCCCGACGGCGCATGCCCTCGAAGTTCATGCTGCGCGCCTCGGCCGGATTACCGAACACCGTCACATACGCCGGTACATCCTTGCCGATTGCGGTGCCCATGCCGGAAAAGCTGTGGGCGCCGATATGGCAGAACTGATGCACCAGGGTGAATCCGGAGAGGATCGCCCAGTCATCCACATGGACATGCCCGGCCAGCGCAGTATTGTTGACCAGGATGCAGTGGTTGCCGATGACGCTGTCGTGACCGATGTGGGCATAGGCCATGATCAGGTTGTGATCGCCCAGCGTGGTTTCCGAGCGGTCCTGCACGGTGCCACGGTGGATGGTCACGCCTTCACGGATGACATTGTGATCACCGATTACCAGGCGTGTAGGCTCACCCTTGTACTTGAGGTCAGGGGTATCTTCACCTACCGAGGAAAACTGGTAGATGCGATTGTGTCGACCGATACGGGTCGGACCCTTGAGAATTACGTGCGGACCGATAACGGTCCCCTCGCCGATCTCGACCCCGGCACCGACGATAGACCAAGGGCCAACCTCGACGCCGTCGGCGATCTTCGCCGAGGGATCGATAATTGCCCGAGGGTCAATCAAACTCATAGTTTACGTTCCGCGCAGATGATCTCGGCCGAGCACACTGGCTTGCCATCGACCGACGCCTGGCATTCGAACTTCCAGATCTGACGCTTGCAGCTGATGAACTTGGCTTCGAGGATCAGCTGGTCACCCGGCAGCACCGGCTGACGGAAGCGCAGTTTGTCGGAACCGACGAAATAGTACAGCGTACCGTCCGCAGGTTTCACGTCGAGCATCTTGAAGCCAAGGATACCGGCCGCCTGGGCCATGGCTTCGATGATCAGCACGCCCGGCATGATCGGGTGCGCCGGGAAGTGACCATTGAAGAACGGTTCGTTGATGCTGACATTCTTGTAGGCACGAATGCGCTGGGCCTCGACGTCCAGGTCCACCACCCGGTCCACCAACAGGAACGGGTAACGGTGAGGCAGGTATTCGCGAATCTCGTTGATGTCCATCATTTCGGGGGGAAGCCTGTAGTAAAGATAGGGAGCGCCCGCTTTTGCCAGGCGCTCCTTTTGCAAATCAAAGAGTCAGCCTGTGGCTATTCACTCTCGATCAGGAAATGGTATCAGCCTTCTGATGAAGGCTGGCTGCCTGAGGTCACGACCTCGACACGCTTTTCCAACTGTTGAAGGCGTTTCGCCATCTCGTCGAGCTGGCGAATCCGTGCGGCACTTTTACGCCACTCGCCCAGCGGCTGCATCGCCGTACCGGAAGAATAAGCCCCAGGTTCGGTGATCGAACGTGTGACCATGGTCATGCCGGATACGAAAACGCCGTCGCAGACATCGATATGCCCCACCATGCCGACACCGCCGGCGATGGTGCAATGCTTGCCAATTTTGGTACTGCCGGAAATGCCGACACAAGCCGCCATTGCCGTGTGATCACCAATCTGTACGTTATGGGCGATCTGGATCTGGTTGTCGAGCTTGACCCCATTGCCGATCCGCGTGTCTGCCAGGGCGCCACGGTCAACCGCGGTGTTGACTCCGATTTCGACATCGTCGCCAATACTGACACCACCGATCTGCGCGATCTTCTGCCAGACACCCTTCTCGTTGGCAAAGCCGAAGCCCTCACCCCCGATAACTGCACCAGACTGAATCACCACACGCTTACCGATGCGCACGTCGTGGTAAAGGGTCACTCGCGGCGCCAGCCAGCCGCCCTCGCCGATCACGCAACGGGCGCCGATGAAGCACTGTGCACCGATGGTCACTCCCGGGCCGATCTGCGCACCGCTCTCGATCACCGCACAGGCGCCGACACTGGCGCTGGCATCGACCTGAGCATCGGCGGCAACCACGGCGCTGGGATGAATTCCCGCTACAGCCCTGGGCTTTGGATCGAACAGGTGGGAGATGCGCGCATAGGCGAGGTACGGATCGGGGACGATCAGGGCATGGCCGGCGAAGCCTTCGGCATCAGCAGGCTTGAGCAGGATCGCAGCTGCCTGGCTGTCACCGAGGTACTTGCGGTACTGCGGATTGGCGAGAAAGCTCAACTGCCCCGGCCCGGCTTCCTGAAGGGTTGCCAGGCCAGAGATTTCCAGCTCCTCGGGGCCACTCAGGGTGGCGCCGAGGAACTCGGCCAGCTGGCCGAGTTTCATGGTCACAGTCATGTTCAACGGGACTGGTTCATGCGCTCGATGACTTGGCGAGTGATGTCGTACTGAGGTTTGACATCAATCACCGCGCCACGCTCGAGCACCAGGTCAAAACCGCCCTTCTTGATCACTTCTTCAACCGCGCCATCGAGCTTGGGCTTCAGTTGCTTGAGCATTTCACGGTCGGCCACGGCCTTGGACTCGTTCAGTTCCTTGGACTGGAACTGGAAGTCGCGGGCTTTTTGCTTGTATTCAAGCTCCAGACGCTCGCGCTCTGGCTGGGCCATTTTGTCGCCACCGGCACGAATCCGGTCGGCAATGCCCTTGGCGCTGCTTTCCAGGTTCTTCAGCTTGGTCAGCTGCGGGCCGAACTTCTTCTCGGCATCGACGGCGTACTTCTTCGCCGCGTCCGACTCAAGCAGGGCCATCTGATAGTTCAGAACGGCAATTTTCATTTCGGCGAAAGCCGGGGTTGCGACCAGGGCCGCAGCCAGTACTGCCAGTTGGGTCAACTTACGCACGATGCACTCCTACAGAATCCGTTGTCGTTAGCAGGGGGCAGACCTTAGAAGGTCTGACCCAGAGAGAATTGGAACACCTGGGTATCGGCGTCGTCCGGTTTCTTCACCGGCATCGCCAGGCTGAAGCTCAACGGACCGAGCGCGGTAATCCAGGTCACGCCCAGGCCAACGGAGCTGGCCAGTCCAGACAGACCAGGCTTCTCGCAATCCGGCTGAGAGCCGCAGTTGGAATCGAACACGTTACCCACATCCCAGAATACCGAAGTACGCAGCGAACGCTGGTCCTTGACAAACGGCAGCGGGAACAACAGCTCCATACCCCCCTGGATGAGGACGTTACCACCGAACGGCAGTGGGTCCTGATCCGGGTCGGCGATGGTGCCTTCGTTACCCGTCACCGGGAAACCACGGCTCGGGGTACTGCGTGGACCCAGGCTGCTGTCCTTGAAACCGCGCACCGAGTTGAAACCACCAGCGTAGTAGTTTTCATAGAACGGCAGGCCCGAGGTACTGCCGTAACCATCACCATAACCCAGCTCGGTGTGCAGACGCAGGGTGTAGTCGTTGGTGATTGGCTTGAACAGCTGACCACGGTAATCGAGTTTGAAGAACGACAGGTCGCTGCCCGGCGTAGTGGTTTCAAACACCAGACTCTGGGAATGACCACGGGTGGCGAGCACGCCCTTGTTCAGGGTCGACTCGGACCAACCGGCCGAAGCCTTGAAGTTCAGGTACTTGTCGCCTTCCTCTTTGACGAAATCGAAGATCTCGTCAACGGTGTACTGGCCGGTCTTGATCTCGTCTTGCTGTACGGTCAGGCCGAAGGTCAGGCGCGAAGTTTCGCTGATCGGGTAACCGACGCTGACGCCCCCACCCAGGCTATCAACCGCGTAGCTGGCAACGTCGACGTCGAGGTCGTCGTAGTCAGTGGTGCGATAGAAGGCGTTATAGCCCAGGCTGACGCCGTCGGCAGTCCAGTAGGGGTCAACAAAGCCGAAGTTGTAGCGGCTCTGGTATTCACTGCGGGTCAGACCGATGGAGACCTTGTTACCGGTACCCAGGAAGTTGGTCTGGCTGATCGAACCACCAAGGATCAGACCGGCGCTCTGGGCGAAACCGACGCTGGCGGTGATCGAACCGGACGCTTGTTCTTCAACGCTGTAGTTGACGTCGACCTGGTCATCGGTGCCCGGAACGGCCGGGGTCTCGACGTTGACTTCCTTGAAGAAGCCCAGGCGCTCAAGACGGGTCTTGGACTGATCGATCAGGTAAGTCGAAGCCCAGCCACCTTCCATCTGACGCATTTCACGGCGCAGCACTTCGTCTTCGGACTTGGTGTTGCCACGGAAGTTGATACGGTTGACGTAGGCACGCTTGCCCGGATCGACCACGAAGGTGATGTCGACGGTGTGATCCTGGTCGTTTGGCTGTGGCACGCCGTTGACGTTGGCGAAGGTGTAGCCTTCGTTGCCCAGACGACGGGTGATCAGCTCGGAGGTGGTGGTCATCACTTTACGCGAGAACACCTGGCCCGGCTGCACCAGCATCAGCGACTTGACCTGGTCTTCCGGCACCTTGAGGTCGCCGGAGAGCTTCACGTCACGAACGGTGTACTTCTCACCTTCGTTGACGTTGACAGTAATGTAGACGTGCTTCTTGTCCGGGGTGATCGACACCTGAGTGGAAGCGATGTCCATGTTGATGTAGCCGCGGTCCAGGTAGTAGGAACGCAGACGCTCCAGGTCACCGGAGAGTTTTTCACGGGCGTACTTGTCATCGTTCTTGAAGAACGACAGCCAGTTGGTGGTCTTCAGCTCGAACAGGCCAACCAGGTCTTCTTCAGGGAAGACGGTGTTGCCGACCACGTTGATATGCTGGATGGCAGCAACGGTGCCTTCGTTGATCTTGATCTTCAGGCCGACGCGGTTGCGCGGCTGCGGCACGACTTCAGTGTCGACCTCTGCCGAGTAACGGCCCTGGGCAACGTACTGACGCTGCAGTTCGTTACGCACACCTTCAAGGGTAGCGCGCTGGAAGATTTCGCCTTCGGACAGGCCGGACTGTTTCAGACCCTTCATCAGGTCTTCAGTGCTGATGGCCTTGTTACCTTCGATCTCGATGCTGGACACCGAAGGACGCTCGACCACGGTAATGATCAGGACGTTGCCGTCACGGCCCAGTTGGATATCCTGAAAGAAACCGGTCTTGAACAGTGCACGGGTGGAGTCCACCAGGCGACGGTCATCGGCCTCATCGCCGACGTTCAATGGCAAAGCACCGAAAACGCTGCCCGCGGAAACCCGCTGCAGACCATTGACACGAATATCGGAGATGGTGAAGGACTCGGCGTGAACTTCAGCGATCATCAGTACGGCGAGAACCGCAGTTAGCAGCAGACGTTTCATGAAGTCCTTTCTTATTCCAACTGGCAATAAACGACCCGCCGCGGGACGCGGCAGGTTCGCAATTGAGCGAAGCTTTACAGTCGACCCAAATCGTTTATCAGGGCAAGCAACATCACCCCGACTACCAAACTGATACCGATCTGGATCCCCCAACCTTGCACCCGATCCGAAAGCGGACGACCACGCGCCCATTCGATCAGGTAGAACAGCAAATGCCCCCCATCCAGTACTGGAATGGGCAGCAAATTAAGAACCCCCAGGCTAATGCTCAGGTAGGCGAGGAAATTCAGGAAATCCCCAACGCCTGACTGGGCTGAAGCGCCCGCCACTTTAGCAATGGTTATCGGTCCACTCAAGTTTTTTACCGAGAGCTCGCCGAACAGCATTTTCTTCAACGATTCGAGGGTCAGGACGCTCATGTTCCAGGTCCGTGAAAGCCCCTCGCCTACGGCCTCCAAGGGTCCATAGCTGACTTCCCGAAGCATGGCATCCGGCCACTTCACTGGCTTTACGCCAGCTCCGAGATAACCGCTGGCCGACTTGCCCTCGCCGCGACTGGCCAGGGTAACCGGTATATCCAGGGTTGTATCATCGCGCTCGACGTGCAGCACGATCTTGCTACCCGCGCGCGAACGCACGATATCAACGACTTGTTGCCAGTCATTCAACGCCTTGCCATCCAGGCTCAGCAGGCGATCACCGGTTTGCAGGCCAGCTGCCTTGGCCGGCCCCTTGGGGTCAAGTTCGGCCAGCACTGGCGGTAATGCCGGGCGCCACAGTCGCAATCCCAGCGAGCGAATAGGATCGGGTTCGTCAGCCCCTTTGAGCCAGTTGTCCAGGGTCAGCACATGAGCACTGTCGACTGTTGCGCCCTCTTCGCGCACATTGATATGCAACTGACCGCTTTCGCCCAGGCGACGAATCAACTGCAAATTGACGGCGGACCAGCCAGTGGTCGCCTTGCCATCAATGGAAACAATTTCCTGACCAGCTTTCAGGCCTGCGGCCTCTGCAACACTGCCCGCTTCGACCCCACCAATGACCGGACGTTCCTGCTGGGTGCCAAGCATTGCCAGCACCCAGAAAAACAGGATGGCCAGCAGAAAGTTGGCCACAGGCCCGGCGGCAACGATCGCAATACGCTGGCGCACCGACTTGCGGTTGAAGGACTGATCGAGCTGATCAACCGGCACTTCACCTTCGCGCTCATCGAGCATCTTGACGTAGCCACCCAGCGGGATGGCTGCCACCACGAACTCGGTACCATGGCGGTCGTGCCAGCGCAGCAGCGGCATACCGAAACCGACGGAAAAACGCAGAACCTTGACGCCACAACGCCGGGCCACCCAGAAGTGACCGAATTCGTGAAAGGTGACCAGCACACCCAATGCCACCAGGGTGCCGATAATCATGTAGAGCGCACTCATATCTTTCTCCGAATGACGTTCAGCCCAGCCAGGCGCCCGGCCTCAGCGCCCGTGATGGTTCAACCACTGACCGGCCAGCTGGCGGGCGCGCTGATCGGCGGCGAACACCGCCTCAAGCGTCGGCACCGCGACGACCGGCTCCTGGTCGAGTACTTGTTCGATCATACTCGCGATCTGCGGGAAGCGGATCCGCCGCTGGAGAAATGCCTCCACCGCCACTTCATTGGCTGCATTGAGCATCGCCGGTGCACTGTTGCCCGCCTCGGCTGCCTCACGCGCCAGGCGCAGACAGGGGAAACGCTGCTCGTCGGGGGCCTGGAAATCCAGGCGCGCAACCGCAAACAGATCCAGCGGCGCGACACCGGAATCAATCCGCTGCGGCCAGGCCAGGGCATTGGCGATCGGTGTGCGCATGTCCGGGTTGCCCAGTTGGGCCAGCACCGAACCATCGACGTAGTCGACCAGCGAGTGAATCACGCTCTGCGGATGCACCACCACTTCGACCTGACTCGGCCGCGCATCGAACAACCAGCACGCTTCGATCAGCTCGAGCCCTTTATTCATCATGCTGGCCGAGTCGACCGAGATCTTGCGCCCCATGGACCAGTTCGGATGGGCGCAGGCCTGCTCCGGGCTGACCTCGGCCAGCTCGGCCAACGGCGTTTCGCGAAACGGCCCACCGGAGGCGGTCAGCAGGATGCGCCGCACACCGACCTGGGACAGGCCACGGGCATAGTCACCAGGTAAGCACTGGAAGATTGCGTTGTGTTCGCTGTCGATCGGCAGCAACACCGCACCACTGCGCTGCACGGCCTGCATGAACAAGGCGCCGGACATCACCAGCGCCTCCTTGTTAGCCAGCAGGACTTTCTTGCCCGCCTCGACCGCCGCCAGGGTAGGACGCAATCCTGCCGCGCCGACAATCGCCGCCATCACCGCGTCAACCTCAGGGGCTGCCGCCACCTGGCACAAGCCAGCTTCGCCTTCCAGCACTTCGGTGCTCGAACCGGCTGCCGCCAACCCTGCACGCAACTGCCCCGCCGCCTCGGCCGACGGCACCACGGCAAACACCGGGGCATGGCGCAGACACAACGCGAGCAGCTCCGGCAAGCGAGAGTAACCACTCAAGGCGAACACCTGATAGCGGTCGGGATGACGAGCGATAACATCCAGGGTGCTCAGGCCAATCGAGCCGGTAGCCCCCAGCACGGTAATACGTTGCACGCTACTCACATCACGCCCCAGTTGGCTGCCCAGAGCAGCACGGCAAACAGCGGAATGGCAGCGGTCAGGCTGTCGATGCGGTCCAGTACGCCGCCGTGGCCCGGCAGCAGGTTACTGCTGTCCTTGATCCCGGAACGGCGCTTGAACATGCTTTCGGTCAGGTCACCAACCACCGACACCAGCACCACGATGGCAGCGCCGACCAGGCCCAGCAGCAACTCGGCGATACCCCAGTCGCGTTCAAGACCGACCACCAGGGTAATCACCAGGCTCAACGCCAGGCCGCCATAGACACCTTCCCAGCTTTTGCCCGGACTCACTTGCGGCGCCAGCTTGCGCTTGCCGAAGGCACGCCCGGAGAAGTACGCCCCAATGTCCGCAGCCCAGACCAGCACCATGACCGCCATGATCAGCCAATTACCCAAAGGCCAGTGCTTGAGCAGCACCAGGCCCTGCCAGGCCGGCAACAGGATCAGCAGGCCGATCAGCAACCGGCAGGCAACGCTGGACCAGAGTTCGTTGGTACGCGGATACGTCAGCACCAACCAGGTCGCCACACCCCACCACAAGACCGACGCACCCAGCACCCAAGGCGCCAGCTCCGGCATGAGGTAGAGCAGCATCAGCAGCCCGGCCACCACGGCGGCAAAGGCAACACGTACAGCTTGCGCCACCAGGCCCGCCAGGCGCGCCCACTCCCAGGCACCCAGGGTGACCACCAGACCGATGAACAGGGCGAAATCGCCACCATCGAGCAAGAAGAAGCCACCCAGAGCGATCGGCAACAGGATCAGCGCAGTGATGATGCGTTGTTTAAGCATTAAGCACGGGCTCCAGCTTCGACCTGCTCGCTGGTTTTCCCGAAGCGGCGCTGGCGCGAAGCGTAATCGGCCAACGCTGTGCGCATGGCCTCGTGTTTGAAGTCCGGCCAGAACAGGTCGGAGAAGTACAGTTCGGCGTACGCCAGCTGCCACAACAGGAAGTTACTGATGCGGTGCTCGCCACCGGTACGGATACACAGATCGGGCAGCGGCAGATCACCTGTTGCCAGGCAGGTCTGCAGCAGCTCGGGCGTGATGTCGTCCGGGCGCAGGTGGCCGGCCTGAACCTCGCGCGCCAGGCGCTGGGCGGCCTGGGCGATATCCCACTGGCCGCCGTAGTTGGCGGCGATCTGCAGAATGAAGCGGTTGCTGCCAGCAGTCAGCGCTTCCGCTTCGCGCATGGCAGCCTGCAGCTCAGGGTGAAAGCGTGAGCGATCCCCGATGATGCGCAGACTGATGTTGTTGTCGTTGAGGCGCCTGGCTTCCCGACGCAAGGCCGAGAAGAACAGCTCCATCAACGCCCCGACCTCTTCGGCCGGTCGCTGCCAGTTCTCGCTGGAGAAGGCGAACAGGGTCAAGACCTCGACCTTGGCCTCGGCGCACACCTCGATGACCGCGCGCACCGCATCGACGCCTGCCTTGTGCCCGGCGACACCGGGCAACAGGCGCTTCTTCGCCCAGCGATTATTCCCATCCATGATGATCGCGACATGGCGCGGCACCGATGGGGACCCACCCTGTTTGGTCTTTTCCATTAAAAAAGTCCCGACCTTTAAACGGCCATCAGGTCCTTTTCTTTCTCTTCGGTGGCCTTGGTAATCTGGGCCTCGGTATCTTTCGTCAGCTTGTCGATATCAGCGATGGCGCGACGCTCTTCGTCTTCACTGATTTCCTTGTCTTTGACCAGCTTCTTCAGTTCACCCAGAGCATCGCGGCGAATGTTGCGCACAGCAACGCGAGCGTCTTCGGCCGCACTGCGTGCCTGCTTGGTGAAGCCCTTGCGGGTTTCTTCAGTCAGGGCTGGCATGGTGATCAGCAGCAACTCACCCAGGTTGGTCGGGTTGAGATTCAAACCGGCGCTCTGGATGGCCTTGTCAACGGCAGCGAGCATGTTGCGCTCGAAAGCCACGACCTGCAGGGTGCGCGAATCTTTCACGGTGACGTTGGCGACGCCGCTGATCGGGGTGTCGGTACCGTAGTAAGGCACCATCACGCTTGCCAGGATGCTTGGGTGTGCCTTGCCGGTACGAATCTGGCCGAACGCGTAAGCCAGAGACTCCAGGGATTTCTGCATGCGCGCTTGGGCGTCTTTCTTGATTTCGTTGATCATTTTTGAACTTCCTCGATCAGAGTTCCTTCAGCGCCACCATGTACGATATTCAGCAGGGCGCCGGGCTTGTTCATGTTGAAGACGCGCAACGGCATCTTGTGGTCGCGGCACAGGCAGATTGCCGTCAGGTCCATTACGCCCAGCTTGCGATCCAGCACTTCATCGTAAGTCAGATGATCGAACTTCTCGGCATGCGGGTCTTTGAATGGATCTGCAGTGTATACACCATCGACCTTGGTTGCCTTCAATACCACATCGGCATCGATTTCGATGGCGCGCAGGCAGGCAGCGGAGTCGGTGGTGAAGAACGGGTTGCCGGTACCGGCAGCGAAGATTACAACTTCTTTCGAGTTCAGGTGGCGCATGGCTTTGCGACGGTCGTAGTGATCGGTCACACCCACCATGGAGATGGCCGACATGACGATAGCGGTAATATTCGCCCGCTCCAGCGCATCGCGCATGGCCAGGCCGTTCATCACCGTAGCCAGCATGCCCATGTGGTCGCCAGTGACGCGGTCCATGCCGGCTGCACTGAGCGCCGCACCACGGAACAGGTTGCCACCACCGATCACCAAGCCTACCTGAACACCGATCCCGACCAGTTGGCCAACTTCCAGTGCCATGCGATCCAGGACCTTGGGGTCGATCCCGAACTCTTCCGAGCCCATCAGGGCCTCGCCGCTAAGCTTGAGTAGAATGCGTTTATAGCGAGCTTGATAACCACTGCCCTGCTGAGCCATTGCGAATCTCTCCTGCGGCGTTTGTAAAAAATCTGGCGGACTGCTGTCAGTCTGCGCGTAACTCTAGTGTGGCGCAGCTACTGCGCCAGCGAGCAACGGTCTCGTAAACCGCCCCCGCTTTGACAAAGAGGCTGCGCGCGTGAGCGGGCAGCCTCTTCGGGGCGACAGAGGTGAATCTGTCTTATTGCTTGGCAGCAGCCAGCTGAGCGGCAACTTCTTCAGCGAAGTTGTCAACTGGCTTCTCGATGCCTTCGCCTACTTTGAAGTAGGTGAAGGAAACGATTTCAGCGCCGGCTTTCTTGGCCAGTTCGCCGACCTTGATTTCCGGGTTCATGACGAACGCCTGCTCGACCAGGCTGGCTTCGGCCAGGAACTTCTTGATACGACCGTCGATCATGTTGGCGACGATGTTCTCAGGCTTGCCCTTCATCTTCTCTTCGTTCAGCTGCATGAATACAGCCTTCTCGCGCTCGATTGCTTCAGCCGAGACTTCCGATGGATTCAGGAACTCTGGGTTGCTGGCAGCCACGTGCATGGCGATTTCTTTGGCCAGCTGGACGTCGCCGCCCTTCAGGACAACAGCAACACCGATCTTGTTACCGTGCAGGTAGGTACCGACAACGTCACCTTCAACGCGCACCAGGCGACGGATGTTGACGTTCTCACCAACCTTGGCAACCAGCGCTTCACGAGCTGCTTCGCGCGAAGCGATCAGCGGAGCGGCGTCGGTCAGTTTTTCAGCGAAAGCCTGTTCAACGCTTTCAGCGACGAAGTTCTTGAAGTCGTCTTGCAGGGCCAGGAAGTCGGTCTGCGAGTTCACTTCCAGCAGGACGGCGGACTTGTCGTCAGCCTTGATGGCGATGGCGCCTTCAGCAGCAACGTTGCCAGCTTTCTTGGCGGCCTTGATGGCGCCCGAAGCACGCATGTCGTCGATTGCTTTTTCGATGTCGCCGCCAGCCTTGGTCAAGGCTTTCTTGCAGTCCATCATGCCTTCGCCGGTACGCTCGCGCAGTTCTTTAACCAGCGCTGCAGTAATCTCTGCCATTTCAAATTCCTCTTGGATAGGTTTTCAACCATTCCACCCGATACTTGACGGGCGTTCAAATCTGTAAATCCAGTGCCAGCACTCATGCAGTTTGCAACGGCGATGCTGACAGGAGGATTTCAAGGTGGCAAAAAGGGGGCCTAGCCCCCTTTTTGCGTGCCGAGTAGACGCCAGGCGTCAATTACTCAGCAGCTGGTGCTGCTTCTTCAGCGTAAACTTCGGTGCCGCCAGCAACGTTGTTGCGACCACGGATAACCGCGTCAGCCATCGAACCCATGTACAGCTGGATAGCGCGGATGGCGTCATCGTTGCCTGGGATGATGTAGTCAACGCCTTCTGGGCTGCTGTTGGTATCGACAACGCCGATGACCGGGATGCCCAGCTTGTTGGCTTCGGTGATAGCGATGCGCTCGTGGTCAACGTCGATCACGAACAGGGCATCAGGCAGACCGCCCATGTCCTTGATGCCGCCCAGGCTGCGATCCAGTTTTTCCAGATCACGGGAGCGCATCAGGGCTTCTTTCTTGGTCAGCTTGGCGAAGGTGCCATCTTCGGCCTGGGTTTCCAGGTCGCGCAGACGCTTGATCGAAGCACGGATGGTTTTGTAGTTGGTCAGCATGCCGCCCAACCAGCGGTGATCGACGTACGGCGAACCGCAACGTGCTGCTTCTTCAGCAACGATCTTGCCAGCGGAACGCTTGGTGCCGACGAACAGAATCTTGTTTTTGCCCTGGGCCAGACGCTCGACGAAAGTCAGTGCGTCGTTGAACATTGGCAGGGTTTTTTCAAGGTTGATGATGTGAATCTTGTTGCGCGCGCCGAAAATGTACTTACCCATTTTCGGGTTCCAGTAACGGGTTTGGTGACCGAAGTGCACACCGGCCTTCAGCATATCGCGCATGTTGACTTGGGACATGATAGTTCCTTGATAAGTCGGGTTGGGCCTCCACGTATCCCAATGACCAACCCAGGATCCGTAGATCGAAGGCACCCAGGTCATCGTGTCGACACGTGTGTGGGTTTAAGCTCTCGGGGCTATCCCCGCAAAGCGGCGCATTTTATATCACACAAGCGCGCTAAACGGAACCCGAAATAGCATCGTCCGTCACAGGCTTTTGCACCGCAACGCTAATCGCGCCAGAATGCCTCTATATAAAGGCTGTATCACAGCCATAGCCGCCTTAGCGGGCGCCGCTCTGGTAGAATCCGGCCTTTCCTCAGAATATTTGCGCATCCATGCGCCGTAGAGAGCCTGCAATGACCGTCACCATCAAAACCGCCGAAGACATCGAAAAGATGCGCATCGCCGGCCGCCTGGCCGCCGAAGTCCTGGAGATGATCGAAGAGCACGTCAAGCCCGGCGTCACCACCGAAGAGCTCGACCGCCTGTGCCACGACTATATCGTCAACGTCCAGAAGGCGATCCCGGCACCGCTCAACTACAAGGGTTTTCCCAAGTCGATCTGTACCTCGGTCAACCACGTGGTTTGCCACGGCATCCCGGGCGACAAGCCGCTCAAGGATGGCGACACCCTGAACATCGACGTAACCGTCATCAAGGACGGCTACCACGGCGACACCAGCCGCATGTTCCACGTCGGCAATGTACCGGTGTGGGCCGAGCGCCTGTCCCAGGTCACCCAGGAATGCATGTACAAGGCCATCGAGCTGGTCAAGCCGGGCTGCCGCCTGGGCGACATCGGTGAAGTGATCCAGAAACACGCAGAAAAAAATGGTTTCTCGGTGGTCCGTGAGTTCTGCGGCCATGGCATCGGCAAAGTGTTCCACGAAGAGCCGCAGATCCTGCACTACGGCCGTGCTGGCACCGGCATGGAGCTCAAGGAAGGCATGACCTTCACCATCGAGCCGATGATCAACCAGGGCCGCGCCGACACCAAAGTGCTGGGCGACGGCTGGACCGCCATCACCAAGGACCGCAAGCTCTCGGCGCAGTGGGAACACACCCTGGTGGTGACCGCGACCGGCTACGAGATCTTCACATTGCGTAAAGACGACACCATTCCCCGTATGTCAGCCTGATTCACACAGGAAAGTGACTCGATGCCCCAGGTGGATCCCGAGCTGTTCGATCGCGGCCAGTTCCAGGCCGAACGGGCCCTCAAGGCCAGCCCTATCGCGGCCTTCAAGAAGGCCATTCGCCAGGCTGGCGAAGTGCTCGACAAGCGTTTTCGCGACGGCCGCGAGATCCGCCGGCTGATCGAGGACCGCGCCTGGTTCGTCGACAACATCCTGCAACAGGCCTGGAACCAGTTCGACTGGAGCGATGAAGCCGATATCGCGCTGGTAGCGACCGGCGGCTATGGCCGGGGCGAGCTGCACCCCTACTCCGACATCGACCTGCTGATCCTGCTCGACAGTGCCGACCACGAAGTGTTTCGCGACTCCATCGAACGCTTCCTTACCCTGCTCTGGGACATTGGCCTGGAAGTGGGCCAGAGCGTGCGCTCGATCGATGAGTGCGCCGAACAGGCGCGTGCCGACCTGACGGTAGTCACCAACCTGATGGAAAGCCGCACCATTGCCGGCCCCGAGCGCCTGCGCCAGCGCATGTTGGAGGTCACCAGCACCGATCACATGTGGCCGAGCAAGGAATTCTTCCTGGCCAAACGCGCCGAGCAAAAGGCCCGGCACCACAAGTACAACGACACCGAATACAACCTCGAGCCCAACGTCAAAGGCTCACCCGGCGGCCTGCGCGACATCCAGACGGTACTGTGGATCGCCCGTCGCCAGTACGGCACCCTGAACCTGCATGCCCTCGCGGGCGAAGGCTTCCTGCTGGAGAGTGAAAACGCCCTGCTGGCCTCCTCCCAGGAATTCCTGTGGAAGGTCCGCTATGCCCTGCACATGCTCGCCGGCCGCGCCGAAGACCGCCTGCTGTTCGATCATCAGCGCAGTATTGCCGCCCTGCTCGGCTTCAGCGATGACAACCCCAAGCGGGCCATCGAACAGTTCATGCAGCAGTACTATCGGGTTGTGATGAGCATCGCCGAGCTCAGCGACCTGATCATCCAGCACTTCGAAGAAATCATTCTCGACGACGACAGCGGCAGCACCCAGCCGCTCAATGCGCGCTTCCAGCTGCATGACGGCTACATCGAGGCGGTACGCACGAACGTCTTCAAGCGCACCCCGTTCGCCATGCTGGAAATCTTCGTATTGATGGCCCAGCACCCGGAAGTCAAAGGTGTGCGCGCCGACACCATTCGCCTGCTGCGTGAACACCGGCACCTGATCGACGACGATTTTCGCAACGATATCCGCAACACCAGCCTGTTTATCGAGCTGTTCAAGTGTGAAATCGGTATCCATCGCAACCTGCGGCGCATGAACCGCTACGGCATCCTGGGGCGCTACCTGCCGGAATTCGGCCTGATCGTCGGGCAAATGCAGCACGACCTGTTCCATATCTACACCGTCGATGCCCACACCCTGAACCTGATCAAGCACTTGCGCAAACTGCAGTACACGCCAGTTTCAGAGAAATTCCCGCTAGCCAGCAAGCTCATGGGCCGCCTGCCCAAACCCGAGCTGATCTACCTGGCCGGCCTGTACCACGACATTGGCAAAGGTCGTCAGGGCGACCACTCGGAGCTCGGCGCCGTGGATGCCCAGGCATTCTGCCTGCGTCACCAGCTGCCGACCTGGGACAGTCGCCTGGTTGTCTGGCTGGTACAGAATCATCTGGTGATGTCGACCACTGCCCAGCGCAAGGATCTTTCCGACCCGCAGGTGATCCACGACTTCGCCCAGCAGATGGGCGACGAAACCCGTCTGGATTACCTCTACGTACTGACCGTAGCCGACATCAACGCCACCAACCCGAGCCTGTGGAACTCCTGGCGCGCCAGCCTGTTACGCCAGCTCTACACCGAAACCAAGCGCGCCCTGCGCCGTGGCCTGGAAAACCCGCTGGACCGCGAAGAGCAGATCCGCCAGACCCAGGGCGCGGCACTGGACATCCTGATCCGCGAAGGCACCGACCCGGACGACGTCGAGCAACTCTGGGCGCAACTGGGTGACGACTACTTCCTGCGCCATACCGCCGCCGACGTGGCCTGGCACAGCGACGCGATCCTCCAGCAGCCGGCCGATGGCGGCCCGCTGGTGCTGATCAAGGAAACCACCCAGCGCGAATTCGAAGGCGGCACGCAGATCTTCATCTATGCGCCTGACCAGCATGACTTCTTCGCGGTGACCGTGGCAGCCATGGACCAGCTCAACCTGAACATCCATGACGCCCGGATCATCACCTCCAGCAGCCAGTTCACCCTCGACACCTACATCGTGCTCGATAACGACGGCGGCTCGATCGGCGACAACCCGCAACGGGTCAAAGAGATCCGCGACGGTCTGACTGACGCCCTGCGCAACCCGGACGATTACCCGACCATCATCAAACGCCGGGTGCCGCGCCAGCTCAAGCACTTCACCTTTGCCCCGCAGGTGACCATCCACAACGACGCCCAGCGACCGGTAACCATCCTCGAACTCAGCGCTCCCGACCGCCCGGGCCTGCTGGCGCGGATCGGCAAGATCTTCCTGGAGTTCGACCTGTCGCTGCAGAATGCCAAGATTGCCACCCTCGGCGAGCGGGTCGAAGACGTGTTCTTCATCACCGATGCCGACAACCAACCGCTGTCCGACCCACAGCTGTGCAGCCGCCTGCAGGATGCCATCGTCGAGCAATTGCGCGTCGACCAGGCCGCTGCGACAACCGTTTCCCGCCTGACCATTTAACGTTTGACGAGACCCAGCGCCGATGAACACCGATTTGCTTCAGCTTCAGCCCTACCCGTTCGAGAAACTTCGCGCCTTGCTCGGCAGCGTCCAGCCTGCCGCCGATAAACGCGCCATTGCCCTGTCGATCGGTGAGCCCAAGCATGAATCGCCGGCGTTCGTCGCCAAGGCCCTGGCAGACAACCTCCAGCAGATGGCCGTGTATCCGACCACCGTTGGCCTGCCAACCCTGCGTCAGGCCATCACCCGCTGGTGCGAGCGTCGTTTTGGCGTGCCAGGTGGCTGGCTGGATGCCGACAAACACGTACTGCCGGTCAATGGCACCCGTGAAGCACTGTTCGCCTTCACCCAGGCCGTGGTCAACCGTAGCGCCGATGGTCTGGTCATCAGCCCCAACCCGTTCTACCAGATCTATGAAGGCGCAGCCCTGCTGGCCGGTGCCACCCCGCACTACCTGCCGTGCCTGGACAGCAACGGCTTCAACCCGGACTTCGACGCCGTCTCGGCCGAGACCTGGCAGCGTTGCCAGATCCTGTTCATCTGCTCCCCGGGCAATCCCACCGGCGCGCTGGTGCCGATGGAAACCTTGAAAAAGCTCATCGCCCTGGCTGACCAATACGATTTCGTGATTGCCGCCGACGAGTGCTACAGCGAGCTGTATTTCGACGAACAAAGCCCGCCACCGGGCCTGCTCAGCGCCTGCGTAGAACTGGGCCGCAGCGACTTCAAGCGTTGTGTGGTGTTCCATAGCCTGTCCAAGCGCTCCAACCTGCCGGGCCTGCGTTCGGGCTTCGTCGCTGGTGATGCTGAAATCATCAAGCCGTTCCTGCTCTATCGCACCTACCACGGCTGCGCCATGCCGGTGCAGACCCAACTGGCGAGCATTGCCGCCTGGAACGACGAAGAACACGTGCTGGCCAACCGTGACCTGTACCGTGAGAAATTCGATGCCGTGCTGGAGATTCTGGCGCCAGTGCTTGATGTACAGCGTCCGGACGGTGGTTTCTACCTCTGGGCCAAGGTCCCCGGCGATGACGCCGAGTTCTGCCGCGGCCTGTTCGAAAAACAGCATGTAACCGTCGTGCCGGGCTCTTACCTGTCCCGTGAAGTGGATGGCGTCAACCCCGGCGCCGGGCGGGTGCGCATGGCACTGGTGGCTCCGTTGGCCGAGTGCGTCGAGGCGGCTCAGCGGATTCGAGTGTTTCTTGAGCGATAAGCGAACGGCGACACCGATCCTACGGTGTCGCCTCGCATAGATTTAAGTACCACAAGACAATCCTAGCCAAATGGGAGACTCCGAACTCCATCACTAAAGGAGTTTCCCATGATCAGCCCAATGATCCCCCGCTGCCGTTACCGCGTCGCCCCGCTGCGCTCCTATGAATTGGCGGTCGCCGAGAATCCGCTCAATGCCCCAGGCGGCTCAGGCAATCGACGCAAACGTTCGCTAGGTGTCGCCAGCAAATTCTGGAAGCCAGGACGAACCCTGTGGGTTTCGTTTCTCGGAGCCCCCGACAGACGATTGAAGATGAGCATCTTCGAATTAGCCTCTCAATGGCTCGATCTTTCCGGTGCGAATCTGGAAATAGACCTCGCTGAAGACGATGACAAGAAAGCCACAATCAGAATCCTTACCGGGCCGCATCTGCCGCACAGCTTGTCAGACATCGGGACCGATGCCTTGGCATATGGCGAGGACACAATGTGTATCAACGTTCCGCTAGGCCATGATTTTTTCGAAAACACCGTACTGCATGAGTTCGGTCATGCCCTCGGCGCCGAACATGAACATCGACACCCTGATGCAGACATCCCCTGGAACGAGCAGGTGGTTTTGCAGAGCCACATGGCAGCCGGCTGGACCGAGGCTGACGTCAGGCAACAAATCCTGAGCAAAATTGACGATGTCGGACTCAGAAAAACAGCTTACGATCGCACTTCAATCATGCATTACGCCGTTCCCCAGGCATTTACCCATGGTGACTGGGAAGTTGCCCTGCCCCAGCAGCTCAGTGAAAAAGACTTGGAATTCATGCGCCTGGCCTATCCGCATGACTAATCGGTTTACTTGATCTGGTCATGACCATATTACCGGCGACACCACATCATCAAGGTGTCGCCCGCTGGTTCAAACGGTACAGCACACTACATATCTAGTGCCCGGCAGACCCTCCCGATGCGAATACTCCGGTTTCCATCCTTCAAGAGCGTTTGCCCATGACCGAGCTCATGATCTGCCATTGCCGACACCATCCCGATTCTCACCTGTCCCACGCAGCGGCTGTGCGTGAAAACCCCGCTAATGCTGCAAGCAAGGGGCAGGGCAATCGCCGTAAACGCTCCATCGGCTACTTCGACAAGTTCTGGTCGCCGGGCCGCACCTTGCGCATTACCTTCGTCAACGATGCCGAAGAGTCCCTCAAGCAGGCCATCTTTGCTGCGGCATGCAAGTGGCTGCCCTACGTCAACCTGAGCTTCGAGCTGGTCGCAGACGACGATGACGACAGCGAGATCAAGATCTACACCGGAGGCACGCCTGAGCTGAATTATTCAGTGTACGGAACCGACGCCCTTACCAGTGCCGGAGCCTCCATGGTGCTGGGCGTAACGCCTGATATGGAGAGTTTTGAACGCACGGTCATCCACGAATTTGGCCATGCTTTGGGTGCAGAACACGAACATCAGCACCCTGATGCCAATATTCCCTGGGATATCCCCAAGGTCTACGAACATTACGCCAGCAAGGGTATCGACAAGGCCACAGTCGACGAGAATGTGTTAGCCAGGATCGAAAACAGCAGCCTGCGCAAAGTACCTTATGACAGGCACTCGATCATGCACTACCCCGTACTCCAGGCGCTGACACAGGGCGACTGGGAAGTGGGTATCAACAGCCAGATCAGCGAGAAGGACAAGGCGTTCATGCGCCTGGCCTACCCGCATGACTGAATGTTCTACCTGACCTGCCCCAGGTTCGCCTCGCTCATGTCCAGCTCACCCAGCACCTGACGCACCACATCATCGCCCACCTGATGGTGACGGTGCAGCTTGTACAGTTCCAGGCGCTGGGCGCGTAATGCACGCAGACGCAAGCGTCGCTCCAGCTGGTCCATCTGCTCGGCCAGGGCCTGGGCTTCTGCGCTGTCGTTGAAACTGTCCAGCTGATGCCGGTACTCGGCCATCAGCCGCGCCTTGAGCTCCGCCGCCAACGCCGCCTGGGCTGCATCCTGGGGCATACCCGGCTCAGCCAGGTCTTCGGCTTCCAAGGCATGAATGGCCGCTTCCGCCGTGCGCCGCCAGGCTTCCTTGGCCTCCTGGCGCAAGGTGTCGTCGGGGCTTTTCGCCACCCCGCGCAACAACAGCGGCAAGGCAATGCAGGCCGATACCAATGACAGCAGGATCACTCCAGCGGCAATGAAAATCAGCAGATCACGCTCCGGGAAGGCCGTACCCGCACTAATCAACAATGGCACCGACATGACACCGGCCAGGGTTACCGCACCACGCACCCCGCCGATGGTCAGCAGCCAGCAGGAACGGGCGTTGGGCACCAGCACCAGGTCTTCCTTGCCGCGCCAGCGACGGATCACCCCGATCAAGCGCCAGATGCTCTGCACCCAGACAAAACGCAACATCACCAGCACCGCAAAAATCGCCACTACGTCCAGGCAACGCCACAGCAGGGTCGGCCACAACGACGCTTCGTGACTGGTGACCGCCTTGATGATGTCGGGCAGTTGCAGGCCCAGCAGCAGGAAGATCAGGCCATTGAAGCTGAACTCGAGCAACGACCAGACACTGCGGTTGAGCAAGCGGGTACTGGTCTGGCGTGGCAGCAGGTCGAGCCAGCTCTGCATCATGCCCGCAGCCACTGCCGAGAGGATCCCTGAGGCCCCCACGCGCTCGGCCACTACATAGGCGGCAAATGGCAGCAGCAACATGAACACCACATGGGTGGCCGGATCGTCCCAGCCGCGGGCGATCATCCACGCCCGCAGGCGCCCCACCAGCCAGCTCAGGGCCACACCGATGGCCAGGCCACCAAGCGCCACCAGAACGAAGGTGACACTCGCTTCAGCCAGCGAGAACGCACCGGTAATGGCTGCGACCAGGGCAAACTTGAAGGTCACCAGACCCGTCGCGTCGTTCATCAACGCTTCCCCCTGAAGCATATGCATCAGAGGCGTTGGCAGACGATCCTGGGTAATCGCCGACACCGCCACAGCGTCAGTTGGCGACAGCACCGCAGCCAGGGCAAACGCCACCGGCAACGGGATGCTCGGCAGGATCCAGTGAATGAAGTAACCAGCGCCGACCACGGTAAACAGCACCAGCCCCACCGCCAGGGTCAGGATCGGACCGCGCAAGCGCCAGAGGTCGCGTTTGGGCATGCGCCAGCCATCGGCAAACAGCAGCGGCGGCAGGAACAGAAACAGAAACAGTTCCGGATCCAGCGCCACATGCAGACCCAGTGTCGGCCAGGCCAGCAAGGCCCCGGCGGCGATCTGCACCAGCGGCAATGGCAACGGGACCACCCGGCCGACAAGTTTGGAGACACTCACCAGCATCAGCAGGATGAGAACGGTGTAGGCTGATTGCATTCGGCGTGTTCCTATCAATTCAAACAGTCAACGGCGCACCTTCTGCCCATGCTGGACATTGCCATTGAAACGACATAGTAGCCGTTCAGGCTGCTCACGCACCGCTGCACAAAAGTCGCAGAGGCTGCCGAAACCTGTAACACAATGCTACAAAGTGCCGTGGCGAGGCCAACCCTAACCGGTTGACCGTGGCATAATCCTTCACCATTTTTTCCCAGGAGGGGCAAGACATGACCAACCGCGACACGCCATTGCACCTTTATGGAATCAAGGCTTGTGACACCATGAAGAAAGCCCGTACCTGGCTGGAAGACAAAGGCCTGGGTTACGACTTTCACGACTACAAGACCCAAGGCATCGACCGTGCGAGCCTGACCCGCTGGTGCAACGAGCACGGCTGGGAAACAGTGCTCAATCGTGCCGGCACCACTTTCCGCAAGCTCGAAGACGCCCAGAAGGCCGATCTCGACCAGGCCAAGGCCATCGAACTGATGCTGGCCCAACCGTCGATGATCAAGCGCCCGGTGCTCGACCTCGGCGAGCGGACCCTGGTCGGCTTCAAGCCGGACCTGTACGCAGCCGCCCTTCAATAACGCGGCGTCACGCTTTCATTCAAATTCGCAAGAGGTAACTGCATGTCCACTACCCTGTTCAGTCTGGCCTTCGGTGTCGGCACCCAGAACCGCCAAGGCGCCTGGCTGGAAGTTTTCTACGCACAACCGCTGATCAACCCGAGCGCCGAACTGGTCGCGGCAATCACCCCGGTACTGGGTTATGAAGGTGGCAACCAGGCCATCGCTTTCAGCAATGCCCAAGCCGCGCAGCTGGCTGACGCCCTCAAGGGGGTCGACGCCGCCCAGGCCGCCCTGCTGACCCGCCTGGCCGAAAGCAACAAGCCACTGGTCGCCACCCTGCTGGCCGAAGACGCCGCCCTGAGCTCCACGCCGGAAGCCTACCTGAAGCTGCACCTGCTCTCGCATCGCCTGGTCAAGCCGCACGGCCTGAGCCTGGCCGGCATCTTCCCGCTGCTGCCAAACGTGGCCTGGACCAGCCAGGGCGCAGTCGACCTGGCCGAACTGGCCGAGCAGCAACTGGAAGCGCGCCTGAAGGGCGAGCTGCTGGAAGTGTTCTCGGTGGACAAGTTCCCGAAAATGACCGACTACGTCGTACCTGCCGGCGTGCGTATCGCCGACAGCGCCCGCGTGCGCCTGGGTGCCTACATCGGCGAAGGCACCACCATCATGCACGAAGGCTTCGTCAACTTTAACGCGGGCACCGAAGGCCCTGGCATGATCGAAGGCCGTGTCTCGGCTGGCGTGTTCGTCGGCAAGGGCTCGGACCTGGGCGGCGGTTGCTCGACCATGGGCACCCTGTCCGGTGGCGGCAACATCGTCATCAAGGTCGGCGAAGGCTGCCTGATCGGCGCCAACGCCGGTATCGGCATTCCGCTGGGCGACCGCAACACCGTCGAAGCCGGCCTGTACATCACCGCTGGCACCAAGGTGAACCTGCTGGACGAGAACAACCAGCTGGTCAAGGTCGTCAAGGCCCGCGACCTGGCCGGTCAGACCGATCTGCTGTTCCGTCGCAACTCGCTGAACGGCGCGGTGGAGTGCAAGACCCACAAGTCGGCGATCGAGCTGAACGAAGCGCTGCACGCCCACAACTAAGTGGTACCATCGGGTCTGGCCTAACGCCAGGCCCGATATTCAGGTCCGATCATCATGTTCCAGCCCTCTCCGTGGCGCGCTGATTTTCCAGCCATCGCCGCTCTGCAACGGCAGCACCAGACCTACCTGGACAACGCTGCTACCACGCAAAAACCGCAACTTCTGCTCGATGCCTTGAGCCATTATTACGGCCACGGCGCCGCCAATGTGCACCGTGCCCAACACCTTCCCGGCGCGCTGGCAACCCAGGCCTTCGAACGCAGCCGGGAAAAAGTCGCCAGTTGGTTGAATGCCACTGACACCCAACAGATCATCTTCACCCATGGCGCAACCTCGGCCTTGAACTTGCTGGCCTATGGCCTTGAAGGCATGTTCGAAGCCGGTGATGAAATCGCCATCAGCGCCCTGGAGCACCATGCCAACCTGCTGCCCTGGCAGCAACTGGCCCAGCGCCGCCAGCTCAAGCTGGTGATCCTGCCCCTGGACAACCGCGGCTTGATCGACCTTGAGATTGCCCTGCAGTTGATCGGCCCGCGCACCCGCTTGCTGGCGGTCAGCCAGTTGTCCAACGTGCTGGGGGCCTGGCAACCGCTGGCGCCGTTGCTGGCCCATGCAAATGCCCAAGGAGCCCTGACCGTGGTCGACGGCGCCCAGGGCGTAGTGCATGGCCGCCAGGACATGCAGCAACTGGGCTGCGACTTCTACGTGTTCTCCAGCCACAAGCTGTACGGTCCGGACGGCGTGGGCGTGCTCTACGGCCGCAGCGAAGCGCTCGCTCGCCTGCGCCACTGGCAATTTGGTGGCGAGATGGTGCAGGTGGCCGACTACCACGACGCCAGCTTCCGCCCGGCACCGTTGGGGTTCGAAGCCGGCACCCCGCCAATCGCCAGCGTCATCGGCCTGGGCGCCAGCCTCAACTACCTTGCAGGGCTCGATCCGACCGCTGTCGCCGAACATGAAGCCAGCCTGCACCGCAGCCTGTTGCGCGGCCTGAATGATCGCGAAGGCATTCGCCTGCTCGGCCAACCGCAACTGGCCCTGGCCAGCTTCGTGGTCGAAGGGGTGCACAATGCCGACCTCGCCCACATGCTGACTGAACAGGGGATCGCCGTTCGTGCCGGGCACCACTGTGCCATGCCGCTGCTGAAAAGCTTCGGGTTGGATGGGGCGATCCGGGTTTCGCTGGCCCTGTACAACGATTCCGACGACCTGCAACGCTTCTTCGAGGCGCTGGATCAAGCCCTGGAGCTGCTGCGATGAACCTGCCGGTTAACGCCCAGGAGGCGCTCAGCAGCTTCGAACAGGCCGCGGGCTGGGAGCAACGGGCACGCCTGTTGATGCAATGGGGGGAGCGCCTGGCGCCCCTGAGCGAGGCAGAAAAATCCGAAGCCAACCGTGTGCATGGCTGTGAAAGCCAGGTCTGGTTGGTGGCAGAACAGCAGGACGGTCAGTGGCGTTTCAAAGGCGCCAGCGATGCGCGGATCATTCGCGGCTTGCTGGCGCTGCTGCTGATTCGGGTCGAGGGCTTGTCCAGCAGCGAGCTCCAGCAGCTTGATCTGCCCGGCTGGTTCAACCAGCTGGGCCTCGGCCGCCAGCTTTCGCCCTCACGCAGCAACGGCTTGAACGCCGTGCTGCAGCGCATGGCTCAGCTGGCCGCTGGCACCTGAGCTTTGCGCTCGGATGGCCGACGGGCGCCAGCCACCAGCTTTTCCACCGCCTTGCTGGCGGCGACCATACCGAAGGTCGCCGTCACCATCATCACCGCGCCAAAGCCACCCGAGCAGTCGAGCTTGACGCCCTCACCGACAAAGCTTTTCTGCAGGCAGACACTGCCGTCGCCTTTGGGATAGCGCAACTGTTCGGTAGAGAACACGCAAGGCACGCTGTAGTTACGGGTGACCGTGCGGGAAAAGCCGTAATCACGGCGCAAGGTCGAACGCACCCGCGAAGCCAGGGGGTCGTTGAAGGTTTTGTTCAGGTCAGCCACACGGATCTGCGTCGGGTCGATCTGTCCGCCGGCTCCCCCGGTGCTGATGATGGTGACCTTGTGCCGCTTGCACCAGCCGATCAGCGCAGCTTTGGCCATGACACTGTCGATACAGTCGATCACACAGTCGATGTGCTCGCCGATGTATTCGGGCAGGGTTTCCTTGGTGACGAAATCCACCACCGCATGCACCTTGCACGCCGGGTTGATCGCCCGCAGACGCTCGGCCATGACCTCAGCCTTGGCACGCCCGATATTCCCTTCCATGGCATGCAACTGGCGGTTGGTGTTGCTGACGCAGACGTCATCGAGGTCGAACAGCGAGATTTCGCCGACACCACTACGCGCCATGGCTTCAGCCGCCCACGTGCCGACACCACCAATGCCGACGATCGCCACATGGGCCTCGCGCAGGCGCTGCAGGCCGCTGTCACCGTATAACCGGGCAACACCGGCAAAGCGTGGATCATCTGTACTCATGGCCATACCCCGAAAAAACCGGCGCGCATTATAGGCCTGTTGAGGCCCGCTGCCATCCTGCTTCGGACCAGTCACCCTGTACGAATTAGTAAAGTCGGTTGTAATCCTGCTTTAATGTGCCAGGCAATACCTAGTCCTGGACGACAACAGCACGGGCCTCAGAACTTCGACACCTGAAGACAATCTAACCCTTGCCGCCAGCCTGTTCCTACACAGCATAGGCGGTCAAAGAGCAGGATCCGCGCCCTGTGGCGCTCGCCCGTTCCACCCTTCGGAACCCGAACTATCTATGTCATCGCGTAAATTTGGTATCAACCTGGTGATAGTCATGGCCATCGCCGCACTATTCACCGGGTTCTGGGCGCTGATCAACCGCCCGGTTTCCGCCCCTGACTGGCCGGAGCAGATTTCCGGCTTCTCCTACTCGCCGTTCCGCCTTGGAGAAAGCCCGCAAAAGGGCCAGTACCCGACTGAGGACGAACTGCGCCAGGACCTCGAACAACTGAGCAAGCTGACCGACAGTATTCGTATCTATACCGTCGAAGGCACCCAGGCGGATATTCCGCGCCTGGCCGAAGAGTTCGGCCTGCGGGTGACCCTCGGGGTGTGGATCAGCCCGGACCTTGAGCGTAACGAGCGGGAAATTCAGAAAGCCATCGAACTGGCCAACAGCTCGCGCAGTGTCGTGCGGGTCATGGTCGGCAACGAAGCGCTGTTCCGTGAAGAAATCACTCCCGAAGCGCTGATCCAGTACCTGGACCGGGTGCGCGCCGCGGTGAAAGTACCGGTAACCACCAGTGAACAGTGGCACATCTGGAAAGAACACCCGGAGCTGGCCAAACACGTTGACCTGGTAGCGGCGCATATCCTGCCGTACTGGGAATTCATCCCGATGAAGGATGCCGGCCAGTTCGTCCTCGACCGTGCCCGCGACCTGAAACAGCTGTTCCCGCGCAAACCGTTGCTGCTCTCCGAAGTCGGCTGGCCAAGCAACGGACGCATGCGTGGCGGTGCCGACGCCACCCCGGCCGACCAGGCCATTTACCTGCGCACCCTGGTCAACAAGCTCAACCGCCAGGGCTACAACTACTTCGTCATCGAAGCCTATGACCAGCCGTGGAAGGCCAGCGACGAAGGCTCGGTCGGCGCCTACTGGGGCGTGTTCAACGCCGCCCGCCAGCAAAAGTTCAACTTCGAAGGGCCGGTAGTGGCCATTCCGCAGTGGCGCGTGCTGGCGGTGGGTTCGGTGGTATTGGCGATGCTCTCGCTGACCTTGCTGCTGATCGATGGCTCGGCCCTGCGTCAGCGCGGCCGCACCTTCCTGACCTTTATCGCCTTCCTCTGCGGTTCGGTGCTGGTGTGGATCGGCTACGACTACAGCCAGCAGTACAGCACCTGGTTCAGCCTGACGGTGGGCTTCTTGCTCGCACTCGGCGCGCTCGGGGTGTTTATCGTGCTGCTGACCGAGGCCCATGAACTGGCCGAGGCGGTGTGGATTCACAAACGCCGCCGCGAGTTCCTGCCGGTGCAGGCCGACAGCGCCTACCGGCCGAAAGTCTCGGTGCATGTGCCGTGCTACAACGAGCCACCGGAGATGGTCAAACAGACCCTCAACGCCCTGGCTGCGCTGGATTATCCGGACTACGAAGTGTTGATCATCGACAACAACACCAAGGATCCGGCGGTCTGGGAGCCGATCAAGGCGCATTGCGAGATGCTCGGCGAGCGCTTCAAGTTCTTCCACGTCTCCCCTCTGGCCGGTTTCAAGGGTGGCGCGCTGAACTACCTGATCCCGCACACCGCCAAGGATGCCGAAGTGATCGCGGTGATCGACTCGGACTACTGCGTGGACCGCAACTGGCTCAAGCACATGGTCCCGCACTTCAGCGACCCGAAAATCGCCGTGGTGCAATCGCCGCAGGACTATCGCGACCAGAACGAAAGCACCTTCAAGAAGCTGTGCTACAGCGAGTACAAGGGCTTTTTCCATATCGGCATGGTCACCCGCAACGACCGTGACGCGATCATCCAGCACGGCACCATGACCATGACCCGGCGTTCGGTGCTCGAAGAGCTGGGTTGGGCTGACTGGTGTATCTGCGAAGACGCCGAACTCGGCCTGCGGGTATTCGAGAGAGGCTACTCGGCGGCGTACTCCCACGAGAGCTACGGTAAGGGTCTGATGCCCGATACCTTCATCGACTTCAAGAAGCAGCGCTTCCGCTGGGCCTATGGCGCCATCCAGATCATCAAGCGCCATGCCGCCAGCCTGTTGCGCGGCAAAGACTCGGAGCTCACCCGCGGCCAGCGTTATCACTTCCTGGCGGGCTGGCTACCGTGGATTGCCGATGGCATGAACATCTTCTTCACCGTTGGCGCCTTGCTCTGGTCGGCGGCGATGATCATCGTGCCGCAACGGGTCGATCCGCCGCTGCTGATCTTCGCCATTCCGCCATTGGCGCTGTTCGTGTTCAAGGTTGGCAAGATTGTCTTCCTCTACCGCCGTGCGGTCGGGGTCAACATGAAGGACGCTTTTGCCGCAGCGCTGGCCGGTCTTGCCCTGTCGCACACCATCGCCAAAGCCGTGCTGTACGGTTTCTTCACCAGCAGCATTCCGTTCTTCCGCACGCCGAAGAACGCCGACAGCCATGGTTTGCTGGTGGCGCTTTCCGAAGCCCGGGAAGAGCTGTTCATCATGTTGCTGCTGTGGGGGGCTGCGGCCGGTATCTACCTGGTTCAGGGGTTGCCAAGCAATGACATGCGCTTCTGGGTGACCATGCTGCTGGTGCAGTCGCTGCCGTACCTGGCGGCGCTGATCATGGCGATGCTGTCGTCGCTGCCCAAGCCTGTGGATGCTGCCCAGCCAGCGCAGGCGTCCTGATCTCGGGGCGGCCTTGCCGCCCTTTCGCCGGCAAGGCCGGCTCATACAGGAATGTCATACATCCAACCTAATGTAATGACATGTACCCAACCTGTGGGAGCTGGCCTTGCCAGCGATGAGGCCCGGACAGACAGCATCGATCCACGGTCCTCACTCCTGCCGAATTGCTATAAGATAACGCCCCTCGAATTCGTGCCCTGCCTTGCCCCCGGAGTTCCTTCAATGACGGCCCCAGCCGACCTTTCGCCTACCCTAGAACTGGCCTGCGACCTGATCCGTCGCCCCTCGGTGACCCCGGTCGATGCCGACTGCCAGAAACAGATGATGCAACGCCTGGGCGATGCCGGTTTCATGCTGGAGCCGATGCGTATCGAAGATGTCGACAACTTCTGGGCCACCCATGGCACCCAGGACGGTCCGGTGCTGTGCTTTGCCGGTCACACCGACGTAGTGCCCACCGGCCCCGTGCAGGCCTGGCAGAACGATCCGTTCGATGCCCTGATCGATGCCGACGGCATGCTCTGTGGCCGTGGCGCCGCCGACATGAAAGGCAGTCTGGCGGCCATGGTTGTGGCCACCGAGCGCTTCGTCGCCGATTACCCGAACCATCGCGGCAAGGTCGCCTTCCTGATCACCAGTGACGAAGAAGGCCCGGCCCACCACGGCACCAAGGCGGTCATCGAACGCCTGGCCGCGCGCAAAGAGCGCCTGGACTGGTGCATCGTCGGCGAACCGTCGAGCACCAGCCTGGTCGGCGACGTGGTCAAGAACGGCCGTCGCGGCTCGCTCGGCGCCAAGCTGACAGTGCGCGGCGTGCAGGGCCATGTGGCCTACCCGCACCTGGCCAAGAACCCGATCCACCTGGCCGCCCCGGCGCTGGCAGAACTGGCAGCCGAGCACTGGGACGAAGGCAACGCCTTTTTCCCGCCGACCAGCTTCCAGATCTCCAACCTCAACTCCGGCACCGGCGCGACCAACGTGGTGCCGGGCGAACTGACGGCGCTGTTCAACTTCCGTTTCTCCACCGAGTCGACGGTCGAAGGCCTGCAAGCCCGTGTCGCGGCGATCCTCGACAAACACCAACTGGATTGGCACGTCGACTGGGCGCTGTCCGGCCTGCCGTTCCTGACCGAGCCGGGTGACCTGCTCGACGCGGTGTCGGCCAGCATCAAGGCGGTCACCGGTCGCGAAACCAAGGCCTCGACCAGCGGCGGCACCTCCGACGGGCGCTTCATTGCCACCCTCGGCACCCAGGTGGTCGAACTGGGGCCGGTCAACGCCACCATTCACCAGGTCAACGAGCGGATCCTGGCCAGTGACCTCGACGTGCTGACCGAGATCTACTACCAGACCCTGACCCGGTTGCTCGCCTGATGCTCATCTGCCCTATCTGCAGCGCAGCGCTGAGTACCCTCGACAACGGTGTGGCCTGCCCGGCCGGGCACCGTTTCGACCGAGCCCGCCAGGGTTACCTGAACCTGTTGCCGGTGCAGCACAAGAACAGCCGCGACCCGGGCGACAACCAGGCCATGGTCGAAGCCCGCCGCGACTTTCTCAATGCCGGGCACTATGCCCCGGTGGCCCGTCGCCTGGCTGAACTGGCCGCCGAGCGCGCCCCGGCGCGCTGGCTGGATATCGGTTGCGGCGAGGGTTACTACACCGCGCAGATCGCCGAGGCACTGCCCGAGGCCGACGGTTATGCCCTGGACATCTCCCGTGAAGCGGTCAAGCGCGCCTGCAAACGCAACCCGGCACTGACCTGGCTGGTGGCGAGCATGGCGCGCGTGCCGCTGGCCGATGCCAGCTGTCAGTTCCTGGCCAGCGTGTTCAGCCCCCTCGACTGGCAGGAGGCCCTGCGCCTGCTCGCCCCGGGTGGCGGCCTGATGCGTGTCGGCCCGACCAACGAGCACCTGATCGAGCTGCGTCACAAGCTCTATGATGAAGTGCGCGACTACGCCGACGACAAGCACCTGGCGCTGGTCCCGGCCGGCATGCAGCACGCCCATAGCGAAACCCTGAAATTCCGCCTGAGCCTTGTCGATGGCAAGTCCCGCGCCGACCTGCTGGCCATGACCCCTCATGGCTGGCGCGCCAGCGCGGAAAAACGAGCTGGCGTCATCGAACAAGCCGAACCTTTCGAGGTGACGGTATCGATGCGTTACGACTACTTCGTGCGCCAAGACTGAGCACACCCGGAGCCCCCCCATGCGCCAACCCGATATCGAGATTTACCTCAAAGACGCCGACGTCGACCACAAACAGATCGCTGCCTGGCTCAGCGCGGCACTCGGCCCTTGCAGCGACTGGCAGCAGAAAGGTCAGACCTACAAGTGCAAGGCCGGTAACATTCCGGTTACCTGGTTACCGAAGGCTGTAGGCAAATGGAACAGTCTCTACCTGGAGAGCGACCAGACGCCGTGGGCAGACGACATCGCCTGCGCGCGCGCCGCCTTCGCTGCACTGAACGTCGAAGTACGTTGTGCACCAGGCAGCTGGGTCGAGGAAGAAGGTGAAGAGGATGCCGATCGCTGGATCCGCATCAGCGCCGACGGTGAAGAGGAAATCACCTGGCGTACCAGCTGAAGCCGGCTCTACGAAAAGGCCCGTCCCGGTCGTCCGGCGACGGGCCTTTTCGCTTGTGGACCCAGGCTCAAGGCCCGTGGCCCGGCGCTTACAGGCCGATTACATCTTCTGCCTGGAGGCCTTTCTGGCCTTGCGTCAGACTGTATTCGACCTGCTGCCCCTCGATCAGGGTGCGATGCCCCTCACCGCGAATGGCGCGATAGTGAACGAACACATCGGCACCACCTTCACGCTGGATGAAGCCATAACCTTTGGCGTCATTGAACCACTTTACACTTCCAGTCTCACGAGACGACATCTGAACTACTCCGGGTTTTTATTTTGGAATCGCCTTGCAAGCGGAGGATCACCTTCCCCCGCCGACGCAGCTTGAGGATTACTCCTGCAAGCTGCGGACCGAGTATATGTCAGGCTTGAAATATTTTTTATGACTGCCCGAGATTTTGCTGAACATGCGCAGATACGTCACACTAACCGGCTGAGCAATTACTCGAAAAACTCACCCAGAGCACACACTGTATGACCCGTTCCCCCCTGCGCCGCCTGATCTTTGGCGCCCTGCGTCGCCTGTTGTACCTGTGGGTTCGCTCCGAGACCATCAACCAGTCGTCCTTTACCCTGAACCTGGATCGCAGCCGACCGGTGTTCTATGCCCTGCAGTCGCCGTCGTTGACCGATCTGGCGGTACTCGACCGCGAATGCAGCAAAGCCGGGCTTCCACGTCCGGTGCTACCCGTGGCGGTGGGCACCCTGCAAGAGCCAGCTGCATTCTTCTACCTGACCCCCGAGCCGGACTGGCTTGGCCGCCAGGACAAGCGCGGTGCCCCGCCGACCCTGTCGCGGCTGGTCAGTGCGATCAGCCAGCATGCCGAGGAAGACGCGCAGATCATTCCGGTCAGCGTGTTCTGGGGCCAGTCGCCGGCCAGTGAGTCCAGCCCGTGGAAACTGCTGTTTGCCGACAGCTGGGCGGTCACCGGGCGTTTACGCCGGCTGCTGACCGTGCTGATCCTGGGACGCAAGACCCGTGTGCAGTTCTCGGCGCCGATTCACCTGCGTGAACTGGTCCAGCACAACAAGGGCCACGAACGTACCGTACGCATGGCCCAGCGCATGCTGCGCGTGCACTTTCGCAACCTCAAGACCGCGGTCATCGGCCCGGACATCTCGCACCGGCGCAACCTGGTCAAGGGCCTGGTCCACGACCCGCTGGTGCGCCAGGCCATTGCCGACGAGGCCGAGCGCGAGAACATCCCCCTGGCCAAAGCTGAAGCCCAGGCCCTGCGCTATGGCAACGAGATTGCCTCGGACTACACCTATACCGCCATCCGCTTCCTCGAAGTGGTGCTCAGTTGGTTCTGGAACAAGATCTACGACGGCATCAAGGTCAACCATATCGAGCAGGTGCAGGGCATCGCCCCCGGCCACGAAGTCATCTACGTGCCCTGCCACCGCAGCCATATCGACTACCTGTTGCTCTCCTACCTGCTGTTTCGCAACGGTCTGACCCCGCCGCACATCGCCGCCGGGATCAACCTCAACATGCCGGTGATCGGCGGCCTGTTGCGCCGCGGCGGGGCATTTTTCATGCGCCGCACCTTCAAGGGCAACCCGCTGTACACCGCGGTGTTCAATGAATACCTGCACACCCTGTTCACCAAGGGCTTCCCGGTCGAGTACTTCGTCGAGGGCGGCCGCTCGCGCACCGGACGCATGCTGCAACCGAAAACCGGGATGCTGGCCATCACCCTGCGCAGCTACTTGCGCTCTTCGCGCACGCCGATCGTCTTCGTACCGGTGTACATCGGCTACGAACGCGTGCTCGAAGGCCGCACCTACCTGGGTGAGCTGCGTGGCGCGAGCAAGAAGAAAGAGTCGATCTTCGACATCTTCAAAGTCATCGGCGCGCTCAAACAGCGCTTCGGCCAGGTGGCGGTGAACTTCGGCGAACCGATCCGTCTCGGCGCCTTCCTCGACCAGCAGCAGCCCGGCTGGCGTGAACAGACCCACGCCCCGCAGTTCCGTCCGGCCTGGCTCAACGAGACCACTTCGCGTCTGGGTGAAAAGGTCGCGCGCCATCTCAATGAAGCGGCAGCGATCAATCCGGTCAATCTGGTAGCCCTGGCCTTGCTCTCGACCAGCCGCCTGGCCCTGGACGAGCGCGCCCTGGCGCGGGTCCTGGACCTGTACCTGGCATTGCTGCGCACGGTGCCCTACTCGCCGCACACCACCTTGCCGGAAGGTGACGGCCTGGCGCTGATCAGCCACGTCAAAGGCATGGGCCTGCTGGCCGAACAAAGTGATGCGCTGGGCCGTATTCTGTACCTGGACGAACAGAATGCGGTGCTGATGACCTACTACCGCAACAACGTCCTGCACATCTTCGCTCTGCCGGCACTGCTGGCAAGCTTCTTCCAGAGCAGCTCGCGCATGAGCCGCGATTTGATCCTGCAGTACACCCGGGCGCTGTACCCGTACCTGCAGTCGGAGCTGTTCATCCGCTGGGAGCTGGAAGAGCTGGACGCGGTCATCGACCAGTGGCTGGAGGCCTTTGTCGAGCAGGGCCTGCTGCGCTACGAGAATGGCGTGTACCTGCGTCCGGCCCCGAGCTCGCGCCAGTTCGTGCTGCTGACCCTGCTGGCCCGCGCCATCACCCAGACCCTGCAGCGTTTCTACATGGCCACGGCGTTGCTGCTCAACAGCGGCCAGCACACGCTAAGCGCCGAAGAACTGGAAGACCTGTGCGTGATCATGGCCCAGCGCCTGTCGATCCTGCATGGCCTCAACGCCCCGGAGTTCTTCGACAAAACCCTGTTCCGCCACTTTATCCAGACCCAGATCGAGCAAGGCGTACTGCGCCCGGATGCCAATGGCAAGCTCGGTTACCATGAAAAACTCAGCGAACTGGCCGAAGGGGCGGCCAAGCGAGTGCTGTCGGCGGAGGTACGTTTGTCGATCCGCCAGGTGGCCTTGCACCGCAGTGAAGACACCACCGAATCCCCGGTTTAAAGGAGTTACTGATGAAAAAACTGTCCCTGATCCTGCTTGGCAGCCTGCTCGCCGCCTGCAGCAGCAATCCGCCAGCGCCCAAGGCCAGCCTCGATGGCGAAGTCTTCTACCTGCAGCGTATCGCCCTGCCACCTGCCGCCACCCTGAGCGTCAGCCTGCAGGACGTTTCGCTCATGGATGCCCCGGCAGTGACCCTGGCCAGCCAGAACGGTCCGGTCAAGGGCAACGTCCCGCTGCCCTTCCACCTGACCTACGACCCGGCCCAGGTCAAGCCTGGCCACCGTTATGCAATCAGCGCGCGCATCGAGCTGGACGGCAAGCTGCTGTTCATCAATACCGAACACCATGGCGTAACACTTGATGGCAACGACCAGCAGTCGTTGCGCATCAAGGTCGATGCTGTTCGCTGATAGCCCGTTCTGACAACTGATAAGGATGCTGCCATGTTCCGCCCTGCTCTCACCTTCACCGGCCTGTGCGCCGGCCTGCTGCTGTCGGCCAGCGCACTGGCGCTGTCGCTCAGCGACCTGTCGCAGAAAGACGCCACTGGCGGGCTGAAAGATGCCCTGACCCAAGGCGCCCAGGTTGCCGTGAAGCAACTGGGTACCCCCGGCGGCTTCAGCAGTAACCCGGATGTGCGCATCGAACTGCCGGGCAACCTCGGCAAAGTAGCGAAGAAAATGAAGCAGTTCGGCATGGGTGCCCAGGTCGATCAGCTGGAAGCCAGCATGAACCAGGCCGCCGAGGCGGCCGTGCCACAGGCTCAGGCGCTGCTGGTCGATGCCGTGAAGAAAATGACCGTCGACGATGCCAAGGGCATTCTCGCCGGTGGCAACGACTCGGCCACCCAGTACCTGAGCAAGACCAGCCGCGAGCAGATCCGCGCCAAGTTCCTGCCGATCGTCAAGAAAGCCACCGACCAGGTCGGTCTGGCCCAGCAGTACAACAGCTTCGCCGGGCAAGCGGCGACCTTGGGCGTGCTGGATGCCAAGAACGCCAATGTCGAAGGCTACGTGACCGAGCAGGCGCTCAACGGTTTGTTCGAAATGATCGCCAAGCAGGAAGAAGGCATTCGCCAGAATCCGGCTGCGGCGGCGACCGGGCTGGCCAAGAAGGTGTTTGGCGCGCTGTAAACCTGAAATGCATCGCGGGGCAAGCCCGCTCCCACAGGGATATCACACCCTCGGTGGGAGCGGGCTTGCCCCGCGATTCACTCCTTCTTCACCCTGAACCACGCCGCATACAGCGCCGGCAGGAACAACAGCGTCAACGCCGTTGCCACAATCAGCCCGCCCATGATCGCCACCGCCATCGGTCCGAAGAACACGCTGCGCGACAGCGGAATCATCGCCAGTACCGCCGCCAGCGCGGTCAGCACGATCGGCCGGAAACGCCGCACCGTCGCCTCGATAATCGCCTGCCAACGGTCCAGTCCGGCAGCAATGTCCTGCTCGATCTGATCGACCAGGATCACCGAGTTACGCATGATCATCCCCGACAGCGCAATCGTCCCGAGCATCGCCACAAAGCCGAATGGCTGACGGAACACCAGCAGGAACAGGGTCACCCCGATCAACCCCAGTGGCGCGGTGAGGAACACCATCACCGTGCGCGAGAAACTGCGCAGTTGCAGCATCAGCAAGGTCAGCACCACCACGATGAACAGCGGTACGCCGGCGTTCACCGACTTCTGTCCGCGCGTGGAGTCTTCCACCGTGCCACCGACTTCCAGCAGGTAACCATCCGGCAGTTCGGCACGTACCGGATCCAGGGTTGGCAGGATCTGCTTGACCAGCGTCACCGGCTGTTCCTTGCCGTATATATCAGCGCGAACAGTCACGTTAGGCAGGCGGTTGCGGTGCCAGATGATGCCCTCCTCGAAACCGTACTCAAGCGTTGCCACCTGCGACAGCGCCACGCTTTGGCCGTTGTCGGTCGGCACCGCCAGGCTTGGCAGGTTGGCAAGTTCGGTACGCTCCTGGCGGGTGCCGCGCAGGAGGATCTCGATCAGTTCGTTGTCTTCGCGGAACTGGCTGACCGAGGAGCCGGTCAGGGAGCTTTGCAGGAACTTGGCAAGATTGGCCGTGCTCACCCCAAGGGCGCGGGCGCGATCTTGGTCGATGTTGAGGTAAACCACCTTGCTCGGCTCTTCCCAGTCCAGGTGCACGTTGACCACATGCGGGTTCTCGCGGACCTTGGCCGCCACCTTGCGCGCCAGCGCACGCACCTGTTCGATGTGCTCACCGGTGACCCGGAACTGCACCGGATAACCCACAGGCGGGCCGTTCTCCAGACGGGTAACCCGCGAGCGCAGGTCAGGGAACTGCTCATCGAGCGTGGCGATCAGCCAACTGCGCAGGGCTTCACGCTCTTCAATGGTCTTGGCCAGCACCACGAACTGGGCAAAGCTGGCCGCCGGCAATTGCTGATCCAGCGGTAGATAGAAGCGTGGCGAACCGGTACCGACATAGGCCACGTAGTTATCGATACCCGCACGTTCTTTGAGCATCGCTTCCAGGCGTTTGACCTGCTCGGCGGTATTGCTCAGCGACGCACCTTCGGCCAGTTTCAGGTCAACCATCAGCTCCAGGCGTCCGGACGCCGGGAAGAACTGCTGGGGCACGAAACGGAACAACAGGATGCTGCCGATGAACAGCGCGATGGTCGCCACGATCACCGTCTTGCGCCGTTCCACACACCAGCCCACCAGGCGCCGTACACGCTGGTAGAACGGTGTGCCGTAGGGGTCAGGACCACCCTCGGCAGTACCGTGCTTGGCTGCGTGCAGCTTGGCCAGATCCGGCAGCAGGCGCTGGCCCAGATACGGCACAAACACCACCGCAGCAATCCACGAGGCAATCAGGGCGATGGTCACCACCTGGAAGATCGAACGGGTGTATTCACCGGTACTGGACTGCGCCGTGGCGATCGGCAGGAAGCCTGCGGCGGTAATCAGGGTGCCGGTGAGCATCGGGAATGCCGTGCTGGTCCAGGCGTAACTCGCCGCCTTGATGCGGTCGAAGCCCTGCTCCATCTTGATCGCCATCATCTCGACGGCGATGATCGCATCGTCCACCAGCAGCCCCAGGGCCAGTACCAGCGCCCCAAGGGAAATCTTGTGCAGACCGATCCCCAGGTAATACATGGTGGCGAAGGTCATCGCCAGCACCAGTGGAATGGCCAGGGCCACCACCAGGCCGGTACGCATGCCGAGGGAGAAAAAGCTCACCAGCAATACAATCGCCAAGGCCTCAACCAGTACCTGGACGAACTCGCCGACCCCGGTCTTTACCGCAGCGGGCTGATCCGAGACCTTACGCAGCTCCATACCGGCCGGGAGATTATGGGCAATACGGGCAAACTCGGCTTCCAGCGCCTTGCCCAGCACCAGAATATCGCCGCCGGGTTTCATCGACACCGCAAGGCCAAGCGCATCCTGGCCCATGAAACGCATACGCGGTGCGGGTGGATCATTGAAGCCGCGACGCACCTGAGCCACATCACCGATGCGGAAGGTGCGGTCACCCACCCTGATCGGGAACTGCTCGATCTGCTCGACCGTGTCGAAGCGTCCGCTTACCCGTAGCTGCAAACGCTCGCTGGGGGTCTCGAAGAAACCGGCGGTGCTGACGGCGTTCTGTTCTTCCAACGCCTGCTGC
>Ga0247821_10000117_pt1 | contig 45224 bp, 43 predicted proteins | sample 13C_Glycerol_Day_FD_192481 | JGI IMG/M metagenome (GOLD analysis project Ga0247821, IMG submission 192481) | Soil microbial communities from agricultural site in Penn Yan, New York, United States - 13C_Glycerol_Day14 | ecosystem: Environmental > Terrestrial > Soil > Agricultural land | place... | reverse complement strand
GCCGACCTGGGCGTTGAGATTGGCGCCGTCCATGTACACCTGGCCGCCATGTTGGTGGATGACTTCGCAGATCTCGCGAATGCCCTCCTCATACACACCATGGGTCGAGGGGTAGGTGACCATCAGGCAGGAAAGCCGTTCGCCGGCTGCCTGTGCCTTGGCCTTGAGATCGGCAAGGTCGATGTTGCCCTGTTCATCACAGTCAACGATCACCACCTCCATGCCAGCCATCTGCGCCGAAGCCGGATTGGTGCCATGCGCTGAAGACGGGATCAGGCAGAGCGTACGCAGCGGCTGCTTGCGGCTGCGATGATAGCGGGTGATCGCCATCAGCCCGGCATATTCGCCCTGGGCGCCTGAGTTGGGCTGCATGCAGATCGCATCGAAGCCGGTAATGGCGCACAACCAGCTTTCCAGCTCGTCGATCATCGCCTTGTAGCCCACAGCCTGGGCCGCAGGGGCGAACGGGTGCAGGTTGGCAAATTCTGGCCAGGTGATCGGGATCATTTCGCTGGTGGCGTTGAGCTTCATGGTGCAGGAGCCAAGCGGAATCATCGACTGGTTGAGCGCCAGGTCTTTGTTCTCCAACTGCTTGAGGTAGCGCAACATCTCGGTTTCGCTGTGATGCAGGTTGAATACCGGGTGGGCGAGGAACGGCGTGCGCCGCACCAGGGCGCCTGGGATGCCCTCGGGGTGGGCTTGCTGATCCAGCGTGGCGATATCCAGACCATGGTCAACACCGAGGAACACGTCGAACAGGCGCAGCACTGTCGCCTCGTCGCAGGTTTCATCCAGGCTCACGCCCAAGTGCCCCCGGCCGAGAATACGCAGGTTGATCTGCGCCGCTTCAGCGCTCTCGATGACCGCTGCCTGAGTGCCACCGACATCGAGCGTGAGGGTGTCGAAGAAGTGCTGATTGAGCCTTTTGATGCCTTTGGCTTCCAGGCCTGCGGCAAGAATGAAGGTCAGCCGGTGCACGCGTTGGGCGATGCGCAGCAAGCCTTCGGGGCCGTGATAGACCGCGTAGAAGCCGGCGATATTGGCCAACAGCACCTGGGCTGTGCAGATGTTGGAATTGGCCTTCTCGCGGCGAATATGCTGCTCACGGGTTTGCAGGGCCATGCGCAGCGCGGTGTTGCCCCGAGCATCGCGCGAGACGCCGATGATGCGCCCGGGCATGGCCCGTTTGAAGTCGTCGCGGCAGGCAAAATACGCGGCATGCGGACCGCCGTAGCCCATCGGTACGCCGAAGCGCTGGGTCGAACCGAGCACCACGTCTGCGCCCAGTTCGCCGGGCGGCGCGAGCACGACCAGGCTGAGGATGTCGGCGGCAACGCAGGCCAGCGCCTGCTGCTTATGCAATTGCTCGATCAGCGGGCGCAGGTCGCGCACTTCGCCGTGGGTATCGGGGTACTGCAAGAGCGCACCAAACACCTGATGCTTGGCCAAGTTATCCACAGAATCGACGATCAGCTCGAAGCCAAAGCCTTCGGCGCGGGTCTTGAGCACCGACAGGGTCTGCGGGTGACAGTGCTGGTCGGCAAAGAACGCATTGCTTTTGCTCTTCGCCACGCGTTTGGCCAAGGCCATGGCTTCGGCCGCGGCGGTGGCTTCATCGAGCAGCGAGGCGTTGGCCAGGGCGAGGCCGGTGAGGTCGATGACCATCTGCTGGAAATTCAGCAAGGCCTCCAGGCGCCCCTGGGCGATCTCTGGCTGATACGGCGTATAGGCGGTGTACCAACCTGGATTTTCCAGCACGTTGCGCAGGATCACGGTCGGCGTGAGGGTGCCGTGATAGCCCATGCCGATCAGGCTGGTCCACAGTTGGTTCTGGGCGGCGTGTGCAGCGAGCTTGGCCAGGGCGGCCTGCTCATCGAGGGCTGCGGGCAAATCGAGGGGGCGGTTCAGGCGGATGCCAGGGGGAACGGTCTGCTCGATCAGTTCGCTGCGGCTGGCGACGCCCAAGGCGTCGAGCATGGCTTTCTGCTCCGAGGCATCAGGCCCCAGGTGACGACGCAGAAACGGGTTGAGCTCTTGCAGTTGACTCAGGGATGGCGACTGGGACATGGCGACCTCTTCCTCGACCAGAAACCCATGCAGGAGCGGCGGTTGGCCGCTGCGGCTTGTCGTGCGACCAGGCCTGCCCTGCCATCAGCGCTGGATGGCAAGGGCCTTGCCCTTGATCGCGGGACAAGCCCGCTCCTACAGAGAGACTTACAAGTCTAGGAAGGGATCGTCGATGTTGCGGGAAAACTTACTCGCCGATGGCGGCAGCGTAGCCAGCAGCGTCCAGCAGTTTGTCCAGCTCGGCAGGGTTGGCCGGCTTGAGCTTGAAGATCCAGGCAGCGTACGGATCGTTGTTCAGCTCTTCAGGGCTGTCACCCAGGGCCTCGTTGACGGCGATCACTTCGCCACCGACCGGCGCGTAGATATCGGAAGCGGCCTTGACCGACTCGACCACGCCAGCTGCATCGCCAGCGGCGAAGACCTTGCCAACTTCCGCCAGTTCGACGAACACCACGTCACCCAGGGCTTCCTGGGCGTGGTCGCTGATGCCCACGGTCACACTGCCATCGGCTTCCAGGCGAGCCCACTCGTGGCTTTCGGCAAAACGCAGGTCGGCGGGGATATTGCTCATGTCTTGTAATCCTCGATAGGGGTCAGCGGTCGGCCCGCCAGAAAAATGTTCAGATCAGAATCTTGCCGTGGCGCACGAAGGTCGGTTTGACCACCCGCACCGGGTACCACTTACCACGAATCTCGACCTCGGCCCGGTCGCCGGTAGCCATCGGTACACGCGCCAGGGCAATGGATTTGCTCAGCGTAGGAGAGAAACTACCACTGGTGATCTCTCCTTCGCCAATCCCGGCGACACGCACCACTTGATGCGCACGCAATACACCACGCTCTTCGAGCACCAGACCGACCAGCTTTTCCTGCACGCCGTGCTCGATTTCCTTGAGCAGGCCGGCACGCCCGATGAAGTCGCGCTCAGCTGGCTCCCAGGCGATGCACCAGCCGAGGTTGGAGGTTTGCGGGGTATGCTGCTCGTCGATGTCCTGGCCGTAGAGGTTCATCCCGGCTTCCAGGCGCAGGGTATCGCGGGCACCGAGGCCGCTGGGGGCGATGCCGGCTCCGACCAGGTCGTTGAAGAACGCCGGGGCTTGCTCACCGGGCAGGATGATCTCCAGGCCATCTTCACCGGTATAGCCGGTGCGGGCGACGAACCAATCGCCTTCGATCACCCCTTCGAACGGCTTCAGCTCGCGAATTACCGCTGCACGTGGGGCACTGACCAGTTCGGCAACCTTGTCGCGGGCGCGGGGGCCCTGGATGGCCAGGATCGCCAACTCAGCACGTTCTTCGAAACCGACTTCGTACCCTGCGCTATGCGCGTGCAGCCAGGCCAGCACTTTGTCGCGGGTGGCCGCGTTGACCACCAGGCGATAGCCATCTTCAGTGCGATAGACGATCAGATCGTCGACCACCCCGCCGTCATGGTTGAGCAGGGTGCTGTAGAGCGCCTTGCCGATACCCTCAAGACGGGCCACATCATTGGCCAGCAGGTGCTGCAACCAGGCCGTGGCGGCGTTGCCGTAGACATCGATCACGGTCATGTGCGAGACGTCGAACACCCCGCAGTCACTGCGCACCTGATGGTGCTCCTCGACTTGCGAGCCATAGTGCAGGGGCATGTCCCAACCGCCGAAATCGACCATTTTGGCGCCTAGCGCCAGATGCAGGTCGTACAGAGGCGTGCGCTGTCCCATGGGTTTCTCCTTCCGGGCGTGGCGAAGCAGCGGCGGTCGGCAACGTTTAATCGTCACCTTTTTTTGTAGGACCCGCCGCAGCGAATGCCGCGCATTGTAGCCGCAAGGGCGCGGACTGGCATCCTCAGTGAGTGTGACCCGGACGCCGAGCTGAACGGCGAATCAGCCCGATGACCGGCAGCAAGCCGACCATCACCAAGGTCAAGGCCGGCAGCGAAGCGCGTGCCCATTCACCTTCGCTGGTCATCTCGAACACCCGTACCGCAAGGGTGTCCCAGCCGAACGGACGCATCAGCAACGTCGCCGGCATCTCTTTGAGGACATCGACGAACACCAGCAAAGCGGCGCTCAGGGCACCAGGCACCAATAGCGGCAGATATACCTTGAAAAACAATCTTGGCCCGCCCACCCCAAGACTGCGCGATGCCTCCGGCAGGGACGGACGGATGCGCTCCAGCGTGCTTTCCAGTGGGCCATGGGCCACGGCGATGAAGCGCACCAGATAGGCCATCAACAAGGCGGCCAGGCTGCCCAGCAGCAAGGGTTTGCCGGCGCCGCCAAGCCACTTGGACAGCGGCACCACCAACTGATTGTCCAGGTAACTGAACGCCAGCATGATCGAAACCGCCAGTACCGAGCCCGGCAAGGCGTAGCCAAGGTTGGCCAAACCGACCCCGGCCCGGATAACCCCGGTCGGTGCCTGGCGGCGGGCGAAGGCCAACAGCAGCGCGACGCTAACGGTGATCAACGCCGCCATGGCGCCCAGGTAAAGGGTGTGCAGCACCAGGCCGACATAGCGCTCATCCAGATCATGCCGACCGCGTTGCCAGAACCACGCCAGCAGTTGCAGCAGCGGAATGACGAAGGCGCAGGCAAACACCAGCAGGCACCAACCACTGGCCGCCAGCGCCTTGAACCCACGCAAGTGATACAGCGCCTGCCCGCGTGGCCGCTCGTTGCCGGTGCGGCTCGCCCCACGAGCGCGGCGCTCGCCGTACAGCACCAGCATCACCACCAACAACAGCAGGCTGGCCAGTTGCGCTGCGCTGGAGAGGCTGAAGAAGCCGTACCAGGTCTTGTAGATCGCAGTGGTGAAGGTATCGAAGTTGAACACCGCCACCGCGCCGAAATCTGCCAGCGTTTCCATCAGCGCCAGGGCAATGCCCGCCCCGATAGCCGGCCTGGCCATCGGCAGGGCCACCCGCCAGAAGGCTTGCAGCGGCGACATGCCCAACACCCGCGCGGCTTCCATCAGGCCCTTGCCCTGAGCAATGAAGGCGGTACGCGCCAGCAGGTAGACATAGGGGTAGAACACCAACACCAGGACGATGATCACGCCGCCGGTAGAGCGCACCCGTGGCAGGCGCATCGGCCCGAACACCTCGCGCAGCGCGCTCTGCACAGGCCCGGCGAAATCCAGCAGGCCAACGAAGACGAACGCCAGCACGTAGGCCGGGATTGCGAATGGCAGCATCAACGCCCAGTCTAGCCAGCGCCTGCCGGGAAACTCGCAGAGGCTGGTCAGCCAAGCCAGGCTCACACCAAGCACGGTTACCCCGAGGCCCACGCCCAGCACCAAAGTCAGGGTATTGCCCAGCAGACGGCTCATCTGCGTGTCGAGCAGGTGTGACCAGATCTGCAGGTCGATCGACTGCCACGAGAGCAGCAGGACGCTCAGGGGCAGCAGGACCAGGGCGGCGACCAGGAAAACCGGGAGGTACCAGCGACGTTGCGGGGCGTGGGACAAAGCTCAATCCTGAGTGAAAATGGCGAATGCATCGCGGGGCAAGCCCGCTCCCACGCCAGCCGCGTATGCACGGTGTGCGTGGGAGCGGGCTTGCCCCGCGATACGGCCTGCAAGGGCCGCAGAAGGATAAAGCCTGGCGCTTAGTTCCAGCCAGCCCGATCCATCAAGCGAATAGCTTCTGCCTGACGCTTGCCCGCCACTTCAACCGGAATGCTGTCAGCCTTGAAGCTGCCCCACGCCGCAACTTCCGCAGAGGGCTTAACCTTAGGGTTGGCCGGGAACTCCTGGTTGATGTCGGCAAACAGCTTCTGCGCTTCTTCACCGGTCATCCATTCCACCAGTTTCGTGGCCGCCTCAGGGTGTGGCGCATGCTTGGTCAGGCCGATGCCCGAGAGGTTGACGTGTACCCCACGGTCGCCCTGGTTAGGCCAGAACAACTTGATCGGCAGGCTCGGCTGCTGCTTGTGCAGGCGGCCGTAGTAGTAAGTGTTGACCACGCCCACATCGCACTGGCCAGCCTCGATGGCCTGGAGCACGGCGGTATCATCGGAGAACACGTCAGTGGACAGGTTGTTGACCCAGCCCTTGATGATCTGCTCGGTCTTGGCCTCGCCGTGGTTCTCGATCAGGGTGGCGGTCAGCGACTGGTTGTAGACCTTTTTCGCAGTGCGCAGGCACAAGCGGCCTTCCCAGTGCTTGTCGGCAAGGGCCTCGTAGGTGCTCAGCTCTTCGGGTTTGACCCGCTCGGTGGAGTAGGCGATGGTTCGTGCGCGCAGGCTCAGGCCCGTCCAGTCATGGGAGCTGGAGCGATACTGGGCGGGGATGTTGGCGTCGATGACGTCCGACTTGATCGGCTGCAGGATGCCCATCTGCTCGGCTTGCCAGAGGTTACCGGCGTCGACGGTGAGCAGCAGGTCGGCCACGCCGTTGTCGCCCTCAGCCTTGATGCGCTGCATCAGCGGGGCTTCTTTGTCGGTGATGAACTTGATCTTGACGCCGGTCTTGGCGGTATAGGCGTCGAACACCGGCTTGATCAGCTCATCGATGCGCGAGGAATACACCACCACTTCTTCCGCCGCCTGGGCGGTGCCGCCGAACAGGGTCAGGGCCAGGGCGGCCAGTAGGGGCTTGCGTGGCAACATCGGGGTAACTCCTCGCGGGATCTAGAGGTGCAAATGGTAGTGTTTCCCATTATGCGACTCACCCTTACAGGCGTTACCAGATGTTGCCAAAGCGGCCGCAAGGACCTCAAGCCCGAGCCAATTCCGGCAAATCCCCAGAAAGCCCCAACGCCTGCCGCACGAACAGCGCCTTGGCCTCCGGCATCTGCTCAACGATCTTCAAGCCGCTATTACGCAACCAACGCAGCGGCAACGGATTAGCCTGGAACAACCGCTCAAAGCCCTCCATCGCCGCCATCAGCGCCAAGTTGTGCGGCATGCGCCGACGCTCATAGCGACTGAGCACCTTCACATCCGCCAAACGCTCACCCCGCTCGCAAGCACGCCCAAGCTCTTCAGCCAGCACTGCCGCATCGAGGAAGCCCAGGTTGACCCCCTGCCCGGCCAGCGGGTGGATCACATGCGCAGCATCGCCGATCAGCGCCAGCCCTTCATCCACATAGCGCTTGGCATGGCGCTGCCGCAGCGGCACACACACCCGTGGGTCGGCCTCCAGCACTTCGCCCAGACGGCCCTCAAAAGCCCTGCCTAGCGCCTGGCAGAACGCTTCATCGTCCATCGCCATGGCCTGCTCGGCCTGCTCGGGGGTGGTCGACCAGACAATCGAGCACCAATGCTGGCCGTCGTCGCGGGCCAGCGGTAGAAACGCCAACGGCCCCTCATCGGTGAACCGCTGCCAGGCGGTCGCCTGGTGTGGCTCGCTGCAGCGCACGCTGGTGACGATCGCCTGATGCAGGTAATCCCATTCGCGCGTTTGGCAACCGGTCAGGCGCCGCACCGCCGAGTTGGCGCCGTCCGCCGCCACCACCAACGGTGCGCGCAGACGCCGGCCATCGGCCAGGGTCAGCAGCCACTCGTCACCGGAGCGGCGCATCTGTTCCAGACGGGCGTTGGCCAGCAGGCCGATATCGCTGTCGTGCAGCCGATCCAGCAGGCCATCTTGCACTACCCGGTTCTCGACGATATGGCCCAGTACCTGGGCGTGCACACTGGCTGCCGAGAAGTGGATCTGGCCAGTGCCGCTGCCATCCCAGACATGCATGTCCGAATACGGCGAAGCCCGGCGCGCGGCGATACCCTCCCAAGCGCCCAGGCGCTCGAGAATACGCTGGCTGGCCGCCGACAGGGCACTGACGCGTGGTTCGAACGCCGCCTGTGGATCAAAGGGTTTGACCGACAGCGGGCCGCCGTCGAGCAGGAGAATTTCCAGGCCGCTGTGGCGCAACGCCAAGGCCAGTGCGCTGCCGACCATACCGGCACCGACAATCAACAGATCTGCGCGCATTTCCATGCTTTACGCCTGCCTCGCTTGCGGCTTGAGCCGTACATAAAGGGTTTTATCGACCCGCGCCACCAGCTCACCGGCACCATCGCGGATATCGACCTGCAGACGGGGCAGGTACTTCTTGCCGCTGGCGGTCTGCTGGCGGATGTCGTCGAGCATCGCGTCGTCGACATGGAACTCGGCGTACACCGGGCCTTTGCCAGGGGAGATGAAATCGATGCTGGCGGCTTTATCCCAGACGATATATTCGCGGCCCAGGCGCTCGATCAACAGCAGCATGTAGAACGGGTCGACCATCGAGTACAGGCTGCCGCCGAACTGGGTGCCGACATAGTTGCGGTTCCAACGGGTGAGCTTCATGCACACCTTGACGCTGCTCATGTCCGGGCTGATGTGCTGCACACGGATACCGGCGCCCAGGTAAGGCGGGTAGAAGTTGAGCAGCCAGCGCAGCATCCGGGCCTTGCGCGCGAGCTTGCGTGGATCGCTCATGCGCGACCCCGCAGGTCAGGCCGAGTGCCCAGGCCCATGGCCTGGCGGGCGAACCAGCGTTTGGCCGGAGGCAGCAAGTCGAGGCCCAACAGGCCGAGGTTGCGCCCGGCCGCCAGCAATGGCTGACCGCTGCCAAATACGCGGGTGACCTGGTCGGAAAAGCCGATGGTCAGCGCCTGGTCCAGGCGCTGACGCTGGTGATAGACCTGCAAGGTCGCCAGATCGCCCGGCTGCGCAGGGCCGGCCAACAGGCCTTCGGCAAGGGTCTGCACATCGCGCAGGGACAGGTTGAAGCCCTGCCCGGCAATCGGGTGCAGGCTGTGCGCGGCATTGCCCAGCACGACCAGATGGGGGCGCACCTGCTCCTCGGCCTCGACCAGCGCCAGCGGGTAGAGGTGTCGCACGCCAACCTGGCGCAGCGCACCCAGGCGATAGCCGAACACGTCCTGCAACTCACGCAGGAAGCTGCGCTCGTCGATTTCGGCAAGGCGCTTGGCATCCATTCCCTGGCGGGTCCAGACCAGCGCGCAGCGGTTCTCAGGTAACGGCAGCAACGCCATCGGGCCTTGCTCTGTGAAGCGCTCGAAGGCCTGGCCAGCATGGGCCTCGCCGGGGCTGATATTGGCGATCAGCGCGCTCTGGTCGTAGGGTCGGCGCCGCACATGGATGCCCAGTTGCTCACGCAAGCCGGAACGACCACCATCGGCCAGCACCGCCAGGTCGCACTCAAGGCTGGTGTCGTCATCGAGCTGCAAGCGATAGCCGCCCTCGATCGGCTGCATGGCCTTGACCTCGGCCGGGCAGCGCCAGCTGACCACGTCGCGGTCCAGGCTTTGCCACAGGCACTGGCCAAGCCAGGCATTTTCCACCACGTAACCCAGCGCTGGCACGCCTTCTTCGCTGGCATCCAGACGGGTCGCGCCGAAGCGGCCCCGGTCGGACACGTGGATCTGGCGGATCGGCTCGGCGCGCGGGCTGAGGGTTTGCCACACGCCAAGTTGCTCGTAGATTTGCCGAGTGCCGAACGACAGCGCTGAGGAGCGCGCATCGTAGCTCGGCTGGAAGCTGTCGCCCGGCGCGAACGGCTCGATCAACAGGATCTTCCAGCCCCGCGCCTTGGCGCCGGCCTGCAAGGCCAGGGCCAGGCTGGCACCGACCAGGCCGCCGCCAATGATCGCCAGGTTGACCCGGGTCATGCCACGTCCCTGCGTGCGTCAGCCATCAGCGCCTCGATCTCGGCGACAGTACGTGGCACGCCCGAGGTAAGAATTTCACAGCCTTGCTTGGTCACGACCACGTCGTCCTCGATCCTGATCCCGATGCCACGCCATTTCTTCGGCACATCCTGGTTGTCGGCGGCAATGTAGATGCCCGGCTCGACGGTCAGCGCCATGCCCGGTTCGAGCACTCGCCACTGACCACCAACCTTGTATTCGCCAACGTCATGCACATCCATACCCAGCCAGTGCCCGGCGCGGTGCATGTAGAAGGCGCGATGCGCCTCGGCGTCGATCAGCGCCTGCACTTCGCCTTTGAGCAGCCCCAGCTCGACCAACCCTTCGGTGATCACCCGCACGGTCGCTTCATGGGCGTGGTTCCAGTGCTTGCCAGGGGCGATCTCGGCAAACGCTGCCGCCTGAGCCTTGAGCACCAGTTCGTAGATCGCCTTCTGCTCTGGCGTAAACCGCCCGCTGACCGGGAAGGTGCGGGTAATGTCGCTGGCGTAGCAGTCGATCTCGCAACCGGCGTCGATCAACACCAGATCGCCGTCCTTGAGCAAGGCGTCGTTCTGCTGGTAGTGCAGGATGCAGCCGTTGCGCCCGGCGGCGACGATCGAGCCGTAGGCCGGCATCTTCGCCCCGCCCTTGCGGAACTCGTAGTCCAGCTCGGCTTCCAGGCTGTATTCGTAGAGCCCGGCGCGACAGGCCTGCATGGCCCGCACATGGGCGCGGGCGGAAATGTCCGCAGCAGCGCGCATCACCTTCACCTCTGCCGCCGATTTATACAGGCGCATGTCGTGCAGCAGGTGATCCAGGGCAACGAATTCGTTCGGCGGCTGGGCACCGAGACGCGCCTTGGAGCGTATGACGTTGATCCAGTCCATCAGCCGGCGATCGAACTCGGGGTTGCTGCCCATGGCGGTGTAGACCCGATCGCGCCCTTCGATCAGACCCGGCAGGATCTCGTCGATATCGGTGATCGGGAAGGCATCGTCGGCGCCAAAGTCGCGCACCGCGCCTTCCTGGCCGGCGCGCAGGCCATCCCACAGCTCGCGCTCAGGGTTGCGCTCACGGCAAAACAGCACGTACTCGCCATGCTCGCGGCCAGGAATCAGCGCGATCACCGCCTCTGGCTCCGGGAAGCCGCTGAGGTACTGGAAGTCGCTGTCCTGGCGGTACACGTGCTCGACGTCGCGGTTGCGAATGGCAACCGCAGCGGCTGGCAGGATGGCGATGCTGTTGGGGACCATCTGCGCCATCAGCGCCTTGCGCCGACGGGCATACTCCGCCTTGGGTATGTGGCTCATGGGCAAACGACCCCGTTCAGATCAATGCAGCGATGGCTTTGGCGCAGGTGCTGCTGGGGTGTTCAATTCCGTGAACAGCAGCAACGGGGCGACGCGCAGGTACTCCATGACCTCCATGTAGTCGCTTTCGCCGTCCTCGGACTCTTCCAGCGCTTCCTGGACTTGGGAAATGGCTACCAGGTCCTGCAGCACTTCCTTGGCGTCGGTGGACAGGTCCTTGCCGCCGGCATTCAGGCCGAAACCACTGATGAAGCCCTGGCACCACTGGCCCAGCGCGGCGGCACGGTCGGCCAGCGCCGCGTCGTCGGTCGGCAGCAGAAGGACGATGGCGACGTCTTCGCCGGTGAGCTCGGCCTTGACCATCTCTTGCAGGCCGATCAAAGCGTTGCGAACTGTGTCACCAGGCTCGGTCTCGAGCAGCTGGGCTGCGTCAGCCAGCCAGGCATCGGCATCGAACCCGGCGCCGGCGCAGCTGCGGCCGATCAGCAGGCCATGCAGCTCGGCAGGGGTGACAGGGTGGCCATTGCTCGAAAGCAACATGGCGAAGGCGATGTAGGGCGATTGTGTATTGGGCATGGGCTGCTAGGCGCCAGACGGCGCAATGTCTAGAATGAAGACCTTGTATCCTAGCACCGGCAGGCGCGCCAAGACCATCGGCACTGGCCGCCGAGGGCCTGGCACAGGCATGATCGCCAGGCAGTCAACGATGGAGCGAAACGAGTGCAACCCATGCAAGACAACGACCTGCAAGCGCTGATGAGCCGATTTGAGTTGCTGATCGAGCGCGTCGAGCAACTTAAACGGCAAAATGCACTCCTAGTAGCTCAGGAAAAATCCTGGCGCGAAGAGCGCGCCCACCTCATCGACAAGAACGAGATCGCAAGGCGCAAGGTCGAATCGATGATCTTGCGGCTCAAGGCCCTGGAGCAAGACTCATGAGTTCAAGCAATAGCGTCACCGTCCAGATCCTCGACAAGGAATACTCGATCATCTGTCCGCCCGAGGAGCGCAACAACCTGGTCAGCGCGGCACGCTACCTGGACGGCAAGATGCGTGAGATCCGCAGCAGCGGCAAGGTGATTGGCGCTGATCGCATCGCGGTCATGGCAGCGCTGAACATCACCCACGAAATGCTGCACCGTCAGGACACCCCGGATGTGGTCAGCGGCGGCACTACCCGTGAGCAGGTGCGTGACCTGCTGGAGCGGGTCGACAATGCATTGGCCGACGACACGGGTACCAAAAACGGCTGAGGTTGGTATACTGGCGCCACTCCCTGGGGGATGCGCCAGTCGGTTATGTCCCTGAGCCGATACGCACAACCACGGGGGTTGCACGCTGGGGCCGGTGTGCATGTCCGCCCGACGGAAAGCCTTAACGCCCCCTGCAATCTCCACCTTGAACTTTCGGGTTCAAGGGCTACACCGATAGCGGTCTTATCGGGGAGCCTGAATGCTTCATTGCCCGCCTCCTCCGGCGGGCAATTGGTTTGGCCGCCACGGCGGCCGACACCTCTGGGAACGCCCGTGCCATGACCGACACCGCGCCGCTCACCCGCCCTCAACTACGCCGCCTGCTGCGCAATGCCCGCCGCGCCCTTACCCCGGCCCAGCAACGCCAGGCGACCCTCGGCCTGTACCGCCAACTGGCGCAGCACCCACTGTTTCGCCGGGCCAAACACATTGCCCTGTACCTTCCCAACGATGGCGAGATCGACCCACGCCTGCTGCTGCGCGAAGCCCAACGCCGGGGCAAGCGCACCTATTTGCCAGTGCTGCATGCCTGGCCAGCGACGCGCATGGTGTTTCAGCGTTTCGAGCATGGGGAAAAACTACGGCCCAATCGCTTCCGGATTCCGGAACCTGTAGTCGAGCGCAAGCGACAACGGCCAATCTGGGCGCTGGACTTGATCCTGCTGCCATTGGTGGGCTTCGATGAAGTGGGTGGGCGACTGGGTATGGGCGGTGGCTTCTATGACCGCAGCCTGGCCTACCAGGCACGTCGCAAGACCTGGAAAAAACCGCTACTGCTGGGGCTGGCCCATGAGTGTCAGAAAGTAGAGCGACTGGCCCAGGCCAGTTGGGATGTGCCGCTGCAAGGAACGGTCTCGGACCGTGGCTGGTACCTGGCACGCAACTAAAGGCGCGCCAGGCCACGGCTTAGCGTTGTTGCGGGGCAGACTCGACGGGCGTCTGGTAGGCGATGTCCATCTTGCGCTCCCAGAAACTCTGCGCATAACCGGTGGTGACAACCCCCAGGCCGAAAATGAAGGCCAAGACCCAAAGCAGATCCGGTTTGCGTTTGTTCATCGATTGCCCCCCTAGGCAAACTGTTCTGGCTCGCTAGCTTTTTCGGTGCTGGCGGAGCATGTCGCTTAAAATCGGCGCATTTTCCGACAACGTGCGTCGACACGCAAACGTTGACGCCAACCGGCTGTCGGTTTCATGCAACAGGTTATTTCAAACTTTGTCAGGAGCAGCATCCATGGCCTATTGGCTGATGAAATCCGAGCCCGACGAGCTCTCCATCGAAGCCTTGGCCCGCCTGGGCGAGGCGCGCTGGGACGGCGTGCGCAACTATCAGGCGCGCAATTTCTTGAGGGAAATGAGCGTAGGCGACGCGTTCTTCTTCTACCACTCCAGCTGCCCGCAACCAGGCATCGCCGGTATCGCCAAGATCACTGCGGCGGCCTACCCGGACCCGACTGCGCTCGACCCTGAAAGCCCCTATCACGACGCCAAGGCGACTGCCGAGAAAAACCCATGGAGCGCGGTAGATGTAGCGCATGTGCAGACGTTCAAGCAGGTGCTGGGGTTAGGCCTGCTCAAGCAACAGACTGCACTTGAGGAGCTGCCGCTGGTGCACAAAGGCACGCGACTGTCGGTGATGCCGGTTACCCCAGAGCAGTGGGCGGCGATCATGGTCCTGGCTGGGTGAAGTGACGCGCTGGCTGACCCAGCTTTTTCGCAGGCTCGCCGGCGAGAAGGCTGGGTCGATATCAAATCACTGCACAATCAAGTTATTGAACAGCAGATCCTCGACGATCGGCTTGCCTTCTTCGGCTTCCATCACCTGCTGCACCTGCTTCAGGGCTTCCTGACGCAGCTTCTCCTTGGCCTCGACGTTGCTCATGTTATCCACAGCCTGCTGGGTGAACAGCGCCACCAGCTGGTTACGGATCAGCGGCTCGTGGTGCTTTACCGCAGTGGCGGCGGCGTCACCGGTCACTCGCAGGGCCACGTCAGCCTTGTACACGCGCAACTTGGGGCTACCATCGAGCGCGTAGTTGCCGACAAAGGGCGGGCTCAGGCTGATGTAGGAAACCTTCGGCTCCCCTTCCTTGGCTGCCTCGGCCATGGCCGTCGCTGGCAGCAGCAGCGCCAGTACCATCAAGATCCACGCTTTCACGAATTCGCTCCTCAATACAGTTGGCGCCAGCTTACCCAGCACTTCGTTCAAACCCAAGCCCGGGCTTATGCCAGCCCATCAGGCCGGGCCATGCTCGTTGACCCGGCAACTGGCCCTCTTACACTTATCGGCCACCACACGCAAAGGAATAGCCCCGATGAAAGCTGTGTTGTGCAAAACCCTTGGCCCGGCGCGCGATCTGGTGCTGGAAGAGGCGGCCAGCCCTACGCCCAAGATCAACGAGATCCTGCTCGACGTGCACGCCGCCGGGGTCAACTTCCCCGATACCCTGATCATCGAAGGCAAATACCAGTTCCAGCCGCCACTGCCATTCTCGCCAGGTGGCGAGGCCGCGGGGGTAGTCGCCGCCGTGGGCGCGAAAGCGGGTGCCTTCAAGGTCGGCGACCGGGTCATGGCCCTGACCGGCTGGGGCGCCTTTGCCGAGCAGGTGGCGGTGCCGTTCTATAACGTGCTGCCAGTGCCGCCGAGCATGGACTTCACCACTGCTGCGGCGTTTGGCATGACCTACGGCACCTCGATGCACGCCCTGCGCCAACGCGCCAACCTGCAGCCAGGGGAGACCTTGCTGGTACTTGGTGCTTCGGGGGGTGTAGGCCTTGCCGCAGTGGAGATTGGCAAGGCCATGGGCGCCAAGGTGATCGCCGCCGCCAGTAGCGAAGAGAAACTGCAGGTGGCCAAGGCTGCCGGCGCCGATGAGGTGATCGACTACAGCAAGGCTAGCCTGAAGGATGAAATCAAGCGCCTGACGGGCGGCAAGGGCGTGGATGTTATCTACGATCCGGTTGGCGGTGAGTTGTTTGACCAGGCAGTACGCGGCCTGGCCTGGAATGGCAGGTTGCTGGTGGTGGGTTTTGCCAGTGGGACGATTCCGCAATTGCCGGTGAACCTGGCGCTGCTCAAGGGTGCCTCGGTGGTCGGGGTGTTCTGGGGATCGTTCGCCCAGCGCCAGCCTGAGGATAATGCAGCCAACTTCCGTCAGTTGTTTGCCTGGCATGCCGAAGGCAAGGTAAAGCCACTGGTGTCGCAGACTTATCCACTGGCGGAGGCTGGGGCGGCAATCGAGCGACTGGCTCAGCGCCAGGCTGTGGGTAAGTTGGTGGTGCTGGCCAGGTAAGGTCTGGCCAGAAGGTAGGCTAGAGCGACTCTATCGCGGGGCAAGCCCGCTCCCACGCCACCTCGCGATAGAGACCTGATAAATGGCGAACAAGATCAGACCTCACGCAAGTTATGGCAACGCCTGAACCGCGCCTCAAGATTGCGATCGGGCATCTGGTGACTGCGCAGTGCATTGAGGGTCTGCTCGACGTAATCTCGGGTACTGCCATAGCGCCCCTTGGCGCTGGCCAGAATCTGGCTGAGCAAGCCATCCGGCAGATCACCGGCATAACACGGCAGATGCCGCTCCAGAACGAACCCTAGCGCCTGAACCTTGCTGCCATCATTCAAGCGGCAAGTCAGCCAATGCGGCCGATACGCAGGGTATGGCATCTCGCGCTTCCACAAGGCCATGAGCGACTCATCCAGGTTGCTCTCCTCCAGGCGATAGGCAAAGCCACTGCATGAGCCGCCGCGATCGAGCCCGAACACCAGCCCTGGGCACTCCGGCGTGCCGCGGTGCTCATGCGACCACAGGTACAGCCCGCGATGATAGCCATGCACCCGCGCCCGCTGGCGTTCGACCGAATGACATTCCGGGCGCCAGATCAGTGAGCCATAGGCAAACAGCCACACCGGCCCACCGTGATGGCGCGCCATGGTCGACTGCATCGAATTGAACAGTTGCTCGCGAGTCAGTTGCTGACCGAAGTCGAGCGACGGCGGATAGGGTACCTGCCAAGATAGACTTTCAATTGCCGACATAAGCTGCCGCCATTATTCCCCGAGAACTAACGAAGAACGCCACTGTAACTCAGTGACGCTCCGCTGGACTTACCGTACGGCAGAAAGTATCCATCGCACAAGCCCCCATGCACACCTGAGCCGCCGAACTACGGGCCCTGCAACCGATTGCACGGTATTGTTTCGAGTATAGTGAAAGTTATTGGCTGCGGCGGTAACAATTTACCGCCTTATAATCATCGCCGGACACTTTGGTTATTAGCGTCGACTAACTATTCAGCCGCGCGGGGCATAGGCGAATACATCGGCACGCATGCGGTGCGCATCCATGCCGGCCTCAACCAACGCATCGAGCGTGGCATAGACCATATTTGGCGAACCACTGGCATACACGTGCACATCGTTGAGGTCGGCGATGTCTTCGCAAACTGCCTCATGCAGCATGCCGCAACGCCCTTCCCAGCCACACAGGTCACTGACGACCTTGTGCAGGAACAGGTTGGGCAGGCGCTGCCACTCATCCCAGTGCTCGATCTGGTAGAAGTCTTCCGGACGACGCACGCCCCAATACAAGTGCACCGGGTGCTTGAAGCCATTGGCCCGGCAATGCTCGACCAGGCTGTGCATCTGGCCCATGCCGGTGCCGGCGGCGATCAGCACCAGTGGCCCATCGGGCAGCTCGGCCAAATGTGCATCGCCAAACGGCAGCTGGATACGCGCAATACCATCGCGCTGCAATTGCTCGATCAGCGCCACGGCACTGGCTTCGCGCGCCAGCACGTGCAGCTCCAGATCGCGCCCGCCGTGCGGCGCGGAGGCCAGCGAGAAGGCTGCCTTGTCGGCGCCGTCGCGCTCGATCATCAGGTACTGGCCGGCGTGATAACGCGGCGGCTTGCCGGCCGGAGCGCGCAGGCGCACGCGCCAGACGTCGCCACCCACCTCGACGCACTCGCTCACCGTGCAGGCCAAGGTTCGTACCGGCAGTTCGCCCAAGGCAAGTACACCGTCCCAGAGCAAGATACAGTCCTCCAGCGGCTCGGCGATGCAGGTGAACAGTTCGCCGTGATCACGCACTTCACCGTCCTGGCGCACCCGCCCTTCCACCAGCAACGCAGCGCAGACGTGGCAATTGCCGTTGCGGCAGCTGCTCGGACAGTCGTAACCCAGGCGCCGGGCGCCATCGAGAATCCTTTCACCGGGTTCAAGCGCCAGTACCGCCCCGGACGGCTGCAACGTTACCTGCATCAATCTATTCCCAACTGATCCCACAGCTCATCGATACGGCGGGTGACGGCATCGTCCTTGACGATGACTCGGCCCCATTCGCGTGTAGTCTCGCCCGGCCACTTGTGCGTTGCATCCAGGCCCATCTTCGACCCCAGCCCCGATACCGGCGACGCGAAGTCCAGGTAGTCGATTGGCGTGTTGTCGATCATCACCGTATCACGCTTGGGGTCCATGCGCGTGGTGATGGCCCAGATTACGTCGTTCCAGTCGCGGGCGTTGACGTCGTCGTCGGTAACGATAACGAACTTGGTGTACATGAACTGTCGCAGGAACGACCAGACACCCAACATTACCCGCTTGGCATGGCCTGGGTACTGCTTCTTGATGGTCACTACCGCCATGCGGTACGAGCAGCCTTCGGGCGGCAAGTAGAAGTCGATGATCTCCGGGAACTGCTTCTGCAGGATCGGCACGAACACTTCGTTCAGCGCAACGCCAAGGATCGCCGGCTCATCCGGTGGACGGCCGGTGTAGGTGCTGTGATAGATCGGATTACGCCGGTGGGTGATGCGCTCGATGGTGAACACCGGGAAGCTGTCCACCTCGTTGTAGTAACCGGTGTGGTCGCCGTATGGGCCTTCGGGGGCCATCTCGCCTGGGTGGATCACCCCTTCCAGGATGATTTCCGCAGTGGCCGGCACCTGCAGGTCACTGCCACGGCACTTGACCAGCTCGGTACGGTTGCCGCGCAGCAGGCCGGCGAAGGCGTATTCGGAAAGGGTGTCAGGCACCGGGGTCACAGCGCCAAGAATGGTCGCCGGGTCCGCGCCCAGGGCTACCGCCACCGGGAATGGCTGGCCAGGATGCTTTTCGCACCACTCGCGATAATCCAAAGCGCCGCCACGGTGGCTCAGCCAACGCATGATGACCTTGTTACGGCCGATCACCTGCTGGCGATAGATGCCCAGGTTCTGGCGTTCTTTGTTCGGCCCGCGGGTGACGGTCAGGCCCCAGGTGATCAGCGGCGCCACATCGCCCGGCCAGCAGTGCTGGATCGGCAACTGGCTGAGGTCGACGTCTTCGCCCTCGACCACGATTTCCTGGCACACCGCGTCTTTGATGACCTTGGGCGCCATCGACACGACTTTCTTGAAGATCGGCAGTTTCGACCAGGCGTCCTTGAGCCCCTTGGGCGGCTCGGGCTCCTTGAGGAAGGCCAGCAGCTTGCCGATTTCACGCAGCTCGTCGACCGATTCGGCGCCCATGCCCATGGCCACCCGCTCCGGGGTGCCAAACAGGTTGCCGAGCACTGGAATGTCGAAGCCGGTAGGCTTTTCGAACAGCAACGCCGGGCCCTTGGCACGCAAGGTGCGATCGCAGACTTCGGTCATTTCCAGGACGGGTGAAATCGGAACCTGGATGCGCTTGAGTTCGCCGCGCTGTTCCAAGCCACGGATAAAGTCGCGCAAATCGCGATACTGCATGCGTGAGCCTCGTGTTGGCCGTATCGGTCGGGGTGCAGAGTGTAGCGCTGATCAAGCCGTTTTAGGATGCAAAAATGACTTGGGGCCGCTGCGCGACCCTTCGCGGGCTTATCCGCGAAGGACTGCGCAGCAGCCCCAAATCATCAGCCTGTGAAACGAATCGCTTACTTGCGCTTCATCGACAGGAAGAACTCATCGTTGGTCTTGGTCTGCTTGAGCTTGTCAGTCAAGAACTCGATGGCGGCGATCTCATCCATCGGGTGCAGCAGCTTGCGCAGAATCCACATGCGCTGCAGCTCGTCGTCAGCGGTCAGCAGCTCTTCGCGACGGGTACCCGACTTGTTGATGTTGATGGCCGGGAACACACGCTTCTCGGCGATGCGGCGATCCAGCGGCAGCTCCATGTTGCCGGTACCTTTGAACTCTTCGTAGATCACTTCGTCCATCTTCGAGCCGGTTTCAACCAGCGCGGTGGCGATAATGGTCAGCGAACCGCCTTCCTCGATGTTACGCGCAGCACCGAAGAAGCGTTTTGGCTTCTCCAGGGCGTGAGCATCGACACCACCGGTGAGGACCTTGCCGGAGCTTGGGATCACGGTGTTGTAGGCACGCGCCAGACGGGTGATCGAGTCGAGCAGGATGACCACGTCTTTCTTGTGCTCGACCAGGCGCTTGGCCTTCTCGATGACCATCTCGGCAACCTGCACGTGGCGGGTCGGCGGCTCGTCGAAGGTGGAAGCGACCACTTCGCCGCGCACGGTGCGCTGCATTTCGGTCACTTCTTCCGGGCGCTCGTCGATCAACAGCACGATCAGGTGGCACTCGGGGTTGTTACGGGTGATGTTGGCCGCGATGTTCTGCAGCATGATGGTCTTGCCCGCTTTTGGCGGGGCGACGATCAGGCCGCGCTGGCCTTTGCCGATCGGGGCGCAGAGATCGATGACGCGGCCGGTCAAGTCTTCGGTGGAACCGTTACCGGCTTCCATCTTCAGGCGCTTGTTGGGGAACAGCGGCGTCAAGTTCTCGAACAGGATCTTGTTCTTGGCGTTTTCCGGACGGTCGAAGTTGATCGTGTCGACCTTGAGCAGCGCGAAGTAACGCTCCCCTTCCTTCGGCGGGCGGATCTTGCCGACGATGGTGTCGCCGGTACGCAGGTTGAAACGGCGGATCTGGCTAGGCGAGACGTAGATGTCGTCTGGGCCGGCCAAGTAGGACGCATCAGCCGAACGCAGGAAACCGAAGCCATCCTGGAGAATCTCCAGCACGCCGTCACCCGAGATCTCTTCGCCGCTTTTCGCGTGTTTCTTCAACAGGGCGAAAATCACGTCCTGCTTGCGCGAACGGGCCATGTTTTCGATGCCCATCTGTTCGGCCATTTCCAGCAGATCGGTAATCGGCTTTTGCTTGAGTTCAGTCAGGTTCATAAGGGGAGTGACGTAATCATGTAAGAAGGGAGGATTAAGCTTCTGGCTTAATGAAGCCGCGCCGCAAGATTGGCGACAGGATCGCGTACTGATTCGAATTAGGGATGCGTCGGCGACGGCGTGCAGAGGGCACTGAAGAAGCAGTGCGAGGCCGAATGTAACACTTGCTTTTTTCGGCGTCTAGTGCTCGAAAAAAGAAAAGCCCCGCATTTGCGGGGCTTTTTCACATCAGATGTTTGCGTCGAGGAACGCAGCCAGCTGAGATTTGGACAGCGCGCCGACCTTGGTCGCCTCGACGTTGCCGTTCTTGAACAGCATCAGCGTTGGGATGCCACGCACGCCGTGCTTGGCCGGGGTTTCCTGGTTGTCGTCGATGTTCAGCTTGGCGACAGTCAGTTTGCCTTGGTAGGTCGAAGCAATGTCGTCCAGGACTGGAGCGATCATCTTGCACGGGCCGCACCATTCAGCCCAGTAGTCGACCAGCACCGGGCCTTCTGCCTTCAGGACTTCAGCCTCGAAGGTGGCGTCGGTGACATGTTTGATCAGGTCGCTGCTCATGGATATCTCCAGGTTCGTAAGCAAAAAACGTGGCCCATCATAGCCGCACCGGCCGCCTACAGGAAGTCACGCTCGATTGAGTGTAACTATAGTTGTGCAAGACGCCACGAATCGAAACTGTCATATCAGTGTCATAAGATTCGTTGCCCCTTTGCTTTGCATCAAGCCTTGCCTTGCCGCGCGTTGGCGTCAGCCCGCGATCGTGGCACGATTGCCGGGTTATCGACCGAGAATCTCGAAATCATGCCGCAGAACTCCGCGAAGAACCTGTCCTTGATCGCCGCCATCGACCTTGGCTCCAACAGTTTCCATATGGTCGTGGCCAAGGCCCACCATACGGAAATCCGTATTCTTGAGCGCCTTGGAGAAAAAGTTCAGCTGGCTGCGGGCATCGACGAAGAGCGTCGCCTGAGCGAAGAAGCCATGCAGCGTGGCCTCGAATGCCTCAAACGCTTCGCCCAGCTGATCAACGGCATGCCCGATGGCGCAGTGCGCATCGTCGGCACCAACGCCCTGCGCGAAGCGCGCAACCGCAACGAATTCATCCAGCGCGCCGAGGCCATTCTCGGCCACCCGGTAGAGGTCATCTCTGGCCGTGAAGAAGCGCGCCTGATCTACCTGGGCGTGTCGCACACCCTGGCCGACACCCCCGGCAAGCGCCTGGTCGCCGACATCGGCGGCGGCAGCACCGAGTTCATCATCGGCCAACGCTTCGAACCGCTGCTGCGCGAGAGCCTGCAGATGGGCTGCGTGAGCTTCACCCAGCGCTATTTCCGCGACGGCAAGATCACCCCGGCGCGCTACGCCCAGGCCTACACTGCCGCGCGCCTGGAGCTGATGAGCATCGAAAACGCCCTGCACCGCCTGACCTGGGATGAAGCCATCGGCTCCTCGGGCACCATCCGCGCCATCGGTGCGGCGATCAAGGCCGGTGGCTTGGGCAATGGCGAGGTCAATGCCGAAGGGCTGGCCTGGGTCAAACGCAAGCTGTTCAAGCTGGGCGAAACCGACAAGATCGATTTCGAAGGGGTCAAGCCGGACCGACGCACCATCTTCCCCGCAGGCCTGGCGATTCTAGAGGCGATCTTCGATGCCCTTGAGCTGCAGCGCATGGATCACTGCGACGGCGCCCTGCGTGAAGGCGTGCTGTTCGACCTGCTCGGCCGCCACCATCATGAAGACGTGCGCGAGCGCACCCTCAATTCGCTGATGGAGCGCTATCACGTCGATCAGGGCCAAGCGGCGAGGGTCGAGCGCAAGGCGCTGCACGCGTTCGATCAGGTCGCCAAGGACTGGAAACTGGAAGAGGGCAACTGGCGCGACCTGCTCGGCTGGGCGGCGAAAGTGCACGAAGTGGGGCTGGATATTGCCCACTATCACTACCACAAGCACGGCGCCTACCTGATCGAGCACTCCGACCTGTCCGGTTTCTCCCGCGAAGACCAGCAGATGCTGGCCCTGCTGGTGCGCGGCCACCGCCGCAACATCCCCAAGGACAAGTTCGCCGAGTTCGGCGACGAAGGCATCCAGCTGATCCGCCTGTGCGTACTGCTGCGCTTTGCCATCCTGTTCCACCACATCCGCGGCACCCAACAGATGCCCAAGGTGGTGCTCAAGGCCGGTGCGAACAGCCTTGAAGTGGTCTTCCCAGAGGGTTGGTTGGAGCAGAACCAGCTGACCCAGGCCGACTTCGCCAACGAGGCGGAGTGGCTGGCCCGGGTCGGCTTCGTCCTCAGCGTACGTTGAGGACCGGGTTGCTCAGGCGCTCCAACAGGGTCGCCTGGGCACTGCGCGGGTTCTGGTTGCCGGTCGGCGTGCTGCGCACGTAACGGCCGTCGGACTGCAAGGTCCAGGCCTGGGTGTTGTCGGTCAGGTAGCTTTCCAGCTCCTTCTTCACTCGCAGCAGCAGCTTCTTGCCTTCAACCGGGAAGCAAGTCTCGACCCGCTTATCCAGGTTGCGCTCCATCCAGTCGGCACTGGACAGGAAGATCTGCTCTTCGCCGCCATTGAGGAAGTAGAACACCCGCGTGTGCTCCAGGAAGCGGCCGATGATCGAGCGCACCTGGATATTGTGCGAAACCCCCGGAATACCTGGGCGCAAGCAGCACATGCCACGCACTACCAGATCGATGCGCACGCCCGATTGGCTGGCCTTGTACAGCGCGCGGATGATCTTCGCGTCGGTCAACGAGTTGAACTTGGCGATGATGTGCGCAGGCTTGCCCTCGAGCGCGAACTGGGTCTCGCGGGCAATCATGTCGAGCATGCCCTTCTTCAGGGTGAACGGCGCGTGCAGCAGCTTTTTCATGCGCAGGGTCTTGCCCATGCCGATCAGCTGGCTGAACAACTTGCCGACGTCTTCGCACAGCGCGTCATCCGAGGTCAGCAGGCTGTAGTCGGTGTACAGACGGGCGTTACCGGCGTGGTAGTTGCCGGTACCCAAGTGGGCGTAGCGAACGATCTCTCCCTGCTCACGACGCAGGATCAGCATCATCTTGGCGTGGGTCTTGAAGCCGACCACACCATAGATCACCACCGCACCCGCGGCTTGCAGACGGCTGGCCATCTGCAGGTTGGACTCTTCGTCGAAGCGCGCCCGCAACTCGATCACCGCCGTGACCTCCTTGCCGTTACGCGCCGCGTCCACCAGGGCGTCGACGATTTCCGAGTTGGCGCCGCTGCGGTACAAGGTCTGGCGCACGGCAAGTACGTGCGGGTCCTTGGCGGCCTGGCGCAGCAGGTCGACCACTGGCGTGAACGACTCGAACGGGTGCATCAGCAGGATGTCCTGCTTGCTCACCACGCTGAAGATGTTCTCGGCGTTCTGCAGCAACTTGGGGATCGCCGGGGTGAACGGCATGTATTGCAGCTCTGGATGGCTATCCAGGCCGGTAATGCTGAACAACCGGGTGAGGTTGACCGGGCCGTTGACCTGGTACAGCTCGCTCTCGCTCAGGCTGAACTGCTTGAGCAAGTAGTCCGACAGGTGTTTGGGGCAGGTATCGGCCACTTCCAGGCGCACGGCATCGCCGTAGCGGCGCGAGAACAGCTCGCCACGCAGCGCCCGGGCCAGGTCGTCGACCTCTTCGGAGTCCAGCGCCAGGTCGGCGTTACGGGTCAGGCGGAACTGATAGCAGCCCTTGACCTTCATGCCCTGGAACAGGTCATCGGCGTGGGCGTGGATCATCGACGACAGGAATACGAAGTTGTCGCCGCTGCCGCCGACCTCTTCCGGCACGCGAATGACGCGCGGCAGCAAGCGCGGAGCCGGGATGATCGCCAAGCCCGAGTCGCGACCGAAGGCATCGACCCCTTCGAGCTCGACGATGAAGTTCAGGCTCTTGTTCACCAACAGCGGGAACGGGTGGGTCGGGTCGAGGCCGATCGGGGTGATGATCGGCGCGATCTCGTCGCGGAAGAAGCGCCGTACCCAGGTCTTGAGTTTCGGCGTCCAGTGGCGGCGACGGATGAAGCGGATCTGGTGTTTTTCCAGCTCCGGTAGCAGTACGTCGTTGAGGATCGCGTACTGGCGATCCACCTCGAAGTGCACCAGCTCACTGATTCGCGCCAGCGCCTGGTGCGGCTGCAAGCCGTCGGCGCCGGCCTGTTCACGGGCAAAATTGATCTGTTTTTTCAGGCCCGCAACGCGGATCTCGAAGAACTCGTCGAGGTTGCTGGAGAAGATCAGCAGGAACTTCAGGCGCTCCAGCAGCGGGTAGGACTCATCCAGCGCCTGCTCCAGCACGCGGATGTTGAACTGCAGCTGCGAGAGCTCGCGATGAATGTACAGGCTGCTGTCGTCCAGGCTCGGCACGTGAATCGCCGGCGCCGGCGTGGGGGCCGGGGCTGGCGCTTCGACCGGCTGCTCAGCGACCTGCTCGGCCACAGGCTCGGCAGCAACGGGCAAGTCCGGTGGCGTCTGGGTCAGCTCCTGCGGCAGCGCCTGGGCATCCTTGATCTCGACAGGGGTAAGCACTTCGTTATTCATCTGACGTTCCTGGAGGGCGTTACTGCCCTCTCAACAATTGAGCGGCGCGAACGGCGAAATAGGTGAGGATGCCATCGGCGCCAGCGCGTTTGAAAGCGGTGAGCGATTCGAGGATCACCGCTTCGCTGAGCCAGCCATTCTGGATGGCCGCCATGTGCATGGCGTACTCGCCGCTGACCTGATAGGCAAAAGTCGGCACTTTGAATTCGGCTTTGACCCGGTGGACGATGTCCAGGTACGGCATGCCCGGCTTGACCATGACCATGTCGGCGCCTTCGGCGAGGTCGGTGGCCACTTCGTGCAGGGCCTCGTCGCTGTTGGCCGGGTCCATCTGGTAGGAGGCCTTGTTGGCCTTGCCCAGGTTCAGCGCCGAGCCGACCGCATCGCGGAACGGGCCATAATAGGCGCTGGCGTACTTGGCCGAGTAGGCCATGATGCGCACGTTGACGTGACCAGCCACTTCCAGGGCTTCACGGATCGCCCCCAGGCGGCCGTCCATCATGTCCGACGGGGCAACCACTTGGGCGCCGGCTTCGGCATGCGACAAGGCCTGGCGTACCAGTGCGTCGACAGTGATGTCGTTCTGCACGTAGCCCTCTTCATCGAGGATACCGTCCTGGCCGTGGGTGGTGAACGGGTCGAGGGCGACGTCGGTGATCACCCCCAGTTCCGGGAACTGCGCACGCAGGGCGCGGGTAGCGCGCTGGGCAATGCCCTCCGGGTTCCAGGCTTCGGCGCCGTCGAGGGACTTTTTCTCGACCGGCGTCACCGGGAACAGTGCCAGTGCCGGAATCCCCAACTCTACCCAGCCTTGCGCGGCTTCCAGCAGCAGGTCGATGGACAGGCGCTCGACGCCTGGCATGGACGGCACTTGTTCACGGCGATTTTCCCCATCCAGCACAAACACCGGCAGGATCAGGTCATCGACGGTCAGGGTATTTTCGCGAACCAGGCGACGGGAAAAATCATCCCGGCGGTTGCGACGCAGACGGGTGGCAGGAAACATACGGTTGGCGGGGGTAAAGCTCACGGCAGACTCCTGAGCCCACGCAGGCGGGCAGCGCGACAGTTATAAGCGGCCATTATGACGCCTGTGTTACACCCAAGGGCAACCCTGCGACTTGTGGCCGCAGGCATTCTCCTCGTCGGAATTGTTCACGTCGAGACACATTTGGACACTTTCATGAATGCGCGCGAAGGGGTAGGCTGCGCGTTCATTTCGCCAGCACCCCAGAAAATGCTTCAACAATTCCTGCAGGATTTCGGCTACTTCGCCCTTTTTCTCGGCACATTTTTTGAAGGTGAGACCATCCTGGTGCTCGCGGGATTCCTTGCGTTCCGTGGATACATGGACATCAACCTGGTGGTGTTGGTGGCGTTCTGCGGCAGCTATGCCGGAGACCAGCTGTGGTACTTCATGGGCCGCCGCCATGGCCGCGCGATCCTGGCACGCAAGCCGCGCTGGCAAGCGATGGGCGACCGGGCGCTGGACCATATTCGCCGCCATCCGGATATCTGGGTGCTGAGCTTTCGTTTCGTCTACGGCCTGCGCACGGTGATGCCGGTGGCAATCGGCCTGTCGGGCTATCCGCCCAGGCGCTACCTGCTGCTCAACGGCATTGGCGCAGCGGTGTGGGCCTTGGCCCTGGGCGCGGCCGCCTACCACTTCGGCGCCATCCTCGAAGGCCTGTTGGGCAATGTGAAAAAGTACGAGCTATGGGTGCTCGGCGGCCTGCTGGTGCTGGGCCTGCTGCTCTGGCTGCGTCGGCGTTTCCGTACCCTGCGCGCGGAGCGCAAGGCGGCGGCAGCAGACCAGGCCGCCGAGGCTGAGCAGGCTGTAGCCCAGCAGCAAAAACCACGCGAGGGGCGTGACGGTCACTAAACCGAGTGCGCCGGCCAGGTACAGCGCCGGCCCATTGGCAAGCAGCCGCGCCATCTCCAGGCGCGCACCCCAAGGCCGATTCTCCAGGGCCACGCCCAGCACGAACAAACCGAACGCCATCACTGTCCAGCCCAGTGCCAGGGCGGTGCTGCTGACCTGCTCGGCAACCTCCATCAGGTAACTGCCTAACGCCACGTAGACCACGAACTGCGCGGCGACATACACCTGCTGCGCCTGGCCCAAGGGAATCTCGAATTTGCGAAAGCTGGCCAGGTCCTGCTTGGCCTGTGGATAAGCCTGCGCGACATCGGCCGGGCGCCAGCCGGTGGGCATGAACCAGATGCGCAGCTTGTCCCACACACTGCGCGTGCGCCGGGCATCGTTCCACAACTGGGCATAGAACTGCAGGTTGGCCCACAGTGGATTCCAACTGGCCAGCGGCGTGGTCACGCCAAAGATCACCGGTTCACGCCGGTCTTCTTCCTGGAAGGTGCCGAACAAGCGGTCCCAGAGAATGAACACGCCGCCATAGTTGCAATCCAAGTACTGTGGATTCTGCGCATGGTGAACGCGATGGTTGGACGGCGTGATCAACACCCATTCGAGCCAACCCAGCTTGGGAATGTGCCGGGTGTGCACCCAGAACTGGTACAGCAGGTTCAGCGACGCCACGGTGATGAATACCAGCGGCGGCACGCCGAGCAACGCCAGGGGCAGGTAGAAGATCCACGAGAAGATAAAGCCGCTGCTGGTCTGGCGCAGGGCGGTGGTCAGGTTGTACTCCTCGCTCTGGTGATGCACCGAGTGCGCAGCCCACAGCACATTGCGCTCGTGGCCCAGCCGGTGCAGCCAGTAATAGCAGAAATCGTACAGCACAAACGCCAGCAGCCAGACCCACCAGGCCTGCCCAGGCAAACGCAGCAACGCCAGGTGCTCCCAGGCCAGTGCGTAAGTCACCAGGCCAACTCCCTTGGTCAACAGCCCGGTGCTGGTCGACAGCACTCCGGTGCTGAGGCTGTTGATCGAGTCGGCCAGACGATAGTTACGCTGACCGCGCACAAAGTCGGCGATCAGCTCCACCGCGATCAGCACGAAGAAAAACGGCACGGCCAGCAGAATCAGGTCCATGGGCAGCGATCTCAGGCGTTATCTGAACAGATTAGCCCCGCCCCACAGCAACCCCTATGGCCACATCTGCCAAACTAGAGGACATTTAGCGCCTCGACACTGGAGTAATGAGCATGACAAAAAAAGTTGCGGTGATTCTTTCCGGTTGCGGCGTCTATGACGGCGCTGAGATCCACGAAAGCGTGATCACCCTGCTGCGCCTCGACCAGCGCGGTGCCCAGGTACAGTGCTTTGCGCCGAACATCGCGCAGATGCACGTGATCGATCACCTGACTGGCGAGCAGATGCCCGAGACGCGCAACGTACTGGTCGAGTCGGCGCGCATCGCTCGCGGTGAGGTCAAGGATATCCGCGAAGCCGATGTCAAAGACTTCGATGCGCTGATCGTGCCGGGTGGCTTTGGCGCCGCGAAGAACCTCTCCAACTTTGCCGTAGAAGGTGACAAGTGCACCGTGCAGCCGGATGTCCTGGCCCTGGCTGAAGCCTTTGCCGAGGCCGGCAAGCCGGTCGGGCTGATCTGCATCTCGCCGGCCTTGGCGGCGAAGATCTACGGGCCAGGCGTGGTCTGCACCATTGGTAACGATGCCGGCACCAGCGCGGCGGTAGTGAAGATGGGCGGCACCCATGAAGAGTGCGACGTGCATGACATCGTCGAAGATACCCAGCGCAAGCTGGTAACTACGCCGGCCTATATGCTGGCCAAATCGATCAGTGAAGCGGCGGGTGGCATCTACAAGCTAGTGGACCGGGTGCTGGAGCTGACTCACGAAGGTGATAACTAAGCAGCTGAATGCGCGTGGGAGCGAGGAGGCTATCGCGGGGCAAGCCCGCTCCCACGCAAGCCCGCATGCAAGCACATAGCCGCGCAACGCGCCGCACGATGCTGTTGACTAGGCTTTGGACAAACGGGTCAGGATGCGGTCGAGGGAATTGGCGAATTCCTGCTTCTCGCGCTCGCCATACGGCGCCTGGCCACCGCTGACCTGGCCCTGCTCGCGCAGCTCGGTAAACAGGTTGCGCACAGCCAACCGGTCGCCCATGTTGCGCTCATCGAACTCGCGGCCACGCGGGTCGAGTGCGGCCACGCCTTTCTTGATCAGGCGGTCGGCCAGGGGAATATCACTGCAAATCACCAGCTCACCCGGCACGGCGTTTTCGACCAGATAATCGTCGGCTGCATCCGGGCCGCTGGGGACCACGATCAGCCGGACACAGGCGAACGCCGGCTTGATCTGCGCCTGGCCGGCGACCATCACCACCTCCAGCTTGCGCTTGAGGGCGAATTTGACGATCAGGTCCTTGGCCTGCTTGGGGCAGGCGTCGGCATCGATCCATATACGCATTGCGGGTGTTCCATTGCTTCAGACAAGGCATTCATAGTGCCAGATCCGCGGGACAAGCGCGCTCCTACAGGCCCACTGAGCCGCTGTAGGAGCGGCCTTGCCCGCGATGAGGCCGGCGCAGACTCTGCAGCCCTCAGCTGGCTGCAGCACGGCGTTTTTCCGCCAGACGCGAGCGCCCATACAGGATCACGATCGCCGTCAACGCCACCACCTGCGCCGCCAGCGAATACGCATCGGCATGAATCCCCAGCCAATCGAACTCGAAGAACGCTACCGGCCGCGTGCCCAGCACCCCAGCCTCTTGCAGCGCCTTGACGCCATGCCCGGCAAACACCACCGACAACGCACACAGCAGCGCCGCATTGATGCTGAAGAACAGCGCCAGCGGCAGCTTGGCCGACCCACGCAGAATCACCCAGGCCAATCCCACCAGCAGCACCAGCGCCGTGGCGCCACCAGCCAACACCGCGTTATGCCCAGCGGGCCCCGACTGCAGCCACAGGGTCTCGTAGAACAAGATCACTTCGAACAGCTCGCGGTACACCGAGAAGAACGCCAGCATGGCAAAGCCAAAGCGCCCGCCACCGCTGAGCAGGCTGCTCTTGATGTAGTCCTGCCAGGCTGCGGCGTGGCGGCGGTCGTGCATCCACACGCCCAGCCACAACACCATGACGCTGGCGAACAGCGCTGTGCAGCCTTCGAGCAGCTCGCGCTGGGCTCCACCGACATCGATCACATAGGCCGCCAAGGCCCAGGTGGCAAAGCCTGCGACCAGCGCCAGGCCCCAGCCGACGTTGACGCTGCGCACTGCCGATTGCTGGCCGGTATTGCGCAAGAAGGCCAGGATCGCCGCCAGTACCAGAATCGCCTCAAGGCCTTCACGCAGCAGGATCAGCAGACCGGAGATATAGCTCAGCGACCAGCTCAGGCCATCGCTGCCGAGCAGCTTGGCGGCCTCGTCCAACTGGGTTTTGGCCTCGGCCAAGCGTTGCTCGGCCTGCTCGACGGGCAAGCCATCCTGCAGCGACTGCCGATAGGCCATCAGGGCCTTCTCGGTGTCCTTGCGTACTTGGCTATCGATGTTGTCCAGAGAGCTTTCGACCAGCTCGAAGCCTTCCAGGTAAGCGGCCACCGACAGGTCGTAGGCCTGGTCGTGATCGCCTTCGCGATAGGCCGCCAGGCTCTTGTCCAAGGTGCTGGCGGTGTACTCGAGCAATTGTGCCGGGCCGCGTTTGACCTGCGGCGGCTGGGCGCGCTGGGCGCGAAACGCCGGCAGCGCCGCGACGCCTTCACTGGCGGCGACTTCGGCTGGGGTCTGGCGCGCCAGGTCGGCGAGGTTCCAGGTCTGGTCGCCCTTGGCCGCCTGCGGGTCGGCGGTGAAGCTGGCGACATAGGCAGCCACATCCCAACGCTGGCGCTCATCGAGCTGATCGGCAAACGACGGCATCTCGGTGCCTTCGATGCCAAGGCCCAGGGTGTTGTAGAGATCGAACAAGCTCAGCTGATCCAAGCGCTCGGCACTGCGCAGGTTGGCCGGCGGCGGCTCCAGGCCCACGCCGGCCGGGCCATCGCCCGCTCCGCTATCGCCATGGCAGATCGAGCAGTTCTGCGCATACAACGCAGCACCACGAGTAGGGTCTGGGGTGATTACCGGGGCCTGGCTGACCTCATAGGCCACTGCCAGGCGAGCACCTAGCTGACGCGCCTGGCGAGCCACGCTGGCACCGTCCTGGCGCTGGTCGATGGCCTGGCGCAGCGTCTGCACGCCTTGCTCCAGGGGCGCACGCTCGGCATGCGCTGGCAGGCCTTTGACCAGGTCCGCCAGCAGTGCGCTGAACTCCTGTTGCTCGCGGTATTCACCGTCGTCTAGCACCTTGCCGTCATGCACGGTCGGTGGGTAGTCGGCGCCGATGTAGTCGAGCAGGTGCAAGGCCTTGGTTGCCTCGGCGGGCGATTCGGCCAGCGCCAGGGTGCTGCACAGTGCCAGCACCGGCCACAGCAGCCAGGCGAGCAAACGGGGGCGGGAAGTCATGACCAGTCTCGGGGAATACGAAAGAGAACATTGTTCACTTCCAATTGCCACTGCTCAAGGTTTGCTGGAGGATTTCATGAAAAATCTTGTAACAGTTGCGGCAACGTTCCGGCCTCGAAGACCTACAAAAAAATTGAGAATCATTTAGCCACTGTATCGCCACCCTGCACGTATAATGCCGCGCCTTCGCTAGTAGCCATTCACAATCATTCGGCCACTAGCGTCCGTCGCCGTCCATCTACTCAGGGAATCAGAACACCGATGGTCACCCGCGCCCTAACCGTTGTGGTAATTCTTGCCGCCTTGCAATTGACCGGCTGCGCCGTGTTTCGCAGCTACGACAGCGAGCTTCAGGAAACCAACCAGCAATTGACTGCTGGCAACGTCGACGCCGCCTTGAAGCTGCTGGAAAGCAACAACAAAGGCGAAAGCAAAGACCTGCTCTACTACTTCGAAAAAGGTGAGCTGCTGCGCTCCAAGGGCGACCTACAAGGTAGCCAACAAGCCTGGCGCGCCGCCGATGGCGTGGTGTTGGGCTGGGAGGAGTCGGTCAAACTCGACACCGAGAAGTACCTGAGCCAATTCGGCAGCTTCCTGGTCAACGACAAGGTTCGCCGCTACGAAGGCTATGACTACGAGAAGGTCATGCTGACCACGCAAATGGCCCTCAACCTGCTGGCCATGAACGATTTCGACGGTGCCCGCACCGAGATCAAGAAGACCCACGAACGCGAAGCGGTGATCGCCGAGCTACGTGACCGGCAATACCTCAAGCGCGAGGAGCAGGCAGAACAGCAAGGGGTGAAGACCGAGCTCAAGGACCTGCACGGCTACCCAGTGGCCAGCCTCGACGCGCCCGAAGTGGTCAGTCTGAAAAACAGCTATCAAAGCGCCTTCAGCCATTACTTGGCCGGCTTCGTCTACGAAGCCCTCGGCGAGAAAGGCCTGGCAGCACCGGGTTACCGCAAGGCCGCCGAGCTGCGGCCGAACACGCCGTTGCTGGAGCAAGCCCTGCTCGACCTGGACAAGAACGGCGCCAGCAGCGCTGAAAGCGATGTGCTGATCGTGGTGCAAAGCGGTCTGGCCCCAGCGCGTGGCTCGATCAACATCCCGCTGCCGCTGGTGATCAAGGACAACCTGGTGATCACTCCGCTGTCGTTCCCAGTGGTCAAGGAGGACACCTCCACCACCTACTTCAGCCAAATCACCCTCAACGACCAGGCCGTGCCACTGACCGCCCTCAACAGCACCAGCGCGATGTCGCGCCGGGCCTTGCGCGACGACATGCCGGGGATCATCCTGCGCACCAGCGTGCGCGCCGCCAGCCGGGTGGTCGCGCAAAAGGAATTGAACGAAACCAACCCCCTGGCCGGCCTGATCGTGGGCATCCTCTCGGCGGTGACCGAGAGCGCCGACACTCGCACCTGGCGCACCCTGCCCAATGAAACCCAAGTGGCGCGGGTTCGCCTGGCGCCGGGCGAGCATCGCTTGAACTTGCCAGCGGGCCTCGGCGCCAGCCAGGTCATGGTCAAGATCGACCGCCCCTACCAGGTGGTCAGCCTGCGCGTGCTTGGCCGCCAGGTGTTTGCCAGCGGCCCCGCCGCACACGTTGTCCCCCTGGCCCAGCCGCAGGCGCTCGCCAGCCTCAAGTAACCTCAAGGATCGAACATGCGCTTTACCTGTATCGCCCTGCTTGCCGCCGCGCTGCTCGCCGGCTGCACATCGACTCCCGACCCCGACAGCGCCGCCAGCAAGGTGGTGACCATGGGCCAGCTCGATGATTTCGACCTCGGCCCGATGCGCGTCGCCCGCGAAAACGGCTTCCTCACCGTCAAGGTCGGCGTCAACAACACCAGCCGCAGCAACCAGACCCTGTACTACCGCTTCGCCTGGTTGGGCGACGACGGCTTCCCGGTGGCCGACGCGGAAAGCTGGAAGACCCTCACCCTGTATGGCAAGCAGGCCAGCGTACTGCCAGCCATCGCCCCGCTTCCCCAGGCGACGGACTTTCGCCTCGAAGTCCACACCCGGTAATTTTTCTCAGGAGCAGTTTTGATGTTTGCACGTATTACCTTCGCCGCCCTCGCCATCGCCCTGGTCAGCGGCTGCAGCACCCCGTCGCCCGTCCTCGGTGGCAAGAACATCAGCTACGGCGACAGCAAGGCCGTGGAACTGATCACCAACGAATTCGGCTCCACCGACTTGCAGATGATCGCCGAGAGCATGACCCGTTCGCTGGCCCAGTCCGGCGTGCTGCATGGCCGCCCGGTGGTGCAGGTGTATGACGTGAAGAACAAGACCAGCGAGTACATCGATACCCGCGAGATCACCACCACGATCAAGACCCAGCTGTTGAAAACCGGCGTGGCGCGCTTCGCCAGCGACAACACCGACATGCAAAGCCAGGTCGATCAGCTCAAGCTGCAAAACCAGAGCGGCCTGTACAAGAAAAACACCGTGGCCAAGACCGGCAACATGATCGCCGCCAAGTACCGCCTGGAAGGCTCGATCAGCTCGATCGTCAAGCGCAGCAGCGACTACAAGGACGTGTTCTACAAGTTCAGCCTGCAACTGGTCGACGTCGAAAGCGGCCTGGCTGAATGGATGGACGAAAAAGAAATCCGCAAGACCACGGAGCGCTAAGCAATGCGTACATGGATGGCAGTCATCGGCCTGGCTTGCGCGGTTTGCGCGCAAGCGGCCCCCAAGGTCGCGGTCACCGACCTCGCCTACCAGGCGCAGGTGGAGGAGTACATCCACAGCGTCAACGCTCACAACAGCGGCCAGTCGAGCCCGTACAACGCTAGTCACTCGTCGAGCTACAGCGAGTACCAAAGCAACAAGAGCTACATCGAGCAGAGCGAGCTGCGTAGCTTTGGTGGCGACATCAAGGGCGAGATTCTCAAGGGCGGGATGCTCCAGCTGGTCCAGGGCAAGCCCTACACGGCCTCGTCCAGCGAAGACGTGTACGACGTGATCGAGCGCATCAAGAACGGCGCGTTCCCCGGCGCCGACTATGTGCTGTTCGGCACCTTGTCGGATATCGACTTCCAGCGTGACGTCAATGCGCTGGACCATACCGACAGCTACTCGGCGGTGCTTGGTTTGAGCGTGGTGGCTGATTTCAGCCTGATCAACACCAGCACCTATGAGATCACGTCGGCGTTCACCGCCATGGGTGAGGGGCAGGACACCAAGCTGGTGAAAAGCCAGGATGCGCGCGTGACCCTCAACCGCCCACGGGTGGTGCGTGAGGTGTCCAAGGCGCTGGGGATGGATGTGGCGCAACAGCTGGCTGAGCAGCTAGGGGGTGAAGTGCCTGGGCAGCCAGAGCGGCCGGTGGGTCAAAGCCATTTGCCGGCGGATGAGCCGGCGCGGATTTTGCGCTGACTTGAACTTGCCGGGGCCGCTGTGCGGCCCTTCGCAGCGATTCGGCGTCCCGCCCCCCAGGTACCGCATGTCCCTGTAGGAGCGGGCTTGCCCGCGAAGGGCCGCAACGCGGCCCCAGTATCTCACTGTCTGGTCGCAGTATCCTTCCAACCACCACCCAAGGCCAGGAACACACCAATCTGCCCCATCGCCACCTGGCTATTGGCCGCCGCCAACTGCGCGCGCATGTCGGTATAGGTGCGGGTCGCCTGCAAGTCCGCCAGGAACGACTCTCGCCCTGCCTGGAAATACCGGTGGGTTTGGTCCGCAGCTTCTTTCGCCGAACGCTCAGCCTCTTGCAAGGCGTCGCGCCGATCGAGCAAAGCGCTGTACTGGGCCAGGCGAGTCTGGGTCTCGCGAATAGCATTGAGCACCACGCCATCGAAATGCGCCAAGGCCGCCTGGGTCGACGCCTCGGTCTCGCGGATCCGTGCCCGGGTGCCGTTGGTGGGAATGGTCCAGCTAACCAATGGGCCGAAGCCCCAGCGGTTGGTCGAAGGCTCGCCGAGGTTTTCCAGGATGCCGATGGTGCCCACCTGGGCACCAATGCTGATGTTCGGGTATAGCGCGCCAGTGGCCACGCCAATCGACGCAGTGGCGGCCGCCAGCTGACGCTCGGCCTGGCGCACATCCGGCCGACGCTTGAGCAGCGCGGCGCCATCGCCAACCGGAATCAGCTGCGCCAGGTGCGGCAGCTCGGCGCAATCGGCAGTGCCAGCAGGCAACTGCTCGACTGGCTTGGCGAGCAACGCCGCGAGCGTATACAGACCGGCCTCGCGCTCTGCCTTGAAGCGCGGCAGCTCAGCGCGCAGCGACTTGAATTGGGTCTGCGAACGAGTGACCTGGGTCTCATCGCCCCGCCCCGCATCACGCAAGCGCTGGTTGAGCTGTACGCTCTGCTCCTGCAAGTCCAGCGACTCGCGGGCAATGTGGTATTCCTCGTTGGCCGAGCACACCTGGGTATAGGCCTTGACTACATCGGCCACCAGGGTGATACGGGCGGTGTCGGCAGCAGCCTGTACGGCATCGGCGTTGGCCTGGGCCGCCTCGGTGCCGCGCTTGAAGGTGCCCCACAGGTCGAACTGATAGGAGGCGCTGAGGATCGCCTCGCCGATGTTGGCCACCGGCACTTTCTCCGGCAACAAGAACGCTTCACCCGACTCTTGTAGACGCTGGGCAGCCACCTTGGCGCCGCCACTGAAGCCGCCTTGCGCCTCGGCCACCTCGAGCTGGGCGCGGGCCTTGGCGATGTTGGCGGCCGCCACGCGCAGCTCGGTGTTGGCGCCCAGGGCCTGGCGCACCAGTTGATTGAGGCGCTGATCCTGGTACAGCTGCCACCAGTCCTCAGGGACCGGCGCCGACACCACGCTATCGGCATCCTGACGCAGCGGGCCGTTCAGATCGCTGCGCTGCACGGCGGCGTCCTTGGGCACCTCGTAGTTCGGGCCGACCATCATGCAGGCACTGAGGGACAGGCTCAGGCCCGCCAGGATCAGCTGTTTCATGGCCGCTGGCCCTCGATGATCGATACCGTGGCGGTGCGCCCGGCGATCATGCGGAAGTCTTGCGGCACTTCGTCGAAGGCGATCCGCACCGGAATCCGCTGAGCCAGGCGCACCCAGCTGAACGCCGGGTTGACATTGGGCAGCAGGTTGGCGCCGCTGCTGCGGTCGCGGTCTTCGATACCGGCAGCGAGGCTCTGCACGTGGCCGCGCAGGCGGGTGTCGTCGCCCATCACGCGGATGTCCACCGCATCGCCAATGTGAATGCCGCCCAGCTTGGTTTCCTCGAAATAGCCATCGACGTGGTACGAAGCGCTGTCGACCACCGACAACACCGGCCGGCCGGCCGTGACGAACTCGTGCGCACGCGGCGCGCGGTCGTTGAGGTAGCCGTCGACCGGGCTGCGTACCACCGAGCGGTCGAGATTGAGCTGGGCGCTGTCGACTGCGACTTGGGCTTCGTTGACCGCCGAGCGGGCGCGGGCCTCGCGGGACTGGCTCTCTTCCAACTGCTCGGCAGCCACCAGGTTGCCCAACTGCTTGTTACGCCGGGCCTCACGGGCGGCCTGGGCAAGGGTTTCCTGACGTTCGCTCAAGGTCGCCTGGGCGTGGCGCAGGGCCAGGGTGAAGCGGTCCTGGTCGATGGTGAACAGCACGTCGCCACGCTTGATCACCTGGTTGTCGCGCACCTCGACCTGCTGGATCAGCCCGGACACGTCCGGGGCGATCTGGATCACGTCGGCGCGGATATGGCCGTCGCGGGTCCAGGGGGCGAACATGTAGTACACGACCATCTGCCAGACCAGTACGGCCGCGAAGGTCACCACCAACAGGGTCAGGACCACACGGCCCAAGGTCAACAAAGGTTTTTTCATGGCAGCATCAGGCTTCGGCAAAAGTGATCCACCGCACCAAGCAGCACGGCATACAGGGCAACGTTGAACAACGCCCGGTGCCAGACCAGGCGGTAGAAATGCAGGCGCACCAGCACGGCGTGCACGCCCAGAAACAGCAGGTAGGTGCAGAACATCATCACCAGCAGCGTGGGCAGGAACACCCCGCTGATATCCAGTTCACCGATCACAGCGGGGCTCCGTCGATCCCTTGGGGCAGTTGCGGTTGTTCGCTCGGCTCGAGCATCACCTCGACCCCCGGCAGCAGCGCCAGGCGCAGGCCGCTCAAGGCGTGCAGCAAGTGCACGCGGGCGTCGCCACGGTCGTGCAGCTCGTCCAAGGCCAGGCTCTGGCGGGCCCGCTCCATGTTGCGCAGCAACGCAGCCGGGGCGTGCAGGCGCTCACCGGCGCGCAGGCATTGGCCGTAGTGGGCGCCCACTTCCTCGACCACCGTTTGCAGGCGCTCACGGGCTTGCTGGCCAACGCGCGGCATATAGGCGAGCAGGTCGAGCAGGTTCAGCCCCACGCGCAGATCGCGCAGGGCCACGCCGCTGTCCTGGCCGGTTTGGGACAGGCGTGGCAGGTGCTGCATCAGGCGGTCGAGCATCTGCACGCCGACCTGACGTTGCTCGGCCAAGGTCGCCGGCTGGGTCATTTCGACAATGTCGCGCCAGGCAAAGCGAGTCATGCGCTTGGCTGCCAGTTCCACGCCAAACGGGCGCAGCAACAAGGTCCAGATGAAAGCGAACAACAGCCCCACCGGGCCTGCCAGGTTGGCGTTGAGGAAGGTGAAGAAGTCCGCGTCGTAGGCACCTTGGATGCTGATGAACGTCGCGGTGTTGACGATGGTCAGCAAGGTGCCGAGGTAGAAACGTGGCTGCACGGTGAGGGTGCCGACGCAAATGAACGGTATGGCGAACGCCAGCACCAGCATCGGGAAGTCGTGCAGATTGGGCAGGACCAGGAACAGATAGACGCTGGAGAAAATCACCGACATCAGCGTCCAGAAGAAGAACCGGTAGATCTGCGGCGCAGGGTCGTCCATTGCGGCGAAGAAGCTGCACGCCACGGCAGCGAGGATCACCGCACTGGCGCCGTCGTTCCAGCCCAGGCCGATCCACAGACCGCAGGCGACGATGATCGCGGTGACCGTGGAGAACACCGAGTAAAGCATCAGGCCACGGTCGAAGAACGGCGTCAGGCGCCCCAGGCGCCAATGCCGGTAGGCGGCGCGCCAAGGCGTGGCGTCGTCGTTGCGCAGGGCATGCTGCAGGGTGCAGCAGTCTTGCCAGAGGTCGACCCACTCGGTGAGGCGATACAAGGCGTTGGACAGCAGCAGTTCCGGGCGCTGATCGAGCGCGGCGGCGCTGGGCTGGAGGCGTTCGAGCTTGTCGCGCAGTGCGCTCCAGCGGCTGGCCGAGGCATCTTCGGCGCTGGCTTGCAGCCATTGGCGCGCCTCGGCCAGCAGCGGCTGGATCTGGGCGAACTGGGCGGGTGCGCGGCCTTCGAGCGCTACCAGGGCGTCGTCCAGGGCATCGATCACGGGTAGCAGGTGAATCATCCGTCCACGCAGTTCGCGGGCGTTCTTCAAGGTATGCGGCCCGGCGCCTTCGTGGCCGAGCTGGCCGATCATCAACTCCAGGCTGTTGAAGGTGGCGACCATCGAGGCGCGCATGCCGCCGATCTTGTCAGCAGCCACTTCGCGGGCGAGGTAGGTATCGCTGTAACGGATCGCTTCGTTGAACCAGCTGCCCATCGAGCCGACCACCACTGGCGCCAGCCGGCGCGGCCAGAAAATCGCCCCGACCACTGCTGCGCAGACGATCCCCAGGCAGATTTCCTGCGCTCGCGACGATGCCACGTCGAACACCGCCAGCGGGTTATCCACCACCGCCAGGGCGATCATCGGCAGGGTGTAGCCGGCGAGCATCAGCACGTAGTTGTTGGCTGTGCGCAGGTTTAGCGAGAGGAACAGCAAGGTGCCGGTCCACAAGGCGATGGCGACCGACAGCAACAGCGGCGATTGCACCAGCGGCGGCACCAGCAAGATCGCACCACCGGCGCCGAGCAAGGTGCCCAGGGCACGGTACAGCGCCTTGGAACTGGTCGGGCCAACGAACGGGCTGGAGACGATGTACACCGTGGCCATCGCCCAGTACGGGCGCGGCAGCTGCATGAGCAGGGCGATGTACAGGGCGATCATCGAGGCGGCGAAGGTCCGCACGCCATAGAACCAGTCGCGCGCGGGGGGCATCGAGCTGAAGAAGCCGTTCATGCAAAGCCGCCCGGGGTGACCTGGCCGGCTGCTTCGAAGGCTTGGATAACGCGCAAGGTGGCTTCCAGATCGGCCTGGCTGATGCCGTGCAAGACCTCACGGCGCAGGCGCACCAGCTCGGCTTCGATGGATTCGGCAAGGATCCGCCCATCAGCGGTCAGGCTCAAGGCCTTGGCGCGGCGGTCGAGTGGGTCTTCACTGCGGCAGACCAGGCCAGCCTTGCACAGCTGGTCGAGCAAGCGTACTAGCGAAGGGCTCTCCAGGCCGGCAGCGTTGGCCACCGCTACCTGATGCACGCCATCACCCAGGCGCACGATCATCAACAGCGGCACCGCGCAGGCTTCGGAGATGCCATAGCCGGTCAAGGCCGCATGGCAGATGCGCCGCCAATGGCGCGCAGCCACGACCATGCCGCTGCTGACTTTCAGGTGCAGTGCATCAAGCGTCATGTGAGGAACCGAGGATATTCATAGTTTGCTAACTATCAATATACGCCCTGCCCTCCCCCTGTCGTCAACCGCGGGCGATGAAGTGCCGGGATGAAATGTTGTTCATGTGAGCGGCCCCGACTACCTCAAGGCTGAATCTGATCTTCCAGCTTCATGGTCAACGCCAAGTTACTGCCCATCAAGATCGCCTGATCCCGCCAGTCCAGATAACGCGCCGCATCCCGGCTGCTGTAATGCACCGCCAGCTCTTCGGCCGCCTGCATCACCCCGGCGGCAGCAGCCAACTCCAGCCAATACAGCCCCGCCTTGCTATCGCTCTGAACATACAGGCCATGTAAAAACCGATACCCCACTTCAAACCGACACCGCGCTTCACCGCGTTTCGCGCCCTTCATGAACCAGCGCAACGCCTCGACCAGGTCAACCTGCCAGTCCTGCTCGGCATCACAGATCTCTTCTTCGTACAGATCGCCCAAGGCCGCCGCCGCATGCAGCATCCCACGCTCGAAGGCCTGGCGATAACACTCGGCAGCCTGCTCGTAGGACACCTCGACACCCTTGCCGAAATAGTGCTGCTGACCCAGGTTGAACCACGCCGCAGCGCTCCCCTGCAACGCCGCCATGCGCAGCAAGTGCCCGGCCAACTGGGTGTCGGCGATCCAGTACTTGCCATTGAGCCAGATCCAGCCCAGGTCATTGAGCGCCGCCACATTGCCCTCCAGGGCTAGGCGCCGCAGGTCGCTGTACACCGCTTGCAGGTCGACCGCTTCATCCAGGCGACTGACCAGGCCAAAGCGCTCGCCCAACGGCGCCCGCTGGCTGGGCATGCCCACCCCGGCGAACAGCCGTTGGCGCTGGCGCGGCCGGGCCGGCACAGGGGCGATCCGCGCCGGCAGAAGACGCGCGAGCAGCGAATGGATATTGCTGGCAGCAGACATGTTCATCCTCATTGAACGACACACAGCCCCGACCGCAGCCGTGTTGAGGCGTGATTCTGCGCGATGCCACGACGAAACCTGTCGCGAACGATCTAATTGAAGGCAACCAAATGCATCTTCCTTGATCTGAGCACGGTGTGGCGAATTGCCATACCCCGCTCGTGCCGCCATCCTATTGCGGCAAGCCTAGACAAGGACGTTACCTTTTGCCGTTCGCCACCACCCGCGCCACCCTCAGCCGTCAATGGGCGCTGCTGCGCCAATTGCCCAGCCGCTCCCCTGGCGTTACCAGTGCCGAACTGGTCTGGCGCCTGCGCGACGTTGGCTTTAGCGTCAGCAAGCGCACGGTCGAGCGTGACCTCAATGAGCTGTCGCTGATCTTTCCGCTTGAGCGCAACGACAAGAGCATTCCGTTTGGCTGGCACTGGTCGGCCACCGCCGTCGGCGAGCTGCGCGGCAACTTCGATTTGCAGGGATTCTTGCGTGATGATGCGCTGCAACCCGTGCAGGGCGCAGGGGTGCAGATCCAGGCGTGGGTCAGCGATGGGCTCGCGCGCCAGCTGCGCGAGGCGCCGTTGAGCGCGGATATGCAGCTAACGGCGCTCGAACAAGGGCACCGGATGCGCGCCACAGTCACCGATGGCTGGCCGCTGCGCTGGTGGCTGTTGAGCCAGGGCGATGGCTTGGTGGTGGAGCAGCCGCAGACGCTGCGTGAAGAGATCGGGCGGACCTTGAGCAGTGCAGCTGCCCAGTACCAGGCCTGAGAGCTGCATCGCTCATGCGCACCTCATCGCGGGGCAAGCCCGCTCCCACGCCCTCAAAGGCTCATCAAATCAGCGTGGGAACGGGCTTGCCCCGCGATAAAGACCTGACTAACGCTGCATTCCCCAACGCCGTACCGTCACCCGCTCCAGGGTATTGAACACCAGCCCTTCCACCAACAGGCCGATCAAGATCACCACCGCCAAGCCGGCGAACACCTTGTCGGTGTACAGCTCATTACGGTTCTGGAAAATGTACCAGCCCAGCCCGCCCTTGCCGCTGCTGGCACCAAACACCAGTTCGGCAGCGATCAGCGTGCGCCAGGCAAACGCCCAGCCGATTTTCAAACCCGACAAGATCGACGGCAGCGCCGCCGGCACCAGGATGTGCAGCACCAGGCGCAAACCCTTCAGGCCATAGTTTCGCCCAGCCATGCGCAGCGTTTCGGACACGCCAAGAAAACCTGCATAGGTATTCAGCGCCAGCGCCCACAGCACCGAGTGCACCAGAACGAAGATCAGGCTGTTATCGCCCAGGCCAAACCAGAGCAGCGCCAGCGGCAGCAAGGCAATCGCCGGCAATGGGTTGAACATCGAGGTCAAGGTGCCGAGCAAGTCCCGGCCAAATTGGGTCGACACTGCCAGGCTAGTGAGGCCGAAGGCCAGCACGATGCCCAGCACGTAGCCCTTGAGCAGCACGATCAGCGAAACGCCGACCTTGGCCGGTAGCTCGCCGCTGAGCATGCCGTCCCACAGGGCAACAGCGGTTTGTAGAAAGCTCGGCAGCAGCAGGTCGTTATCGGTGTAGCGCGCTGCAATCTCCCACAGCAGCGCCAACACAATCAGGATCACCGTCTTGCGCAGCCAACCTTGCTGCCACAGGCGCTGGACCAGCGGCAGTTGGCGTTCCAGAGGCACACTGAGCAGCGGCTGCAGCTGCACCTCGTATTCCTGACGTGCAGGGGTAGTGGGCATGGCACGAGCTCCTGTCAGTAGGCGATGCGGATATCGTTGAAACCCAGGTCTGCGGTTTGTGCAGGCTCTTGGGCTTCATCGAACAGCAAACGGTGGATACGTCGAGCGCTGGCCTGGAAATCACTGGCGCCCAGGCTGCGCAGATCGTACTGGTGGCTATGCACCTCGGCGCGCACCCGCCCAGGGTGGGGCGAGAGCAGCAGGATGCGGTTGCCGACCACCAACGCCTCTTCGATGGAGTGAGTGACGAACAACAGGGTGAAACGCACCTCTTCCCACAACAGCAGCAGTTCTTCCTGCATCTTGCGCCGGGTCAGGGCATCGAGTGCGGCGAACGGCTCGTCCATCAACAGGATCTTCGGCTGGGTGGCCAGCGCCCGGGCAATCGCCACGCGCGCCTTCATGCCACCGGACAAGGTATGCGGATAGGCATCGGCAAACGCCGCCAGGCCCACTTTGTCCAGGTAATGCAAGGCGCGCTCCTCGGCTTCGGCGCGCTTGAGCTGGCCGGATACCAGCAGCGGAAACATGACGTTCTGCTTGACCGTCTTCCACGGCGGCAGCTGGTCGAACTCTTGGAACACCACGATACGGTCAGGGCCGGGGCCTCTGACCGGCTGGCCCTGCAGCAGGATCTGCCCTTCGGTTGGCTCGATAAAGCCGGCCACGGCCTTGAGCAAGGTCGACTTGCCGCAACCGGACGGGCCAAGCAGGACGAAACGGTCAGCACGATCGACTTCGAAGCTGACCTGGTGAGTGGCGCGCACCACGCGTTGCGCGGTGCGGTATTCGAGGCTCAAGTTATCCACAGCGAGCAGCGCTGGCGTGGCGACACGGCTCAGGTTGCTGGCCGTGTGGCCTGGCAATGGGGCGGTCATTGGCAATCAGCTCCCCTGCAGTGGGCGTTGGTCCTGGAAGAAGTAGTCCTTCCACGATTCAGGCTTGTTCTTGATCGCGCCAACCCGGTAGAGGAATTCGGCCAGCGGGTAGGTGTTCTTCGGGGTGACGGTGAACTCGTACTGCGGGTTGTCGATCAGGCGGATCAGCGCATCGCGGTCGATCTTGGCCTTGGTCACGCGGATGTAGGTGTCTGCCGCTGCAGCTTTGTCGTTCTGGGCGAACTCAGCCGCCTCGGCCAGGGCATCGACGAAGGCCTTGTAGGTCTTGGGGTTGTCCTTGCGGAATTTCTCGGTGGCGAACAGCAGGGTCGGCGAGTTGGGGCCGAGCAGGTCATAGCTGTTGAGCACCACGTGCACGTTCTTGTTGGCCAGCACCTGATCCTGGAACGGCGGATTGGAGAAGTGCCCGTTCAGCTCGGTACCGCCAGCCAGCAGTGCGGCGGTGGCATCCGGATGGGGGACGGCCAGGGTGTATTTGTCGAGGCGGTTGTATTCCTTGTCGCCCCACTGCTTGGCAGCGGCGTACTGGAGGAAGCGCGACTGCACCGACACGCCCACCGCCGGCACGGCGATGCGGTCTTTCTCGGACAGGTCGGCAATGGTCTTCACGTTAGGGTTGCTGCTGACCAGGTAGTACGGGAAGTTGCCCAGCGAAGCCACGGCCTTGACGTTCTGCCGGCCCTTGGTGCGATCCCAGACGGTAAGCAGTGGGCCGACACCAGCACCGGCGATATCTACCGAGCCCGACAGCAGTGCGTCGTTGATCGCCGCGCCACCGGACAACTGCGCCCAGTCGACTTCGATGTCGATGCCCTCGGCCTTGCCGTGTTTCTCGATCAGGTTCTGATCGCGGACCACGTTGAGCAGCAGGTAGACGATGCCGAACTGCTCGGCAATGCGGATCTTGCCTTCGGCCTGGGCCGCAGTGGGTGCGGCCAAGGTACCGATGACCAGGCTGGCGCCCAGGCCGATGCTTGCCGCCAGGCGGCTGATGGATCTACGCATGATGAATTTCCTCAGTCGTCAGAACGGGGCATCGCCCTGGATAGTGGTACGGAACAACTTGCGCCGCAGGTGCGCGGGGCAGCCGGTGGCAAGGTGGATCAACGAGCGGTTATCCCAGAACACCAGGTCGTGCGGCTGCCACTGGTGGCGGTAGATGTTCTGCTCGAGCACGCTTAGCGCGTACAACTGCTGCAGCACATCACGGCTCTCGTCTTGCGGCAGGCCGACGATGCGGGTGGTGAAACCTTCGCTGACGAACAGCGCCTTGCGGCCGTTTTCCGGATGGGTGCGCACCACGGGGTGAATCACTTCCTGGACCTGCGCGAGCTGTTCGGCGGTCAGGGTCGGGCGCCAGTTGCCCTCGAATTTGGTTTCTGAGTAGCGTGCGGTGTAGGAATGCGCGGCGCCGCGGCCGTCGACCACCTTGCGCAGGGCTTCGGGCACTGCGTCCCAGGCTTTGTGCATATCGGCGAACAGGGTGTCGCCGCCTTCGCTAGGCAGCTCCTGGGCATGCAGCATCGAGCCCAGGCTTGGCAGCTCTTTATAGGACAGGTCCGAATGCCAGAACTTGCCGGCATCGCCCAGGCCAACGTTGCGACCGTCTTCGATGATGTTGGAGACGATCAGAATCTCGGGATGGCCTTGCAGCAGGAACTGCTTGAGCACATGGATCTGCAGCTCGCCAAAGCGACGGCTGAAGGCAATCTGCTGGTCGGGGGTGATGCGCTGGTTACGGAACACCAATACGTGGTGATCCAGGTG
>Ga0247821_10000115_pt1 | contig 45569 bp, 43 predicted proteins | sample 13C_Glycerol_Day_FD_192481 | JGI IMG/M metagenome (GOLD analysis project Ga0247821, IMG submission 192481) | Soil microbial communities from agricultural site in Penn Yan, New York, United States - 13C_Glycerol_Day14 | ecosystem: Environmental > Terrestrial > Soil > Agricultural land | place... | reverse complement strand
GGCAGGGCGGGGTGCAGCGCGCCCGGCAACTGGCCCGGCAGTATCGCGGCCAGTTGCGTGGCAAGCCGGGGGCGGCGGTGGCCGATCCCGAGCATCCGCGCTGGCTGGGCGCCTTGCTGGCGCTGGCCTATCCGGACCGGGTCGCCCAGCAGCGGCGTGCCGGTGGTGGCGAGTACCGGCTGGCCAATGGCCGCGCGGCGCAGTTTGGCGAGCCCGATGCCTTGATGAAATGCCCGTGGCTGGTGATCGCTGACCTGGGCAGTCGCCAGGGGCAACGCGAAGAGCGAATCTATCTGGCTGCCGAGTTCGACCCGAACCTGTTCGACGGCGTGCTGGCCGAGCAGGTGCGCGCGTTCGATGTGCTGGATTGGGACGAGCGCGAGAATGTGCTGCGCGCCGAGCGCCAACGCAAGGTGGGTGAGCTGGTGCTCAGCCGTGAGCCTATGACGGGGCTCGACGAAGACGCTCGCGCCCGGGCTTTGCTGGACCTGGTCCGGCGCAAGGGCCTGGCGTTGCTGTCGTGGACGCCTGAACTGCGCCAGTGGCAGGCGCGCGTAGCCTTGCTGCGCCAGCTGGACCTTGCGGCGGGCAACAGCAGCGAATGGCCGGACCTGAGCGATGCCGCCCTGTTGGCGACGCTTTCGGACTGGCTGCAACCTTACCTGGGCAAGGTCACTCGCCTGAGCCATTTCGCCCAGCTCGACCTGGCCTCGATCCTGCGCAACCTGTTGCCCTGGCCGCTGCCCCAGCGCCTGGATGAATGGGCACCCGTGCACCTGTGCGTACCCTCGGGTTCGAACATCCGCCTGGATTACAGCGAAACGCCACCGATCCTTGCCGTGCGCCTGCAGGAACTGTTCGGCCTGGCCGATACCCCGCGCATCGCCCAGGGGCGCCAGCAGGTGTTGCTGCACCTGTTGTCACCGGCGCGTCGCCCGGTGCAGGTGACGCAGGACCTGGCCAATTTCTGGCGTACCACCTATGCCGAGGTGAAGAAGGACCTCAAGGGGCGCTACCCGAAGCACTACTGGCCGGACGATCCGCTGGTTGCCGAGGCGACTGCCCGGGCAAAACCAAGGGGAACCTGACGCAACACGCAATCGCTGGCCGTCGGCGGCAGCCACCAGGCGATTAGCGCTGGTGGCGTTCTCGGCATCGTCGGTGAGCGTATCCATCGTTTCATTCAGTCGATTCGCTCGACCAGAAACTCATGGATCTCGCCCTCCAAGACGTTCAAGTGGAAGAATTTTCCCGGTTGGCGATGGGGATAATCCCGGATCGCCTTGACCACCTGCCCCAGGTGGTCGCGCCAGCGGCAAACCAGCCCTTTTTCCGTCCAGGCCAGTGGCTCGAGCTTCCAGTAGTCCGTTACCCCTGCGACTTCGTAAAGTCCCAGATAGCCATTACGGCTGATGCCAAGTTTTTTCGCCGCTTTTTGCCCGGTACCGGTGATGTTGAAATGCAGGCGATCTTCGGTTTGCGAATGAAAGACAAAATTGAACAAGGGGGATTCTTTATCGCCGCCCGCCTGGAGCCAGTCGTCTTCAGGGGTAAAACCCCATGTCCATTTGTCGGTCGAGCGACTGAGGCGAAGCGGGATTTCGCGTCCCGCCTTGAGCATGTAGATCCTGCCTCGAAACGACGAGATCTGATCAGCGTACAGGGTTTGGTTCTCTGCGTCGGTCATGGGGATTTCCTTATCCTTTCACTTCCCAGGTTTCAGTGGTGGCAATGGCGAGCTACCACCAGCGCATAGTGAAACCCGGTTGACAGCGATTGGAGTTCGAAGGATTTCCCCCTGGCTCAGGGTGCCGGTGGTGCCGTAGCCGCCTCGCTGGTCAGCATGTACAGGCGGAACATCACCACCGTGCTGAACAGTTGCAGGAAGCCGTTGAAGCTGTCGATGGCCAGTTGCACCAGCGACGATGGCTCGGGGACCAGCATCTGGGTCAGGCCGTCGATCAGCCACAGCGGCGCGAGCACGCCGAGGATGCAGGTGAGGATCCGCCAGAAATTGCCGGTGGTCATCTGGAAGCTTTCGCGCATGGCCGCCAGCGGTGGCAGGCCGCGCAGCACCAGCAGGTACTCGGCGAACACCAGGTTGACCATCACCCAGATGCCCGGAAGGATGAACAGCGCGGCACCGGCCATGATCAGCAACGAGCTGAGCATCACCATCAGGGCGAAGGACGGCCACAGGCGCAGGGCCATGGCCAGCAGGTTGCGCTTGAGCGGCGTGTAGCCGTTGCTGCGGGTGTCGAGGTAGAGAATCAGGGCGGCGCTGTACAGCGGGTAGAACAGCAGGCTGGCGAGCATGCCGTAGGCTTGCGACGCGTCCTTGCCCAGTTGCTGGTAGAGCAGATGGCTGAAGAGCGCTTCGAGCACCACCAGCGGCAGGCAGAGCTGAGCGATGCTCAGCAGGTGGCGGCGGAAGAAGTACAGGGAGTCACGCAGAACACTGAGCGGATTCATCGGTCGACATCGCATTGAAAAAAGCAGGGCGTAACTTTAGCCCAGCCGTCCCTCAAGCTGAAGAAAGTTTCATCCGGCCTTGTGTTGAATCCGCGGGCCAGACGCCCCATTTTCAGTAGACCCGATTTTTCCGGCTGTGAATGAGGTTGCAATGAACAGTGAAGAACAAACCCTGATCGATGGCCTGTTCGGCCGACTCAAGCAGGCCGAAGACCCGGCCGTCCCCCGCGATGCCCAGGCCCAGGCGCGCATCGCCGAGCACCTGCAGCAACAGCCGTCGGCACCCTATTACATGGCCCAGGCGATCCTGGTCCAGGAGGCCGCGCTCAAGCGCCTGGATGAGCAGAACAAGCAACTGCAGGAGCAGCTGAAACAAGCCAGGGCCCAGCAGGCTCCTGTCAGCGCGCCGAGCACGGGCGGTGGCTTTCTTTCGAGCATCTTCGGCGGCGCCAGTCGTGACCCGCAGCCGGCGCAGAACCCGATTGCGTCCAGCGGTGGCGGCTGGCGTGAACCTGCCCGTTCGTTCAACCAGCCGGGTGTGGCACCCCAACCGGGTTTCAACGCCGCACCTGCGCCAGCAGCGCGTGGTGGCGCCAGCAGTTTTCTCGGCGGCGCCTTGCAGACTGCCGCAGGCGTGGCCGGTGGGGTGATGCTCGCCCAGGGCATCAGCAGCCTGTTCAACCATCACTCGCAACCTGAAGAGGTGGTCGAGGTGATCAAGGAAGAACCTGCTCCCGCCAGTGACAACAGCGGTGGCTGGGGTGGCAACGACGAACAGCGCCTGACCGCCGACAACGGTTACGACCAGGGCGGTTTCATGGACGCCGACTACGGCAACGACGGCGGCGGCTTCTTCGACGGCGACGACACCTTCGTCTGACCACGCATACCCGCACCGCCTCCAGGCTGGCATACTGGGCGCCGGAACGGCCCCGGTATGCGGCGGCCGGCAACAGCGCCCCGGCGCCAAGAGGACGAGCGGTGAAGAAGATCGCGGTATTCGCCGATGTGCAAAACCTCTACTACACCGTGCGCCAGGCCTATGGCTGCCATTTCAACTATGCGGCGCTGTGGGCCGATATCAGCCAGCGTGGGCAGATCGTCGAAGCGGTGGCCTACGCCATCGACCGTGGTGACAGCAAGCAGCAGCAGTTCCAGCAGATCCTGCGCAACCTCGGTTTCACGGTCAAACTCAAACCCTACATCCAGCGTAGCGACGGCTCGGCCAAGGGCGACTGGGACGTGGGCATCACCCTGGATGTGATCGATGCTGCCGCACGGGTCGACGAGGTGGTGCTGGCCTCCGGCGACGGAGACTTCGACCTGTTGCTCGAACGGGTCATCAGCCGCCATGGCATCGAAGCGGTGGCCTACGGCGTGCCGGGCCTGACCGCCAACTCACTGATTCGCGCCGCCAGCCGCTACGTGCCCATCGAGGGCAGCTTGCTGCTCAAGCACTAGGTTTTATCGAGGTTATCTTTTGGAACGTATAGCGGTCATCGACTTTGAAACCACCGGTATCTCACCGGGCACTGGCTGCCGGGCCACCGAAGTGGCAGTGGTCATGCTCGAACGCGGGCGCATAGTCGAGCGCTACCAGAGCCTGATGAATGCCGGACTGCCGGTGCCGGCCTTCGTCGCCGGCCTGACCGGCATCACCACGGCCATGCTGCGCAGCGCCCCGCCCATTGCCCAGGTGATGAACGAGGTGGCCGATTTTGTCGGTGACACCCCGTTGCTGGCGCACAATGCCTCGTTCGACCAGAAGTTCTGGGACTATGAGCTGGCGCAGATCGGCCGCAGCCGCAGCCAGCGTTTCGCCTGCTCGATGCTGCTCGCCCGGCGCCTGTTGCCGGCGGCGCCCAACCATAAACTGGGCACCCTGACCCGCTGGGCCGGCCTGCCGGACACCGGCACCGCGCACCGGGCCATGGCCGATGCGGAAATGGCCGCCAACCTGGCCCAGCACCTGGCCGGGCGCCTGCGCGAGCAGGGCGTCAACGGGGTCTCCCACCAGCTGTTCTGCAGCCTGCAGAAAGTCCCCGCGGCGAAGATCGGCGAAGCGCTCAAGGCCTATCGCTAGGCCTTCTTGCCGTTGTGCTCCAGGTGGCCCAGCGGCAGGCGCCGCTCCACGGCGCTGGAGAGAATGATCGAGGTCTTGCTGAAGCCGAACTGGGCGACCCGGTTGATCAGTTCCTCCAGTTCCGGCATCGAACCCACCGCAGCCTGCATGATCACGCACGGATCGCCGGTGACCCGATGGCATTCGGTCAATTGCGGGATCTGGGTGAGTTCTTCGTAGGTCTGCTGGTTGCCGTGGCTGGCCAGGCGCAGTTCGATGACGCACTGGATCGGCAGGCCGATCTTGTCCAGATCGACCTTGGCCTGGTATCCGGTAATGACCCCACTGGCTTCAAGCTTGGCGACCCGTTCGGCGACGGCAGGCGCCGACAGATTGACCTTGCGCGCAAGTTCGGCGAAAGAGGCGCGGCCGTTTTCCAGCAGGGCGCTGAGGAGCATGCGATCGTACTTGTCCATGGGCTACCGGTAGTGGGTTTGCAATCGAAGGTTTTGGGCCTGAAGAACCGTGATTTCAAAACTGTAAGGTTCATTTAAACAGGTTTTGTAACTTATGTTTACGGCCCTGCCTTTCTAAACTAATCCCCCGACAATCAGAAATCGAGCCTGCCATGCCTGCCTCTCGTCGCTTTCCCTTGGTATTGATCGGCGCCTTCCTGGCGTTGTACCTGGTCTGGGGCTCGACCTACCTGGTCATTCGCATTGGCGTCGAATCCTGGCCGCCGTTGCTGATGGCCGGGGTGCGCTTCGTCATCGCCGGTACCCTGTTGTACGGCTTCCTGCGCTGGCGTGGCGTGCCGGCACCGACCTGGCCGCAATGGCGTGCCGCCGGTCTCATCGGTGTATTGCTGCTCAGTTGCGGCAACGGTGGCGTGACCCTGGCCGAACATGCTGGCGTGGCCTCTGGTGTCGCCGCCCTGGCGGTGGCGACGGTGCCGCTGTTCACCCTGCTGTTCGGGCTGTTCTGGGGCCAGCGCAACACACGCCTGGAATGGGCGGGGATTTTCCTCGGGCTGGTCGGCATTGCCATGCTCAACCTGGGCTCCAACCTGCAGGCCAGCCCCATGGGCGCGGCGCTGATCCTGTTCGCGGCGGCCTCCTGGGCCTTCGGTTCGGTCTGGAGCAAGAGCCTGCCGCTGCCCCAGGGGCCGATGGCCAGTGCCGCGGAAATGCTCGTCGGCGGCGCCGCCCTGTTGCTGGGCAGCGCCCTGAGCGGCGAACGCATGACCCAGATGCCCACGGCGGCCGGCTGGGGCGCCTTGGCCTACCTGGTGTTCTTCGGCTCGATCCTGGCGTTCAGCGCCTACATGTACCTGCTCAAGCACGTGCGCCCGGCGGCCGCCACCAGCTATGCCTACGTCAACCCGGCGGTGGCGGTATTGCTGGGCATCCTCTTTGCCGGTGAGCAGATCGGTTTCGAGGAGTGCGTGGCCATGGCGGTCATCATCGGCGCGGTGGTGCTGATCGGCCTGCCGCAGTGGCGCAAGCCGACCACCGAGCCTGCCAAGGTTGAAGTGCAGCAGGTGAGCGAAGCCCGGAAGGTGCGCAAGCAACCGGTGAAGGACGTTTGTCAGGAAGGCGCAGGCGGAACAAGGTAAACTGCCGCCATTGCTGAAATCCCCTGACGGTATTGCCATGACATTCGCCAAACTCGGCCTGATTGAACCCTTGCTGCGCGCGCTCGAGCGCCTGGACTACAACACCCCGACGCCGGTCCAGGCCCAGGCGATTCCTGCCGTGCTGGCCGGCCGTGACCTGATGGCCGCGGCCCAGACCGGCACCGGCAAGACTGCAGGTTTCGCCTTGCCGCTGCTGCAGCGCCTGACCCTGGAAGGCGCCCAGGTCGCCAGCAACTCGGTCCGCGCCCTGGTGCTGGTGCCGACCCGCGAGCTGGCCGAGCAGGTGCACGACAATATTCGTGAATACGCCGAGCACCTGCCGCTGCGCACCTATGCAGTGTATGGCGGGGTCAGCATCAACCCGCAGATGATGAAGCTGCGCAAGGGCATCGACCTGCTGGTGGCCACGCCCGGGCGCCTGCTCGACCTGTTCCGCCAGAATGCGGTGAAGTTCAACCAGCTGCAGGCCCTGGTGCTCGACGAAGCCGACCGCATGCTCGACCTGGGCTTTGCCGAGGAACTGCGCTCGGTCTATGCCGCCTTGCCGGCGCGCCGCCAGACCCTGCTGTTCTCGGCCACCTTCTCCGACGAGATTCGTATGCTGGCCGGGCAGACCCTCAACGACCCGCTGAGCATCGAAGTCAGCCCGCGCAACGTCACTGCCAGCACGGTCAAGCAGTGGATCGTGCCGGTGGACAAGAAGCGCAAGCCGGAGCTGTTCAGCCACCTGCTGCGCAAGCAGCGCTGGAAGCAGGTGCTGGTGTTCGCCAAGACCCGCAACGGCGTCGACCAGCTGGTCGAGCGCCTGCGTGGCCAGGGCGTGAACGCCGACGGCATCCATGGCGACAAGCCCCAGGCCACCCGCCAGCGCGCCCTGGACAGTTTCAAGGCCCGCGAGATCCAGATCCTCGTGGCCACCGACGTGGCGGCGCGCGGCCTGGACATCGACGACCTGCCGCTGGTGGTCAACTTCGACCTGCCGATCGTGGCCGAAGACTATATCCACCGGATCGGCCGCACCGGTCGTGCCGGTAACAGCGGCGAGGCGATCTCGCTGGTGTGTGCCGATGAAGTGCAGCTGCTGTCGGCCATCGAAACCCTGACCCGCAAGACCCTGCCGCGTCATGAAGAGCCGGATTTCATCCCCGATCACCGGGTGCCGATGACCGATGCCAATGGCCAGGTGCTGAAGAAGCCGAAGAAACCGAAGAAGCCCAAGGAAAGCAGCAGCAAGCGCAGCCTCGGACGCTGGATGGACAGTGCCGAGACCTCGGCGCCGGCACCGGCGGCCAAGCCGGTGCGCAAGGTGCCGACCTTCAATACCGGGCCGCGCAAGCGCAAGCCTTGAAGCCGTCGGGGCCGCTGTGCGGCCCATCGCAGGCTTCGCCAGCTCCCACAGGGATCAGCCGTGATTCAATGAATGTGGGAGCCGGCAGAGCCGGCGATGAATACACCGCATTCGTTACAGCTTGAGCCACTCCAGCACCCCGAACCCCGCCTTGCGCCCACTGGCGAAGCAGGCGGTCAGCAGGTAGCCGCCGGTCGGCGCTTCCCAATCGAGCATCTCTCCGGCGCAGAACACGCCCGGCAGGGCCTTGAGCATCAAGTGCTGATCCAGCGCCTCGAAAACCACTCCGCCGGCGCTGCTGATCGCTTCATCCAGCGGGCGAGGGCGCACCAGTTCGATCGGTAGCGCCTTGATCGCCCGGGCCAGCAAGGCCGGATCGGCGAAGGTCTGCGCATCGGTCAGTTCACGCAGCAAGGCCGCCTTGACCCCATCCAGGCCCAACTGGCTGTGCAGGTGCTTGGCCATCGAACGCGAGCCGCGTGGCTTGGCCAGGGCTTTCTGGATGTTATCCACAGCCCGGTTGGGCAGCAGATCGAGCAGTACGGTGGCGCTGCCGGCGCGGTTGATGGCTTCACGGATCTGCGCCGACCAGGCATACACCAGGCTGCCTTCGAGGCCCTGGGCGGTGACGATGCACTCACCCAGGCGCGGCGTCTGGCCGGCAAGGCTCAAGGCGATGTTCTTCAGCGGGGCGCCGGCAAACTTGTCCTTGAGCAGGGCGCTCCAGGCTTGCACCTCGAAACCGCTGTTGGCCGCCTGCAAGGGTGCGACCTGCACGTTCTTATCCACAAGCCAGGGCAGCCACGCCGCATCGGAACCCAGGCGCGCCCAGCTGCCGCCACCCAGGGCCAGCACCGTGGCTGCCGGGTTGAGTGCCAGTTCGCCCTGTGGATAACCGATCCGCAGGCTGCCATCGGCATTCCAGCCGAGCCAGCGATGACGGGTGTGGATAACTACGCCGGCATCACGCAGGCGCTTGAGCCAGGCGCGCAGCAGCGGCGCGGCTTTCATGTCACGCGGGAAGACCCGTCCGGAACTGCCGACAAAGGTTTCGATGCCCAGGTCGTGAATCCACTGGCGCAAGGCGTCGGCGTCGAAGCCTTCGAGCAGGCAGGCGATTTCACCGGCACGCTCGGCATAGCGCGAAATGAAGGCCGGGTAGGGCTCGGAGTGGGTGATGTTCATGCCGCCGACCCCGGCCAGGAGGAATTTGCGTCCCACCGACGGCATGGCGTCGTACAGGTCCACGGCATGCCCGGCCTGGCTCAGCACTTCGGCGGCCATCAACCCGGCCGGCCCGCCTCCGATAATGGCAACGTGTGGGCGGTCGGCGGAGCGGGTGTCGGTCATGGTCGGCTGCAAGCTGGAAAAAAGAGCCGGCATTCTACCCTAGCGAGGCGTGCGGAAACACTGAGCAAAAAATGAACAGTAGCCTCAACGCCAGGTAAACAAAGGGCTGGAGTGGCTTTCACGCAGGTTATCCACAGGCGGTTCCACAGTCATTGTGAGTAACCCAGCACCCGGCTGGCGCTGTGGTGAAGAATACCGTGACGACGGGCCAGGGCCTGGCGGTCCTTGCTGTAGCCGCCACCGATCACCCCGACCACCGGGATGTCCCGGCCCAGGCACTGGCGCAGCACATGCTCGTCACGGGCGGCGACCCCTTCATCGGTCAGTTGCAGGTAGCCCAGGGCGTCGTCCTTGTGCACATCGACGCCGGCGTCATAGAGCACCAGGTCTGGCCGGTACAGGGGCAGCAGGTAGTTCAGGGCGTCTTCGACCACCTTCAGGTAGGCCTGGTCGCCCATGCCCCGCGGCAGGGGGATGTCCCAGTCGCTGCGAGCCTTGCGCGCCGGAAAGTTCTGTTCGCAATGCAAGGACACGGTGATGGCGTCCGGGGTGTCGTGGAGGATGCGCGCGGTGCCGTCGCCCTGGTGGACGTCGCAATCGAAGATCAGCACCTTGTGTACCCGGCCGGCCTCCAGCAGGTAATGGCTGATCACCGCCAGGTCATTGAAGATGCAGAAGCCGGCCGGATGATCGTAGTGGGCATGATGGGTGCCGCCGGCCAGGTGGCAGGCGATGCCGTGTTGCAGCGCCTGCTCGGCGGCCAGCAGCGAGCCGCCCACCGCCCGCACGGTACGCCGCGCCAGGGCTTCGCTCCAGGGCAGGCCGAGGCGACGCTGGTCTTCGCGGGACAGCTCGCCGTTCATGTAACGCTCGATGTAATCGCGGTCATGGGCCAGGGCGAGGATATCGTTGGGGCAGATTTCCGGGCGCAGCAGGGCCTGGTCGGTGGTCAGGCCGCTGTCGACCAGGTGGTCGCGCAACAGGCGGAACTTGTCCATCGGAAAGCGGTGCTCGGCGGGAAACGCCGGGCTGTAGTCGTCGTGATAGATCAGCGGCAGGGGCATGGCAGGTTCTTGACCGGGACAGAAGACGATCTTGCCAGTTGCCCTGGCCCTTGCGCTACCTTGTAAGCAGGTCGACGACTTCAACCACGGGCGAACTGACGATGCTGGCTTCCTGGACATTCTGGGCCGTGCTCTCTGCGGTATTCGCGGCGCTGACCGCGATCTTCGCCAAGGTCGGCATCAGTGGCATCAATTCCGACTTCGCCACCTTGTTGCGTACCGTGGTGGTGCTGGTCAGCCTGGCGCTGATTCTCTATGCCACCGGCCAGTACCAGTCGCTGGGTTCGATCCCGGCGCGCAGCTACCTGTTCCTGGTGCTCTCCGGGCTGGCTACGGGGGCTTCCTGGATCTGCTACTTCCGCGCCCTGCAACTGGGGCAGGCCTCCCAGGTCGCCCCTGTGGATAAACTCAGCGTGGTGCTGGTCGCCGTGCTCGGGGTGACCCTGCTCGGCGAGAAGCTCGACCTGCGCCAGTGGGCGGGTATCAGCCTGGTCACGCTTGGCGTCGTGCTGCTGGCATGGCGCTGATGGCGATCGCCTGCGGTGTGCTTGTCGAGCGCCTGGCAGGTGCTTGCAGGGCCAGTCGCCCGTAGAAAAACAACGCGGTCAACCAGGTGGTCAGCCAGACGAAAATACCGGCCCAGAAGGTGTGCGACATGTAGTGCCAGCCCTGGAGTACCCGGGTGGTGCCATAGACCAGGCCCAGCAGCAGGATCGTGATCAGCAGGGTGCGTGCGTGTTGCCAGCGATGACGCCGGGCGACGAAGTACAGTGCCAGCAGGGTAAAGCCGCTGGAGGCGTGGCCGCCTGGCCAGCAGCGCCCGTCCCCGGCCTTGTCGAACCAGGAGAAGTGCTCGAACCACTCGCTGCGCAGCTGCGTGCCGCCGTACAGGGTGGTCTCCACCGGGCAGTACACGCTGGTGTGGCTCTTGAGGTAGTGAATGACTGTGGTGCACAGGGCGAAGGCCACGACCACGAAGAGGAAGTCACGCCGATGCCGGGTGCTGAAGCGCAACAGCGGTGCAATCCGCGATTTCTCCAGCACAGGGCTATGGGCGAGCCGGGGGTACCTGGCCAGGCGCGGCCAGACGAACGACAGCAGCGCGCCGATGATTGCCGCCTCGCCGGTCCAGTTCGGCAGGATCCGTGGCCATTTGTGGGTGACCTTCTCGAACCACTGGTCGTGCAGCAACGGGAACTGGCCGGTGGCCGGATCGAGCAGCAGGTTGCTGATCCAGCGGTCCAGGTGCGTCAGGTCGAACATCAGGAACACGACAACCGCGAGCAGCAACGGGATGCCCAGGTTGACCAGGTAGAAGGCCTTGCGTGAAGCGCTTCGCATGCTCACGTCCTTGTGCTGTCCAGGAGTTTTTGCCACTCGCTGGCGTTCATCTGGCCAAGGATTCGCGGCTTGCCGTTGGCGGCCACCGAAATGAACAGGGCGCTGGCATAGTCGGCGGAGCGCAGGGCCCCGGGCACATTCAACTGGCGCTCCATGTGGTCGATGCAGCCACTGTGGGTCACCAGTACCAGATTGTGCGCGGGGGCTTTATGCGCCAGGGCTGTGTCGGCGAAGTCTTCGTCGCACGCTTGTACCCAGTCTTGGGCGCCGATGGCTTTGCCGAAGATGAAGTGAGCGGTCTGGCGGGTCCTGACCGCCGGGCTGCTCAAGACATCGGCGTCGTTCAGCCCCAGTTGCAGCAGGCCGTTGCCGACGTCGCGGGCAGCCTGGCTGCCGGCGACGGTGATACCCGTCGGATCACCCAGGCAAGGGGTGGTCGAGCGATCACAGCGTTCGGCGTGACGGATCAGTACGATCACCGAACCCTTGGCCCATGCCTTGTAGACCCCGCGGCTGTGCATTTGCGTATCGCTGCTCAGGTCCACAATGCGCGTTTTCGTTGAGGCCCATGTGGTGAGGGAGGCCAGTGCCAGCAAGATGCACAGGCCGATGAGTTTCGTTTTGCCAGTCAGTTGGCGTCGTCGCTCGGGTGTTGGCGGGGGGGTGTGAGCTTCGCTTGGCAACATGCTGCTACTCCATGACGCGGAATCGGATCGGGTGGCAGCCGGGCGGGGCAGGTACCACAAGAGAGGCGGCACTCTAGGGGGCGAGCCGTGGACAGCAGGTGAAGTGGATGTGAAAAATATCTTCGTGGTTTCCTCCGGTCTGATCGCTCGCTTTCCTGCACCTGCCTACGCTGTAATCATCCCGGTGATGGACTGAGGAGCGCTGAATGACCCCCATACTTGAACTGGAGAGCGCGCGACTGCTGCTGCGCCAATGGCAGGACGACGACCTTGGCGAGTTCGCGGCCCTGTGTGCCGATCCCCAGGTCATGCGCTATTTCCCGGCGCCCATGACGCGCCTGGAAAGTGCCGCCCTGATCGGCCGCATCCGTGGCCATTTCAACGAATACGGTTTCGGCTTGTGGGCCCTGGAGCGCAAGGACAGCGGCGCCTTTATCGGCATGACCGGCCTGCTCAATGTCAGTTTCGATGCCGACTTCACCCCGGCGGTGGAGATCGGCTGGCGCCTGGCGCGCCGGCACTGGGGGCTGGGGTTCGCCAGCGAGGCGGCCTGGACCAGCCTGCGTTGCGCCTTCGCCCAGTTGGGCCTGGAGCAGGTGGTGTCGTTCACCACCGAGAGCAACCTGCCGTCGCAGAAAGTCATGCAGGCCATCGGCATGCAGCAGGACATCGATGGCAGCTTCCTGCATCCGAAACTGCCCGAGGGTCATCCCCTGCGTGCCCATGTGCTGTACCGCATCTCTCGTGCCCAGTGGCAACAGACCCTGCGTGGCTGAATGGCACAACATAGGGGTGAGCGATGACAAACCCTGTATTATTTGCCCAGGTGCGCATCGCTTTGGAGAATCTTGAATGAGCCACGTGTTGGACGATCTGGTTGACCTGTTGAGTCTGGAAGCCATCGAGGAAAACCTGTTCCGCGGGCGAAGCCAGGACCTGGGCTTTCGTCAGCTGTATGGCGGTCAGGTATTGGGACAGTCACTGTCGGCCGCCAGCCAGACGGTCGAAGAGGCGCGTCACGTGCATTCCCTGCACGGCTACTTCCTGCGCCCGGGCGATGCGACGATGCCGGTGGTCTACTCGGTTGATCGCGTGCGTGACGGCGGCAGCTTCAGTACCCGGCGGGTGACGGCGATCCAGAAGGGCCAGCCGATCTTTACCTGCAGCGCCTCGTTCCAGTACGACGAGGAAGGGTTCGAACACCAGACGCAGATGCCGAACGTAGTTGGCCCGGAAAACCTGCCGTCGGAAGTGGAACTGGCCCAGCGCATGGCCGACCGCCTGCCCGAGTCGATCCGCGACAAGATGCTGTGCGCCAAGCCGATCGAGATGCGCCCGGTGACCGAGGAAGACCCCTTCAACCCCAAGGTGGGCGACCCGGTGAAGTACATCTGGTTCCGCGCCGATGGCAACCTGCCGGACGTGCCGGCGCTGCACAAGTACATGCTCGCCTACGCCTCGGACTTCGGCCTGCTGACCACTTCGCTGCTGCCCCACGGCAAATCGGTGTGGCAGAAGGACATGCAGGTCGCCAGCCTCGACCATGCCCTGTGGTTCCACGGCAACCTGCGGGCCGACGAGTGGCTGCTGTATGCCATGGACAGCCCCTGGGCCGGCAATGCCCGCGGCTTTTCCCGCGGCAACATCTACAACCAGGCCGGGCAACTGGTGGCCTCGTCCTGCCAGGAAGGCCTGATCCGTCAGCGCAAGGACTGGGCATGAGCCTCCAGGACATCCGTCACTGGGTCTTCGACATGGATGGCACCCTGACGGTGGCCGTGCATGACTTCGCCGCCATCCGCGAGGCGCTGGAGATTCCGCCAGGCGACGACATCCTCACCCACCTGGCCGCCTTGCCTGCGGCGGAGGCGGCGGCCAAGCACGCCTGGTTGCTGGAGCACGAACGCGACCTGGCGATCGGTTCGACGGCGGCGGTCGGGGCGGTTGAGCTGGTGCGTGAGCTGGTTGCTCGTGGTTGCCAGCTGGGCATCCTCACCCGCAATGCCCGTGAGCTGGCGCATGTCACGCTTGAAGCCATTGGCCTTGCGGACTGCTTTGCCGAGCAGTACGTGCTGGGGCGCGACGAAGCACCGCCCAAGCCGCACCCTGGTGGCTTGCTGAAACTGGCTGAAGCCTGGGCGGTGGCGCCCGGGGAAATGGTCATGGTCGGTGACTACCGTTTCGACCTCGACTGCGGCCGGGCGGCGGGCGCGCGGACCATCCTGGTCAACCTGCCGGACAACCCCTGGCCGGAGCTGGCGGACTGGCATGCGGCGGATTGCCGGGCGTTGCGGGTATTGCTGCAGTGATTTGAAATCATCACGGGGCAAGCCCGCTCTGTGGGAGCGGGCTTGCCCCGCGATAGGGCCTCAAAATTCCCAACGGGTCGTCAGCATCAGGTTGCGCGGCTCGCCGTAGTAGGTGGTGTCGAAGTTGCCCAGCCCGGTCAGGTAGCGTTTGTCGAAGACGTTGTTGGCGTTGAGGGTGAAGCTCAGGTGCTCGTCATACTGGTAGCGGCTCATCAGGTCGACCAGGGTGTAGCCGCCTTGCTTGATGTAGGTGTAGTCGTTCACCGCACCGCTGTAGATCTTGCCGTAGAACGCGCTCTGCCAGTTCACTCCGCCACCGACCGTAACCTTGTCGAGCATGCCCGGCAGGCGGTAGGTGGTGAACAGCCGTACCAGGTGCTCAGGCTTGCTGGTGCTCATCGGGAAGCCGTACATGCGCTGCTCGTCGGCATCGCGGGTGCGGGCGTAGGTGTAGCCGGCCGAGAGGTTCCAGCCTTCTTGCAGCTCGCCGGCGATTTCCAGTTCCACGCCTTTGGTGGTCGCCCCGCTGACGGCCTTGTAGATGCCTTCGTTGGTCACCGGATTGGTGCCGACCGACTCGGCCACGTTGTCCTGTTCGATGCGGAACACCGCCAGGCTGGCGTTGAGCCGGCCGTCGAAGTAGGCCGCCTTCAGACCGGCTTCGTAGCTGTCGCCTTCAACCGGGTCGAGGGTGACGCCGTTGACGTCCTTGTTGGTTTGCGGCTGATAGATCGAGGTGTAGCTGGTGTACACCGAGTAGGTGTCGTCCAGGTCATACACGACGCCGGCATAGGGGGTGACCACGCCGTGCTGTTTGTAGCTGGCCGAGTTGTCCTGGAAGTTCGGGTTCAGGCCGTCGTAGTCGTAGTCGTCGTGGTACTTGAAGGTGCTGACCCGGCTGCCGAGTATCAACGAAAGTTCGTCGGTAGGGCGCAGGCGGGTGGCGATGTAGGCGCCGGTCTGGCTCTTCTTCTGTTCGTACTTGCCGTTCTTCGGGAAGTCCGGCACGCCGATGTGGCCCTTCCAGTCGAAGATGCTGCCCGGCACCAGGGCGAATTCGCTGGTGTCCCAGGTGCTGCCGGTCTGGCGTGAGTAGGAGGCGTTGTAACCGATCACCACGTCATGCTGGCGGCCGAAGAGGCTGAACGGGCCGGAGAGGTTCAGGTCGGCACTGTTCTGCACCCGGTGGCCTTCCCAGCGGCCCCAGTAGAAGAACATGCCTTCGCCGGCGCGGTCCGGCGAGCCGCCGCTGGCCGAGGCCAGGCGGGTGTCGTGGTCGCTCTGCAACTGGTTGAGGCTGAGCTTGAGCGACCAGTCGTTGGCCAGTGCCTGCTCGAGGGAGGCGAAGTAGGTGCGGTTCTGGAAGTCGCGGCGGCTCCAGTCGGCGCCCGGGTTGAACGAGCGGGAGAAGTCGGTGCGACCGCCATCGCTGTAGTACACCGGGTTGCCGGTCCAGGAGGTGCCGCGCGGGGTGGTGTTCTGCTGGTCCATGCCTACGGTCAGCAGGGTATCGGGCGTGAGGTCGGCCTCAAGGATGCCGTAGTACACCTCCTTCTTCTGCTGGTAGTGGTCCTGGTAGCCCTGCCTGTCCTGTTGCGCGCCGACGAAGCGCCCGCGCAGGGTGCCACTGCTGTTCAGCGGCCCGGACACATCACCTTCGCCACGGTAGTCGTCCCAACTGCCGGCACTGCCGCTGAGCGAAGCCTGGAACTGCGAAGTAGGTTTCTTGCGGATCAGGTTGACGGTGGCCGACGGATCGCCGGAGCCGGTCATCAGGCCGGTCGCGCCCTTGAGGACTTCGACGCGGTCATAGATGGCCATGTCGACATGGGCGGTGCCTTCGCCATAGACACCGTCATAGATGGTGTTGACCCCGTCGTACTGGTAGTTGGTGATCACCAGGCCACGGCTGGAGAACTCGGTGCGGTCGCTGTCATAGGTCTGGGCCGAAACACCGGGGGTATTGCGCAGTACATCGGAGATGCTCTGGGCACCCTGGTCGTCCATCAGTTGGCGGGTGACCACGGTGATCGACTGCGGCGTTTCACGGATCGACAGCGGCAGCTTGGTTGCGGTCCGTGACGCGCCGGTGGTGTAGGAACCGGTGTTCTCCGTGGTTTCACCCAGCAGTTGGCCGTTGATGCTGGTCGCGCCCAGTTCCACTGCACCTTCGCTGCCCGTCGCCACCAGCACATAGCCGCCGTTGCTTTGGCGCTGGGCCTGCAGGCCGCTGCCCTGGAGCAGGCGCGCCAGGCCTTCTTCCACCGAATAGTTGCCCTGCAGGCCGGCCGATTGCCGGCCCTGGGTCTGGCGCGCATCGAAGGACAGGGTGATGTTGGCGCGGGTGGCGAACAGGCTCAGGTTGGTGCCCAGCGGGCCCGGGGCAATCTGGAAATGGGTGCTGGCGCTCTGGGCCAGGGCCTGGGTAGGCAGCAATGCCAGCAGGGGCACCGGTGCCAGGGTCAGGCCGAACAACGCCAGGTGAACGGCGCGAACCAGGGGGCGGGGCGCCCGTGGGCAAATGCGGGTCATGCAGGTTTTCCTTCGATTGGCTGGGCAGAGGGGGCAGCTGGATGGGCTGCTCTACCTGCGTAGCCGAATGAGAATGAAAATCGGCAACCCTCTTGTTGAAAATAGTCAGGCCGGCTCGATGCTCACCCAATAGCGCGTCAGGTACTTCACCTTGACGGGCAGGGACGCCGCGAGGTTTTCCAGGATGGTGTCGGTATCGTCGATGCGAAAGGCACCGGACAGGCGCAGGTCGGCGATGCCCTCGGCGCAGCGCACCATGCCGGGACGGTAGCGGCGCAATTCACTGATGAAGTCGGCCAGGCGCCACTCGATCACGGTCAGCATGCCCTGGGTCCAGGCGCCAGCACCGGGGGCTGCCGCGCTTGCCGGGGCGATGTGTCGATGATCGAAACGCACCGCCTGACCGGCATCCAGGCGCAGCATCAGCCGCGGTTGATCCACCGGGCGTATCTCCACGGCATGTTGCAGCACGCTGACCCGGCTCACACCGTCTTCGCTGTGCACGCTGAAGCGCGTACCCAGGGCGCGGACGCTGCCTTCGGCCGTTTGTACCAGGAAGGGGCGGGCGGCCGGGTCGCTGGCGGTCTGCACCATGATTTCGCCCCGGTACAGGCGCAATTGGCGCTGCTGGCCGTCAAAGTGGATATCCACGGCGCTGTCGGTATTGAGCTCCAGCTGGCTGCCGTCGCTGAGCATGACCTTGTGGCGCTGGCCCTTGCCGGTACGCAGCTCGGCCATCAGCGCCTGGGCCGGATTGCTCTCACGCACTGCCCAACCGCTGGCGCCGACAGCCAGGAGCATGGCCAGGGTCTTGAGCACGGCGCGGCGACGGGCGCGCACGCCGGCCAGGGTCGGCAGGGCGACATCGGCGGGCAGGCTGCCCAGTTGCCGTTGCAGTTTTTCCACCCGTGCCCAGGCCTGGGCATGGGCCTGGCTTTTGCCCAGCCAGTCTTGCCAGGCCTGAAGCTGGGCGTCGCTGGGTTTGCCGGCGTTGAGCTGGACGAACCAGGTGGCGGCCGCTTCCAGGGTGCGGTAATCCGGGGGCTGGGCCATTCAGTCGTCCGTCAGCAGCAGGCAGTGGGTCATGGCACGGATCAGGTGCTTTTTCACCGTGGTGACCGACACCCCAAGGCGCTCGGCGGTGGCCACATAGCTCAGGCCTTCCAGTTGCACCGCCAGGAATATCTGCCGGGTGCGTTCCCCAAGTCCGTCGAGCAGGGTGTCCACGGCCACCAGGGTTTCAAGGATCAGCAGGCGGGTTTCCGGCGAGTCGGCCATGCGCTCCGGCCGGCTCGCCAGCTCGGCCAGGTAGGCCTGCTCCAGCGCCTTGCGGCGGAATTTGTCGACCATCAGCGCATGGGCGATGGCGCCCAGGTAGCTGCGCGGCTCACGAATGCTCTCGACATTGCGTGCGCTCAGCACCCGGATAAAGGTGTCCTGGGCCAGGTCCGCGGCATCGCTGGCATTGCCCAGGCGAGCGCGCAGCCAGTTCTTCAACCAACCGTTGTGTTCACTGTAAAGCGCATGCAGGGCGGCGTGATCGGGGGCGGGCATGAACGGTGCGACCAATGTGGTAATTGATAATTAGTCGCATTATCGTGGTTTGTCTCGATGTTTCGCAAGTACGCTCGCTTGACCTGCGCCCGGCCCCGGCAAAGACTGATGAACTATTTGTCGGATCGAATCAGGAGATTCCCATGACCAGCAAGGCTATCTACGTCCAGGCGGGCGGTGGTTACGACAAGGTGCAGGTCGGCACCTGTGATGCGGCGCCGCCCAAGGCCGGCGAAATCACCGTGCGCCTGCACGCCAACTCGCTCAACTATCACGACTTTGCCGTGGTCAGCGGCATGTGGGGGCCGAGCGAGTCGCGCATTCCCATGGCCGATGGGGCGGGGGTGGTAACCGCTGTCGGCGCTGGCGTCACCGAGTTCGCCGTGGGGGATGCCGTGGTCAGCACCTTCTTCCCCGACTGGCTGGATGGCCAGGCGCTGGTGGAAGGCTTTGCCTCGGTGCCGGGTGATGGCATCGATGGCTATGCCCGCGAGCAGGTGACCGCCCGTGCCACCTCCTTTACCCATGCCCCCCAGGGCTACAGCCATGCCGAGGCGGCGACCCTGACCACCGCGGGCCTCACTGCCTGGCGGGCGCTGATGGCCGATGATTCGCTCAAGCCTGGCGATACCGTGCTGGTACAAGGCACCGGCGGTGTGTCGATCTTCGCCCTGCAGTTCGCCAAGCTGGCCGGCGCCACGGTGATCGCCACCTCCTCCAGTGACGAGAAGCTCGAACGCCTCAAGGCCATGGGCGCCGACCACCTGATCAACTACCGCAAGACCCCGGCCTGGGGCGAAACCGTGCGCCAGCTCACCAACAACCGCGGCGTCGACCATGTGATCGAGGTGGGTGGTCCTGCCACCCTGGAGCAATCGATGATCGCCGCGCGCATTGGCGGGCATATATCGCTGATCGGCATCCTGACCGGCGTCGCCGGGCAACTGCCGCTGGTGCAGGCCCTGGTGCGGCAGATCCGCCTGCAGGGCGTGCTGGTCGGCAGCCGGGCGCAGCAACAGGCGATGATCCGTGCGATCGATGCCAACGGCCTGAAGCCGGTGATCGACAAGACCTTCGCCCTGGAGCAGATCGTCGAGGCCTTCCGTTATCAGGAAAGTAACCAGCATTTCGGCAAGATCTGTCTGGAATTCTGACCTTTTCACTCGCAAGGTGGCCCGACCTTGGTCGGGCTTGACCTTGTTCCTGTTGCGTATAAATCAACATAACTATTTGATTTTAAAGAGGTTGATCACGAAAACCGTGTAACACCTCATTGCCCTGCGTGAATGTTATTTCGAACACTCCGTATGATATTTTGCCCGCCGCTCGAAAAATCCATGGCACAGCGCCTGTTTCACGATGGGGCTGTGATGCATCGCTTCAGGTGCTTCCGGTAATAAATACAAATACGCAGTGAGTGTGATCATGAGTGCAACCCCCAACACCGCCGTGGGCGGTGCTGCCGCGTCCGTTTCCGAATCATCGGGCCTGGAGGTCAAACGCCTGACCTTCGTCGAGGCCGTGGCGATGATCGTGGGCACCAACATCGGTGCCGGCGTGCTGTCGATGGCCTATGCCAGCCGCCTGGCCGGTTACATGCCGCTGCTGCTATGGCTGGCCGTGGCCGGTGTCTTCACCACCATTTCCATGCTCTATGTCTCGGAAACCACCTTGCGCACCCGCAGCCATCACCAGTTGAGTGGCCTGGCGCAACGCTATGTCGGCTCCTTCGGGGCCTGGGCGATCTTTCTCTCGGTGGCGGTCAACAGCATCGGCGCGCTGACGGCCTACATGAGCGGCAGCGGCAAGATCCTCAGCGAGTTCTTCGGCATCAGTCCGGCGCTGGGCAGCCTGCTGTTCTTCCTGCCCGCAGCGTTCGTGCTGTACCTGGGCCTGAAGGCGATCGGCAAGGGGGAGAAGTTCATCAGCATCGGCATGGTCTCGATGACCCTGGTGCTGGTTGCCGCGACGCTGATCAACGAGCGCACCGACTTTGCCAACCTGTTCGATGGCAGCTGGGTCTACATGATCCCGGTGTTCAACATTGCCGTGTTCTGCTTCTCGGCGCAGTACGTGGTGCCGGAAATGGCCCGGGGCTTCAGCCATGCGCCCAAGCGCCTGCCGGTGGCGGTGATTACCGGGATGCTGATCACCTTCATCCTGCTGGCTATCGTGCCGATGTCGGTGATTGCCCTCAACGGCCTGGAAAACCAGACCGAAGTGGCCACCCTGGCCTGGGGCCAGGCGCTGGGGCAGTGGGCGTTCTACACCGCCAACACCTTCGCCCTGTGCGCCATGATGACCTCGTACTGGGGGCTGGGTGGCAGCTTCCTGACCAACATCTTCGACAAGTTCAAGAGCCTGGGCTCGGAAAGCAACCCGAAAAACCGCCTGCTGGTGCTCGGCATCGTTTGTGTACCGCCGTTCATCCTGGCGTACAGCGGCATGGTTGGTTTCGTCAATGCGCTGTACTTTGCCGGCGTGTTCAGCGGTGTGATCCTGTCGATCATGCCGATCCTGATGCTGCGCTCGGCACGTAAACATGGCGATATCGTCCCGGCCTGGCAGTGCGGCTGGATCGCTCATCCAGCGATCCAGGTCCTGGTGGTGATCCTGTACCTGTGCAGCATGGCCTATGCCATTGCCAGCGCCCTGGGCTGGTTGCCGGGCGGCTGGTAATACTGGCTCACTGATCAAGGGCACAAAAAGGCATCTGCGCCTGGCGCAGATGCCTTTTCTTTTATCCGCTGACAGGGCTTGTTGCTGTTCGGTGCTTACGTTAACGTTAACGTAAATACAAGGTCGCTGACCCGGGTCCTGAAAGTAGTCCGGGGCCCAAGTGACCCCCTTTGTGATCTTTGCTCAAGGACGTGCCCATGAGTTCAAGCATCAGCCATTTCCCGCTTCCCAAAACCCTTGAAAACCTGCCTGTGGACCTGCGCGAACGCATCGTGGCGGTGCAGGACAAGGCCGGGTTCGTCCCCAATGTATTCCTGATGCTGGCGCACCGGCCGGCGGAGTTCAGGGCGTTTTTCGACTATCACGATGCCCTGATGGAACGCGAGTCCGACAGCCTGACGGCCGTGGAGAAGGAGATGATCGTGGTCGCCACCAGCGCGCGCCATGGCTGCCTGTACTGCGTCGTGGCCCATGGCGCCATTTTGCGTATCTACAGCAAGGACCCGCTGTTGGCCGACCAGGTGGCGATCAACCATCGCACGGCCCCCATCGGTGAGCGGCAGCGGGTGATGCTCGATTTTGCCTTCCACCTCAGCTTTGCCGGTGGCGCTCTGGATGATGAGTGGCGCGAACGACTGCAGGCGGTTGGCTTCAGCCTCGACGACATCTGGGACATCGGCGCGGTGACCGCATTCTTCAGCCTGTCCAATCGCCTGGTGTCGCTGGCCGGGACGCCGCCCAACCCCGAGTTTTACCTCATGGGGCGTCTGCCCAGGGCCGCAAAGTGAGCGATTCACACAGATGTTTGAAGGTTTTCCAGCCCTCTTGAAGGCCGCAGATGCCCGTGCTTGAGCGCTTCGCATGGCTAGATGCCAGCACTGAAACATTTTGTTACAAGTCGGCTCTTTAGTCCCCGTAGGACTTTTGTATATTTCGTCACGTTTACGTAAACGTTAATAACCAAGCAAGTGTGTCAGCAGCGCCATAACCAATAAAAACAATCAGGGTTAGAGGGCTCCACATGTCACCAGAGTTTGTGTTGGAAACACGCGGCCTGACCAAGGAGTTTCGCGGCTTCACCGCCGTTGATTCGGTCAATCTGCGTGTTCAGAAGGGGCACATCCACGCACTGATTGGTCCCAACGGGGCCGGCAAGACCACCGTTTTCAATCTTCTCACCAAGTTTCTCCCGCCAACCCGTGGCGAGATCCTCTACCAAGGCAAACCGATCACCCAGCTCAAGCCCAACGAAGTGGCTCGCCAGGGCCTGGTGCGCTCGTTTCAGATTTCGGCGGTGTTCGGCCATATGAGCGTGCTGGAAAACGTGCGCGTGGCGCTGCAACGCAAGCAGGGCAATTCGTACCATTTCTGGAAGCCCGAGCGTGGCCTCGACGCCCTTAACGAACAGGCCATGCAGATGCTCGACGAGGTCGGCCTGGTCGATTACGCCCACACCCAGACCATCGAGCTGCCCTACGGCCGTAAACGCGCCCTGGAACTGGCCACCACCCTGGCTCTGGACCCCAGTGTTCTGTTGCTCGACGAACCGACCCAGGGCATGGGGCACGAGGATGTGAACATGGTCATCGAACTGGTGCGCCGCGCAGCGGTGGGGCGCACGGTGTTGATGGTCGAACACAACCTGAGTGTGGTCAGCGAGCTGTCCGACCGCATCACCGTGCTGGCCCGCGGGGCGATTCTCGCCGAAGGCGACTACGCCAGTGTTTCCGCCGACCCACAGGTGCGCGAGGCCTACCTGGGCAGTGAAGCGGCAATGGTTGAAGAGGCGCACGCATGAGCAGTCTGCACACCCCTGAATTCGAACAACTGCGCGTTTGCGACCTGCATGCCTTTTACGGCGAATCGCACATCCTGCACGGCATCGACCTGCAAGTGCGCCGTGGCGAACTGGTGACCTTGCTGGGGCGCAACGGCTCCGGCCGCTCCACGACGCTGCGCGCGATCATGAACATGGTGGGCCGCCGAACCGGTTCCATCGTGGTCAACGGCACCGAGACCATCGGCCTGCCTGCCCACCTGATCCCGCGCCTGGGCGTCGGCTTCTGCCCGGAGGAGCGGGGCATTTTCGCCAGTCTCAATGTCGAGGAAAACCTGCTGCTGCCGCCAACGGTTCGCAGTGACGGCATGAGCCTCGATGAAATCTACGAGATGTTTCCCAATCTCTACGAGCGCCGTTTCAGCCAGGGCACGCGCCTGTCTGGCGGTGAGCAACAGATGCTGGCCATGGCGCGGATCCTGCGCGCCGGCGCCAACCTGCTGCTGCTCGACGAGATCACCGAAGGCCTGGCCCCGGTGATCGTGCAGAAACTGGCGCAGGTGTTGATCAAGCTCAAGAACAAGGGCCTGACCATCGTCCTGGTGGAGCAGAACTTCCGCTTCGCCGCGCCGTTGGCTGACCGCCATTACGTGATGGAGCACGGTCAGATCGTGGAACAAATCAGCGCCGCTGAACTGGACGCCAAGCAGGATCTCCTGCACCGCTGCCTGGGCGTCTGAACCTCGTTTTACCCCGCGCATGACGCATGTCGCCGAGTCCCTGGGCCCGACGACCCGGGGCCGCTTTGCCTGGAACAATAAAAATAATTTTCGGACAGTGGGTGAATGACATGAAGGTTTTTCAGCACACAGCAAGCGCCATCCTCGTTTCCAGCCTGATCGCCGGCGCGGCCCAGGCCCAGATCAGTGACGACGAGATCCGTATCGGTTACCTGGCGGACATGTCGGGGACCTACCGCGATCTTTCCGGCCCGGGTGGCCTGGAAGCATTGAACATGGCCATCGAGGATTTCGGCGGGCAGGTCAATGGCAAGAAAATCGTCGTGTTCAGCGCCGACGACCTGAACAAGCCGGATGTCGGTGCCAACACCGTGCGCCAGTGGGTCGATGAACGTAACGTCGACATGGTCACCGGCATGGTCGCCTCCTCGGTGGTGCTGGCGGCGAGCAAGGTGGTCGAGCAGTCCGGCAAACTGGCGCTGATCTCCGGTGCCGCCGCGTCCAGCCTGACCAACGAATACTGCTCACCCAACCACATCCACTGGACCTACGACTCCTACGCGCTGGCCAACGGCACCGCCAAGTCGGTACTGGCCGGCGGCGGCAAGAAGTGGTTCATCCTCACCGCCGACTACGCCTTCGGCCACGCGATGGAAGCGGACATCACCAAGGTCGTCGAAGCCGATGGCGGCCAGGTGGTCGGCAAGGCCCGCCACCCGTTCCCGAGCAGTGATTTCTCCTCCTACATTCTTCAGGCCCAGGGCTCCGGGGCGGACGTGATCGCCTTTGCCAACGCCGGTTCCGATACCGTCAACTCGTTGATGACCGCCAGCCAGTTCGGCGTGGCCCAGTCCGGGCAGAAGCTGGCCGGCATGGTGGTGTTTCTCAACGATATCCACGCCATGGGGCTGGACGTGACGCAGAACCTGATGCTGACCACCGGCTGGTACTGGGACATGAATGACGAGAGCCGCGCCTGGGCCCAGCGCTACCACAAACGCTTCGGCAAGATGCCGGGCATGGTGCCGGCGGGCATCTACTCGGCCACCACCAACTACCTCAATGCGATCAAGGCCACCGGCAGTGACGAGGCCCAGACCGTGCGCGCGCAGATGATGGCGACACCGGTCAATGACATGTTCGCCAAGAACGGCAAAGTGCGCGCCGATGGCCGCATGGTCCATGACATGTACCTGGCCCAGGTCAAGACCCCCGCCGAGTCCAAGGGCGAGTGGGACCTGTACAAGATCGTACGCACCATCCCCGGTGACGAGGCGTACCGCCCGGTCTCCGAAAGCAAGTGCCAGTTGCTGAGCAAAGGCGTGGCCAAGCGTGACTGATGTTGCTTGCCCGGCTGCTGTCAGCCGGGCGTCACGGACTTTCTGCGGGTGGTGAATCATGACTTTGATATTCGGTATTCCCCTGAGCGTCATGTCGGGGCAGTTGCTCCTGGGGCTGATCAACGGTGCGTTCTACGCCTTGCTCAGCCTTGGCCTGGCGATCATTTTCGGGCTCTTGCGCATCATCAACTTCGCCCATGGCGCGCAGTACATGCTGGGGGCTTTCGCCGCGGTAATGGGGCTCAACTACCTGGGCGTCAATTACTGGGCCGCGCTGGTGCTGGCGCCGCTGCTGGTGGGCGTGGTCGGGGTGTTCATCGAGCGCTTCCTGCTGCGCCGCATTGCCGGTGAGGACCACCTCTATGGCCTGCTGCTGACCTTCGGCCTGGCCCTGATCCTCGAAGGCTCGTTCGTCAAACTGTTCGGGGTGTCCGGTTCGTCCTACCCGATGCCGGAGCAACTCAAGGGCGGCTTCAACCTGGGCTTCATGTTCCTGCCGACCTATCGCGCCTGGGTCATCGTCGCCGCGCTCGCGGTGTGCCTGCTGACCTGGTTCATGATCGAACGCACCCGCCTGGGTTCCTACCTGCGCGCCGGTACCGAGAACCCGAAGCTGATGCAGGCCTTCGGCATCAACGTGCCGCTGCTGGTCACCCTGACCTATGGCTACGGCGCCGCCCTGGCCGCCTTCGCCGGGGTGCTGGCGGCGCCGGTCTATTCGGTCACGCCGACCATGGGTGCCAACCTGTTGATCGTGGTGTTTGCCGTGGTGGTGATTGGCGGGATGGGGTCGATCATGGGCGCTATCGTCACGGGGCTTGCCATGGGTCTGATCGAGGGGCTGACCAAGGTGTTCTACCCCGAAGCGTCGAACACGGTGGTGTTTCTGGTCATGGTACTGGTGCTGCTCGTGCGTCCGGCCGGGCTGTTCGGAAAGGAGGCATGAAGATGACGAGTCTGCAGATCAAGCCGGCCGCTGCGCGCCTGCAACCCCAGGTGGTTCTGGAGCGACAACAGGCGGCCAGCCGCCGCAAGCGCGGGTTCTACCTGGCATTGTTTGCCGTAGCCCTGGTGGCGCCCATGGCGATCTACCCGGTGTTCTTGATGAAGTTGCTGTGTTTTGCCCTGTTCGCCTGCGCCTTCAACCTGCTGCTGGGGTATGCCGGCCTGCTGTCCTTCGGCCATGCGGCGTTCCTGGCCACCGGCGGCTATGTCACCGGCTTTTTGCTCAGTCACTACACCGGCCTGGGCACGGAGCTCGGGATTCTCGCCGGCACCCTGGCCTCGGCCGTGCTCGGCCTGGTGTTCGGGCTGCTGGCGATCCGTCGGCAGGGCATCTACTTCGCCATGATCACCCTGGCATTGGCCCAGCTGGTGTTCTTCATCTACGTCCAGGCCCCGTTCACCGGCGGCGAGAACGGCCTGCACGGCGTACCGCGCGGCACCTTGTTCGGTGTGTTCGACCTGAGCAACAACCTGACCCTGTACTACTTCGTGCTGGCGGTGTTCGTGTTCGGTTACGCGGTCATCCAGCGCACCATCCACTCGCCCTACGGCCAGGTGCTCAAGGCGATCCGTGAGAACGAGCCTCGGGCGATTTCCCTGGGCTACAACGTCGATGCCCACAAGCTGCTGGCGTTCGTTATCTCGGCGGCGCTGACGGGCCTGGCCGGTTCGACCAAGACCGTGGTGTTCCAGTTGGCGTCGTTGACCGATGCGCACTGGCACATGTCCGGCGAGGTGATCCTGATGACGCTGCTCGGTGGCGTGGGCACGGTACTGGGGCCGCTGGTGGGCGCCACGGTCGTGGTGACGCTGCAAAGCTACCTGTCCAACGGCCCGCTGGGGGAATGGGTGCACGTGATCCTGGGAATGATCTTCGTCCTCTGCGTGTTGCTGTTCCGGGTCGGCATTGTCGGCTGGGTACTCAAGCTCAGTCGCCGCAACTTCCACAACTGATTCGCTGCGATCGCTGTCGGGGGCCCGCGTGGTCTGCGTGGGTGGGCTTCACCACAACAATAAAAAAGAGAGTTTTATGGACGTTATTCGTTTTGCCCGTGTTGTTCAGTTGTCTGGTATTGCCGGGGTGATCGGGGTCAGCGCGCCAGCGTCGGCTGCGTTTGTCGAGGACAGTAAAGCCAGTGTGGAAGCGAAAAATTTCTACATGAACCGCGACTTCCGCCAGGCCGGCGCCCCGCAAAGCAAAGGTGAGGAGTGGGCGCAGGGTTTCATCCTGCGCATGGAGTCGGGGTACACCGAGGGCCCGGTGGGCGTGGGCATCGATGCCCTGGGGCAATTGGGCATCAAGCTCGACTCAAGCCCTGACCGCGCCGGGGTAACCGGCCTTTTGCCCCAGGGCCCGCAATCCAAGCGCGCGCCGGATGACTACAGTGAACTGGGCCTGACCGGCAAGCTGCGGGTTTCCAAGTCGACCCTCAAGGCGGGCACCCTGATACCCAAGTTGCCGGTCCTGCAGCCCAACGAGTCACGCCTGTTGCCGCAGACCTTCCAGGGCGGGCAATTGAATTCGATGGAGCTCGACAACCTGAACTTCAACGCAGGCCGCCTGACCCAAGTCAGCCAGCGTAACTCGTCGAACCGCGAAGACATGACGCTGATGAAAGGCCCGCGGCGCAACATCGTCACCGGGGCCAATGCCACCACCGACCAGTTCGATTTCATCGGCGCCGATTACAAGTGGACCAGCGCGCTGACCACCGGCTATCACTATGCGCACCTGGACGACCTGTACAAACAGCACTTCCTGACACTCACCCACCTCTGGCCGGTGACCGAGGGTCAGTCGCTCAAGACCGACCTGCGCTGGTCCAGCGCGGACGATGACGGCAACAGCAACGTCGACAACCGGATGCTGGGCGCGATGTTCACCTATTCGCTGGGGGCCCATGCGTTCGGCGTCACCTACCAGAAAATGAGCGGTGATACCGGTTTTGCCAACGTCAACGGTGCCGATCCGTACCTGGTCAACCTGGTGCAGATCAACGACTTCGCCAACCAGGACGAACGCTCCTGGCAGGCGCGTTACGACTTCAACTTCGCCGGCATCGGAATTCCGGGCCTGACCTTCATGACCCGTTACGTCAAAGGCGACAACGTCAATCTGGGCGCCGCGCCAGGCGACGGCAAGGAATGGGAACGCAACACCGACATCGGCTACGTGATCCAGAGCGGACCGCTGAAGAACGTCGGGATCAAATGGCGCAATGCGACCTATCGCACCAGCTTCACCAGCGACATCGATGAAAACCGCCTGATCCTCAGCTACACCCTGGCACTCTGGTAACAGGGAATCGACAGGCGGGGGAGGTGAGTTGCCCGTGGCGTGGGGTTGCCACGACGCGGGCATACCCCATCCAGATCCGTTCGGACGGGCACAAAAAAGGCACTTGCGAGATTCGCCAAGTGCCTGATTTGTTTTGCGTGTTTGGTGGAACCGGGGGGATTTGAACCCCCGTCCGCCAGTGCTCCGCTGTCGGTCCTACATGCTTAGCCGTGTCTATTGAGTTAATCCGCAGCCGCCCGACGGGCAGGGTGCTTTGGACGAGTTGTGTAAGTTTTAGCCACTTCGTCCACAACGTACTACGCGGCGATCCTGTTCTGTATGACAATCATTTCGGGTTTACAGGCATCCCCTGATGATTGCTGGAGCCGAAGCTACCAGAAGAGCGGGCTCAGCTGCTTACGCAGCGAGAGCGTAGCCCTCGTAGGTTTCGTCATTGGCAACTATAGAAAGTTGCAACAGTGGATTTACGAGTTCTGTTACCAACTCGGCATGCACCTAGAGTTTCACTACCGGCGTCGAATCCTAATCGGCCCCATGTGCAGCTCTAGCAGCGTTTTTCAACGCTTGAGCCCAGTATACGTCATCGCTCGGGCGACGTCGACTGCGGTTCCGGTCGCCCGATGAATTCGTTACTGGCCGCCTTTTTCGATTTTGGCCAGGCGTTCCAGGACCTTGCTGGTGATAGCGATGCAATCTTTGTCATTTTTGCTTGCTTGTGCCGCTTTGGCTTTTTCAACGTCCTCGGTGATCGACTTGTCAAAGCCTTCGGAGGAAGCCCCTTTGCTCACCATGTCGTCACTGATTTTCTGCAGGTTGGCAGCACACAGGTCTTCCGCTGCGAACACAGGTGAGGCAAGCAACGCGGCGGCAATGAACAGTCCGGAAATCGCAGTTCGCTTCATGTGAATCTCCTTGGCGCTATGGCCTTGGGAAAAAGAGGGCTTGTCCCGCGATCAGCGTTCAAAGGCTTCGAGGCCGGGTCACGCGGTCCACCAGATAAACTAGACCGTGATAGTCGATCCCGCCATGATTCGACAGGCCGATCTCGCAGGTGCGGCTGGTGGAGATCCCTTCGCTGCAGTACTGCACCGCATCCTTGAGGCTGCGCAGCGAGTGGGCGTTGAGCTCCGGGGTAGTGAAGCCCTTGTCGCCGGCAAAGCCGCAGCAGTGGATGCCTTCGGGTATCACCACTTGCTTGCTGCAACGCCGGGCCAGGTCGATCAGCGCCTGGCTCTCGCCCAGGTGCTGGGTACTGCAGGTCACGTGCACGGCAATGGGCTCGTCCTGGGGGGTGAGCTCCAGTTTGTCGAGCAGGTGGGTGCGGATGAAACGCACCGGGTCGTAGAGGTCCAGGCGGGTTTCGGCCAGGTCCTGGACCAGGCGCAAGGTGCAGGGGCTGGTGTCGCAGTAGATCGGGTCAAGCCCGCCACGGCTGGCATGCAGCAGGGCGTTGATCAGTTCCTGGCGCTTGTGTTCGGCCTGCTCGGCATAGCCCTTGGAGGCAAACGGCTGGCCGCAGCAGAGGCTGTCGGCGTTGTCGGGAAACACCACCTGATAGCCGGCCTTTTCCAGCAGGGCGCGGGTCTTGTCCAGCAGCGAGGTCTGTTCGCGGTCGGCGGCGGCCGGGCCCATCACCCGCGAGACGCAGGCGGCCAGGTAGACCACGCGGGGGCGTGCGTCGTTGCTGGCAGTCGGCAGGTGCAACGCCTTCAAAGGTTGCGGCATGGCTGGCGTCCACTGCGGCACGCGGCCGTGGCTGAGGCGGCTGATGCCGGCGCTGATACGGCTCAGGCGCGGTGCGCCGAGCAGCTTGCGCGCGCCGTTGGCGGCACTCAAGGTAAAACGCGCACCACTGAGCGCGGTGTGGAAATTCTCGGCCAGCCAGTCGGCGGTTTTCGCATGCGTGGCCGCCTGGCCTCGCAGCTTCTTCACCAGCTCGCCGGTGTTGATGCCGACCGGGCAGCGCTGGGCGCACAAACCGGTGGCGGCGCAGGTGTCGATGCCCTGGTACTGGTAGTCGCGTTCGAGCTGACGGGTATCGCCACCGGCACGTTTCTTCGCCTGGATATCGCGCCACATCACAATGCGTTGGCGCGGGCTCAGGGTCAGTCCCTTGGAGGGGCATACCGGTTCACAGAAGCCGCACTCGATGCACTTGTCGACGATCTCGTCGGCGGCCGGCAACGGCTTGAGGTTCTTCAGGTGCAGCTGGGGATCGTCGGTCAGCACCACGTCAGGGTTGAGGATGCCGGCGGGGTCGAGCAGGCGCTTGAGCTGCCACATCAGTTGATAGGCATCGCTGCCCCATTCCAGTTCGACGAAGGGGGCCATGTTGCGTCCGGTGCCGTGCTCGGCCTTCAGCGAGCCGCCGTATTCCACGGCCACCAGTTGCGCGACGTCGTCCATGAAGGCGGAGTAGCGCGCCACCTGTTCGGGCGAGTCGAAGCCCTGGGTGAAGACGAAGTGCAGGTTGCCTTCCAGGGCATGGCCGAACAGGATCGCCTCGTCATAGCCATGTTTGTCGAACAGCTCGATCAGGCGGTTGACGCCCTCGGCCAGTTTCTCCACCGGGAAGGTGACGTCTTCGATGATCACCGTGGTGCCGGTCTCGCGCACGGCGCCGACGGCCGGGAAAGTGTCCTTGCGGATGCGCCAGAGCTGGTTGTAGACCAGCGGGTCTTCGCTGAAGTCCACCTGCTTTTCCACCGGGAAGCCGGCGATGGACGCGCTGATCTGTGCCAGTTGTTCATGCAGCAGCGATTGCGTGGCCGCGCGGGATTCGATGAGCAGGGCACAGGCACCGGCGGACAGGCTTTTCACCCACACCGGCATGCCCTGCATGTTCTCCACCGAGCGCAGGCTGCGCCGGTCCAGCAGTTCGACCGCCGAGACCGGCTGCTGCTTGAGCACCGGCACCGCCTTGCAGCAGGTTTCGACATCCGGGAAGACGATCAGCGCACTGGCCTTGTGCGGATGGTCCGGCACGGTGTTGTAGGTCACCGCGCTGATGAAGCCCAGGGTGCCTTCGGAGCCGACCATCAGGTGGGTGAGGATATCCAGCGGCTCGTCGTAGTCGACCAGCGCATTCAGGGACAGCCCGGTGGTGTTTTTCAGCCGGTACTTGTGCCGGATCCTGGCGGCCAGCTCCGTGTTGGCGCGGGTCTGGCGGCCCAGTTCGCCGAGCTGTTCGAGCAACGCGCCGTGGCTGTGGCGAAAAGCGCTGATGCTCTCGGGGCGTTCGCTGTCGAGCAAGGTGCCGTCGGCCAGCAGCAGTCGCATACCGGCGAGGGTGTGGTAGCTGTTCTGCGCGGTGCCGCAGCACATGCCGCTGGCGTTGTTGGCGACGATACCGCCGATCTTGCAGGCATTGATCGAGGCCGGGTCCGGGCCGATCTTGCGCCCGAAGGGGGCCAGCCAGGCGTTGGCCTGGGCACCGATGACACCTGGCTGCAGACGGATCTGCGCACCGCCATCGCGGATGTCGCGACCGTTCCAGTTATCGCCCAGCACCAAGAGTACCGAGTCGCTGACGGCCTGGCCGGAGAGGCTGGTGCCGGCGGCGCGGAAGGTCACGGCAACCTGCTGGGCATGGGCCGCCTTGAGCAGGGTGGCGACTTCTTCTTCGCTCTCGACGCGGATCACCAGCTTGGGGATCAGGCGGTAGAAGCTGGCGTCGGTGCCGAAGGCCAGGGTCGAGAGCGGGTCGTCGAAACGCCGCTCGCGGGGGATCAGGTGTTCAACCGTGTCGAGGAACGCGGCGGGCAGACTCATGCAATCTCCTCGCGGGGCATGGCATCTGACGCGCCGTGGGCCCCGGTCAATCAGGCGGTGTTCGGGCGGGCGCGCTATCAGGCGCCCAGTTCGCGTACCAGCGAATCGCGGGTGATCTCGCTGATGGACTTGGCGCCGGTGAGCACCATGGCCACGCGCATTTCCTTCTCGAACAGTTCCAGCAGGTTCTTCACCCCAGCTTCGCCAGCGGTGGCGAGGGCGTAGAGGAAGGCGCGGCCGATCAGGACGGTGTCGGCGCCCAGGGCGATCATGCGCACCACATCCAGGCCGCTGCGAATGCCAGAGTCGGCGAGGATCTTCAGGTCGCCCTTGACCGCATCGGCGATGGCGGGCAGGGCGCGGGCGCTGGACAGTACGCCGTCGAGCTGGCGGCCGCCATGGTTGGACACGACGATGCCATCAGCACCGAACTTCACCGCGTCCTTGGCGTCCTGCGGGTCGAGGATGCCCTTGATCACCATCGGGCCGTCCCAGAACTCGCGGATCCACTCCAGGTCCTTCCAGGAAATCGACGGGTCGAAGTTGGCGCCCAGCCAGCCGATGTAGTCGGCAAGGCCGGTGGGGTTGCCGCGGTATTTGGAGATGTTGCCCAGGTCATGGGGCCTGCCCAGCAGGCCGACGTCCAGCGCCCACTGTGGATGGGTAACGGCCTGCCAGGCGCGACGCAGCGGCGCGTTCGGGCCGCTCATGCCGGAGTGGGCGTCACGGTAGCGGGCGCCGGGCACCGGCATGTCGACGGTGAACACCAGGGTGGTGACACCGGCCGCCTTGGCGCGCTCCAGGGCATTGCGCATGAAACCGCGGTCCTTGAGCACGTAGAGTTGGAACCACATGGGCCGGTCGATGGCCGGGGCGACTTCCTCGATCGGGCACACCGACACCGTCGACATCGTGAACGGAATGCCTTGGGCGGCAGCGGCACGGGCGGCCTGGACCTCACCGCGGCGGGCGTACATGCCGGTCAGGCCGACCGGCGCCAGGGCCACCGGCATGCTCAGGGTTTCGTTGAACAGCTGGGTCTCGAGGCTCAGCTCGGACATGTTCTTCAGCACGCGCTGGCGCAGGGCGATGCCGGCCAGGTCCTCGACGTTGTGCCGCAGCGTGTACTCGGCATAGGCGCCACCGTCGGCGTAATGGAACAGGAACGGCGGCAGCTTGCGTTGGGCTGCTGCGCGGTAGTCGGTAGAGGCAGAAATGATCATGTGCTCTCGCAGCGTTGGTTGAAGAGGGCGGTGGCCGGGCGCATTGCAGCGCGCCCGGCCTCAGTCACTTTAGTGATGAACCAGCATGCCGGTCAGCCAATAGGCCTGGACCAGGGTGATCAAGCCGACGATGGTGGCGAAGAACAGACTGTGCTTGAGGGTGAAGCGGAACAGGTCCGATTCCTTGCCGACCAGGCCGGTGGCCGCGCAAGCGACGGCGATCGACTGCGGCGAGATCATCTTGCCGGTTACGCCGCCGCTGGTGTTGGCGGCGACCAGCAGGGTGTCGTTGACCCCGATCTGGTGCGCAGTGGTGGCTTGCAGCGAGCTGAACAGGGCGTTGGAGGAGGTGTCGGAGCCGGTCAGGAACACGCCCAGCCAGCCGAGGAACGGCGAGAAGAACGGGAACGCGGCGCCGGTGCCGGCCAGGACCAGGGCCATGGTCGAGGACATGCCCGAGTAGTTGGTGACGAAGGCGAAGGCCAGGACCATGCCGATGGACAGGATCGGCCAGCGCAGCTCGTAGAAGGTCTCCTTCAAAGTGGTCAGACCAGTTTTGAGGTTGATATTCAGCACCAGCATGGACAGCAGCGCCGAGAAGAAGATCGCGGTGCCAGTGGCGGAAATCGGGTCAAGCTTGAACACGGCCGGGATCGCGGTCGGGGTGGCGACGATCGGCGCCGACTTGATCACCAGTTGATCCAGGTGCGGGATGGCGAAGTTGAACACCCAGCTGTACATCGACCCGCCGGCGGCGAACATGGCCTTGAACGGCTTGAGGGTCCAGATGGTGACCAGCACGGTGAGGATCAGGAACGGCGACCAGGCCTTGAAGATCTGGCCGAGGCTGTACGGCGAAGGCTGACTGCCACCGCCGCTGACCACGGCGGCGCCGACGCTGCCCTTGGCACCGGCGAACGAACGCTTGGGCTGCCAGACCTTGAGGAACAGGGTCAGGGACACCAGGCTGGCCAGGGCCGAGGTGATGTCCGGCAGTTCCGGGCCGATGAAGTTCGAAGTGAAGTACTGGGTCACGGCAAAGCTCAGGCCGGCGACCAGGGCGGCTGGCCAGGTCTCTTTGACGCCACGCAGGCCGTCCATCATGAACACCAGCCAGAACGGCACGAACAGCGACAGCAGTGGCAGCTGGCGGCCGGTCATGGCGCCGATGTGGAAGGCGTCAATACCGGTCACTTGACCTGCGACGATGATCGGGATGCCCAGGGCGCCGAAGGCCACCGGTGCGGTGTTGGCGATCAGGCACAGGCCGGCGGCGTACAGCGGGTTGAAGCCCAGGCCCACCAGCAGGGCGGCGGTGATGGCTACCGGCGCACCGAAACCAGCCGCGCCTTCCAGGAAGGCGCCGAAGCAGAAGCCGATCAGCAGCACTTGCAGGCGCTGGTCATCGGTGATCGACAGCACCGAGCTGCGGATCACTTCGAACTGGCCGCTCTTGACCGTGAGTTTGTACAGGAACACCGCGGCAACGATGATCCAGGCGATGGGCCACAGGCCATAGGCAAAACCGTAACCGGCGGCGGCGAAGGCCATGTCGGCAGGCATCTGGAACGCGAAGATCGCCACCAGGATCGACAAGCCGAGGGTGATGCTGCCAGCGACGTGACCCTTGAGGCGGAACACCGCCAGGGCGAGGAAGAAGAAGACGATCGGGATGACTGCCGCGAGGGCGGACAGGCCAAGACTGCCAAGCGGACTGTAGAGCTGTTGCCAGGTTTGCATATGGGGTGGCCCCTAATTGTTGTTGGTCAGAGCACTGGCATTGGATAATTGGTAAGACCAATTTACAATGTCGAGGCGCTAGGTTAAAAGCCTCTTTGTGGGTGTGTCAATTTGTCTCGGCAAAACTTTCGTCGGGCGCGTGGTAGGCGAAGGGGGCTGAGCGGCAGGGAAATTTGCCAACTGATGGGTGTCGGCAGGGTGCGGATAGGCCAGAATAGACAGCCCCGAACGCACTCGGGATCGTGGAGAGCATGTGATGGTTTTTGATCAGGTCCGCCAACGCCGTTTGTCCGACGATATCGTCGAGCGGCTTGAGGGGATGATTCTCGAAGGTACCTTGACGGCGGGTCAGCGGCTGCCTGCCGAACGGACACTGGCCGAACAGTTCGGGGTGTCGCGACCGTCGCTGCGCGAAGCGATCCAGAAGTTGGTGGCCAAGGGCTTGCTGGTCAGTCGCCAGGGGGGCGGCAACTATGTGGCCGAGTCACTGGGCTCGACCTTCAGCGATCCACTGCTGAAACTGCTTGAAAGCAACCCTGAAGCCCAGCGCGACCTGTTGGAGTTCCGCCATACCCTGGAAGCATCCTGCGCCTACTACGCTGCCATCCGCGCCACCGAGCCCGACCGGCTGCGGCTCAAGGCGGCGTTCGACACCTTGCAGGACTGCTACACCCGCTCCGGCGAGGTGGAGCGGGCCGAGGAGGGGGCGGCCGACGCGCGCTTTCACCTGGCGATTGCCGAAGCCAGCCACAACGCCGTGTTGCTGCATACCATCCGGGGGCTGTTCGACCTGCTCAAGCGCAATGTGGTGACCAACATCGGCGGCATGTACAAGCAGCGTGCGGAAACCCGCGACATGCTGATCAGCCAGCACCGCGAGCTGTACCTGGCGATTGTCGAAGGCCGCGCCGACGATGCGCGGGAAGTCTCCAGCCGGCACATTCTCTATGTGCAGGAAGTGCTCGATGAAGTGCGTGAGGAAGTGCAGCGCACGGCGCGGGCGACGCGGCGTAGCGGGCGTTGAAAGCATCGCGGGGCAAGCCCGCTCCCACTTGGTAGGAGCGGGCTTGCCCCGCGATAAAGTCGCTTCAGACTGAACTCAGTCTTCGCGGCCCTTGTTGCGAACAGCGCGCTGCAATTCGCGATCGGAATCACGCTCGCGCTGGGTGTCGCGCTTGTCGTATTCCTTCTTGCCCTTGCCCAGTGCGATTTCGCACTTGATCAGGTGCTTGCTCCAATAGATCGACAAGGCCACACAGGTGTAGCCCTTCTGCTGGACGGAAGCGTGAAGACGCTCCAGCTCACGACGATTGAGCAGCAGTTTGCGGGTACGTGTCGGATCGGCGATGACGTGAGTGCTGGCGGTGGTCAGCGGCGTGATATGGCTACCCATCAGCCAGGCCTCGCCGTCCTTGAGCACCACGTAACTGTCGGTCAGGTGCGCCTTGCCGGCACGCAGACTTTTTACTTCCCAACCGGACAGGACCAATCCGGCCTCGAACTTGTGCTCGATGAAGTAATCGTGACGCGCCTTTTTATTCTGCGCGATGGTCCCTGTCGGATGTTTCGTTTGTTTGGCCATAGGGGCGGCATTATAGGCAGTCGTCGCGCTGTCGGCTACGGGGTAGTCGTGCGCTTGAGCCCTTGCAGTGAATCCCGGACAATGCGCGCTGTTTTTTCTTGATGCGCTATGTGGCGCCCCTCGGCATTCTGGTTGTGTTTGCCGCTCAGCTTTGGAAGTGACGCCTGGATGACTACCCATATTCAACGCTCGGCCCTGCTGCCTTATCCCGCCCAGGCGCTGTACGACCTGGTCAACGATGTTGCGCGGTACCCGGAGTTCCTGCCCTGGTGCTCGTCCAGCACCGTGCTGGAAACCAGTGACACGCAAATGCGTGCCAGCCTGGAAGTGGCCAAGGGTGGCATGAGCCAGAAGTTCGTCACCCGCAATGCGCTGGTGCCTGGGCAATCCATCGAGATGAACCTGGAAGAAGGGCCGTTCAATCAGTTGCACGGCCTGTGGATCTTCAAGCCTTTGGGTGAGAAGGCCTGCAAGATCAGCCTGGACCTGTCCTTCGACTATGCCGGGCCGCTGGTGCGGGCGACCCTGGGGCCGTTGTTCAACCAGGCAGCCAATACCCTGGTCGACGCCTTCTGCCAGCGGGCCAAGCAAATCAATGGCTGAGCGCAGGGTGCAGGTCGAAGTGGTCTACGCCACTGCCGAGCGGCAATGGTTGCTGGTGCTTGACGTTGTCCCGGGTACCACGCTGCGCGAAGCGGTGCGTTTGTCGGGGATTGCCGGGCAAGTGCCGGGCCTGGATGTGGAAGCCTGCCCCTTGGGGATCTTCGGCAAGGTCGTCAATGACGCCGAGCAGCAAGCGGTGAGCGAAGGCGACCGGATCGAGTTGTACCGGCCCTTGCTGGTCGATCCGAAGGAGGTGCGCAAGCAGCGCGCCGCCAAGGTGGCGCGGGTGTTCAAGAAGGCCAAGCGGTAGCAGGTAGACACAAAAAAGCCCGGAATCTCCGGGCTTTTCTTTGCCTGTCGCCTGAGTGTTACGGCGAGGTTTCCAGCGGGGCAGGGGTCGGTACCGGAATGGTTTCGATGGTATCGACTTCTTTCTGGATCTTGTCTTCCAGGGAGCCTGGCTTGGCAGGTTTTTCCGGGGCGGGTTCGACTGGCTGGACCGCTTCGGTAGTGCCAGGCTGGGCCGGGCTGACGCTGGTGTCGCCGCTGCCGCCGAGGATTTCCTGGTCGCGGCTGACGCCCGGCATGAAATCGCCGGACAGGCTGACCAGTTGGTCGTTGTCGTTGAAGAAAATGCTCATGCGCTCCTGCTGGCGCTGGCCACCACCAGGCTGCAGGCTGTACAGGTAATCCCAACGATTGGTGTGGAAGGTATCCTGAATCAGCGGGTTGCCCATGATAAACCGTACTTGCCGACGGGTCATTCCAGGGCGTAATTGGTCTATCATATCTTGCGTAACGACATTGCCCTGCTGGATGTCAATTTTGTAAACCCCGGGAAACGAGCAACCGGCGAGTGCGAGCAGTCCCACGAGCGTGAGGCTGGTTAGCAAGAGCTTGGTGTTTTGCATCGGTGGGCGACTTCCACTATCTTGGCTGGACAACGTAAACCCCGATCATACCCGTATTCAGAGAAGCTGCGAAGCAGCATCGGCGAGAAAGCTGACCATGGTTGAAAATAGCGAACTGCGCAAAGCCGGTCTCAAGGTGACCCTGCCTCGAGTCAAGATTCTACAGATGCTCGACTCTACCGAGCAGCGTCACATGAGTGCCGAGGATGTCTACAAGGCGCTGATGGAGGCAGGCGAGGACGTAGGTCTGGCCACGGTCTACCGTGTTCTGACCCAGTTCGAAGCCGCAGGCCTGGTCGTGCGCCATAACTTCGACGGCGGTCACGCCGTGTTCGAACTGGCCGACGGCGGCCACCACGACCATATGGTCAACGTGGACTCCGGTGAGGTCATCGAGTTCTTCGACGTGGAGATTGAAAAGCGTCAGAAGGAAATCGTTGCCCAGCACGGTTTCGAACTGGTTGACCATAATCTGGTCCTGTACGTACGCAAGAAAAAGTAAGCAACAGTTTCTTGCTGCGCAGCATCAAAGGCGACCCTGGGGTCGCCTTTGTGCTTTTTAAGGGCGGGGCGGCTATCAGGCCTTGCTGGTGACGACCATCTTGCGGGCGTGGGCCAGGGATTCCTTGGTCAGGTCGATGCCGCCCAGCATGCGTGCCACTTCTTCTACCCGCTCGCGCTTGCTCAGGTTGGCCACGGCAGTGTGGGTGGCGTCGCTGTTGCGCACCTTGTGCACGAACAGGTGGTGATGGCCTTGTGCGGCCACCTGGGGCAGGTGCGTGACCGTCAGTACCTGGCCGCGCTCGCCCAGGCGGCGCAGCAACTGGCCGACGATCTCGGCGGTAGGGCCGCCGATACCTACGTCCACTTCGTCGAAGACCAGGGTCGGAATGCGCGAGGTCTGGGCGGTGATGACCTGGATCGCCAGGCTGATGCGCGACAGCTCGCCACCGGAGGCGACCTTGGCCAGGCCCTTGAGCGGCTGCCCAGGGTTGGCGCTGACAAGCAGCTCCACCTGTTCCAGGCCGTGGGGTGACAGGTCGTCGCCCTCATGGCGGCGCAGCTCGATGCTGAAGCGCCCGCCCGGCATGCCCAGGCGCTGGATCTCCTGCTCGACCGCACCGGCCAGCTGGCTGGCAGCCTGCTGGCGCAGGGCGCTGAGTTCGCCGGCCTTGTCCTGGTAATGACGGGCAAAGGCGGCCAGTTCTTCGCCGAGGCGCTCGATGGACTCGTCATTGGCGTTGAGGCCTTCGAGCTCTTCCATCAGGCGCTGTTGCAGGTTGGCCAGCTCGGTCGGGTGGACGCGATGCTTGCGGGCCAGGGTATAGATGCTGTCGAGGCGCTCTTCGAGTTGCTGAAGGCGCGCCGGGTCGGCGTCGAAGTGATCGAGGAAGCGGTTGAGCTCGCCCACGGCTTCTTCGACCTGGATCTGCGCGCTGGCGATCATGTTGGCGGCCTCGCCCAGTGCCTTGGGCGCATTCTGCACCGCGGTCAGGCGGTTGAGGCTGGCGGTCAGGGCGTTGAGCACGTTGCCCGAGTCGCTTTCGCTGCAGTGGTCGATCACCTGGCGGCAGATACCGAACAGGGCCTCGGCGTTGGTCAGGCTCTTGTGTTCCTGCTCCAGATGCTCCAGTTCGTTTTCGCCCAGGCCGAGGTTGTCGAGTTCTTCAAGCTGGTAGCTGAGCAACTGGTGCTGCGCCCGCTGCTCGTCGCCGGAATTGGACAGTCTTTCCAGCTCCTGGCGGGTCTGGCGCCAACGCTGGGCAGCGAGCTGGACCTGGCGGGCCAGGTCGGTGGCACCGGCATACTCGTCGAGCAGGCGGCGGTGGGTGTCGGTTTTCAGCAGCGACTGGTGCTCGTGCTGGCTGTGGATATCGATGAGCAATTCGCCAACGGCCTTGAGGTCGCCGAGCGGGCAGGGCGTGCCGTTGATGTAGCCGCGGCTGCGGCCTTCGGCGGTGATCACCCGGCGCAGGATGCACGGGCCGTCGTTGTCCAGGTCGCGCTCGGCCAGCCAGGCGCGGGCCTCGGGAATGTCGGCGAGGTCGAAGGTGGCGAGGATGTCGGCCTTGTCGGCGCCCGGGCGCACCACGCCGCTGTCGGCGCGATCGCCCAGGGTCAGGCCCAGGGCGTCGAGCATGATCGATTTGCCGGCCCCGGTTTCACCGGTGATGACGCTCATCCCGCGGGCGAGTTCGAGGTCCAGGTGTTCGACGATGGCGTAGTTGTGTACGGACAGGTGCACCAGCATTGGGGCGGCTCCCAGGCGTGAAGTCTGGTTATTTATACAGTGTTTTCAAATCCGCTGACAATGGCTGTGCTTAGTTCGATTTGGTTATCGGGGCGGGGTGCTGATCGCGACGGGTTATGAACGAATCTGCATGCCGCGCTTTCTACCCCTTGAACCTGGGTTTTGCGACCCCATATAGCCGGCAGAAGCGCGAGTACGCCTCGCTGACATTATTCGAGAGGAGAGATTTTATGGCTGACGAACAGCTGGATGAACAGAATCTGAACGCCGAAGCCACTGGCGCGCAAGAGCTGAGCGCCCGCGTGCAGGTGCTCGAAGAGCAGCTGGCGGCGGCCCAGGATCAATCCCTGCGCACTGCGGCCGACCTGCAGAACGTGCGTCGTCGTGCTGAACAGGATGTCGAGAAGGCACACAAGTTCGCCCTGGAAAAATTCGCCGGTGACCTGCTGCCGGTCATCGACAGCCTGGAGCGTGGCCTGGAGCTGTCCAGCGCCGACGACGAGAGCATCCGCCCGATGCGCGAAGGCATCGAGCTGACCCTGAAGATGTTCCACGACACCCTCAAGCGCTACAACCTCGAGGCCATCGACCCGCACGGCGAACCCTTCAACGCCGAGCACCACCAGGCCATGGCCATGCAGGAAAGCGCCGAGGTCGAGCCCAACAGCGTGCTCAAGGTGTTCCAGAAGGGCTACCAGCTCAACGGACGCCTGCTGCGCCCGGCGATGGTCGTGGTCAGCAAGGCGCCAGCAGCGGTTTCGCCGTCGATTGACGAGCAGGCTTGAAATCGCTTCAGGCGTCCCCATCTAGGTGTCAAGCATTCAAGTATTACCGCAGTTAGCCACCACTGCTGCGGCAACCAAATTCAAGTTTCGGGAGAGTTAACATGGGCAAAATCATCGGTATCGACCTGGGGACTACCAACTCCTGCGTCTCGATCCTGGAAAACGGCAACGTCAAGGTCATCGAAAACGCCGAAGGCGCGCGCACCACGCCGTCGATTATCGCGTACGCCAACGATGGCGAGATCCTGGTCGGCCAGTCGGCCAAGCGTCAGGCCGTCACCAACCCGCACAACACCCTGTACGCGGTAAAACGTCTGATCGGCCGTCGTTTCGAAGAAGACGTCGTGCAGAAAGACATCCAGATGGTTCCGTACAAGATCGTCAAGGCTGACAACAGCGACGCCTGGGTCGAAGTCAACGGCCAGAAGATGGCACCGCCACAGATCTCCGCCGAGATCCTGAAAAAGATGAAGAAGACCGCCGAAGACTACCTCGGCGAGCCAGTCACCGAAGCGGTCATCACCGTTCCGGCCTACTTCAACGACAGCCAGCGCCAGGCCACCAAGGATGCCGGTCGCATCGCAGGTCTTGACGTAAAACGTATCATCAACGAACCAACCGCGGCCGCACTGGCCTACGGCATGGACAAGGCCAAGGGCGATCACACCGTGATCGTTTACGACCTGGGCGGCGGTACCTTCGACGTGTCGGTGATCGAGATCGCTGAAGTCGACGGCGAGCACCAGTTCGAAGTACTGGCCACCAACGGCGACACCTTCCTCGGTGGTGAAGACTTCGACATCCGTCTGATCGACTACCTCGTCGACGAGTTCAAGAAAGAAAGCGGCATGAACCTCAAGGGTGACCCGCTGGCCATGCAGCGTCTGAAAGAAGCTGCTGAAAAGGCCAAGATCGAGCTGTCCTCGAGCCAGCAGACCGACGTCAACCTGCCGTACATCACTGCAGATGCCACCGGTCCTAAGCACCTGAACGTGAAGATTTCCCGCGCCAAGCTGGAATCGCTGGTCGAAGACCTGGTTCAGCGCACCATCGAGCCATGCCGCATCGCCATGAAAGACGCTGGTATCGACGTCAGCAAGATCGACGACGTGATCCTGGTCGGTGGTCAGACCCGTATGCCAATGGTGCAGAAGGCCGTTGCCGACTTCTTCGGCAAGGAAGCACGCAAGGACGTCAACCCGGACGAAGCCGTTGCCATGGGCGCAGCCATCCAGGGTGCGGTACTGGCTGGTGACGTGAAAGACGTACTGCTGCTGGACGTCAGCCCGCTGACCCTGGGTATCGAAACCATGGGTGGCGTGATGACCGCGCTGATCGAGAAGAACACCACCATTCCGACCAAGAAGTCGCAGGTGTTCTCGACTGCCGATGACAACCAGAGCGCCGTGACCATTCACGTGCTGCAGGGTGAGCGCAAGCAGGCTTCGCAGAACAAGTCCCTGGGCAAGTTCGACCTGGCCGAGATTCCACCAGCACCACGTGGCGTGCCACAAATCGAAGTGACCTTCGACATCGACGCCAACGGCATCCTGCACGTAGGCGCCAAGGACAAGGCCACCGGCAAGACCCAGTCGATCGTGATCAAGGCCAACTCCGGTCTGTCTGACGAAGAAATTCAACAGATGATCCGCGACGCTGAAGCGAACTCGGAAGAAGACCGCAAGTTCGAAGAACTGGCCGCTGCCCGTAACCAGGGTGACGCACTGGTTCACTCGACTCGCAAGATGGTCGCTGACGCCGGTGACAAGGTCACTGCCGAAGAGAAGACCGCGATCGAAGCTGCCGTCGTTGCGCTGGAAGCCGCTGTAAAAGGCGACGACAAGGCTGCCATCGACGCCAAGGTCGAAGAGCTGTCGAAAGTATCGGCTCCGGTTGCCCAGAAGATGTACGCCGAGCAGCAAGCCGAGCAGCCTCAGGGTGGTGCCCAGCAGCACGCTGAAGAAGCGAAGCACGACGACGTCGTCGACGCCGAGTTCGAAGAAGTCAAAGACAACAAGTAATTGCTACAGGTTGTCGGCCGGTTGACTGCTTTCTAGTGGTTGGCTGGTAGGATGTCGCCGCGCGGGGGCTTGCTCCCGCGTTGGCGTGTCTGGAATACCCGAATTTTTACAGCATTTGTCGTGCTTCCTGGAGGGGGTGAGGCAGGTGCTGGCGGCACCGCGCGATATGCGCAGAGGTTTGCCGAACGTCCTCAAGAGTGCAAAGACTTATGGCAAAGCGTGACTATTACGAAGTTCTGGGAGTTGAGCGCGGCTCCAGTGAATCGGACCTGAAAAAGGCCTATCGTCGCCTGGCGATGAAGCATCACCCGGACCGTAATCCTGATGACAAAGAGTCGGAAGAGAAATTCAAGGAAGCCAACGAGGCTTACGAAGTTCTCTCCGATGCCAGCAAGCGTGCTGCTTACGACCAGTACGGCCATGCCGGCGTCGACCCGAGCATGGGTGGCGGTGGTGCGGGCTTCGGTGGCGCGAACTTCTCCGATATTTTCGGTGATGTCTTCAGCGACTTCTTCGGCGGTGGCCGTGGTGGTTCGCGCGGCGGTGCCCAGCGTGGCAGCGACCTGCGCTACACCCTGGAGCTGAACCTGGAAGAAGCCGTGCGTGGCACCACGGTCAATATCCGTGTGCCGACGCTGGTCAATTGCAAGCCGTGCGACGGTTCCGGTGCCAAGCAGGGCTCGTCGCCGTCGACCTGCCCGACCTGTGGCGGTATCGGCCAGGTGCGCATGCAGCAGGGCTTCTTCTCGGTCCAGCAGACCTGCCCGCGTTGCCACGGCCAGGGCAAGATCATCACCGACCCGTGCGGCTCCTGCCATGGCGAAGGTCGTGTCGAAGAGTACAAGACCCTGTCGGTCAAGGTGCCGGCCGGCGTCGATACCGGTGATCGCATTCGCCTGTCCGGCGAAGGCGAGGCGGGCTCCCACGGCGGGCCGACCGGTGATCTGTACGTTGTGATCAACGTGCGCGAACACCCGATCTTCCAGCGCGATGGCAAGCATCTGTACTGCGAAGTGCCGATCAGCTACACCGATGCCGCCCTGGGTGGCGAGCTGGAAGTGCCGACCCTCGACGGTCGGGTCAAGCTGAAGATCCCGGAAGGCACCCAGACCGGCAAGCAGTTCCGCCTGCGTGGCAAGGGCGTGGCTCCGGTTCGCGGTGGTGGTGCCGGTGACCTGATGTGCCGGGTGGCGGTCGAAACCCCGGTCAACCTCAGCCGTCGCCAGCGCGAGCTGCTCGAAGAGCTGCGTGACTCGCTGGAAGGTGACAGTTCCCATTCGCCCAAGGCCAGTGGCTGGTTCGAGGGCGTGAAACGCTTCTTCGGCGACTTGTAAGAAGGAATAGGGCATGCGACGTATAGCGGTAATGGGCGCGGCAGGGCGCATGGGCAAGACCCTGATCGAAGCGGTGCAGCAAGCGCCGGGCGCAGGCCTGACGGCAGCGGTCGATCGTCCGGACAGCTCCCTGGTGGGGGCTGATGCCGGTGAGCTGGCGGCTTTGGGTCGGATCGGTGTGCTGCTGTCCGATGACCTGGCCAAGGTGGTCGACGAGTTCGACGTGCTGATCGACTTCACTCACCCTTCGGTGACCCTGAAGAACCTGGCGTTCTGCCGCAAGGCGGGCAAGGCCATGGTCATCGGCACCACGGGTTTCAGTGTTGAAGAAAAGCAGTTGCTGGCCGAGGCGGGCAAGGAGATCCCGATCGTCTTCGCCGCCAACTTCAGCGTCGGCGTCAACCTCAGCCTGAAGCTGCTGGACATGGCTGCGCGGGTGCTTGGCGATGACGTGGACATCGAGATCATCGAGGCCCATCACCGGCACAAGGTCGATGCACCGTCGGGTACCGCGCTGCGCATGGGCGAGGTGGTTGCCAATGCGCTGGGTCGCAACCTGCAGGAAGTGGCGGTCTATGGTCGTGAAGGTCAGACCGGTGCGCGTGATCGCCAGACCATCGGTTTCGCCACCGTGCGTGCCGGCGATGTGGTCGGTGACCACACCGTGCTGTTCGCCGCCGAAGGCGAGCGCCTGGAGATCACCCACAAGGCCTCCAGCCGCATGACCTTCGCCAAGGGTGCGGTGCGTGCCGCGCTGTGGCTGGACGGGCGCGAGCCTGGCTTGTACGACATGCAGGACGTGCTCGACCTGCGTTGATTGCAACACCCCTGTGGGAGCGGGCTTGCCCCGCGATTGCGATGTGCCTGGTGCGCCGCAATCGCGGGGCAAGCCCGCTCCCACAGAGTCCTCCCGATGCGCTCTGTCGCATTCCTGCGCCTTTCAGGCACATCAGTGGTAGACCAAAAAAGCGTTTTTCTGTAAGCTACAGCTTTAGTGTGTCCACTAAAAGCGCGCAGATAATTCGACGAAGAAAGCGGGGTGACGTGTCTATACGTCATTCCGCTTTTTTGCAACCTGCGATCGCCCCTTCAGGCTTGATTTACGGGAGGTCTTCTTGACTAAGCCAGCCATACTCGCCCTTGCCGATGGCAGC